>Ga0182738_1007574_pt1 | contig 11001 bp, 9 predicted proteins | sample eDN5th30CBELigMG_FD_128876 | JGI IMG/M metagenome (GOLD analysis project Ga0182738, IMG submission 128876) | Enriched Miracle-Growth compost microbial communities from Emeryville, California, USA - eDNA 5th pass 30_C BE-Lig MG (version 2)... ... | reverse complement strand
GCCAGACCGGCCGAGGCTCGCCGCGCCCGAGGGCTCGACCCTGGCGCTCGACGACGTTCTGGACCTTCCCCGCGACATCCAGGCCCGTCTGGCCGTGGCGCTCGGCGCCGAGGCCGACGAAGGTCGACGAGCCCGCGTCGTGGCGATCACCTCGGGCGACCCCGACGCGGCCCTCCGCTCCGAGCGGCTCCGCGCCGACCTGTACCACGCCCTCTCGGTTTTCGTCATTCGGTTGTCTCCCCTCCGGTCGCGCCGGGATGATATCCCGACGCTCGCCCAGTTTTTCCTGGATCGGGCCAACCGAAGGGGGGGACGCCAGCGCCTGGGTTTCACCCCGGCCGCCGAACGGGCCCTCGCGAGTTACGACTGGCCGGGCAACCTGAGCGAGTTGGCCCGCGTCGTCGAGCAGGCTCGCGAAGGAGGCGCCCAGGCGGACGAACGGCGTCCCGTCGGCGGCCCCATCGACGAGAACGACTTGCCCCCGGAGATCCTGGGCGACCTGGGCGCCGCGTATCTCCCGCCCCGGGAGGCCCCTCCCAGGCCCCTCGACGAGCTTTTGGCCGACGTCGAGCGCCGGTTGATCGAAAACGCGATGGCCAGGGCCAGGCGCAACAAGTCGCGGGCCGCGGAGATTCTGGGCGTCTCGCGCCCCCGCCTCTATCGGCGGATCAGCGAACTGGGCATCCCCGACGAGCCCGGCGACGAAGTCTGAACCCCTGGACGAAACGCCTAAACCGCGTTCAAATTGGAATCCGGAGATTTTTCCTCGAACCCCGCAGGGAGTTTTCAACCCGGAGGACAGGCATTCTTGCCTGTCCAGACTCGGCGCCGGACAGGCAAGAATGCCTGTCCTCCGGGGGCGTTGTCTTCGCGAACCAAAGCAAAACTCCGGGTCTCGATCCGATCGCGGTTTGGTTTCGAAGGGCCTTGCCCTTTTCGGGTCGGGCGGATTTTGTTAAGAGGTTTCCACCGCGCGCCTTGATGGATCGAGGATCGGAAGGGCCCGCCGGGGATGGCCGCCGCCGCCGCGGCCGAGCCTCCGCACCTTTGGATTTGAGCACGGAAGCGAGAGACACCCATGCGAATCTTCGTCTCGGCGGGAGAGCCCAGCGGCGACCTGCACGCCGCCAACCTGATCCGAGCCCTCCGCGGGCGCTTTCCCGACGCCGAATTCGTCGGCTTCGGTGGTCCTCGAATGGCCGACGCCGGCGCGACGCTCCTTTATCCGCTGGTCAACCTGGCGGTCATGTGGTTCCTGAGCGTCCTGACGAACATCGCCACGTTCCTTCGCCTCATTGTTCAAGCCGACCGCTACTTTCGCGACGAGCGCCCCGACGCCGTGGTTCTGGTCGACTATCCGGGGCTCCACTGGTGGATCGCCCGGCGAGCCCGGGCGCGCGGCGTTCCGGTCTTCTACTTCGTTCCCCCCCAGCTTTGGGCCTGGGCCGGTTGGCGCGTGAAGAAGGTTCGCAAGCACGTCGACCTGATGCTTTGCAGCCTGCCGTTCGAGCCCGACTGGTATCGAGACCGGGGCGTTCCTCACGCGGTCCACGTCGGCCACCCCTATTTCGACGAGTTGTGCGAGCGGGAACTCGACGAGGCGTTCCTCGCCGAGCAAAAGCACGATTCCCGGCCGCTCCTGGTGGTTCTTCCCGGCTCGCGAACTTTGGAGTTGAAGCGGAACCTGCCGATCCTGGTCAGGGCCGCGGCCAAGCTCTCCCAAAGCCGCCCGGACGTCCGCTTCGCCGTCGCCTGCCTCCGCGACAAGCACAAGGCGATGGCCGAAGAGATCATCGGCCAAACCCTCTCGACGCTCGACGACCTTCCGGCCCCGAGGCTCGAACTCTTCGCGGGACGAACGCCCGAATTGATCCGGCTCGCCGAGGTCGCCTGGACGGTCTCGGGCTCCGTCAGCCTCGAACTGATGATGGAGGCGCTGCCGACGGTGGTCCTGTACAAGGTCCGCCGGTTCGATCTCTGGATCGCCCGGCCGTTCATCAAGGCCAAGTACATCACCCTGGTCAACCTGCTGGCCGACGCCGAGCTGATGCCCGAATACCTGACCAGCCGCGACGTCTCCGACGACCTGGTTCGCCACGCCGAGACCTGGCTCGGAGACCCGATCGCCAGGGCCCGCGCGACGGCCAACCTCGCCGCCCTCCGCTACACGGTCGCCCGCCCCGGCGCGGCCGGCCGCGCGGCGGATCGGATCGCCGAGTGGCTGGAACGCTCGAAGTCCGGTCGCCGAGCCTCGGCCTCCTATCGAGGCCCCCACGATCCCGCCAGCGTCTTCGACGCGGTCGAGGGCTCGGAAGCCTCGGCGTAAGGCCGAGGCGCCTCAGTCCCGACCCCGGGCCTCCAGGTGCATCCGAAGGTACGAGCGGGGCTCGACGTTGGCGAGTTCGAGCTGCTCGGCCAGGTCGAGGACCGCCGATTGAGCGGACGGAAGGTCGGCCTCGCCGGCGACGATCGCCTCGATCTCGGCGAAGTCGCCGAGCCCCTCGGCCCCGTCGACGGCGATCTCCAAAAGGCGGCCCTGGAACGCCATCCAAAAAATCTCGCGACGCTTTCGGATGGTGGCGACCGTCCGGAAGCCCAGGACCTCCAAGAGCCGGCGCAGCTCGTCGAAACGCTCGGGGCCTTCGCCGAACGAGATTTCGATTTCCTCGCGGGTCTTGGTCGGTCCCCCGAGCTTGGGCCCCTTGTAGGTGATCCGATTGTCGGGACCGATCCGACGGATGCGGAACGCCTCGCCGGTGCTCGCGAAATCCCGGGACGGATGATTCAGGTAGGAATCCTCCTGCTCGACCCGCCCCGCCGACTTCGCGCCCAGCTCGCCGAGCCGACGAACGAGCCGCTCGTGATCGACGTCGCGATACTTGACTTCCACTTCATAACTCATGAGTCGCCGCCTTCGCGGAAGCGTCGAGCGGTCCACGCGCTGGCGGGGAGGCTCGCCGAGGGCTACCATCGTGATGGCGAGGCCCACGTTGGACCTCCGGCCGTCGCCAGCGCGCATTATAAGAGGTTTCTTCGCGCTTCGGCAGTTGGAGCAGTCTGATACAAGGGCCGACGGGTTTACAAAGGGGACGTCGGGACGGGGTCGGGAGGGCGAGGCTCCCGCCGAGCCGGCGCTGGGCGTGGGGCTCGGCGGGAGCCTCGCCCTCCCGGGACGAGCGATCGCCGAACCGGTTCCGAAACCCGACGACCCTCACCCGGCCCCTCGGGCCACCCTCTCCCGGCGGGAGAGGGAATGTCCTCGTCCTCCATTCCGCTGAAATCAGCCCTCCATAACTCCTGAAGAAAGCGAGTGAACCGATGCCGATTCATCTTCCACCCACGTCTCGCCGTCAATTCCTCTCGGGCCTGGCCCTGGGCGGCGCCTCGGTCCTGGCCGGCGGCGGGGCCGCGCTGGGCCGATTGGTTGAGGAGCCCGGGGGATACCTCGCCCTGATCTCCGACACCCACGTCGCGGCCGACGGCGCGGCGGTCGCCCGCGAAGAGAACATGTCGGCGAACCTCCGAGCGGTCGTCGACGACATCCTCGCCCAGCCCGAAGCCCCCCGCGCCGCGCTTGTGCTCGGCGACCTGGCGTTCAACAAGGGCCTTTCCGAGGATTACACCCAGTTCCTCTCGCTGATCCGCCCCCTCCGCGAGCGGGGAATCCCGGTCCATCTGACGATGGGCAACCACGACGACCGCGCGAACTTCATCGGCGCGATCAAGGCCGAGGATCCGGTAAAAAGCCCCGTCGCCGACCGCTGCGTCGGCGTCGTCGACGCGGCCGGGCTCCGGTTCGTCATCCTCGACTCGCTCGACGGCCCCGGCCTCATCGGCGGCCGTCTCCGCGACGCCCAACGCGACTGGCTGGCCAAGACGCTCGACGCCAAACCGGACGCACCGGCCCTGATCCTGGTCCACCACAACCCCGCCCGCACCCCCGAACAGTTGAAGAATGGCCTCGGCGACACCGATGAGCTTTTCGACATCCTTCGACCCCGAAAGCAGGTCAAGGCCCTGGTCTTCGGCCACACGCACGTCTGGAACCTCGCCCAGGACGATGGGATTCACCACATCAACCTGCCCGCCACATCTTATGTATTCTCTCCAGAACAGCCGCTCGCCTGGTGCCGGTTCGAGCCCCGGGGCGACGGCGCGACGATCCAGCCGCGCTGCGTGTCCGGCGATCGGAAGGTGGACAAAAAGCGCTTTGATCTGACGTGGCGCGGGGCCTGACCGCGCGTGGGCTCGGGGGCGGAACCGCTCGGTTGAAGTCGAGATTTCTCCGCCCCCGTCGCCGCGGGGCCCCGAAAGCGCTCGGCGGCGACGGCGCAAAGTGGTTCGCCGCCCGCGCTTCGCCAAGCGGACGGGTAAGCGATTGACGAGGGGAGCGCGACCGCTACAATCGGTTCCGACGTTCCAGGTCGACGCGGCGGCTCGCCCCGCGACGGCCGGCCCGACTACGGCGACCAGCTTTGCAACGAGGTGAACCGTGATCGTAATCCCCAGGGAAGAGGGCGAGGCGGTCCTGATCGGCGGCGGCGTGATCGTCACGGTCCTGGAAATTCGGGACGACGAGGTCCGACTGGCCATCGAGTACCCGGACGGCGAGCCCGAGGAACGGGGAGAGGGCCGATCGCGTCGGCGAATCCATCGCGACGTCAAAATCTCGTCGCTCGCGAATTGACCGTTTGATATCATTTTTCATTGACGTTTTGATTCGAGGTTCGCACGTTCCGATGGTCGACAGAGAGTTGGAGCTTTTCCCCACCGAAGAGCTGATCGAGGAGTTGTTGAGCCGTTCCACCTTCCAGGGAGTCATCGTCCATTCCCGGAACGAGGCCAAGAGCCGCGACTGGAGCGACGAGCGGGTCTTCAGCGTTCGTTACAACGAAAATCTGGGGCGTCGCGAGGTCGGACGCCTGCTTGACCTGGTCGGCCGTCGCCTGGCCGAGGCGGAGTAGGGAAAGCGCCAGCCCCTTGCAATCCAAACCGATTCGCGCGTCGGATCGGGAGATCAGCATCCCCAGGCGCGAGGGTGTGACCATGGCCACCGAGGAAGAACGCAAGCGCGCGTACAAGGCCTTCAAGAAGCGCCTGAAGTTGGCTCGCCTCGACGACGCGTCGGGGCTGAGTCCCGGAAGCAAGACCTCGCGCATCGGCGGCGTCACGCCTCCCGCCGGCCACCCCCCGGGCATCTGGGAGGAACTGGTCGCCGAGGGGAAGCTGAAGCGCGAGGGGGGCGGAGTTTACTCGCTGGCGGTCGAGCATTAGGACCGCCCTCCGGGTCGTCCCCCGCGCCTGGTCGTTGACCCGGGACGGCTCGCCGGCCTAGAATTCCGGCATGGCAACCACAGACGCGAACCCCGATCGCGCCGGCGGCCCCAAGCGGCCGGCGAACCGACTGGCCGGCGAAACCAGTCCCTACCTGCTGCAACACGCCCACAACCCGGTCGACTGGTATCCCTGGGGACCGGAGGCGCTTGGGCGGGCCAAGGCCGAGGATCGGCCGATCTTCCTATCGATCGGCTACTCGGCCTGCCACTGGTGCCACGTTATGGAGCGGGAGAGCTTCGAGAATCCGGACATCGCCCGGATCATGAACGCCCACTTCGTCAACGTGAAGGTCGATCGCGAGGAGCGCCCGGACCTCGACCAGATCTACATGAACGCCGTGCAGGCGATGACCGGCCGGGGCGGCTGGCCGATGTCGGTGTTCCTGACGCCCGACCTGAAGCCCTTCTTCGGCGGGACGTACTTCCCCCCCACCGACGCCCGGGGGATGGCGGGGTTCACCCGGGTCTTGCTCGGCGTGAACAAGGCCTGGGAGGAGCGTCGCGACGAGATCCGAGAATCGGCCGCGGCGATGACCGAGCGGCTGCAAGCGTTGGCGACGGTCCCGACGGATCGGACGGCCGAGGCCCTTTCGCCCCGCCTCGTCGAACGCGCCGCGAGGGCCCTGGTCGGGAGCGTCGACCCGGTCCACGGTGGCTTCGGCCACGCGCCGAAGTTTCCTCATCCGATGGACCTTCGGCTGCTTCTCCGCCATTACCGGCGAACCGGCGACGCGAGGGCCCTGGGCGCGGCGACCTTGACGCTCGACAAGATGGCCCGAGGGGGAATTTACGACCACCTGGGCGGCGGCTTCGCCCGGTACTCGACCGACGAGCGCTGGCTCGCCCCCCACTTCGAGAAGATGCTGTACGACAACGCTCTTCTCGCGTCGACCTATGTGGAAGCCCTTCAAGCCACCGGAAACCCGTCCTACGCCCGCGTCGCGCGGGAGACTCTCGACTACGTTCTCAACCGGATGACCGACCCGCAAGGTGGTTTTTATTCGACGGAGGACGCGGACAGCGAGGGTGAAGAGGGCAAATATTACGTCTGGTCGCTGGCCGAGGTCGTCAAGCTTCTGGGCTTGGAGCGTGCCCGGACGTTCGCTTCGGTTTACGACGTCTCTCAGACCGGCAACTGGGAGCGCAAGAATATCTTGAACCTCCCCCGCCCGGTCGCCGAGGCCGCAACGGAGCTGAACCGCGACGAGGCCGAACTTGAGGCCGAGCTCGCAGAGTGCCGGGCGCTCCTGCTTTCGGCCCGAGAGAAGCGGGTCCCTCCCCACAAGGACGAGAAGATCCTGGTCGATTGGAACGGCCTGATGATCGCCGCGCTGGCGCCCGCGGCCTGGGCGCTTAGGGAGCCCCGGTATCTCGACGCTGCGAAGCGGGCCGCCGGCTTCATCCTTGACCGGATGCGGGCCGAGGACGGGAGGCTGCTCCACGTCCACAAGGACGGCCAGTCGAAGTTGAATGCGTATCTCGTTGATTACGCCTGTCTGATCGACGGGTTGACCCGGTTGTTCGAGGCGTCGGGCGGGCCCCGTTGGATCGAGGCGGCCGTCGAGCTGGCCGGGATCATGATCGACGAGTTCCACGACCGCGAGCACGGCGGGTTCTACTTCACGGGCGAGAGCCACGAAGAGCTGATCGCGAGGCAGAAGGACCTGTTCGACAACGCGACCCCCTCGGGCAACGGCATGGCGGCGACCGCCCTGCTCCGCCTGGCGGCAATCACCGGCCGCGACGACTTCGACCGACTCGGCCGCGAGGCGCTGGAGTCGGCCCGGGCCGTCCTGGAAAGCGCGCCGGCCGCGGCCGGGCAAAGCCTCATCGCGCTGGACTTCGCCTTGGGCCCCCTTCGGGAACTGGCGATCGTCTCGGGATCGGACCCCGAGGAGTTCGCCCGGGTCTTGGAGGAGGCTTACGCGAAGTTCCTCCCGCTCGCGGTCGTCGTCCCCTCCCCATCGGCGGGAGCCGAAGGACTCGCCAAATTGGCCCCGGTGCTGGAGGACCGCCCGGCGATGGAGGGAAAGACCACCCTCTATTACTGCGAGGACCGCGCCTGCCGTCTTCCCGTGGCGGGGGTCGAGGCCGTCGCTCGGCTGCTCGACGGCGTTTAAGGCCCTCACACAAAGCGGGGCCCACCGGAGGCGGATTTCATTTGTAGCCGGCCTCTGAGAGGCCGGGACCGGCGGCGTGGGTAGTCGGCTCACGCGTCGGGGTCACCAGACCCCGGCTACAATGGGCCAGCCTCGCCCGCCCCACAAACGACGCCGGGGCTCGCCCGAAATCAAAGCGGAGCCGCGGGGGCGACCGGGCCGCCGATCGGCCGCGAGGTCGTTTCGCCGGGCGCGTCGCCGGGGGGGCCCGGCGACGCCTCTTCAGCGGGCGCGGCGGCGCCTCCTCCCGATTCTTCGCCGATGGCGCCTTCGCCGTAGGGGCGGAGGTCCTGGCGGTCGAGCAGCCAGCGACCGCGCGGGTCGAACAGCTTCACGGGGGCGAACTGGTTGCCGCCGGTCTTGCCGTACGACCGGTACGGGTCGCGCGATCCCACGCCGTAGCGGGCGAAGATGTCGCCGGTGGTGTACTGGAAGAAGCCCAGCCAGCGATGGTCGAGCGCCAGGCCGAAGGGGGGCTTGGTGTTGTAATCAATATATCCGAACATCTTCTTGTGGACCGGCGCGGCGTGGAAGGCCAGGAGGATGACGGCGAACGTCACCAGCGAGGTTCCCAGGCCGAAGACCAGCCGGACGGCGTGGTAGACGGGGGTTGGGAACCGGACCATCACCGGCGCGAGGCTCTCGGTGGTTAGCCTTAGGAGGAAGACCGAGAGGCAGAAGATCAGCATCATGGCCAGAGTGTCGGAGAAGCTCCAGCCGATGCCCGTCGAGTCGATCAGGTTCGCCAGCGGCTCATAGAAGTTGAACGCGATCATCGCGCCGAAGAGGACGTTGAAGAACATCAAGGCCGCCCCCCACGCCCCTTCGCTGGTCAGGACGTAGGTGGTGAAGAGGATCAGGGCGACGAAGATGGTGTCGATGAGGGCTGGCGGGACGGACATGGCGTCGGCTCTCGTTCTGCTCTTGGTCTGGTGGAGGAAAAAAGGGCCCGCGCGGGCGCGGGACGCCGCCGCTTATTTCACGACGCGGAGCAACTCCTCGATGGAGGTTCGCCCCTGAATGACCTGGCGGAGTCCGTCCTCCTGGAGGTAGATCATGCCGCTTCGGCGAGCTTCGGCCTTGATCTTGGTCAGCGACGGATTTTCGCGGAGCATCTCGCGGATCGGCTCGGTGATGACCAAGAGTTCGAAGATGCCGGCCCGCCCGAAATAGCCGGTGCCGCCGCACTGGGGGCAGACCTGCTCGGGGTTCTCGGGGCGGCGGTAGAAGACGTCGACCTTGTCCGCGGGGAGATTCGCCTTCTTGAGGAACTCGGGCTTGGGCTTGTAGGGCTCCTTGCAGGCGTCGCAGAGGAGCCTGACCAGCCGCTGCCCCAAAACGGCCGAGAGGGCCGAGGCGATCATGAACGGCTCGACCCCGAGGTCCAGGAGCCGGAACAAGGCCGTGACGGCGTCGTTGGAGTGGACGGTCGAGAAGACCATGTGGCCGGTGTTGGCCGCCTGGCAGGCGATGGTGGCGGTTTCCTGGTCCCGGATTTCGCCGACCATGATGACGTCGGGGTCTTGCCGGAGGATCGACCGAAGGCTGGTGGCGAAGGTCTGCCCCGCCTTGGTGTTGACCTCCATCTGAGTGACGTTGTCGAGGTGGTACTCGATCGGGTCTTCAACGGTGATGATGTTGCGCTGGTAGCGGTCGATCTCGCGGAGGGCCGCGTAGAGGGTGGTCGACTTGCCCGACCCGGTGGGGCCGCAGCAAAGGAACATCCCGTGGGGCTGGGTCACCAGGCCGCGAACCTGCTCGACGAGCTTCGGCCGCATGCCCAAATCCTCAAGCTTCGACACCGCCGCGGAGTTGTCGAGGATTCGCATCACCAGCTTCTCGCCGGACTTCGAGCCCGAGGTGGCGACTCGGAAATCCACGTCGCGCCCCTGAAGCTTCGCGCCGAAGGAGCCGTCCTGGGGCTTTCGCTTCTCGGAGATGTCCATCGCCGAGAGGACCTTGAAGACGTTGATGACGGCGTCGCCGGTCGGTCGGTCGAACGGCTCGGCGGCGTGGAGGATGCCGTCGATCCGGTATCGAACCGAAAGCTGCTCGGCCGTCGGCTCCAGGTGGATGTCGGTCGACCGTCGCAACACCGCGTCGTAGACGAGTTCCTTGGCCGCCATGAACGACCGCGACTCCTCGGCCTGGCGAACCCGATCCGGGTCCTCCTTGGTCGTCCCGGCGCTCTTGCCCACGAACGTGATCGGCGGCCCCGCCCGGTCGATCGTCCCCACGTCCTTGTTGAACCAGGGACGCATCCCCAGCGACGCCAGGATGTCGTTGGCGACCTCGCCCAAGTGGTACGGCGTCAGCACCTTCTGGTCGTCGGCGACCGTCTGGTTGCGCACGTAAACGTAGGTCAGGATCGGGATGAAGTAGGCCAGCAAAAGCAACGTCAGGCCGATCGGGTAGATCGGGATCGAGAAGACCATCGCCAGACCAAGCACGCCGGAGAAGAAGACGACGCTGTTCCAGGTGCCGAACTTCTGGTTGTTCAGCTCCTTCGTGTCGTGCTCGACCCAGTCGGTCGTCCACGTCCAAAGCAGGTAAATCGCGATGACCGGGATGAACTTGTAGAGGTTCAGATAGAACCCCGTGCCGCGCTCGACGCCCGGCGATTGGGCCCAAAGCGGCGCGAGGGCGTCGGCCGCCTCGGCCCCCGCGACGACGCCAAGCGCCACGGTCAAGAACGTCGCGAGCGCCAGAAACCGACGAATCATGGATGGCCTTTCTTGCGTGCGTGATCCCAGGCGGGCACATGCCGCCCCGCGGGCGAGCCGAAGCGGAAGAGAGCGGACGAGCCGAACCTCCTCCCGGACGGCGAGCCGCGGGGGCCTCCGCTTCGAGACTCGGGAACCTTGCTTGGCTCCCGCCCCGCCGCGAACCGCGCGACGAGGCGGGACAACCTCTTATAGAATACCAGGCTGGTTGATGGTAATCCCCTTGAGCGCCATTTTCAAAGACTCGGGCTGCGGGGCGACCTCGAAGGCGGTGGCGCGCTCGATCTTCTCGGCGACGACCAGTTGGCGGAGGCTTTCGGTGAAATCCTGCATCCCCTCCTCCGCGCCGATCCGAATCGCGTCGCCGAGTTTCGTGTCCTCCTCGTTGAGGATCAGCTTCTTGACCGTCGGGTTCATCCGCATGATTTCGTTGGTTGGGACGCGGGTCACCCCTTTCGCGGCCCACTCCTTCGTCGTCGGCAGCAGCTTCTGGGCGACCACCGCCTTGAGGTTGAAGGCCAGCGACTGCCGGAGCGACGAGTGCATGTCTCGGGGGAAGAGGTCCAGTAGGCGGCCGATCGTCGAGGGAGCCGTGCCGGCGTGGATCGTCCCGAAGACGAGGTGCCCGGTCTCGGCGGCGTGCATGGCCGCGTTGAACGTCTCGCGGTCTCGCAGCTCGCCCACCAGGATGATGTCCGGATCCTGCCGCACCGCGTGCTTCAGCGCGATGTCCCAGTCCTTCACGTCGATCCCCACCTCGCGCTGGTTGATGACCGACTTGTC
>Ga0182738_1007573_pt1 | contig 11002 bp, 15 predicted proteins | sample eDN5th30CBELigMG_FD_128876 | JGI IMG/M metagenome (GOLD analysis project Ga0182738, IMG submission 128876) | Enriched Miracle-Growth compost microbial communities from Emeryville, California, USA - eDNA 5th pass 30_C BE-Lig MG (version 2)... ... | reverse complement strand
CCTCGACGCTGCTGACGTTGGCAGCGACGACCCAATAGTAATAGGTCGTCGCCGGGCTGATCGTGTCGTCCTGGTATTCGCTGATCTGGCCCGATGCGCCGCCTGTGGTGCCGATCATGGTCGCAGCGCCGAAATCATTCGTCCCGTTGCGATAGACGCGGATGCTGGCAAAAGCGCCGACGGGATTGCGCCACGAGAGGTGGACGTAGCCCAAACCGTTCGATGGGATCAGCTCGGACGGCTGGCCCGGCGGCGTGGCGTCAACCTGGATGGTGATGCTGCCAAGATTTTCCCAGTCATCGACCCCCTCAAACAAGCCGGTCCAGCGAGCGCGAACAGCATAGATGGCGCGGTCGCTGATTGCCGGAGAGGTAGCGATCATCCCGGACGAAACCATCCGCCGCCAGTAACCCGCCTCCGGGGAAATCATGCTGTATTCGGCCTGCACCTCCAGATCGTCCCTGTCGGGGATCGGGACCGCGGCAACTTCGATCACCGCCTGCGCCGTCGTGCCGGTCGTGTTAATGATCCGTTGCGTCACCACCGCGTCCAATTCGGGCGGCCCATCCAGTTCCGGGGTCGGCGGCGCGACGATCAGATCGCCCTCTTCCTCGGGTTCCCACTCCTCCGATGCACGGTCCACCTTCGCCAGTTCGATACGGCACTCCAGATTGACCGGATCGAGCTGGTGGTTCAGCACCTCATATTCGCCGACGATCTGCCGGCCGCTACCGTCCTCGGGGCGATAGTCCAGCAGGATCGTATGGCGCTGGCCAGCAAAGCGCGGGTAGCGCGCCTTCAGGCCGACAAGGTTGGTGACGATCTCGATCTTGGCCCGGTTGTCGTCGTGAAGCTGCTTCTTGGCCAGGCGCCGCGCCTGGCTCTGGTTCGGGCACATCTCCATGCGATATTCCGCACGAATCTCACCCTCCTCGGCCAACCGGCCCTCATCCCGCCAAGGCTCCAGCTCCGTGACCGTGAACTTCTGCGCCTCGCTCATGAAGAAGGGCACCAGGACGTTGTAACCCTCCCTCTCGCTGATCGCCTCCTTGGTCACGATGGACGAGATATCCTTTGCCGTCAGGGTGCAGGCCGGCGTGCCGAAATTTCCGCCGATCAGGCCGATGTTGCCGTTCTGTGTTTCGTAGGCCCTGATGCCGCTGCTGGAATGCATGCGGTCCAGCACATCGACAGGGCTTTCATCCAACGTCCACCACCCCCAGAGGCGAAGGCTTGGCGCGGTGCCGCCCGCCTGCTGCGCGACGGGCTGATCGGCCACATCGGCCATGGCCTCGACACTGGCCCAATCCACCTCGCTGGAGGCGAGCCGATAACCGTCCGCGTGGGTCAGGTAGTGCGCGACAACCAGGGCGGCGTTGTCCCCATAGGCCGTCGAGCTGTCGCGCGGATCGAATATCGCAGCGCCCTCGATTACCCACTGACATGTGGTATTCGAGGCCTTGGGGAACACCTTCGCAAAATCCTCTGGCTTCGGCGCCCTGAACCGCGTCAAGAACGTCGCCTGGCCCTGCAGCCGCCGTGCCGCGCCCCATGTCGCCGGAAAGGCATCGGCAAGGGCTGGATAATTGCCGCCCTGCCCCGATCCATTCCTGGTGCTGACCCAGACATATCCGGCCTTGTCCGTGCTGGTGACCGCACCAGAACCATCGACATCGACCCGCTCTCCATCAATCCAGAAGTCCACAAAACGGTTGATCTGGCCGTGGTTCACCACCACCAGCTGGTAAAGCGTGCCAGACCTGGTGTGGAAGAAGGCACGAATGCCGCCGGCAAGGTTTTTGCCGACGTAGATGCGACGAGCCGCTTCCGTCTGGTTGATGACGGCCTGGATTTCGCTGACCGGGACATTGATCTTTGGAGCCAGCAAACGCGAGACGCCGATGGCAATCGCCGCGGCGGCAATCTGGCCCACCGCCATTCCGACCGCAGCGGCACCATAAAAACCGAAGCTGGCAACCAGGGCGTTGGCGAACAGGGCATTGAACCCGGCCGTTACCCAGGCGGCGATAGTGCTGAAAAGAGCCATTATTTGACCATCTGGATTTCGGCGACCCGGTATCCCGACCGCTCGAGGATGCGCTGCGCCGCGCCGCCGTTGCAGCTGAGCTTGATCAAGACAGCGCCCTGTTCGCGTGCCCAGTCCTCGAAGGCCCGCAGCAAGGCCAGCCCTGATCGATCCTCGGCATACCAGCCGAGTTCGAAGGCGACGGGCTCGGCGCTGATGACCGTCTGCGTGATGCAGCCCGCGATGAACCCACAACCAGCAACAAGCACGAGCCCGCGAGGATCGTGGATCAATCCGGCCAGCGTCTCGCCAGTCTTGATCCGGTCCACGCGCTGGGGGCCAGAGACGGCAGCCGCGAGACGCTCGATCATGTCGATGATGGCGGGGATGTCTTGCAGCCCGGCCCTACGGATCATGATCCAGGAACCCAGGTTATTGCCTTGTCCTTGAGCGTCGGCAGCAGTTCCAACCCGGTATCGCCAGGGTAGCGCCTGAGCTGATCGGTATGGGTCCAGCGCCCATGCGGCGGCCGCCCTTGGAGAGACATGCGGCCGTAACATTCCAGTTCGATGCTGCGGTTGTCGGCACTGGACGTGCTGGACATGTCGCGCATGCGGCCGACGAAAACGCTCATCGGATCGCCGATCAGCCGCCCCCGGTGTTCGCCGTCGCGCTCGTCCGTTGCGAAAAGCTGATACAGCACCTGCACGCGGCGGCCGTTGACCTCGGCGCCCTGATCGTCGCAGAGCGCGATCATCTCGGGCGAGGCGTTCGGGATGGTGAACCGCACCATGCCCGCCGACATGCCATAGGTAAGCTCCATGGCACTGATCTGGATCACGTCGCCGGTGCCCTGATATTCGACCCCGCCAGCGGTCAGCGGACCATAGCCGAGCCACCAGTTCTTGGGGTTCGTCTTGAAATCCATCTGGCACAGGATCGTGCAGCCGGTGACGCCGTTGCGCAGAACCTCGTCTGGAATGTCGTGGATGCTCATCAGAACGCCTCCACCAGCGACAGGGCCGAGGAACGGAAGCGCCCCGTCCCGAGGCCGATCTGGTCGCCGGACTCCATCATCACCTTGAGCCGTAGCTGATCCACGATCACCACGGTCCCGGACGGCTGCGCCTCGCGAATGTTCGGCATGATCGAAACCCGGATCGCCGTCTCGCTCTCCCCGATTGAGGTGGTGTTGACCACCTGATGCAGCCGGTCTCCCAGGCTGATGCAATGGCCCGGCCACAGTTGCGACAGGGCCGGCTTGTTGACGTCGATGTAGCTGGCCCGGTGCGCAGCGGCAGCGCGCAGAGTGAAGCCGTCGAACGGCTCGCCGAGGAAGCCGACATGATCGAAGGTATAGGCCGGGGCCATGTCGCAGCCGGTCAGCCGCCGGCCACGCTGGTCATTGGGCCGCCATTGCGTGCAGACCGGGACGACGCAGGTGGTGCCCGCCGCGCTCATTTGGGTGATGAACGACGACAGGGCCAGATGCGACTGCATGTCATGGGCCAGCACAGTCATGTCCAGCCGCCAGAAGCCGTTCAGCGTCGGCTTGGCGAAGGTCTCGCCGTCGATGTTGGTGAAGGGCTGGAAGCGCAGCCCTTCAAGCTTCGGCACCGAGGATTGCAGCTTGACCGGGAACGGAAACGAAACCTGCATCAGCGGCCACCCCTAAGATATTGCTGGTCCGACTGACGGCGGTTATTCGAGGCGATGGCCTGCGAAACAGTCAGGATCACCTCGTCCTTGGTCACGTAATCGGCCGATACCACCGCACCCGGGGCGTTGTTGTTGATGGTGATCTTGGGCTGGCTTCCGACCGATCCGCCCTTGTGCAGCGCCTCAAGGTTCTTAAGCCCGATCCGCTGCACCGCTGGCGCCGACATGACATATTCACCGCCATGCACCACGCCTGCCACCTGATTGCGTCCTGTGCCGCCTGTGTAACCACCGGACGAGAAGCCGGGAAGGAAACTCAGTATCCCGCCCATGCCGCCAGACAATGGCCCCTTGCCGAACAAAGCCGCTTGCAGTGCAGCCTTGGCAAATTCCTTCGCTACGTCACCCAGCACGCCGGCAAGGCTCTCGCCCTCGACAATGGCGTCGATAAACCCGTCCCTGGCCTGTTCGTTCATGTCGGCGTAGAAATCAGCCGCCTCGGCCGCCTTTTCGTATTCCGCTGCCATCTTGCCGATGGCTGCCGACTGACGGTCGATTTCAGCGGTCAGGCTCTCATCAACCGTCAGGCCGCGCCGCTTCGCCTCCTCCAGCAACTGCCACTTTGCCCGAAGGGCCTCGGCTTGCTCGGTATTCTTGCCCAAGAGTTCGAATTGCCGTTGCAGATTGGTCAGGTCGCGTTCAGCCGCATCCAGAAGGTCATCAACGGTATATTCCTTCTTGGCTCGGCCCTTGCCTTTTGATTTCTTCTTGGAACCAGACTTAGCTGCCTCCCTTGCGGCACCTCGCGCAGCATCTAGTTGTGCATCAAGCTCAAGGCCTTGTTCTGCAAGGGCGCGCTGCCCCCGAACGAGCAACCTTTCTGCCCATGTTCCCGCCGCCATCTCTTTGGCGGTGAACTCAGCTTCCATCTGCGCCTGCTGGCGCGCTCTGGCCGCTTCGGCAATAGTTTTTCCCTGCCGCAGCGCATTCAATTCAACGTATTTGGCCGCATTGGAAATCATGCCGCCGCCCATCTGCGCGAGCGCCGAGGCTATCGCATTGATTTCGGCCTTGACGCCAGACATGGCTGCTGCCCATGCCTCGGTTGCGCCAGTGGCATCTGATGTTGCATCAACCAAACCGCCCATCTGCTTGGCGATTTGCGCAACCTGTTCTTGGACTTCCGTGAAGCGTTCCTTCTGATCCTCGCCCGCAACCGTAACGGATTCCATTAGATCGAGGATATCCGTTAGCGCAGTCACATACTCTTTGGGCGACTCAGCACGAGCCAAACCCTGCAACGCTACTACGAATTTTTGCGCCTCGGGGTGCGCCAAACCAAGCTCATCACGGACTCGCTTAATCGTCGCCTGCAATTCGGTCATATCAGTATAGGCCCGGTCCATCCCCTGACCGAAGCCGCCGAACATGGACGCAATCCCCTGCGCCTCATTAGCAGCAGCAGACCGCGCCCTTTCGCCGTATATGTCGCGCAAAACAGCAAGGAACTTCTTGGCTTCCTCGGTTGCGCCCGCGTATTTTTCCACCAGTTCAGCTTGGGTAAGGTTGGCATCAGCAACAGAGGATCGGTAATCCTCCACTGCCTCACGCAAATCTTTCAGCCGATCCTCAAACTCCTTGGCCTTCTCGCCGGAGGTGAAAAACGAAGCGGCCAGCGGGATTGCCGCCGCCGCGACGGTGCCAAGCACAGCCCCCAGCGCCCCGAAGCCACCAAGCAATTGCGGAAGCTGTTGGCTCAAAGCCCGGCTCGCGCTCGTCCCCCCGCTGATCTGCACGAAAATATCCTGCAACTGATACGAGACGTTCTGGATCTGGGCGCGCGACTGTCGCGACATGTTGGTAAATGAGCGCGTAATGCCCTCATTCGCCTTGACCGCCGCCTGCTCGGCCGCGCGGGATTCCTGCTTGATCCGACCGACCATGCGAACGACCGATTGAATAGCCTTCTGATCGGTAACGCCGATTGGCAATTCAAGAACGGCCTCAGGTGTTTGCGCCATTCCACGTATCTCCCAATTCGCATAGGGCGTCGTATTCTTCGTCCGTCAGCGGGTCGCCGTTGTGATGCTTGCCGCCCTGCGAACGGTTCCAACCGTCAACGCAAGCGCCAAACTCCCACCACGTCATTTCCTTGACTTGCGCCGGGGTGAAGCCGAGGGCTGCGCCATTTCCGTAGAGGCGGGAGAAGCGGATTCGGCCTTCTCTCCCCCCGCCTTTTCCTCCCCCAATGGGTCGTGTTCCTTGGCGGCAAAGGCCCTGCTTATGATCGTGAAGGCAAGGAGGTTCAGGGCGGCGATATCTCCATCCTCGAAAGCCTGCTTTACCTTCCGCTCTGCGGTCTGACGATCCATCCCTGCACCGATAAGACCGAGGCGAAGGCAAGAAAGAACCTCCCTGACCTTGACCGGCGCATTCTCGAATCCGCCACGCTGTTCGTGCCCCTGCAAGAGCCGATAGCGGAGATCGAGAACGCCTGTGACGGTCAGATCGTCAAGCGCCTCAAGTTCACCGATACGGAGAAGAAATTCGTCCTCTCCGCTCGACCAATTCCAAGCCAACGGCTCCATTACGATTCCCCAACACTATGGAAGGTCAGTTCGCCATCGGAGACGATGGAAACCGTGGTCTGCGCCTTGTTGCCGCGCTCTCCGGTCACTTCGAACCCGGTCACATGGACCTTCCCCTGCCAGTAACGGCCATTGGTCGCGTCGTCAGGCTTGCCGATGTAAATGCGGGCGTTGACGCTCTCGGCCATGTTAAACGCTGCCCACCATTCGTCCACCGCCTCAGCAGCGAGAATGCCAGAGCCGTTGCCGCTGAAATCGAGACTTTCGACGCCACGTTCGATCCAGGACGGAAGTTCGGGATCGTCACAATCGGGCACATTGACCTCGGTCGTGTTCTTCGTAAACGAAACCGTGTGATTGGTCAGGCCGCAGGGGCGCAGATAGGTGCCGGGAACGGTGGCGCTCTCAAGGAAGATAGCAACCGTGCTGCCAACATAAGTCGTTGGTTTTGCCATGGTAGGCTCCATTTGATGATTGCCCTGCCCACGGGCGCATGATGGGCGGCCGGGATCAGTCCCGGATTTCGTGAATGCGGTCGCCCGCCTTCTCCCGACAGGATCTCGTCAGGCCGGCATGGACTTCGCCAGCGCGGAAAATCATGACGATGTTGTATCTCGGCATCCATTCGAAATCTCGAAGGACGCGCCATTTCCTTTGGCGGGGCATGGAACTATCCTTCGGCAACCATGGAGTATGCCTTGCACAAGTCCGTTCAAATCCTGATCGCAGCCGCCTGCATCGTCACAATCGCTGCGGGATCGTTCTGGCTGCATGACCGCAACCAAATGCGACAGGCTGCAAAAGCAGAGGCAGAGGGGCAAAAGCGAGCCAAGGCAGAACAGATGGCATCCGAATGCCGGGCCAGCATTCGAAATTGGTATTCACCGGGATCGCTGCAACTGGCTGGAACAGAAGGAAGCTTGACCACCTGCACGAAGTCCATAGCCGGAACGGTAGGGGAAGCCGAGGATTGCACCGCGCTGATTGCGGCATGGAGCAAAAGCAAGAGTGCGCCCACGTTCGCGACCCGCGAACGCCTCAACTATTGCAAGGCGCTGGTTAACTCGCCCAAGCCTTCCGAATAGCCCGGCTGATCGCAGACCGAACCCGGCGGCGGTTGGCCTTCCACGCCGGGAAGAAATAAGGGTTGGCACCCCGCGTCTTTGTCCCAAACTCCTGAATGCGGGCGTTCTGGAACCGCCCCCCACTGCCATTGGTTACCATGGTCGTTTCATCGCCCGCCACCACCTTTACGCCGATGAAATCGTGCTCCCCCTTGCTGGTCGTGACCGAGTCTGCGTCCTCGACACGAATGGACCTGATCAAGTTGCCATCGTCGCGCGGGGCGAGGTAGCGGGCAGCCGCAGCAACCCCCTCGCCCTGGCTTCGCGCCTCTTGCTTTGCCGTCAGTCGCACGTTGTAGAGTCGCCGGATCAGATCAGCCTCAACCGCTTCCAGTCCCTTAACCATTTTTGACTCCCAGAATCAGACGGTTGCCGGATAAGCTTCCTAAAACCACCGGAGGCCGATGTGACTACACCACAAGAGATATTCGACGCGATCAAAGGGCAGCAGCAGGCCATCACTGCGATTGCAGAGCAGCTTAAGGGGCTACTGATGTCCGGTTCGTTCACCCTCGCGGATGGAGAGGATCTTATCGACAAAATCGCGATGACAATGGCGAGCACCGATAAATCGATTGAGGACATCGAGAGCATTGAAGATGTCTTATCCATCGACCAAGAGGATGCCCTCTCGGACATGGCCGGCACAGCACACGATTTCGGCTCAGAGATCCTCATGCTCGTGATGGACAAAGTTAGGCAGATCGGCGGAAACCCAAACCTGATTTACAAGGCGGCTCAGGAGCGACACTATCCTTAACCCTCCACCATCGCCTCTACCTGCACCACGCCATGCGCCGACACGCCATCTGGATCGTCCATGACGCGCACCAGCGTGACGCGCATCGGGTGCATGGTCAGCGCATCGGTGTCGGCCCAGCCATGCAGGGCGGCTTTCACCTGGCCAACGATCTTCCCGACCTCGGCCTTGCTGGTCATGCTGTGATAGATGCCGATCTGGACGGTCCAGTCCTCGGCCTCGATGCATTCCGCATCCGCCGCCACGCCATAGAAGGTGTCGAAAGCGGCATAGGGCGTCTCATCGCCCTCGGTGGCGCGATCGAAAACGCGACCTCCCAAGGCTGGCACCTGGACGATCAGCCGGGCGCGGATCGCCTGGATCAATGGCTCGATATCGATCATCCGACGCACTCCGCCAGCATTTCGAGGAAAGCCCGATCCTGCGTTTCCCGCGGATCTTCCTTCACGTCATAAGTCCGGCCGTCGATGACGACCCGCCATTCCGACGTGATCCGCCGTGATCCGGCAAAGGCCCGCACGGTAACGATGGCTGGGCTTTTCGAGACCAGCCGCGCCTGCATGACGCTCTCTCCGCCCCGCAAATGCCGGACGGTCGCCCAGATCGTGAACTGATGATCATAGCGCTGGATGCGCTTGCCGTTGGCGTCGGTCTCCTTGAACGGCGCGCTGAACGCGGCCCGCTTGGTCAGAGCGCCCGCGCGGATCATGGGGTGCCGACCTGCGGCTCCGGCACCGGGTGAAACACCCGATACCCGGAAAGCAACGCGCGAACGGTCACCGGCGGCACGGCATCATCCGAGGTGCCGCCCTCGCCGCCGCGATCCTCGTACATTCGCTCAGCCAGCATCTTGACGGCCACCGTGATCGCCTCGTCCGCGACGATCTGATAGCGGTCATAGCCCGGCGCGCCCGGCGCCGGCAAATCGACCGCCGAGGCATAAATGGGCCGCCCGATCCAGTTCCGCACCTGAAGTTCGGCAGCCCGGCCGAACGCAGCGATGATCGAATCCTCCTCGGTATCCGCTGGATCGACCCGTAGGTGCAGCTTCAGATCGGGCAGAGCAACGATCATTTCGAGCCCTTGCCCTTCGGGGCGTCCTTGGCCTCGGTCGCCGCATCCTCGGCAGCAGCGGCGGAAGCCACCGTCGTCTGATCCAGATCGGCATTCGCCTTCTCCCGCGCATCGAGTTCGGCCTGACGCTGTTTCAAAGAGGCTTCCAGATCGTGCAGGCGCTTGGCATCCGCCTCGAGCTGCGTGGCACGTTCCTCGAGCAGCTTCTCCCGCGCATCGAGCTCGAGACCGGCCGTAGCGCTTTCGATTGGCTGGGGCGCCTCGGGCAAGGGCGCGAAACCCGGCGTGACGCCGACCGTCTCGACCTTCAGGTATTCCTCCTGCGCCTTGGTGGCGGCCGCAATATCCTCGGCGCGGGCCGGGACGAAACGCTTGGTGGCCAGCAGCTTTTTCGCCGCATCGTCGTCAACCTCGACGATGCCGCCGGCCTTGACCCGGCCATAGGCGCCGATCGAGCCGCGGAGCGCTTTCAACTTCGGCATGTCCGTATTCCTTTCGTGAAGGGAGTTGCGGCGGGCGCAGACGATGCCGCGCCCGCAACCATGATCAGCCGCCCGGGGCGGTGTAGTAGCAGAGCGCCAGCGGGCGCTTGACCACCACGACGCCGCGCTTCTCACCGCGCACGGTCAGCATGTTCTTGTCGAAGTTGTCGCGGTTCTCCGACGACAGCAGGATCTCGATGTCCTGGCGCTGGTAGTAGGTGGCGGCCAGCTTGAAGGCTCCGGTCAGGAAATCGCCTTCCGGCATGTCCTCGGTATCGACCACCCGACGACCCCAGAGGCGCGGCGTCGGCGTCTCCATGAAGGGGTTGCCGAAGATGTAGCGCCCGGTCGTGTCCTTCAGCATCTCGGCCGCGGCCCAGTCCCAGATATTCAGGACATGTGCATCGACGACATAGCCCGCCGCCGACACCTGCAGCATGGCAAGGCGCAACCGGTCGAGGATTGTCGCGCCAGAGGGCTCGCGGGCGGTCTGGCCATAGGCCGTGGCATTGGTGATCAGGCCCGAGAAGTTCTCTCCAGTGCCGTCGCCCGCCAGGATCTGCGCGTTCTCGACCTTGTTGACCTCATAGGTCAGCGTGGTGTCGATATCGGTCCGCAGCGCCGGGATGTCGTCCAGCATGTGCTTGTGGATTTCCATCCGGCCGGCGATGGTCTTCACCTCGGCCGATTCCGAGGTCCAGGTCTTGTCGATCAGCGGCTTCACCGTGGTGCCGTCATCCGGCACGATGCCGGCGGCGCCCGTGCGCGAGACCTCGCGGAAATACTTGATCAGCGGCTGGCCCGTCTCGCCCACCGTGATCAGGTCTTTCACCACCAGCTTCTTGTCGGGCTCGGCGATGATCTCGGGCTCGCGGCGTTCGGGCAGCAGCTCGCCGGCAGAGCCAGGCAGCGAGGTGATGGCGTTGAAGAAGCCCAACGACACGTCGCCGTTCACGCCGCCCTTGGCCGCGGCCTTGATCTTCTCCTCGGCCTCGGCCACCACCAACTGGCCCAGAGACTTGGCGCCGCCGGCACCGCTGCGGCGGCCGCTGGCGAAGCGCTGCGCGAGATCACGGGCGGAAGCCTCCATCTCGTCGATGCGCGCCTTCAGCTCGCCCTGCTCGGCAAGTGCCTTATCGACATTCGCCTTGGTCTCTTCGGTCAGGCCGCCGAGACGCTTGGCCTCGTCCAGCGCGGCCTGGGCGCTCTTGTTGATATTGCCGGTAACCTTGTCGAATTCGGCTTTGAACTCGCCGAACGCCTGTTCCATGTCAAAGGCCATGTCAGTT
>Ga0182738_1007572_pt1 | contig 11003 bp, 10 predicted proteins | sample eDN5th30CBELigMG_FD_128876 | JGI IMG/M metagenome (GOLD analysis project Ga0182738, IMG submission 128876) | Enriched Miracle-Growth compost microbial communities from Emeryville, California, USA - eDNA 5th pass 30_C BE-Lig MG (version 2)... ... | reverse complement strand
TCCTGCAGCAGCAGCCTGGCGAACAGGGCGCGCTGGAACTGGCCGCCCGACAGGGTGCCGATGATCCGGTCCTCGAAGCCGGTGAGGCCAACGGCGGCCAAGGCCGCCTCGACGGCGCCGAGCTGCCTGCGGCCGATCGACGAGAAGATGCCGGCCTTGCGCCACAGGCCCATGGCCGCGACGTCGAGCACGCGCATCGGAAAGGAGCGGTCGAGCGCGCTCTGCTGCGGCAGATAGCCGATATCGGAGCGACCGACGCCGTCGAGCGCGATACGGCCGCTATCGGGCTTGATCAGGCCGACAATGCCTTTGAGCAGCGTCGACTTGCCGGCGCCATTCGGCCCGAAGATCGCCGTGAACGAACCCGGCTCGAACGTGCCGGAAAGATGATGCACCGCCGGATGGCGCCGATAGGACAGCGTCAGATTGTCGAGACGGATGGAGGGAGCGTTGCGTTTCAGCATGTCGGCCTCAGGCGATCGCCCAGAAGATGCCGATCCAGATCAACCCGATCAGCAGCACCGCGATCACCAGGCGCTCGATCGCCGAGGCGAGAAACATGGAATGCTTGTAGGCGCGCGGAATGGAGACGACGTCGTGCGGCGCGGCGTGCTCATGGCCGGCGGAATGCACATGGCCGGCGGAATGCGCATGGCCGTGGCTGTGACCATGATGGTGATCCTGCCCCGGTGCCGAGGCGGGGATCGTCCCGCCCTCCGCCGCTATGCCTGGAATCACATCTGCCATGGCTGGTCCGTCCCGCTGCCGATTGCTCGATGTTATGTTATATCATTTCACGCGATGCAAGACCTGCATGGCGGATTTTTCCAGCCGGGCACGGCAACAGAGTCGCAGGGCCGCGCTGCGCTCCGACGCCATGTGCATCACGAAGACTGTCGGCCCCGACTCGTCGCCGCAAAGTCGAGCTTGCCAATTCCGCAAGGCGATCAAGAACTCAGCGGCAGAGCAGGCTCAAACACTGGAATTAGAATAATTTCAAGGTGTTACATATTCTTGACTCATCTGGCCAAGAGGTCCAAACGTCGCCCATCCGCGCCACGATCGGTGGACGCTTTAACAACAGGTGCTGCCTGTTGATTGGAGTGGACGATGGATTTTGCCTTCCCCCGCGCGCTGCCGCATCCGGCCCGGCGCGCCTGTTCCAAGGATATGCGCTGATGGCGACGCGCCTGCCCTGTGGATCCCCCAGCCGCTATCTCGAACGGCAGCCGGAAAAGCTGGTTGTCGAGGGCCTGCGCCGCTGGATGCAGGGCTGCGAGCGCGGTTCGGCGACGTGCTGGGAACTGGCCGCGAGCCTCTACGCCGAGGAGCTGGGTTCGGCAGACGGACGGCGCGTCCTGGGCGCGCTGGCGCATTGGGTCGAAGCGCTTCGCAATTGGATGGACCGGCCCGCCGGCCTGTCTCCCTCGCACTGCCCGCGCCTTTGCCTCGACGAATGCTGTGCCGTCTCGATGATCGCCGCCTGCCAGAATCAGGACGAAGGCAGCCTGCTCGACGCCATGGAGCGGCTGATCCTGCCGGAGGGACATGCCGAGGTCGTCCGAGCCACCCGGATCTTCGCCGAAGCCCTCGCCGATACCGGCCAGATCCTCATCCCGGTCCCGCAGGCCGTGATCCACGAGATCGCCACCCGCCCCTGCCGCCGGCTGTTTCACTGAATTCACCGCACCCATTCACGCACGGAGACGATTGTGAACCTCAAGAAGATGCTTCTCGCCGCCACGGCGGTGCTTGCCCTTTCGGGCGCCGCGCCCGCCCTGGCCGCCGACGCCCCGGCCGCCAGCGCCGTGCTCAAGACCTATGGCGACATCGCGCAGGCGAAGTATGAAGACGCGCTGGCCGGCGCCAAGGCCCTGAACGTCGCCGTCGACGCGCTGATCGCCAACCCGACCGACGCGACGCTGGCCGCCGCCCGCGACGCCTGGAAGGCCTCGCGCCCGGCCTATCAGCAGACCGAAGTCTACCGCTTCGGCAATGCCATCGTCGACGATTGGGAAGGCCGCGTGAACGCCTGGCCGCTCGATGAGGGCCTGATCGACTATGTCGACGCCAAGTCCTATGGCGACAGCTCGGATTCGAACCCGCTCTATGCCGCCAACGTCATCGCCAACAAGACGCTGCAGATCGGCCCGGACAAGGTCGACGCGACGGTGATCAACGCCGATCTGCTGCACAAGCTGCAGGAAGCCGGCGACGTCGAGGCGAATGTCGCCACCGGCTATCATGCGATCGAGTTCCTGCTATGGGGCCAAGACCTGAACGGCACCGGCCCGGGCGCCGGCAACCGCCCCGCGACCGATTTCGACACCAAGAACTGCACCAACGGCAATTGCGACCGCCGCGCCGCCTTCCTGAAGGCAGCGACCGACCTGCTGGTTGCCGATCTCGAAGAGATGGCCGCCAACTGGAAGGCCGATGGCGAGGCGCGCAAGCAGCTTGCCGCCAAGGGTGACGAGGGCGGCCTCGCCACCATCCTCACCGGCATCGGCTCGCTCTCCTATGGTGAACTGGCCGGCGAGCGCATGAAGCTCGGCCTGATCCTGCACGATCCGGAAGAGGAGCATGACTGCTTCTCCGACAACACGGCCAACAGCCACTATTACGACCAGGCCGGCATGGTCGCCGCCTGGCAGGGCAAGTACACCCGCACCGACGGCACCACGGTCGAAGGTCCGAGCATCCGCGACCTCGCGGCTGCCAAGAACGCAGACGCCGCCAAGCGCGTCGACGACGCGCTGGCCGTCACCACCGCCAAGATGCAGGTTCTCAAGGACACGTCCGACAAGGGCGAGGCTTACGACCAGATGATCGGTGCCGACAACGCGGCCGGCAATGCGATCGTCCAGGCGGCGATCGACGGTCTCGTCGGCCAGACCCGCGCGGTCGAGGCCGTCGTCGCGGCGCTGGGCCTGAAGATCGAGGTCGAAGGTTCCGACAGCCTCGACAACCCGGCCGCCGTCAACGCCGAGTAACGGTCACAATTGGTCCCTATTGCGGACCGCAATTCCGGCGTGGCCACCTTCCGTGGCCACGCCACCAGAGCCCCTTATCATGATCTCGCGCCGTTCCATCCTTTTGGGTTCCGCCGCCATGGCAGGCTCCGTCCTGTTTGGCCGCCCGGACCGCGCTCCGGCCTTTACCCGGCCGCTGCCGCCAACGGCCGCGATCGGCGCGGAGAGCGTCGTCTCGCTCCAACTGAGGGCGGCCGAGCGCCAGCTTTCGCTCCCCTGCTTCGACGGCAAGAGCCTGCCGCTCTGGACCTTCACCGGCGCGGCGCAGCCACCCGTCGTGCGGCTAAGGCTGGGCCAGCGCCTCAACACCCATCTCGTCAACGGGCTGACCCGGCCGGGCGAGCATGTCTCGATCCATTGGCATGGCATCCGCCTGCCCAACGACCAGGATGGCGTGCCCTATCTGGTGCAGCCGCCGGTCGAACCAGGCGAGAGCTACGACTATTCCTTCGTGCCGCCCGACACCGGCACCTTCTTCTTCCACACCCACTGCAACTCGGCCGAACAGCTTGGTCGCGGCCTGTTTGGCGTCCTGATCATCGAGGGCGACGCGCCGGAGCCCTATGACGCCGACGAACTGGTGGTACTGAAGGACTGGCGCATCGACGAGGCCGGTACCGGCTTCCTGCCCTTCCTGACCCAGGAAGGCGCCGGCAAGGCCGGCACCTTCGGCACGGTGCGCAGCGTCAACGGCGCCATCCTGCCCGACATCCCGCTGCCGGCCTCCGCCGATGTCCGCCTGCGCATCGTCAATGTCGACCCGACCCGCCTGACGGAGATCGGCATCGAGGGCGCCGAGGCCGCGGTCGTGGCGATCGACGGCATCGCCTGCCCGCCCTTCCCGCTCCGCTCCTGGCGCATGGGACCGGCAATGCGCGCCGATTTGATCGTCCGCACCCCGGCCGATGGCGGCACCGCGACGCTGGTCGATTATTTCGCCGCGAAGCCGGTGCCGCTCGCGCGCCTCGTCGCGCAGGGGCCGGCGCGCCGGCAGGGGCCGTTCGATCCGGCGCCGCTCGCCGCCGGCCGGATTCCCCCGCCCGATCTTGCCAACGCGACGCGGTTTCCGATCACCTTCTCCGCCACCGCCACCGGCGCGGCCGTCGCGGATCTGGTCGCAGACGTTGCACCGCTCGGGCCGCTTTGCCTTTCGGAGAGCAATCTCTGGGCGATCAACAAGGCGTCCTGGCCGAGCGACATGCATCAGATCCCGCCGCCCATGACGACGCTGGAGCGAGGCAAGACCTATATCTTCGAGCTGCGCAACGTCACGCCGCACATGCACCCGATCCATTTGCACGGCCATAGTTTCAGCGTGCTGAAATCGAACCGCCGCGACCTGCCGGAGCATCACGCCGACACGGTGCTGCTGCTGCCGAAGGAGCGGATGGAAATCGCCTTCGTCGCCGACAATCCCGGAAAATGGATGCTCCACTGCCATATCATAGAGCATCAGGAGACCGGCATGATGGCGTGGTTCGAGGTCGCGTGAGGATCGCGCCGATGCGCCTGCGCCACGTCCTTCCCGCGCTCGCGCTGTTCTCCGCGATGCCGGCGATCGCCACGGCCGATGGGCTGGACGCGGCGATCGGGAAGGCGCTGTTCGACCGGATCTGGGTGCAGGCGCCCTCCTCGACGCTCGCCAATGACGGGCTGGGGCCGCTGTTCAACGAAAAGAGCTGCGCCAGTTGCCATTCCGGCAAGGCCCTCTCCGCCAAGCTCACCGTGCAGCCCGATGGCACGCTGGCCCATCGGGGTCTGGCGACGCGTCTCGGCGATGCGCATGGGATCACCGACCCGATCTATGGCCGCCAGATCCAACCCCGCGCCGTCTCCGGCCTGATCAGCGAAGGCACGGTCACCTATGCGCTGCCGGACGTTCCCGGCGGGCCGCTCGCCGTCATCTTCGCGCCGAGCCGCGGCGATCTTGCGCCCGACACCCGCCTCGGGCCCCGTCAGGCGCCCTCGCTGCGTGGCATCGGCCTGATCGAAAAGGTGGACGAGGCGGCTGTTCTGGCGCTCGCCGAACGCAACAGGACGCATCCCGACGGCATTGGCGGCCGGCCGCACTTGGTGCAGGTCGACGGCAAGCCGGTGCTCGGCCGATATGGCTGGAAAGCCTCCGCGCCGAGCCTGAGCCAGATGACCTCAGACGCCTTCATGCTCGATATCGGCATGTCGAGCCCGCTGGCGCCCTTCCCGCATGGCGATTGCACGAAGGCCGAGCCCGATTGCCTCGCGGCTCCCGACGGCCGAAGCCCGACCTTCGACAATGAAGAGATCTCCGGCGAGATGGTGCGGCTGCTCAACGCCTATCTGAAGAGCCTCGCCGCGCCGAAGCCGGTCGATCCGCCGCCGCCGGGCGCCGCGCTGTTCGCTTCGGCCGGCTGCGCCGCCTGTCATGTGCCGGATCTGCCGGCCAAGGGTGGCGGCACGGTTGCGATCTACAGCGACCTGCTGCTGCACGACATGGGCCCCGGCCTGGACGACGGCGTCGGCGAACCGGGCGTCGCCTCGTCCGAATGGCGCACGGCACCGCTTACCACCCTCGCCTTTCGCAAGGATGCCGACCGCCGCTACCTGCATGATGGCCGGGCCGGCACGCTGGATGAGGCCATCCGTGCGCATGGCGGCGAAGCCACGGCCGCGAAAACACGCTATGAAGCCCTTGTTGCGGCCGACCGGGCCGCGCTCGTCGCCTATCTGGAAACGCTATGATCGCGATCACCAAACGCCTGCTGCTGCTGTCGCCCCTGCTGCTCGCGGCGCGGCGTGCCTTCGCGCAATCCGGCGACGCACCGGCCAAGCCGGGCCCCAGCACGGAAGCGCTGGACAAGGTCGCGAAGAAGGCGATCGACGATTATTTCATCCCCTCCTACCAGGCGCTGCGCGACGCGACGGCCAAGCTGGTCGTGGCGATGGGCGAGAGCTGCAAGACCCCGACCGCGACGCCGAGTGAAGCGGTTCGCGCCGCCTTCACCGCCGTGCTGCAGGCCTGGGCGCATGTCGATTTCCTGCGCTTCGGACCGATGGCGGAAAAAGCCCGGCTCGAGCGCTTCTCCTTCCTGCCGGATCCGCATGGCACCGGCGCGCGCCAGTTGCGCCAGATCCTGGCCAAGCCCGATCCCGCGCTGCTCGAACCCGGCGCGATCGCCCGGAAGAGCGCCGCCGTGCAGGGCATGCCGGCCTTCGAGGCGCTGGTCTTCGGCGCGTCCGACGACGCCGAGACCTCTGCCTATCGCTGCCAGCTGGCGCTTCGCATCGCCGAGAACCTCAACCGGATCGCCACCGAAGCGGTGACGGAGTGGACCCGTCAGGGCGGCTGGCGTGATCTGATGCTAAACCCGGGCGGCGCCAACATCGTCTATCGCGACGCGACCGAGCCGCTTGTCGAGATCCTGAAGGCTGTTGTCACCGGCCTGCAGCAGATGCGCGACCAGCGCCTGCTGCCGGCGCTGGGCAAATCGATCGAGACGGCAAAGCCCGGCCGTGGCGCCTTCGTCAAATCCGGCGAGAGCTTCGCCTATCTGAACGCGTCCGCCGATGCGATCGACCGGCTGGTCGAACGCTCCGACGTGTTCAGCCTGACGCCTGCCCAGGCCGCGACGCTGCTGGCCGCGACCGAGGCGGCGATGACCGATTTCCGCCAGTCGATCGATGTCGGCAAGCCCTGGCCGGAGGCGCTGGCCGACCCGGCCAGCTATGCCCGGCTGCAACATGCCTTCGAGGTGCTGAAGACGGTCGAGGATATCTTCAATTTCCGGTTCGCGGAGGCGGCGGGCATCTCGCCGGGGTTCAATGCGCTCGATGGCGACTGAGGCGAGCGGCATACGCGGCCTGGCGGGGCGCGCGCTGCGCGCGATCCTGCCCTTTGCCCGCGAAGAAGGCGGCGCGGCGGAGCGGCAGGTCTTCGTCTCCTCGGTCCGCGTCGGCCCGCGCCAGCACGAACTGCTTCTCATCGACGAGCGGGGTGCAGCGGTAGGCCGGATGAAGCTCGCCGGCCGCGCGCATGACATCGCCATCGATCCCGAGCGCAAGCGTCTTGCCGTCTTTGCCCGCCGGCCCGGCTATTTCGCCGTCATCGTCGACGCCGAATCTTGCACGCCGCTGGCGACGATCACACCGCCCGAGGGCCATCATTTCTTTGGCCACGGCATCTTCTCCGCCGATGGCCGCCTGCTCTACGCCACCGAAAACCGCTTCGGCGACGATCGCTCGCGCGGCGTCGTCGGCATCTATGATGCAAGCGGCGAGAGCTATGAACGGATCGGCGAGTTCGAGACGCATGGCGTCGATGCGCATGAAATGCTGCTCGCCGGCGATGGCCGCACGCTGGTGATCGCCAATGGCGGCATCGAGACCCATCCGGATTACGGCCGGCAGAAGCTCAACCTCGCCGAGATGCGCCCGTCAATCGTCCGCATCGACAGCGCCACCGGCGATCTGCTCGACGAAACGGTGCTTGATAGCTCGTTCAACCGGCTTTCCATGCGCCACATGACCTTCGACGGCGCGGGCTCGGTGTGGTTCGGCTGCCAGTGGGAAGGCGAGCGCGGCGTGCGCCCGCCGCTGGTCGGCCGCATCGGCAGGGACGGCAAGGCGACGCTGATGGCCTTTCCGGACAAGGTCGCGCCGCTGGCGCGCAACTATATCGGCTCGGTCGTGGCGAGCCGCGACGGCTCGACCATCGCCACCTCGTCGCCGATCGGCGGCCAGGTGTTCTTCTGGGATGCGACGAGCGGCGATTTCCGCGATTGCGTGGCGCTGCCGGATGGCTGCGGCATCGCGGCGACCGAGGGCGAAGCGTTTCTGGCCACCGCCGGCGACGGCCGCGTCATGCGCGCAAAAAACGGCAAACTGATACCGGTCGCGCGGCGGGAAGCGCAATTCGACAATCACCTGCGCCGGATCTGAGGCCGGGCATGGCATCTTCACCTCTCCCTGAGGGAGAGGCCGACGGCCGAAGGCCGGCGGGTGAGGGTTTACGGCCTATCCGGCTTGGCGCTTCAAGGGGTGCCGGCAGTTCTATCCTGCGGGTTCCCTAAACCTCACCCGGAGCTTCGCTCCGAACTCGCCCTCAGGGAGAGATGAAGGATAGAGAGCCCTCGATCGAGAGCCCTACTGCGCGTGCACCGCCGCCAGCCGGCGTTCCTCATCGACGATGTAGTCCCGGATCACCGGGACATCGTCGCGCTGCTTGGAAAGCAGCATCTGGAACACGAAGTTCGAGCCATGCAGGAAGCCGAGTTCGACCGAGGCCAGATAGAAATCCCACATCCGGCAGAAGCGATCGCCCATCATGGCGACGGCCTCCTCCCGCTTCGCCTCATAGGCGAGCCGCCAGTCGCGGATCGTCCAGTAATAGTGCAGCCGCAGGCTCTCCATGTCGGCGCACCAGGTTCCCGTCCGCTCCAGCGACGCGAACACTTCCGACAGCGCCGGTACGTAGCCGCCGGGGAATATGTACTTGCGGATGAACGGCGCTGTGGTGCCGGGTGGCGACATCCGGCCGATGCAATGCACCAGCGCAAATCCGCCCGGCTTGGTCAGGCGCTGGATGGTCTCAAAGTAGTTGTCGAAATTCGAGACGCCGATCGCCTCCATCATCGCGATCGACACGACACGGTCATAGCGCCCTTCGAGATGACGATAGTCCTGCTCCAGGAAGGTCACCTTGTCGTCGACGTTTTCTTCCAGCGCCCGCGCCCGCGCCACGCCGATCTGTTCGGGCGAGAGGGACACGGAGGTGACGCGCACGTCGTAGTTGCGGGCCAGGAACGTCGCGAGCGCGCCCCAGCCGGAGCCGATTTCGGCAATATGCATGCCCGGCTCGAGCTTCAGCTTGGCGGCGATGTGGCGAAGCTTGTCGATCTGCGCCTGCTGCAGCCCGACATCCGGCGCGGTATAATAGGCACAGGAATAGGTCATCGTATCGTCCAGCCAGAGTCGGTAGAACTTCGGCGGGATATCGTAGTGATGCTTGATGTTCTCGGCCGCGCGCGGGATCGAGTTGCGCTGCTGGCTTCGGCGCAGCGTCCGCCATACCTTGCGCAGGCCCTTCTGGATCGGATGCGCCGCGAGCCCGCTGCGATTGACCGAGAACAGCGATAGAAGGTCGAACGCCGTGCCGCCGTTCTCGACCGTCATCCGCCCGTCCATATAGGCTTCGGCGGTCTTCAGTTCGGGATTGAGAAAGATCTCGCGCTCGACCTTCTTGTCGGCAAAGCGGATCGTGACGTCGGGACCGTTTTCGCCGGATCCGAAAACGTGCCGCTTGCCCTCGTGATCGAGCACGGTGAGGCGGCCATTACGCACGAACCGCTTCAGCAGATGAGATAACAGGCGCATGCGTACTCCCCCGTCCGACGACTGGGATCAAAGCGGCTCGATGGCGTTTGTGCAACCGGAAAGCGTCGTCCCCGGCCGGTAGACGGCTTTACCGTCCGGCAAGCGCCGGCAGGTGCGCAACCCGCTCGTGCCGCCATGCATTGGGACATTAGCCGCACCACACGAATGCCCCGCTTTTGCTGGACATTCGGATCGTCGTGCCCCAGATGTGCAGAACCCACCCATGACCTCCCCAAGGCTTCACTTCTGATGGATTTTGTAGCTGCCGAGCTGGTCGCGCTCGCGACCGTCGTCCTCATCGACCTGGTCCTTGCCGGCGACAATGCGATCGTCGTCGGCATGGCGGCCGCCGGCCTTCCCAAGGACGTCCGCAAGAAGGCGATCATCGTCGGCATCGCGGCGGCGGCGGTCCTGCGCATCATCTTCGCGCTGTTCGCGACCAAGCTGCTCGGCATCATCGGCCTGACGCTGGCCGGCGGGATCCTGCTGCTCTGGGTCTGCTGGAAGCTCTGGCGCGAGATCCGTACCGACCATGACGCGGAGGCCGCCGAGCGGGAGGCGGCGATTGCCAGCGCCGAGGGCGCGCCTGGCAAGACCTTCAAGCAGGCCATTACCCAGATCATCGTCGCGGACGTGTCGATGTCCCTCGACAATGTTCTGGCGGTGGCCGGCACCGCGCGCGAGCATACCTGGGTGCTGGTTATCGGCCTGGTTCTGTCGGTGGCGCTGATGGGCGTCGCCGCCAATTTCGTCGCCCGACTGCTGAAGCGGATGCCGTGGATTGCCTATGTCGGCCTCGCCGTCATCGCCTGGGTCGCCTTCAAGATGATCTTCGACGGCGGGCTGGAAGTGTTCCACTTCGCCGATGTCGCCGGGGTGTTTTGAGCGCCGCGCGCACCCATCCCCCGGCGCTGCCGCTGGCAGCCATTCTCGCCGCCTTTGCCTGGAGCTTTGCCGAGGCGACGGTGTTCTTCATCGTCGCCGACGTGCTGCTGACCTTCATCGCCGTCGCCATGGGCCTGCGTGTCGCGCTGCTCGCCTCGCTCGCGGCGGCGATCGGCGCTGCTTGCGGCGGCATGATCATGTGGCGTTACGGCCTGTCCGATCCGGCCGCCGCGAGCCGTCTCCTGGCCGCCGTGCCCTTCGTGTCCTCCGGGATGATCGCCAGCGGTACCGCCGGCATGGCCGGCGCGGACTGGCCGCTCGCGATGCTGCGCGGGTCGATCACAGGCATTCCCTACAAGGTCTACGCCGTCGCCGCCGGCAAGGAGGGCCTGACCGCCCTGCTTTTCTTCAGCGTCACCATACCGGTACGCCTGCTGCGCTTCGCCGTGGCGAGCAGCCTCGTCGCCGCGATCGACGCGCCCCTTCGCCGCCGGTTCGACCTCAGGCGCCGCTTGATGCTGCTCGCGACGTTCTGGCTGTTGTTCTACGGCGAATTCGCGTGGCGCTGGTTCAGCTAGAGCCTTTCGCAGTTTCCTTGAACCGGCGTAACGCTCTGATTTCCTGTTGGCTCGCGCCTTCTTCACGCCAACCGGTACCCGCTTAGCTCGAAAACGCTCTAGGCTCGGTACTCAATCACGCCCACCATATGATTGTCGCCGCGAGGGTGACGGCGGATAG
>Ga0182738_1007571_pt1 | contig 11009 bp, 11 predicted proteins | sample eDN5th30CBELigMG_FD_128876 | JGI IMG/M metagenome (GOLD analysis project Ga0182738, IMG submission 128876) | Enriched Miracle-Growth compost microbial communities from Emeryville, California, USA - eDNA 5th pass 30_C BE-Lig MG (version 2)... ... | reverse complement strand
TGAGGGTCGTGGTGGGGCCACTCGCGGTGGTGGGCGGTGCCGTGGTGGCGCCTGGGGTGGTGGTGCCCGGGGTGGTGGTGGCGGCCGCCGTCGTAGGCGGCACCGTCGTGGCGGTGGGCGCGCGGTAGGCGACGGGTTCGACCCCGCGACGCGCGCCCGGGGCGGGCGCTTGCGAGTGCTCCCGCGTTCCCGACGATGCCGTGGGGGTCGGGGCCGTCGTCGCCGATGCGCCCGTGGTGGCCGACGGCGCGCTCGCGCCCGGCTTGGTCGTACCCGGAGCCGTCGAGCCCGGGGTCGTGGCGCCCGGCGTCGTGGACGCGGTCGGAGGCGTGGCCGGGCCGAGATCGGCGAGCACCTGGTGGAACTGCAACTTGGCGGTCGTGCCGATGATCTTCTTGGCACGCTCCTGGTCGGCTTTCGACTTCAGACCGGGAAGCTGCACCACGACGGTGTGACCCGACCGGACGACCTCGGGTTCGGCGATCCCGAGCCCGTCGACCCGGTTGCGGATGATGTTCGCCGCTTCGGTGACCGCGTCGTTGGTCGTCTTGGTCCCCTCTTTCGGGATCAACGTGGCCGACAGGCCCCCTTGCAGGTCGAGGCCGAGTACCGGACTCCAGCCGAACCCGAAGGTGCAGGCGAGGCCGACGATGAGCAGCACCATCCAGACGGCAAGGGCTCCCAGTCCCTTCTTCTTCATCGAAATCCTCTGAGCAAGCTCGTCGATGCGGGCGATTCGGTCGATCGGGGGGCCCTCCACACCGTTTCGACGCGCCCCTGGGCGCGGCCCGCGGCGAGTCGTCCGGTGTTGGGCACGGCAGACGACACTAGTGGGCGGACCCGAACGCGAACGATCCGGTCACGGCCCCGAGAGGTGCGTCGCTCTCTCACTCGAACAGTGTCGCGGTGGCGGGACTTCCCGCAGGCACTTCGAGCCCGAGGTGGGCCCATGCTGCCGGAGTCGGCACGCGGCCACGCGGGGTGCGCATGAGCAGCCCTTGCTGGATGAGGAACGGCTCGTACACGTCCTCGACCGTTTCGCCGGGTTCGGCGACACTGATGGCGAGCGTCGACAGGCCCACGGGGCCGCCGGCGAACCGGTTGCACAGCGCATCGAGGATCGCCCGGTCCACCTTGTCGAGCCCCAACTCGTCGATCCCGAACAGCTGCAATCCGGCGCGGGCCGCGTCACGGTCGACCACGCCGCGGGCCCGCACCTCCGCGTAGTCCTGGACCCGCCGGAGCAGCCGGTTCGCGATGCGGGGCGTGCCTCGTGATCGTCGGGCGATCTCGATGGCGCCGTCGGACTCGATCGGCACGCCCATGATGCCGGCGGCACGCCGCACGATCTCCTCGAGGTCGCCGTCCGCATAGAAATCGAGCCGCGCGACCAGCCCGAATCGGTCGCGCAACGGGCCGGTGATCAGGCCGGTACGGGTCGTGGCGCCCACCAGTGTGAACGGTGGCACCTCGAGGCGGATCGACCGCGCCGCGGGACCCTTGCCCAGCACGATGTCGAGCTGGAAGTCCTCCATCGCCGGGTAGAGCACCTCTTCGACGGCCCGGGAGAGCCGGTGGATCTCGTCGATGAACAGCACGTCGCCCCGCTCGAGCTGGCTCAGGATCGATGCGAGGTCGCCGCCACGCTCCAGCGCCGGACCCGACGTGACGTGCAGCGCCGCGTCCATCTCGGTGGCCACGATTCCCGCAAGGGTGGTCTTGCCCAGTCCGGGCGGGCCGGCGAACAGCAGATGGTCCGCCGGGTTTCCGCGACGACGGGCGGCCTCCAACACGATGCTCAGGTGCTCTTTGAGTTCGGACTGGCCGACGAACTCGTCGAGGTGCCGGGGCCGCAGGGTCACTTCGTCGGCGACCTCGTCGTCGGCCGCCTCGGCGCTGATGATCTCCTCGCGTGCCACCGCTTCGCTCCTACCGGGCCTGACCGAGCTCGCGCAGCGCGCGCCGCAGCGCCTCGGCGACGTCGGGCGCGTCACGGACCGCCTCGGTCGCCAGCACGCCGCTGATCTCCTCGCCGCGGTACCCGAGCCCTTCGAGTGCGGCGTGCACGTCGGTGAGCATCCCCGTACCGTTCCCGTCGACGGTCACGCCGGCCACGTCGCCACCGGGAAGGAACCGGGACTTCAGCTCGATCAGGAGACGAGCCGCTGTCTTCTTGCCCACCCCGGGCACCAGGCACAGCCCGGCCGTGTCGTCGTCGGCCACGATGCGGGCGAGTGCCGCCGGCGCGTGCACCGACAGGATCGCCAGCGCCAGCGCCGGTCCCACCCCGTGTGCGCCGAGCAGAGTCTCGAACGTCTCACGCTGGACGCGGTCGACGAATCCATAGAGGCTCTGGGCGTCGTCGCGGATGTGGTGGTGCACCCAGACGAACACCTCGTCGCCGATGTCGCCGAGTTCGAACGCCGCGGCGGGCCCGAGCACCGCCCGGTAGCCGATGCCGGTACCGGCGACCTCGATCAGGACCTCGCCGGTCGTGTCGCGGTCGACGAGACGCCCCCGCAGCGACCCGATCACGACCGCGCCCCCGCGGCGACCGCACGGCGCGCAAGCGATCGCTGCAGACCGAGATGGGCGAGATGGCACAGCGCCAACGCGGCCGCATCGGCGGCGTCTGCGGGTTTGGGAGCCACCTCGAGTCCGAGCAGGGTCTTGACCATCTGTTGCATCTGGATCTTGTCCGCGCCCCCGTGGCCGGCGACGGCGAGCTTGGCTTCGTTCGGCGAATACTGTGCGACGTCGATGTCGCGGGCGGCTGCTTCGGCCATGGCGAGACCACTCGCCTGCCCCACCGACATGGCCGTCCGTGCGTTGTTCTGGAACAGCACCCGTTCGATCGCCAGGGCATCGGGTTCGAACTCGTCGAACAGCTCTCGCAGCTCGTGTTGGAGCTCCGCGAGCCGTCGGGGGAGTTCGTCGTCGGGTGAGGTCCGGATCACGCCGATGGCAAGCGCGCGTGCCCCCGAGGGGACCTTCTGAATGCACGCATAGCCACATCGGGAGACGCCCGGATCGATTCCCAACACGAACATCTGTACGACCCTAGCCTGACCGTCGACGCCGGCCGTGGATTCTCGCGTCGCGGCGACTGCCTGGAAGGTCGGCGCGACCACCAGGGACGAACACGGTACAGAATGGCGCCGTGATGCCGATGGGACACGGGATGACGACGAGCGACAACCGACCGCCCATCGACGACCAGGCGCCCGCGGTCGAGCTGCGCGGCGTGGAGCGGAGCTTCGGCGCAAACCCGGCGCTGGTCGATCTCGACCTGTCGGTGCCCGCCGGCTCGATCACCGTGCTGCTCGGCCCGAACGGCGCCGGCAAGACCACCGCCACCCGCGTCATCACCGGTGCCATCGAGGCGCAGTCCGGCGAGGTGCGGGTGTTCGGGCTCGACCCTCGGACCGACGGCGAGTCGGTGCGGCGGCGTTGCGGGGTGGTGTCGGCCAAACCGGCGCTGTACGACCGTCTCAGCGGGCGAGCGAACCTCGGTTACGCCGCCGAGCTGTACGGGCTCGGTCGGTCGTCGCAGGTCGACGACCGGATCCACGCCGCCGCGCACCGCTTCGGCATCGAGGGGGCGCTGGACGACCAGGTCGGTTCCTACTCGACCGGTATGAAGACGCGGCTCGCCCTCGCCCGATCGGTGCTGCACGAGCCGGATCTGCTGCTGTTCGACGAACCCACCTCCGGGCTCGACCCCGAATCCAGCCATGCGGTGCTCGAGATGATTCACGACATGACCCATGGGGGCGTGACGGTGATCATGTGCACCCACCTCCTGCTCGAAGCCGAGGGTCTGGCCGAGCAGGTGGTCGTGCTCGAGTCCGGGCATGCGCTGGCGGCCGGGCCACCGGCCGAGTTGATCGACGCGTTCTGGCCCGACGCGGTCGTCCGGCTCGACGCCGAGAATCCCGAGCGACTGGCCGAGGTCTCCGGGTTCGCGGGGGTGAGCAAGGTCGAGGTCGTGGGCGCGGGTATGGACGAACTGGCCGGGTTCGACGGTGGAGGCGAGGGCGATCAGGTCGCCCGCCTGCCCCGCACCGGTGTCGACGTGTCGTTGACCGATCCGGCGATGCTCGCCGACCTGGTCGCGGCGCTCGTCGCGGACGGCGTCAGACTGACCCGGGTCGAGCCGCGCATTCCGTCGCTGGAGGACCTGTACTTCGCGATCCGTCGGCGTCACGTGGGCGACCAGCACCGCTCCGAGGACGGTGGTAGACGCCTGCAACCGCGCGGCACGACGGTGGGGACGCGGGTGCCGCCTCCACCTCCGCCCCCGGTGACGGTCGGACAGCCGCTGGTCGAACCCCGCAAGGCGGTGCAGCCGTGAGCGCCCACGAAGGACAACCCGCCGGGCTGGAACTGAACTGGGGCCGGACCTGGTCGATCGCCCGCACCGAGCTCCGCCAGCTCGTCGAGGCCAAGGACTTCTGGGTGCCGATGATGATCCTGGGGAGCATCTTCTTCATCTTCATCCCGCTCGTGTTGCTGTTCGCGATCACCCGCATCAGCAACGTCGACGCGGTGCAACAGATATCCGAGACCATCAAGATCCTCCCCCAGGCGGCGCAGAACTCGGTGAAGGGCACGTCGGATCAGGCGCGGGCCGCGTACGCGATCGCGGTCTACCTGCTCGCACCGGTCGCGGTCGTCGTGCCGTTGACGATCTCCACCGCGGTGGGGGCGTCGACGATCGTGGGTGAACGGGAGCGGGGCACCGGCGAATTCCTCGCCCACTCCCCCGCCTCGGTGCACGAGATCTACCTCGGCAAGCTGATCGCCAGCGTCGTGCCCGGGTACTTCACCACGATCGTGGGATTCGGGGCGTACTCGCTGATCGTGAACCTGATCGTCGGTCCGGGATCGGGCGGCTGGTTCTTTCCGACCAACCAGTGGTGGATCCTGATGCTCTGGGTCGTGCCCCCCTTCGTGGCCCTGACCCTGTCGCTGGTGCTGCGCCTCTCGGCACGGGTCAAGTCGACCGCCGCCGCCCAGCAGGCCTCGGGTCTGGTCACCCTGCCGCTGATCATGATCGCCTACGGGGTGTCGACCGGGTCGATCTACGGGTCGCTGTGGCCGGGGATCATCGTGGGTGCGCTCGCCTGGGTGCTGGCCTTCCTGACCCTGTGGCGCGGCATGCGCGCGATCCGGCGCGGCCGCCTCATCGGGGTCGCCGACGGCCTCTGACCAGCCGGGGTCGGCGTCGGAGTCCGATCGCGGGACTTCAGGCGCCGGCCGTGGCGAGCTCCGCGATGACCTCGTCGGCGATGTCGGCGTTGGCGTGGACCGCCTGGACGTCGTCGTGGTCGTCGAGCGCTTCGAGCACCCGGACCACCGGTTTGGCCGCGTCTGCGTCGGCGATCGCGATCGTCGTCGTCGGCACCATCGTCAGGTCCGACGAGGTCACCTCGAAGCCGGCGGTTTCCAGTGCATCCTGCACCGCGTGCAGCTCGGACGGCCCGGTCGTGACGTGCCAGGTGTCGCCGTCGGCGGCGACGTCGGTGGCACCGGCCTCGATCGCCGCGAGCATCAGGTCGTCTTCGTCGGCGCTCCCGGGAACGACGAGGCTGCCGGTGCGTTCGAACTGCCACGCCACCGCACCCGGTTCGGCGAGGCTCCCACCGTTGCGGGCGAACAACGTGCGGATCTCCGGGCCGGTCCGGTTCCGGTTGTCGGTCAACACTTCGACGAGCACGGCGACCCCGCCGGGCGCGTACCCCTCGTAGGTGATCGATTCGTACGTGACGCCTTCGAGCTCGCCCGTGCCCCGTTTGATCGCGCGTTCGATGGTGTCGAGTGGCACCGAGTTGTTCCGCGCCTTCTGGAACATCGTGCGCAGCGTCGGGTTGGCGTCGGGGTCACCTCCGCCTTCGCGCGCCGCGACCTCGACCTGTCGGATCAGCTTGGCGAACAGCTTGCCCCGCGCCTTGTCCTTGGCGCCCTTCTGGTGCTTGATCGTTGCCCATTTCGAATGTCCGGACATGAGGTCCCTCTCGTCGGTGCGGATGCGTGGTCAGGCCACGAGGTCCAGGAAGAGTCGGTGGATGCGATGGTCGTCGGTGAGTTCGGGATGAAACGACGATACGAGCACGTTGCCCTGTCGACACAGGACCGGTTCGTCGCCGGAGCGGGCGAGCACCTCGACGCCGGCGCCGACCGATTCGGCCACCGGCGCGCGGATGAATACCGCATGGAAGGGTTCTCCGAGTCCGTCGACGTCGAGGTCGGCCTCGAACGAGTCGATCTGACGGCCGAACGCATTGCGTCGCACGACCATGTCGATGGCCCCGAGCGCGAGCTGGTCGGCGCGGCCGTCGGTGATCGTACGGGCGCACAGGATCATGCCGGCGCAGGTGCCGAACACTCCCATGCCGTCGGCGATCCGACGTCGAAGGGCAGAGACCATGTCGTTCCGTTCCAGCAACATCGACATCGTGGTCGATTCTCCACCGGGAACGACGAGCGCATCGACCCCGTCGAGCTGTTCGCAGGTACGAATCGCAGATGCGGGAACGCCCAGGGCGTCGAAAGCCTCGAGGTGAGGAGCTACCGCTCCCTGCAGGGCGAGCACGCCGATGTGGCTGCCCATCCCGGAGGCTCCCCCGACGATGCGGGCACCCCCGGCATCACCAGCCCCGCTCTGCGAAGGTCGTCTCCAGACCGCCGATCTCCAGACCGGGCATGGCCTCGCCGAGGCCACGGCTGACCTTGGCGATCATGGCCGGGTCCGCGAAGTGCAGGGTCGCCTCGACGATGGCCTTGGCGCGCACCGGCGGGTTGTCGGACTTGAAGATGCCCGAGCCGACGAACACGGCCTGGGCGCCGAGTTGCATGACCAGTGACGCATCGGCCGGGGTGGCGATGCCTCCCGCACAGAAAAGCGGCACGGGCAGGCGACCGGTGTCGTGCACCTCGCTGACCAGCTCGATCGGCGCACGGAGCTGCTTCGCCCAGTCGTAGAGCTCCGCGGGGTCCGCCTGGGTGATCTTGCGGATGTCGCCCAGGATCGAGCGGAGGTGCCGGACCGCCTCGACGATGTTGCCGGTGCCCGCCTCGCCCTTGGAACGGATCATGCACGCACCTTCCGAGATGCGGCGCAGCGCCTCGCCGAGGTTGGTCGCCCCGCACACGAAGGGCACGGTGAAGGCCCACTTGTCGATGTGGTGCGCTTCGTCCGCGGGGGTCAGCACCTCGGATTCGTCGACGTAGTCCACGCCGAGCGCCTCGAGCACCTGGGCCTCGGCGAAGTGGCCGATCCTGGCCTTGGCCATGACCGGAATGGTGACGGCCTCCTTGATGCCCTCGATCATCTCCGGGTCGGACATTCGCGCCACGCCGCCGTCTCGACGGATGTCGCTCGGCACCCGCTCGAGTGCCATGACGGCCACCGCCCCGGCGTCTTCGGCGATCTTCGCCTGGGCCGGATCCACGACGTCCATGATGACGCCGCCGGCGAGCATCTCGGCGAGCCCGCGCTTGACCCGTGCCGTTCCGGTGGTGCGGGTGGTCGAAGCGGTCGTTGCGTCGTCGGACATGCCGGTCAGTCTACGGACCGGGAGTCGATGACGGGAAGCGGGTTGCGCTCCATGGCCGGGCATGCTTCCGGCCCGGTCCGGTTTCGGGGGTTCGTCGCTCCGGTCGTCCCCTCACAGTTCGCGGAGGCGTTCGATGCGCTCCTCGAGAGGCGGGTGGGTGTCGAACAGACGGTTGAACCGCGACATCCGGCCCTCCTCGGGGGTTCTCGCCACCGGCTGTTCGATCCAGAGGTGCGCGGTGGCCTTCGAAGCCGAATGCGTCACGGTCTGGTCGTCGCGGAGCTTCTCGAGAGCCGAGATCAGGCCTGGCGGATACCTGGTCAGACCGACGCCGGACACATCCGCGAGTTCCTCACGGTTCCGCGACACGGCGAACTGCAACAGCCGGGCGATGATCGGCGAGAAGATCAACAGGAAGAACCCGAGAATCGACAAGATCGCCATCGGGCCGGAGTTCTGCCGGTCGCTGCTCGAGTTCCGACCGCCGCCCCACCACAGGAATCGGATCGCGAAGTCCGACAGCAGGATCACGATCCCGACCATCGTCACCGCCAGGGTCGACACCAGGATGTCGTAGTTCTTGATGTGACTCAGCTCGTGGGCGAGCACCCCTTCGAGCTCGACCCGGTTCATCTTCGCCAGCAGCCCCGTGGTCACCGCGACCGCCGCGTGCTCGGGGTTCCGTCCGGTCGCGAACGCGTTCGGCGCGTCGTCCTCGATCACGTACAGGCGTGGCTTCGGCAGGCCCGCGGCTATACAGAGCCCCTCGACCAGGTTGTGGTACTGCGCGAACTGGGCGCGTTCGGCCGGTTGCGCGCGGCTCATGGCGAGAGCGACCGAATCCGATTTCCAGTAGCCGGCGAACGCCATCGCCGCAGCGATGAGCACCGCGACGACGAATCCGATCGGCCCACCGCGCACCAGCAGGTTGACCGCGATGGCCACCAGCGCGACGAAGACGACGAAGGCACCGACGAGCACCACCGTGCGACGCTTGTTCTGCCCGATCTGTTCGTACACTCAGGACCTAGGGGTATCCGCTGACCAGATGCGCATGGGCGATCAGAACTGGACCTGGACCGGACCCCGACCTTCCGGAGCGGTTTCGAAGTACTCCCGGGGAGTGGCCCTGGCCATCCCGGCGAAGAGCATGGCGGGAAAGGTCTCGATCTTGGTGTTCAGCCGGGTCACGTTGTCGTTGTAGTACTGGCGGGCGTACGCGACCTTGTCCTCGGTCGCGGTCAGCTCTTCCTGGAGCTGCATGAAGTTCTGGTTCGCCTTCAGATCCGGATAGGCCTCGGCGACGGCGAACAACGACTTGAGCGTGCCCGAGAGCAGATTGTCGGCTTCGGCCTTGGCGCCGGGCCCCTCCGCGGTCATCACCGCGCCACGGGCCCGTGTCACCGCGTCGAGGGTCTCGCGCTCGTGGGCGGCGTAGCCCTTCACCGTCTCGACCAGATTCGGGATCAGGTCGGTGCGGCGCTGGAGTTGCACGTCGATCTGTGACCACGCGTTGTCGACCAGGTTCCGCAGCTTGACCAACCCGTTGTACTGCACCACCACGAAGATGCCGAGGACCACCACGATCACGACGATGACGATGATGGCGATCATTGCCCTGCTCCGAGGTCTGTGGTCGAGCGAACGGGAGTCACCCTAGTGCCGTGCCCGGCGCGCACAGGCTCACCCGAGCGCGCCCGGTCGGGCGATCAGCGGATGGTAGAGCGCCAGATAGCGATCCGCCAGGTGATCCATCGAGAACGCATCGGCCCGGTGCGAACCGGCTTCGACGAGCGAGGCCGCCAGGGCTCGATCCTCGAACACCCTGATGATTCCCGCCGCGAGGTCCTCGGGTGAGCCCGGTTCGACGAGCACCGCTTCCCGGTCGGCGCGTGCGACGTTCGCGTACCCGTCCAGGTTCGACGCCACGATCGGAACCCCGGCGGCCATGGCCTCCAGCAGCACGATGCCGAACGATTCGCCGCGGATGCTGGGTGCACAGTACACGTCGGCGCCACGCAGGCGTCGGGCGCGTTCGGCATCGGTGATCCGGCCGAGCCACTCGACCCGCGGATCGCCCCGGTACTGCTCGCGCAACACCGCGGTGAGCGGCCCGTCGCCCGCGACCCACAGCCGGAGATCGGCCGGCAGGAACCGCAGCGCGGCGAGCAGGACCTGGAGCCCCTTGCGTTCTTCGTGCCGGCCCAGGAAGAACACCGTGGGCGCCTCGGTCGCCACGGGTTCGGCCCGGGCGAAGCGTTCGACCTCGATCCCGTTGAACAGGATCGTGTACTCGCCCCCGAGGTGGCGCTGCGCGAGCGCTCGGGCGTCCTCGGACACCGCACAGCGGGCGTCGAGGCGCCGATTGACCCAGCGCGCCAGGAACCCGAGGTACTCGTAGGCCTTCGAATCGCCGGCGGCATGGAACGTGCCGATGAGGGGCGCGTGTTTGATGATCGCCGCGGTCGTGTTGGGACCCGGCGAAATCGGCTCGTGCAGGTGCAGGATCTCGAAATCCTCGTCGCGGAGGGACCTGATGAAACGGAGCTGCGCGGGGACGTCCGGCGCGATCGGAGCGATCGACCCGTTTGCTGCGGTGGGGATCGAATTGCCCAGCGGGGTGATTCCGGGCTCGGGCGGCGGGCCGTCACACGGGCCGAGCACGCGCACGAAATGCCCTTTCGCGCGCAGCGCGCGGGCCAGCCCCAGCACCTGACCCTGGACTCCGCCCGGCACCGACAGGCTGTAGGGGCTCACCATGCCGATGCGCATGCCGGGCAAGGGTAGTGCTGTGACTCTTTCGGACTCCGGTCGGTACATTCGCTCTCCATGGCCGACGCGTCGCTCTCTCACCCGCTGAAGGGCTCGGCGAACGCGACGCCACGCGTCGGCTGGGTTCGGTGGCTGCTCCCCTGGGTGCTTCGTCACCGCGGAGCGGCGATCGTGTCGTTCGCCGCCGCGATCGTGGGGATGGCGGCGTTCTCGTTCATCCCGGTGATCGAACGGGCGGTGATCGACGACGTCATCACCGCCGGTGACCGGGCACTCGCGCCGTTCCTCGTGCTGCTGGGAGTTCTCGGCGCAGTTCGCTTCGTCACCACGGTCACACGGCGCTACGCCGGAGGCAAGTTGGCCTACGGGGTCCAGGCCGATCTGCGCGATTCGGTGTTCGACCACCTGTTGACCCTCGATCTGAAGCGCCACGACGAGCTACCCGCGGGCCAACTCGTGTCACGGGCGAACACCGACGTGAACATGGTGTTCCAGGTGCTCCAGATGGCGGCGATCATCACCGGCAACCTCGTCATGTTGGTGTTGGCGGTCGTGTTCATGTTCTCGTTCGCACCGGCGCTCGCGGTGGTCGCGGTGACGGTCCTCGCGCTGACGTTCGCGCTGGCGTGGCGCTTGCGGGCGACGGTGTACGTGTCGTCGTGGGACGCTTCCCAGCGC
>Ga0182738_1007570_pt1 | contig 11009 bp, 3 predicted proteins | sample eDN5th30CBELigMG_FD_128876 | JGI IMG/M metagenome (GOLD analysis project Ga0182738, IMG submission 128876) | Enriched Miracle-Growth compost microbial communities from Emeryville, California, USA - eDNA 5th pass 30_C BE-Lig MG (version 2)... ... | reverse complement strand
TTTGCGAAAAATGTAAAGATTTATGATAGTTATTTTGGCGAAACCCCTGACCCTTATATCCTGCTCGATACTTTCGAAGCGACTGATTCAATCACAGGAGTCGGCCTTAAATTACTCGAGGAAAGCTTATGGAATTCATCAACGCCTGCGGTGGAAACTATAGCGAGTTTCTTGTTTAGGAATAGTCTGAATGATCTTCCTCTTCAAAACCAAATGATATCGAGTTTGGTTCTGAAATCTTTGCACGACCAATACGCGTCTTTTCACACAAAAGTTGATCTTTTTGGAGGTGTTCTTTGTACTGGATTTCTTCTTGTGATCAGTGCTTTTATGGTGGGAATGTGGAAACAATATATGAAGGAAACGTTTAATTTGTCCGCGTTTTGCCGGTTGAGCCAACCCCATCTTGATAAAGTTATTCAAAGCTACGAGAACTTTAAAATTTCCATTGAAAATCAATCTCTTCAAAAATTAAAAGAAGAAAAAATCAGCTCTCCTCCTGAGACAATTAAAAAAGAAAAACAAAGGCCTCTTCAGTCTCGTGGCATAGAGCATTTGAAACAACCAAATTACCAGAGTCTTCGCAAGAAATTCTACATCCTTGCTACAAAAATTTTCCTCCTAATTTTGACCATTATTCTCTTTACAATAGCTTCTACAGTTCTTGTACACATTTTTGAGGATTGTTTTGAAGAGAAACAAGACCAAGTTTACGTTGCAGATCACTCTCTGAATAGACTCAGTCTCCTCTTAAGCTCATCACAGGAGCTAATTTCTACAAACAATACTGCAAAAATCGAAAATAGATTCGCGCTCAAAGAGCTTGAAATGCTTATTCAAGAATTGATTTCTAGTAAGACAAGAGCATATAATGTCCTTTTTATTTCTGAGGACGATCAGGAATTGGCAAGGAAGCTCAGAGCATTGATATTAGAGGACTCTTGTTCGATTACAAAGGCCGAGATTTTGAATTTTTGTGAGGTATTGGAGTCCAATGGAAAGAAAACTGGCTTGATTTATTTATTGAATGATATTGAAAGCTATGCAAAAGATGAATTAGAAGGATATCACAAGCTCTATGAGTCGGAAACGGAGCTTCAAGAATTAAAGGGAAAGAGTTTAGGTATGAAAATGATCACATATATTGTGGCAGAATTGGCTTGTCAAGAGTTTTCAACGTTGATTAATAATTCCTTTGAAAAAGAGAACGAAAGAGCAAAGAAACTTTCTACAGGAATGCTGATATTAGCGTTTGGAATGACTTTTATTATGTTTGTGCTGGCGTGGATTTTGGTGCTTAGAAGGTTGAGAGCAGGAGTAAATGAGTTTAAAAATGTGCTGAAAGTGTTACCAGCTGATCTGGTTTTATCGAGTTTTATATTGAAAACATTTTTGGTCGATACTTCAAAGGGTGTACTTAAAGGTCTTAGAATTGACTTTTAAAGAAATCAAAACGATGATTGTTATTTGAAAAGATTTTTTTTGTAATATTTTTTTTATCACAATTTTTTTCATGTAAAATTTTATCTTGGAAAGAAAAGTTCACAATTTTGGTGAATTGATTTGATGAAAAGAGTATAATTTAAAATTATCTTGAATGAATGTAAGCATATTCATCTGGAAGGCCTTAGTTTTATCAAGAAAGAAAAATAAAAATCTGTTGATGAAATTCTCAGAGTTTTGAGGAAAATTACTTACAAAGAAAATTTTACGATTTTTCTGAGATCCAGTCATCATCCAAAATCCTCTGAGTTCTTGATATTGACGAAACATAGTTTTCATCAACATCATTATCCCAGCTCTCAAAATCTTCAGAAAAATTTTGCAAAGAAGATTGGTTCTCAACAAGAGATGAAGGTTTTCAGATTTTTTCTTGGGGCTCTAAATCCATAAATTTCTTCTGAAAGAATCGTAGACAAGAGGAGGAATTTAACTTTTAGATCTTTGGCTTTCGAGATATTATTTTAGAACCTTTTTGTTGCTGAGACAAGGGATGAAAATAATTAAAAAGTTCTTTTTCTAATTAATTTTCCAGACAATTATTGGCACTAAAAATGGCTGAGAGAGAGAGAAAACAGGTAAGATGTCTACTTTTGGCGGGCCAAACGACAAAGGAGTCAAACCTGATGAGAATTTAGCTTTGTATGCAGCTCAAAAATCAACAAAACTAGCACCAGACCCAAAATTATTCCTTCATGATCAACCAGAAAGCACATCAGGAACAGCAAGGCGACTAAATCCAGAGAGCTTTTATCTCGCAATGCGATGGAAAGAGGGCACAGATTATGCTCATCTAAGATCAATCAAGATCAAGGTCCGAAACACTCAAACTAGGAAGAGCGCAGAGGCTTATGCTGTAGATTTCGGACCAGGGAAAGCAACAGGAAGAGTTGCGGACTTAAGTCCAGGATTAGCTAAATATTTGGGGGTTGAGACTGATGATGATGTCACAGTCACGTTGCCTGAAGGAATTTACCTGAGAGATTAATCATTGCCCATCCCCAAAAGGAATACACAGCCTCAAGCTCAATCCAGGGCATTAGAGAACTTCCTGATAGATCAAGAAAATGTCAAGAGACGATTGCAGAAAAACAAAAATCTGTCTATAATCATATTACTCCATCAATCTGATTTATTCAGATATGAATCTAAACAACTAATAAGATAGATTTTAAGATTTATTCCTATTACTTTACATTATTTTTCATACTATGTTGAATTGTACGTACATATTCATAAGATACTCAATTTAACAAGAGAATAAGAAGAACACATTGATAGAAAATTATTCATACCGTTTCAGAGCATAAAACCTTCCTGTGCTGAAAAAAAAATGAAATAGATGAGTCTTTGTCTTGACTATTTTGTCTTTTGAGGACTACTGTTCTTGATATAAGTGCCACTTTTGAAATCTCATTCAGACTCCTGGTATTGTTAGATTTCCATACCTATGAGAAAATACAGCTTTTCTCAGGGAAGCCATTGAGCTCAAAAGAAGATTTCGTTCATTGGCAATATTATGATTTCGTCATCAAAAATGACTCGCTCTCCTTAACAGGACTCCCATCAAACTAGCTATTCCTCTACGAACTATATGCTCGATTTTCAGCTGTTTTTGGTAATAAAATCATTCAAAAGCCCTCCGTCTCTCATCCTCATATTTGAGCATTAGCGAAAAAGGAAATTTTCTTTCTGAAAAGCTTTGTCGAGCTCTATTCGAAAAGAAAAATTGCTTGAGAGTCTTCTTGGATTATGTCCAAGTAAATAACCTGAATCTATCCTCTTTGAAACTTTTCGCAATCCTTGTTCATTAGCCTCAACTCTGCATTTTGCTCTGGCAAAAATGAAAGGCATCAGAAGAGAAGTTCATCATGTTTGGTCACTTTCGAAGGGAATATCTTGATATCTCAAAGGATCTAGGTGAAATTGGGGTCTTGAAATATCTTCCTGGAGTCCGCACAAATCTGCTGAACTTTTGATTTTATGCTTTCTTCTAAAAAAATGAAATAAATATTTGCTGAGTAAAAATTTTCAATAAAAAACATAAAGTCTTTTTAGGCCAAACTTCTTTGATTTTTCTTTTCTTCTTTAATTATTTTGAAGAGGAAAATTCTGATATTCAAAAGCCATTTCGTTGGAGAATTTTGAGTTCAAGAATGTCCAAAAGGGAAATTTTGAAGAAAAAGAATTTCTGAGATTTTGACAAAAAAAGGAAAAAATTATCAAGAAAATTTTCCAAATTTCAGGTTTTTGAAAAGTGGGAAAAATGAAAGCTCCAGCTGTAAAAAAATTTTTATCTTGATGATGAATCGTAAAAAATTAGATAACTCACTAACCATACCTAAAATTTCTATTAATTCTATAAATACTTATCTATTAATAGGCATTAATATAATGTATGTTGTATGGATTGCCGAGTCTTAGGACTCAAATAATAATAATAAAAAAAATTTTTTTGGGATAAAATTCAAAAAATCTTGCCTTGAAAAAATGGCTATTTTTCGATTTTTTTTTTATCTTGATAATGAAAAAAGATAATTCAGAAACAAAATGATAGAAGTTTATTTCTTGATATATCTGTTTATTTCAAAAAATTTGTTGATGGTATTGAGAGGATGCCTCTTAAACGATAAGAAATAATCAGCAAGTAAAATCTAGCCAACAATCAACTCCAAAAAAGGGTCACAAATAAATTGAAAAAAAAACAATCAGAAATAAAAAATTTAGAACTGTTATTCAGATGATAAATTTTCAATATCATTTCATAGAGAGGAAATTCTGTTTGATTATTGGAACTATTCTTCACCAGATATTTAAATCATTTTATTTCCTTTTATCAAACAAAATAAACCTTTTATTTTCCTTAAAAACCTCCAAAAACTCTCCCCTCTTTCCATTTTCTCCAAGAAAATCAAAATTTCCATCCGTTATGAATATTGAAGCCCAAGTACCAATGGTTCAGATTCTAATATAGTCCCTCCAGCAAATTTTCTGCCTACTTTTTCTATATCTTCTTAAGAAAACAGGCCTCCATAATTCGAAAAATAACATTTGGATAGTCTTTAAGTTCCATCATCTGTACGCTTTTTACTCCATAGAAAGGTGATTAAAAGGTTTTTTAGCAGAAATTTGTCGAGAGCCAAAAGATAATAATTCAAGGCGGGAATGAAGAAAGTTCGTTGATGAGAAATCTTTGGCCCGTTAACAATTTAAAAATATAAAAATAAATGTAACGGATCTCAGATCAATGCGGATTATTAGAGCACGATTAATTAATCAAAATCTCAACGTTTAATTCCAATCCAAAAGATCTGAATCAAAAAATTAGGGCGTGTTTTTCTGGATTTTAATCCCTTAACGAATAACTGTAAATATCTTGATTTGATTTCCTTAGCGTTAATTCTTGCTCCTGATACATCTTGCCTTTATATATCCATCCTTTCCTCTTACTTTTACCTTTCTTGCTGATAAATATCCTCTGATAAAATCTCTCTTTATGCAGTCAAGGCATCCATTTCTTCATATCTCTCTTTCTTCTTAATAAACCTGTCCTTTTCCTTTAATTTTTATTTCTTCATTTCAAAATAAAACCCAACGTCATTCTTGAGTTTATTTCTTCCAATCGGAGTTTTTAACAAGCTAGCTGATCATCCATCCAAAGAATCCTTTCCCCGCAAGAATTTTAGAGAGTTTATCGCGTCCTTCCACCCATTCATATCATCTCAAGAAAATCACACAGTCAAGACTGTTTGAGAGTTTTCAGAGGTTCTATGCATGGTTCCCTTAGTCTCTTATTTGTAATGAGATTTGAGATCGACATCTCTCAGTTAGAGAAGAATAAAGGGCGGATTTCCGATTTCCAATTCCTAATTCCCAATTTCTGACTTCCGATTTCAGTTAACACTTGCCTAACTGAAAATATTTTGGATACATACTCAACAAATAAATTTCTGTTTAAGGAGAAATTATCGACAGAATTTAATAAATAAGTTAATTTAATTTTTTTTAACAGTTAGTCGGTCGTCATGACAACCGTCGAAAAAAAGACATCATTGCCACAAGACACTCCAAACCAGGCCGCTCCCACTGCAGACCCCAAAAAGGCTCAAGATGAAAAGCCTGAGAATATTGAAGCTGTCATAAAGAAAAATCTTACAGGCCAAGAAGTTAATCTTAAAAAAGCTGAAGAAGAACTCGTCAAGAAATACAAGCTTATTCCAGGAGACTACCGTGTTCTCGTCCGTATTCTCGAAGCCAACGACCTTTTCCCAAAGATCGAAGAAAAGGGAATGATTAAAGATCTCTTCAAAGCATACAATAATAAGGAAGGCAGCGCCAATCCTTATGTCACAATCGAACTCTTGGACAAGGTCAAGAAGACAACCATCAAGAAAAAGACCTTGAACCCCATCTACAATGAACAGTTCTATTTCGAATTCAAAGACCTTATCATGTCTCAACTCGAAGAAGCCTCCATTATCTTCAGAGTCATGGACTATAACCTTCCTCCCGCTGCTGATACCCTTATTGGAACCTTCGAGGTCGATCTCACTACCATCTATTTCAGTCCTGGCCATCAAATCCCCCAAGCTTCTCTTCTTCTTTATGACCCTGAAGACAAGTCAGCTTCGACTTCAGGAATGCTCAAGGTAAATCTTGAAGTGCTGGGACCTAAAGATGAGCCAAATGTCCAGAATGCCATCACTTCAAATAAGCCAGAAACTAACAAGGAACGTATCATGAAGCCCGCAGCTCTTAAACCTATTGGACATAACGTGGAAATCAACCTTTTCAGAGCTGAACATCTTCCTATTTTAGATTTCAGTACTGAAGGTATAGATGCCTTTGCTGTTGTCAAATACGCTGGTGTGGTCAAAGCCACCAAGATCGTCACCTCATTCAACCCAGAATGGAATCAAAATATCCGTCTAGGCACTATGCTTCCCAATCAATCCAAGGCCGTCAATGTCGAAATTTGGGATTATGATCTCTTGAACAAAAATGATCTGGTTGGAACTTTCAAAGTCGACTTTAAATCCTTCCAAGACAAGTATCTTGCTCCTCGCTGGGTCAATCTTTACGGTCCTCCTGTGAGTGCAACTGAAGAAGATATTGCTGAAACCATGAGACTTTATGGCTATGATATCGGCTCTCATTATATGGGAAGAGTCTTGTATTCTATCGGCTCTTATAATGAAAAAGATCCCTCAACTAAAATCACCAATCTGAACTTCAGTTTCCCAAAGAATCCTGAACCAGTTTCTTCTGAAAGGACCTATGTTCTCCGAGTTGATTTATATGAAGCCCAAGAAATCCCAGACCGTGAAATGTGTATTATCACTATCTGCATTGGACCTTACCTGATCAAGAGCACACCCAAGAAAATCAGCCATGGTAGATGCTTTATTTATGAGAGATTTGAGGACAAGAGGCTTGTTCTTCCTACTAATCTGGAAGAAGTCCCTGACATTTTCATCTATTTCTCCGATAAAGATAAAGAAGACCGAAGACATTCCTTCGCAAGGTTCAAAGCTAGCGAATTCCTTAACGTTCAAGACCCACCTCTCAAGAGTATTAAACTCAAGGAAGATCGATCTTTAAATCTCGTCACAGATGACGAATTCCCTGGCTATCTCTTTGCCAAGATTGGCCTTTACAACACCGCTCCTCCCAGACGAGGCGAATTCAAGAATAAGGGTATCAAATTGTTTGAATACCAGCTCAGAGTCATGATCCATGTTGGAAGAGGGTTACCACCTGCTGATCAAGAAGGGGCTTCTGATCCTTTTGTGGTGGTGAGAGCAGGCGGAAAATCAGCAAAGACTTCAGTAAAACGTCAAACACTGAACCCTGGGTGGTTTGAGACACTGACAATGGACATCAAGATCCCAGAGTTCGGTGAGAGTGAAGTCCCAGAGGGAATCAGTCTCTTGGTGTATGATTCCGATAGTCATAATGATGAGGATTATGATGAAAAGGAGCTATTAGGAAGAGCTTGGATGAGAATTGAAAATAAGAAGGTCAAGTACCACCCTAAAAATGGAGATGCACCCTTCGACATAATTTATCAAAGACCCAGATGGAAAAACATTATCTATGATGCTTTGGAACAATATCAAGGCAAAATCCTCGTCTCTTATACTTTGGTTCCTCTAAAGGACGCTGGCAAGGTTCACTGGAATGACAAGATCCAGCCTGATGCTGCTCTTCATAATGTCCATCTCTTCTTGATTGGTATTAGAGATATCAATATGGATGAACTTGGGTTCTTTAAACCTCTTCACGTTTCAGTTAATTTTGATGTTTCAGGAGATAGTGAGGAAGCTGAGAAGGGTGAAAAGTTCCTGATTGTCAACAACGGAGCCACCGTTAACTTGTACAAGAAACTCACGATTGGAGTGCCCTTCTCAAAGGCATTAACTCCTTTGCTTGATGTTCATTTGAATGGGTGGAAAATGGGCGCAAAAACGTCTCAAATGTTGGGATATGCTTCCATTGACTTAAAGGGATGTTTGGATGATTTCTACAAAATGAATAACCCTTCTAGCGTTGCTGCTAATACCATTGTTGAAATTCCTGAAGGACCGGAATCAATTACTAAATTAAGAGTCAAGACCCAAACTGAACTCAAGGTCAAAACTCAAACTGACATCAAGAAACAAGCCAAGAGTCAAGCTGATCTGAACAAGAAGGAACCCACCTTGAACTCTCAGCCTGATCAGAATATTCCAGAACAGAAGGTTGAAGGAACTCTTGAGGATATTGAAGTCCAGCTAAGGGAAGAAGAAGACAAATCGCCTATCTTTAAGAAAGAACCCACACAACTGATTGAAAGTCAAAAGAGAGTCGGAAGCCAAAAATTAGATAAAGTCGGTGGAGATACACAAAGAATGGAGACCGATGAGGTAAAGACTTATATATTAAAAGGTGTTAATCTTTGAAAAGCAGGGGAGATTGTTGGATTTGGGTCAAGAAGATCGACAATATCTTTATGCAGTCGGCAAGGTCATAAAACGCGCAATTGACAATGAAAAGAAGGTATTCATCATGCATGACCTCTCATTAATTCTTCGAATAGGACGTTGATACATTTAGAATCCAAAAGGACAATTCATTTGACTACACACAACTTCAGGATGATTTTCTGGGGCTTGACAACATAGAACGTGAGAACCAGCCTGATCCAACCAAAGGAAATGTCGAAGAGCTCAAAAACAGAGGTTTGGTCGTCCAAAAGAAAAATGCTGGCAGCAAATTTATGGACCTTATCTTTGGAAAGGACGAAGTCATTGAATACCACGAGTACGATTCTGACGATAATGAAGAACTTTCTGTGATTCCTCAATGGATTGAAAAAAGAGCTACTGTTCCGGATGAACTTGAAGATATTATGGGACCAAACCCCGAAATCAGAAGCTTCCCTATTTCAAGAGGAAGAACCAGAGGCCGTGCTTCCTGGTTTGGCGACCCTGCTCCAGCAGGCATTTCGACCCTTGCCAATCTTAAGGCTATATTCTTAGAAGGAACCGGCCCTGAAATGGAGGCAAAGGCAGAGAATTACCTGAAGCTTATGGAACCCAAGAAGTACGCTTGTAGAGTCTATGTCTTGGAAGGTGTCAACATCACCAAGCCCAAGCATCCTCGTGAACTTCCTGACACTTATCTTGTTGTAAAGATCGGAAAAGAAGTCAAAAACGACCTTAGAAATAGTCTGAGACTCCAGAATCACCGCCCTGAATATTACAATAGATACGACTTCCTTGTTGATATTCCTAGCGCTTCAAGCCTTGAAATCGAAGTCTGGCATCACAACAAGCTCCTTAAAGATGAATTCTTGGGTAAAACGGTCATCGATCTCGAACATAGACATTTCCATCCCAATTGGAGAAAAGATTATCCCATCAGACCCATCGAATATAGAAGTCTCCTTAATGAAGATGAAAAGGGCACTTACGGCAAACTTTCTGTTTGGGTAGATTTGGATCCTGTTGAAGAAAAGGCGAAAATGTACGAGATTGCTCCACAAGAAAAGGTTGAATGTGAGCTGAGAGTTATTGTGTGGGAAGCCAAGAACTTTGTCCATCGTAACACTGCCACACAAGCAAGCGATTTGTTCGTTAGAGGATACATTGGAGGAAGAAACGGAGAGGCTCAAGAAACTGATATCCATTGGAGAGCAAGAGCGAAAGCCAGCTTTAATTGGAGATTCAAGTACAATATGACTTTGCCTTTCAGTCGTGACAGTCTTGGAGAAGATAGATTTAAATTGGAGCTTTGGGATAAGGACGTTTTGGCCAGTGATGCCGCGCTCGGAGAAGCTGATATTTACTTGAATACTCACAAAATGTTGGATAAGGTCTACAAGAGAAGACAAGGCGTGAAGATGATGCTCAAGTACCAGAACAAGGATAAAAAAGAAATCAAAACTGATCAAATTTGGTACGATGTTATGGGAAAGGACGCTGCAGGCAATAAAGTCAGCACAGGAAAAGTCTTGGTTAGTTTTGAACTCATCCCTCTTGTTGAAGCCGAGAAAAAGAAGAATGGATTGGGTCGTGACGCTCCCAATAATTTCCCTAATCTCAGTGAACCGGTTGGAAGATTCTCCTTTGATATTTTCAGCCCTCTGCAAACTTTGAAGGAATTGATTGGGCCCAGTGCTTACAGAAAATTATGCCTTTGCTTGTGCTGCTTGTTTGTTCTTGTGATTGGTGTCATGTTTGGATACTTTATTCTTACTTCTGCTGTTGGTGCTGCTATTGCAAAATAATGAAGACTATGTTTTACTTTTTTTTATTTATAAATATGACTGACTAATTCTAATTATATTGATGGATAAAACTTTTTGTGAATTTTAGATTGAGAAAACATTATGATTTAGATGATTGTATGTTGTATCGATTTTTTATTTTTCCTTCTCTTCATTGCATTAAAAAAGTTTGTTTTTTCGTTCTGATGTCTCAAAACCTCAGAGATTTCAAGGAGATGGTTTTTGATGACATTCCAAATTAAATAAATAAAATTTCTTAATTTCTTTTTTTTTGGGAGTCCAAGAGTAGTGGACAATAACCTTCATTGAAAATTCGAGAAATGAAAATTTATTATTGAGAGGAAATTTGAGGTACAAGGTTCTTCTTGAATGAAAAAAACTCTTTCTTCATTTTATTTTGACTCTAAAACTTCAAACCAAAGATTGCTTTTGAGAGCTAAAAATGGGAGAGAAAATTATGGCAGAGTATTTAAAACTTGAAAAAATCAAGAGATTATACTTTAAGTACGCATACATTATTGACGATTTCCATTACATGATTCTTCTTTACAAAAAAATTCCTTCTTAATTTATAAATTATTTTCCAAAAATTTGTAGTATCAAACTGTAAGTACCACCACCACCTCTCACGTTCCGTAGGCAGCACCTCTCACCTTCTCTAGTTTTTTACGTAACCAATCGTATTTCTTGAAGTTTTCAACAAGAAAGTTTTCAGCAAGAAACTTGAGAAAATCACTTC
>Ga0182738_1007569_pt1 | contig 11010 bp, 9 predicted proteins | sample eDN5th30CBELigMG_FD_128876 | JGI IMG/M metagenome (GOLD analysis project Ga0182738, IMG submission 128876) | Enriched Miracle-Growth compost microbial communities from Emeryville, California, USA - eDNA 5th pass 30_C BE-Lig MG (version 2)... ... | reverse complement strand
CTGCGGTGGTGCAGGCTGCGTTGGAGACCGAGATCGAAACCCAGTGGCGCGCGGAGCACGGGGGCGCCACCGACACCGAGACTGCTGGGGACGATGCTGAAGGCGCGACGCCCGCGCCGTTGCCGACCGCGAAACGGCGGTGCCGATCGTGCGTGGCGAGCACACCGAAGTCGTGCTGCACATCGATGAAGCGTTCCTGACCGGGCGTTCAGAGGCCGGGTTGTGTGACGCGAAGAACGCACCCGGGCTGGAATGGGCCGATGCCCGCCGGTTGGCGTGCGACGCGCGGATCCTGGGCCTGGTCCGGGGTGCCGATGGGCTCGCCGTGGATCTTGGACGATCCCAACGGCTCGTTTCCGACAAGCAACGTCGCTTGAACACCGCCCGAGACCACGGCTGTCGATTCCCCAGGTGCACCAACACCCGCTACGTCGACGCGCACCACGTGTGGGAATGGGAAGACGGAGGGTCGACCGATCTCGCGAACCTGGTCTCGCTGTGCAATCGGCATCACCGACTCGTGCATCACGGAGCTTTCCGGATCGACGCGGACGGTGAGCAGGGGTTCACGTTCCTGGATCGTCACGACCATCCGATCCGGCCACCCGTTGTCCGCGCGCGTCACCGCTGCCGCGGCGTCCCCGACAACCCGCGCGCCCGCAGCGGTGGCGATCCGCACTACTCGATCGACCTCGCTGTCGCCGCCATGGCCTCGGCCGGCTGAATGCTCCTTCGGGGGTCCACCATCGGCGCACGTCCAGCGGCTTGACTTGTCGGGCAGATGCGTTGCACGAGCTGGAGTCCAGACGGTGCGCAGGCCGCACCGGTCGACCGGTATCGGAAACCGGGCCGACGTCGATCGGCACCGCATCGTCGACAACGAGGGGAAACCAAGTGACCGACCTGTTCGAAGCATCCGCGCGCCCGCAGCGACGTCTGCGCTCCGGCGACGACTCCGGGGTCCGCACCACCCACATGGTGCTGGACACCTCGGTGCTCGTCGCGGACCCCGAGTCGGTGTTCGCGTTCCCGGGCGCCGCGGCGATCATCCCGCTGGTGGTGATCGAGGAACTCGACCAGCTCAAGACCCGCCCCGACGACGTCGGCCGCGCCGCCCGCGAAGTGATCCGCACCATCGAGGCGCTGCGGCGCGGCAACGGCGGTGACATCGGCACCCCGGTGCCCCTGCCCGACGGTGGCACGCTGCACATCGAGACCCGCGGGCTCGACCTCGACGCCATCGCGTGGCTCGGGCTCGACGTCGATCGTCCCGACAACCGCATCCTGGCGGCGGCGTTGGGCCACCGCCACGACGGCCATGACGTGGTCGTCGTCTCCAACGACGCGGCGCTCCGCATCAAGGGCGCGCAGATCGGTCTGGAAGCCCGCGAGCACCACCGGGACCGTGGTTCGATCCAGGCCGCTCGCGACGGCATCGTCTCGGTCGAGGTGCCGCCCGAGGTGATCGACCGGATCTACGCCGAGCGCGACGGGGTCGCTGTGGAGGAGTCCGGCGCCGACCCGACTCCCCCGAAGCAGCCCAACACGTTCGCGGTGCTCCGCAGCGGCAGCCAATCCGCCCTGTGCCGGTGCGACGGGTCGCGGTTCCGGCCCGTACTGCGCAAACCCACCGCGTGGGGTCTGCATCCCCGTTCCAAAGAACAGCAGTTCGCGCTGGAGTTGCTGTGCGACCCCGACGTCTCGGTCGTCGCCCTGGACGGCACGGCAGGAACGGGCAAGACGATCCTGGCGCTCGCCGCCGGCCTCGAACAGGTCGTCGAGGCTTCCCACTACGACCGGCTCTGTGTGTACCGCCCGGTCGTGCCCGTGGGCAAGGCCGAGGTCGGGTTCCTGCCCGGATCGCTGGAAGACAAGCTCTCCCCGTGGATGGGAGCGATCACCGACGCCCTGGTCGCGCTCACCGAACGCCGCAGCCACGCCGATGCCCGCATGGTCATGGAGGAACTCATCGGCCGTGACAAGCTGCTCCTCGACTCGGTCACCCACCTGCGGGGCCGTTCACTGCACGGCAGCTTCATCGTGGTCGACGAAGCCCAGAACCTCGAAGCCACGACGCTCAAGACGATCCTCACCCGGGTCGCGGAGGGCTCCAAGGTCGTCTTCACCGGCGACACCTCCCAGATCGATGCGCCGTACCTGTCCGAACGCAACAACGCCGTGTCGGTGCTGATCGACGCGTTCGCGGGCGAGCCGTGCTTCGGCCACGTCACGCTGCGCACCTGTGAGCGTTCGCAGGTCGCATCGATCGCCGCACTGCGCCTCTGACCGGGGGTCCACCACCACCGCCTGGACACTTTCTAGGATTTGACACGCTGATGTGACCGCGACAAGGGGGTCGGATGCCGCACCATCCGGTGTACGGACTGGACATCGAAACGGGCCATCCATCTGGGCATCGGGTCGCGTCGGCCTGCGAACCCGCGACCACTGAGGCGGCACTCGACCCGCGCCACACGATCGTGATCCGTGCGGTGGTGTCGACGGCGGCTGGCGAACACACCCTCGAGGGCGACGAGATCGTGCTGCTCCAGCGCCTCGACGCGCTGCTCGCCCGCCTCGAGCCCGGTATCCTCGCGACCTGGAACGGAGCGGCGTTCGACCTGCCCTACCTGGCGGACCGTGCCGGCGCCCGTGCGGTCCACCTGGGCCTCCGACTCGCCGCCGACCCGCGCCGACGCTTCCGAGGTGAGACGCTGCCCGGGCACCGCCACGCGTACCGTGCCGCGTGGTACGGACACCGTCACCTCGATGCGGCCCGCCTGTACCGCTCCGGTCGCCGGCCCCTCGTCGATGTCGACGACCTTCTTCGAGCGATCGGATGGACCGGTCGCGGCCGCTCGAGCGCGGGATCCGGGCCCGCCGACGAGCCGGGGGCAGAACTCAGCCACGACGCGGTCCACGCCTTCGCCAGCAATGACGCCCGACTCATCCGTAGCCTGGTCGAAGCCCGGCTGCCCGGCATCGCGCGACACCTCGACCGCATCACCGTGACCGCACCCGTCGCGGCCGATGCGCCGAACAGGTCTCGCCGCCCGGCGTTGGGCCACATGCCGATGTCGCCGGCCCACCCGGCTGTTCGAGCCGCGTTGTCGACCCCGCGCTGACCCGGAAGATCGCGCTGTCACACCCCGGGACCATGATGACCCTGTCGCCGCGCATCGGCGGGACACGGGTCGCGACCTCCTGAGTCAGGGCCGCTCGAAAGCTGCGTTGCCCTGACCTCGGAGGTGCCATGTGTCCACCGGAACGATCCAGCTCCCCGCCCCCGAACGGGTCGCCCTCGCCGTCGACGCCCTGTGTGCCGGCACGGCCCACCCGATCCTGATTCACGCCGAGGACGACCCGGTGACCGCGCAGGACGCCGTTCCCTTCGCCCTCTTCTTCACGCCTCTGGTCGACCTCACCACGATCGCCGACACCGTGGCGGTGCTCGGCCGCGTGCGTGTGCCCGACGGCTGGCGGCTCGCCGGACTGTGCGCGCCGACCACGATCCGGGTTCCGGCTGTCACCAACGGAGGTGACCGACGGCTCGACGCGTGGATCATCCACGTCGTCAGCGCCACGGGCGACGCCGCATCGCGGCTGTGCGTGCCGGCCGCGCTCGACGTCTCGGGCCCGACCGGCGCCATCGATGCGACACATCCGCTCCATCGGTGTCTCCGGAGGCTGACCCGCGGCGGAACGGGGTTCTGCGAAGGCCGCCAGTAGGCTCGAAAAGGTGCCCGAAGGCCCTTCCTCTCCCCAGCGCCGCAAGCTGCTGGTCACCGGGGCGTTCGTGGCGGCGAGCACCATCGCCCTGCGGAACCTGCCGCGACCCGGCGCCGATCGTCGCCCGTCGGCCCGGGCCGACGGACACGACCGTTCGGCTCCGCCCCACGAAGCCACCGAACCTCCTGCGCTCGCGGGCGCGGCCGCCCAGCCGGACCCCGACCACGTCTATGACACCGTGATCCGCGGCGGTCGGGTCATCGACCCCGACTCGGGATTCGACGGTGTCCTGAACGTCGGCATCGACCGGGGCACGATCGCCGGATTCGGCAGCTCGGTCACCGGCGGCCGGTCCACGATCGACGCGAAGGGCCTCGTGGTATCGCCCGGCTTCATCGACGTGCTGTCCTACGAGCCGAACCCGCGCGGCTCGTGGTACAAGGTCGCCGACGGCGTGACCACGAATCTGGGCATGCACGGCATGCAGAACGGCTGGAAGTTGCCCGACTTCTTCTCCGCGTACGAGGGCGCGACCCCGCTGAACTTCGGCGGCGCGTTCAGCGACCACTGGGTGCGTTATCACGAACTCGGACTGAACGTCGGCGACACTGCGACGTCGTACCAGGTGGGCCGACTCGCCGATGCGTTCGACGCCCAACTGCACGAGGGCTGGCTGGGCCTGGCGCTGGAGCCCGAATACACCCCAGGTGTCGACTTCGCCGAGATGCTCGGACTCGCCAAGGTCGCCGCCCGCAACGGCGTGCCCTGTTTCGTGCACGGCCGCTATGCGTCGTATGCCCAGGAGACCCGGACCGTTCCCGAGATCCTCCGCCTGGGCGAACAGTCCGGCGCGGCGATGCACGTCGCCCATCTGCCCTCCACCGGCGGCACCTGGCACATCGACGCGGCCCTCGCCCAGATCGACGCCGCCGTCGACGCCGGCCACGACGTCACCTTCGGCCTCTACCCGTACGACTACTGGGGGACCTACGCGGCCTCCACCCGCTTCTCCCCCGGCTGGAAGCAACGATTCCGGATCACCTATCGCGACCTCCAAGTGGCCGGTACCCCGAACCGACTGAACGCCTCGACCTTCGCCACCGCCCAGGCCGACAACTCGCTGACCGTCGCGTATGCGATCCCCGAATCGTCGGTCCGCAAGGCGCTCGAGCATCCCCGCAGCCTCATCGGCTCGGACGCGATCGTCGACACGGGCAACAACCATCCCCGGGCCTCGGGCACGTTCTGTCGGGTGCTCGGCCACTGGGTACGGGAAAAGAAAGTGCTCTCGCTCACCGACGCGCTCGCGAAGATGACGATCCTGCCCGCACGCCGGCTCGAGAAGCGCTCACCGCAACTCGCCCGCAAAGGCCGCCTCCAGCGCGGCGCCGATGCGGACGTGTGCATCTTCGACCCCGACACGGTCACCGATCGGGCGACGGTGCAGCGTCCGGTCGCCTATTCGACCGGGATCGACTGGGTTCTCATCGCCGGCGAACCCGTCAAGAAACCGGCCGCCACCACGTCGGCCACGCTGCAACGGAACCGGCTCGAGGGCAAGGCGATCCGTTCCCAGCTCGGCTGAGGGCGTCGGAGCGTCAGTCGCCGACGAGGTTGGCGACCTGCTCGAGATGCGCCGGCGGACCCGACACCAACAGCGTGGTGATACAGGTCTCCTTCCACGCCTCGAGTTCACCCAGCACCTTGTCGCGGGGGCCGACCAGCGCCACGTCCTCCACCAGCGACAGCGGTACCGACGCGATCGCCTCGTCCTTGTGCCCGTCGAGGAACAACTCCTGGATCTTGTGCACCTCCGCCTCGTAGCCCATGCGCGAGAACACATCGGCGTGGAAGTTGACCTCCTTGGCTCCCATGCCTCCGATGTAGAAGCCCAGGTGCATGCGAACGGTGTCAGCAGCCTTCTCGACGTCGTCGTCGATCACGATCGTCACCAGGTTCGGGATCTCGAAGTCGTCCCAGCCTCGACGGGCCCCCGCGCGGGCGAATCCCTCGTCGAGATAGCCGCGGTAGGTGGCGTCGGTCGACGGCGACAGGAAGATCGGCAACCAGCCGTCGGCGATCTCGGCGGTCTGCGCGACGTTCTTGGGGCCTTCGGCGCCGAGCAGGATCGGCAGGTCCGACCGCAGCGGATGCGTGATCGTCTTCAGCGGTTTGCCCAGGCCGCTTGATCCCTCACCCACATAAGGGTGCTGGAAGAACTCGCCCTGGAAATCGAGCGGCGCGCGGCGATCGAGGATCTCACGGATGACGGCCACGTACTCACGCGTGCGAGCGAGAGGTCGCCGATAGGGCTGGCCGTACCAGCCCTCGACCACCTGGGGTCCGGACGCCCCCAGTCCCAGCATCATGCGGCCGTCGGAGAGATGGTCCAGAGTCAGCGCCGTCATGGCGGTGGCGGTGGGGGTGCGGGCCGAGAGCTGGCACACCGCTGTGCCCAGTCGGAGCTTCGTCGTCGACGCGCCGAGCCAGGCGAGCGGGGTGAAGCAGTCCGACCCGTACGCCTCGGCGGTCCACACCGAGTCGAACCCGAGGTCTTCCGCGGCCCGCACCATTTCGGCGTGCCCGGTGGGCTTGTCTGCGAACCAGTATCCGAGCGCGAGTCCGAGTTTCATGGCCGATGAGGCTACCCGCACCGACGTCACGGCACCGGCCCCCGAATACATCGCACTCTGCTAGCGTGCTTCCAACCAGGTGGTCGATGGATCCACCTCTCGCTGACAGGAGACGCGACATGCAACGGAAGTTCACGACACGTGCCGCCACGGCACTCGCGATGTGCGCGTTGCTGGTCGTGGGTGTCGGCGCCTGCGGCAAGGTCAGCGACAAGGTCGGAGAGAAGGTCGCGGAGAAGTCGATCGAAGGCGCGACCGGCGCCGATGTCGATGCGTCCGACGACGGCGTGACGATCAAGACCAAGGACGGTGAGTACTCGTCGAAGACCACCAAGGAGCTTCCCAAGGGCTGGCCGAGTGACATCCTTCCCGTTGCCGACGGTTTCGCGATCGAGAACGTGACCGAGACCAAGACCGCCGAGGGCACCATGTCGATCGTGTCGACCAAGGGCTCCAAGGGCGCCGGTGAACTCGTCGACTCCTATGTCGACGCCTTCGAGGCCAACGGCGTCGAGGTCGCGATGCAGACCAAGAGTGGCGACGGCGGCATGGTCAACGGCACCAAGGGCGACAACACCTACCAGGTGATGATCGCCAGTGAGTCCGGCGGCCAGGTGAGTGCACTGCTGTCGGTGACGGCCTCCGGTGGCGCAACGGAGTGACCCGGGCCATTTGACCCTGCCCGAGACACAACCGACGGCTAGAGTGAAACACGTTCTAGTTTTGTCGTCTTCCGGAGCACGTCATGTCGCGGTATCCCTTCCCGGTTCCCTACGGATGGTTCCAGGTCGCCTGGTCGAGTGAGCTCGCCGTCGGCGAAGCCCGGGCCGCCTACCACTTCGGTCAGCACCTGGTGCTGTGGCGTGACGACGAGGGCGCGCCCCACGTCCAGGACGCGTTCTGCCCCCATCTGGGCGCGCACATCGGCCACGGCGGCACGGTCCACGGCTGTGAGATCCGCTGTCCGTTCCACGGATGGATGTTCGACGCGGACGGCTGCAACACCGACATCCCCTACGCGGACCGGGTCAACCGCAAGGGCCGGTTGCGGACCTACCCGACCATCGAACGCAACGGCCTGGTGATGACGTGGTATCACCCCGGCCAGGTGGCGCCGCTCTGGGACGTGCCCGAGTTCGCCGAGTTCACCGGCAACGACGATCAGGTGATCACCCGACGCTTCACGATCGCGGCGGCGTGGCAGGAACTCGCAGAGAACGGCGTCGACTCCGCGCACTTCCGCTACGTCCACCACACCGCAGACGTGCCGGTCCTCGAGGTCTATGAGCCGAACGGGCCACTCGCCACGATGCGTTCGGCGCAGAAGTTCGTCACTCCTCAGGGCGTGGTCGAAGGTCGCATCGACGTCGACACGTTCGGTCCCGGGCTGACCTTCACGCACTTCAGCGGCTTCGTCGACCTGTACCTGCTCGGCTGCAACACGCCGATCGACGCCGAGAACTGCGAGTTGCAGTTCACGTTCGTCGTCGGCGACCTCGGCGACGAGGCGACGAACTCGTCGGTCGGCAAGGCGTTCGCCGCGGAGATCTCCCAACAGGTCGAGGAAGACCGCATGATCTGGGAGCACAAGGCCCACATCGTCCGCCCCGCGCTCGCCACCACCGACGGCCCGTTCACCAAGTTCCGCAAGTGGGCGGCACAGTTCTACGTGGACGACCCCGCCGACGCGGCACCGCCGTCGGAGACCGGGGTCTACCCGCCCCCGGTTTGGTTCGACCGCATGGACGACGCCCCGGCGAAGGCCACCGTGTCGGCCCGGCTCGACGACGAGTACTGAGCCTCGTCGGCCCGCGCGCGCTCAGCCCGCCATCAGGTTGTGGATGCCGGCCAGTCCGCCGCCATCGATCACGAACTCCGAGCCGGTGCAGTAACTGGACTCGTCCGAGGCGAGGAAGAGCACCAGCGATGCGATCTCGTCGACCGTGGCGTGCCGTTTGATCGGCAGGGTCTGGTTGTAGGCCGAGTCGTCGGTCGAGGTGCCGTCGGGGTTCCGGGTCATCGGGGTGTCGACACCGCCCGGATGCACGGAGTTGACCCGGATGTTCGCCCGGGCGAAGTCGATCGCGGCCGTCTTCGTGAGCCCACGCACGGCGAACTTGGATGCCACGTAAGCGCCGAGCATCGGGAGCCCGGTGAGTCCCCCGAAGCTCGAGATGTTCACGATCGATCCACCGCCGGCGGACTTCATCGACCGATACACCGCCTGCATGCCGTTGAACGGTCCCATGAGATTCACGTCGAGCGAGACCTGCATCTGTTCGGCCGAGAGCGACTGCAGCGGTCCGAAGACGAGCACGCCGGCATTGTTGACCAGCACGTCGACGTACCCGAAGTCCGCTTCGGCGGCCGAAACGGCGTCGTCCCAGGCGTCGCGATCGGTGACGTCCAGGTGGACGAATCGAGCCGCATCTCCGATCGATTCGACGACCGCCTTCCCCTTGGTGTCATTGACATCACCGACGACCACCCGTGCTCCCTCGGCCACGAACCGACGCGCCTCGGCCTCGCCCTGTCCCTGTGCCGCGCCGGAGACCAGCGCGACTTTGCCTGCCAGACGACCGGTCACCGTGACGGTGTCCGAGCGCGCCGTGAGTCGTCATGCCGTTGCGAAGTCCCGTTCATGGCTCGAAAAGCTAGTGCCGTGCCCGCGGCATCGTGCAACGTCCGAAGCCGGCGGTCCCTCGGCTCCTGCTCCGCGCACATCGGGTCCCCGCCACGCCGATGATTCCACCGTATTTACCCGTGTCCAACTAGATTCTCCGTGTTCGCTGGTCCCTGGCGCTCCACAAGCACAGGGCGTCGAGACACCCGTGCCATCGAGTCCGGACCCTGGAGGGCCGTGTCGGAGCAGTCGCAGGACACCAAGCAGTCGGATGCAACGACCCCTCAGGCCGCGGCGCCGCGCGAGCGGCGCCACAGGACCCGACGAGAGACGCGCTGGAGCTTCATCATCCTGATCGCGGTCGTCGCCGGAATCGCCGGCGCGTTCTCGTCGGCGTCACCGACGGGCGTCGGCGTCTTCGACGTCATCGAACGAGCCGGTTTCGCCGTCACCGTCACCCTGTTCGCCGCGTGCTGCAGACGATGGGCCTGGCTCATCCTCGCGGGGGCCGCGACCGTTCTGGCCGCGACCATCTGGGGCGCCGTTCTCGGGGCGGTCGCACTGGGATTCGCGATCCACGCGGCGGCGCGGACCGAGACCCGCGATCGGACCACCGGCGCGCTCATCGGCGCGCTGAGCGCACAGGCGTTGCTCCGCACCGACGACATCGGCTTCTTCGGACTGACGGCCATCCTCACCGCGCTCGCGGTCGCGCCGGTGATCGTCTCGGGCTACCGGACCATGCGGCGGAGGAACCGCCGGCGAGTTCGCATCGGCGTGACCGTGCTCGCGGCGTTCGTCCTCGTCGCGGTCGGTGGGTTCGCCTATTCGGCGGCGCGCGCCGCGCAACCGCTCGACTACGGCGTCACATCGGCGCGACGCGGTCTCGACGTCGCGAACTCCGCCGGTCAGATCGGCGCAGCCGGCTACTGGACGGCCGCGCACAATTCGTTCTCCAAGGCCGACACCTTCCTGTCGAACCCGATCGCGAAACTGGCCTATGCCGTGCCGGTGCTGTCCCAGCACGCGCGGCTCGCCTCGGTCGCGGCCGACTCCGGGAGCTCCATCACCGGTACCGCAGCACGGGCGGCGACCGTCGCTCCCTACCAGCGGCTCCGCGCCGCCGACGGCACCTTCGACCTCGAGCGGATCGCCAGTATGGAGAAGCCGGTCCGCCAGACCGCCCAGGCGATGGTCGCCGCTCGCGACGACGTCGACAACGAGAGGTCGTCGTGGCTCCTCGACCCGTTCCGGAGCCGAGTCGACGACTACCGGGCCGAGCTGGTCCGAGCGATCCCGCAGGCCCGGACCGCCCTGCAAGCCATCCAGATCGCTCCGGAGGTGCTGGGAGGCAACGGTCAACGGCACTATCTGCTGCTGTTCGGAAATCCGGCCGAGAGTCGGGGTCTCGGTGGCTTCATCGGCGCCTGGGCTCAGCTCGACGCGGACGACGGCCACCTCGAACTGGTTCGCCACGGCAAGATGGGCGAACTCAACGATGCGACCGATCCCGCGACCCGCAAGATCACGGGCGAAGAAGAGTTCATGCGCCGCTACGGCCATCTCCAGCCGGCGCGCTTCCTGCAGAACATCTCGGCCTCACCCGACTTCCCCACGGTGGCCCGGGTCGCCGAGCAGCTCTTCCCCCAGACCGGTGGCGCGGACATCGACGGGGTCATGTACGTGGATCCCACGGCGCTCGCCGCGCTGTTGCAGCTCACCGGCCCCGTCCTCGCCGACGGTGTGCCCATGCCGCTCACCTCGAAGAACGCCGCGAAGTTCCTCATGCACGACCAGTACATCGAGGTTCCCGGCATCGACGACCGGACCGACCTGTTGTCGAATGCGGCTCAAGCGACCTTCGATGCGTTGACCCACCGCGAGCTGCCGGCGGTGTCGACGATCACCCACGCGCTCTCGCCGATGATGCACGACCGGCACATCATGGCGACGGTGAACGACGCCGAGGCGAACCGGTACTTCTCCAAGATCGGCCTCACCGGTGCCTTCCCGAGGCCCGGCCGG
>Ga0182738_1007568_pt1 | contig 11012 bp, 9 predicted proteins | sample eDN5th30CBELigMG_FD_128876 | JGI IMG/M metagenome (GOLD analysis project Ga0182738, IMG submission 128876) | Enriched Miracle-Growth compost microbial communities from Emeryville, California, USA - eDNA 5th pass 30_C BE-Lig MG (version 2)... ... | reverse complement strand
TTGATTATTGTATTTCACTAAAGAAACCGCTTCATAATATTCTAGCCCTTTTTCAAATGCAGAATTTGCAAAATCGGATTCATCATGCCTATCAGGGTCAAAATACTGCCCTAGTTCTTCATAATGTCTTTGAGCCAACTCATCAGCTTCTTCTTCTAAGTTGTTAAATACTACAGCAACTTTATTAAAGTAAACATCAAGATAATACTCATAAGGGTTTTGGAATCTCTTACGTAACTTCGGATATAAATATAATTGCGCTGTCCCCAATATCTTCACCCATTCCATTTCAGAATTAAAAAAGAGCTTCTTTCAGCTCCTTCTTTCTTTAATCATATGTAACCCCCACCACCTTGCTCTTTTATGGAGAGTTGAACCTAATTCAGGAGTATTGCTTTATTAGCGTGTTGGATACGAACGGTAATGCTCTCGGACATGCTCAAGACGCCCCTTGCGGAAACGCTTGTACGGTCTTACTTTCACTGCCTTATGTATCATGGCTAACACCTCCTAGTTATAGTTCAGGTGGTGAGTTACCTATATTTTACAATTTTCAGATTGCTAAGTACATAGTATAATTTTGATAGTCACTAGCCAATATTCAAGCATGTTCAAAAATATCGGTTCGTGTGCATGGTGTTAGGTGACCTCTGCTCCCCCTCCTTCAAATTTAAAACTCATTTGAAGCTCTAGGAAGCTCCCTGTGGTATTCTGACTAAAGTTGACCAAACGTATTCAAACGGTCACAGAACGCTGTCAGGAGCATAATGAGACTATAGAATTTTCATCTACAGTAAAGTGTGCAACCTAAAGACATATATTAAAATAATTATATTAGATGAGTATGCTATATGGATATTAAATTCTAATGTTACTTAATGCTGATGCTATCAATTAGAACCCTCTGTAAATCAATATTTTTCTCTCTTAATCTCATTATGATATGTTCATAGATTAATCTTTTGTCCTTAGATATTTCACGAGGTACTTCACCCAAATCAATAGAAAATCCTTCACTAAAATGAACACTCACTATCATTTTGACCAACCTCCTCTATATATCTATTTTAATATAGAAAAGGAATTAATTACCATAATACAAATCAATCGAGTTATATATCGAAATTTTATTTTTGAAAGTATTTCAATCAAATTCTTACAATTGAGCAAGATAGAGTGTCTAGAACTTCGCTCATATTGGTAGTGTGTGAGTGTAAGCAGGTGTTTTTAACAAAGGAGCTATTTTATTTTTTTACTATATCGTTTCAATCTCTTTCATTTATCTGTGCATTGTTGAGGTTAGGGTAGTATCAGCAATACTAATGAAAAATCCTCGGATAGTATGGGGGATACTTCTTCAATAGAACCTCAATTACAGTAACACTCTAGGAAGCTCGCTGTTGCACCTTGACTATAATCGACCAATTGTATTCAGATGGTTACAGAACGCTGTGAGGGGCTTACTGTGGCTTCACAAGTCACTCTCACACTAATTAACTGACCTTAATAAAATATGGATTTTACCTGTAATAAAAGAATTGAATGAGTAGATTCAAAAGTCCAATATATCACATGTTCATCACTAAATTGCCTGAGAGTAACCTTCGCTATTTCAAGCTAACGCCTTGAGAAACACGCAAAAAAGAGAGCATATCAATTTCTGTATGCTCCTCTACTATAATAACAATATTTAAGTCTCTGGGGTTCTTACTTTACTCTTCAATGTACCATACATAGATATTTTATAACCTCAAATAATACTTTCTAAAGACATGCTCTTAGTAGGTCATAATCATCTTTGTACATCCACTTATATCCATATGCTTCTTTATTGATGTCCTTTAAACAACTACTGATTTTACTACTTTTGTTACCTGTATAATAAATATTAGCTTCTCTGATTGAACCCCACTCTTTAATAAACTCCATTTCCAAGCTTAACTGGACAATTTTTCTCTTGTTCTTTGGACACGAATTAAAATCACATCGATTTATGTTACTCCATTTTTTTAAGTATCTACGCACCATTTCTCGATGTATGTTTAATTCTCTGGCAATTAGTTCAATATCTTTTGTACCACTGTTCCAAAGTGATAAACATAAGTGACTTATTGATGAACGTGCTACATTTTCTACTTTCATCCAATTGATATTACTTAAATCAAAAAAATTGGATAAAATACTATTTTCTATATTTATCTTAATATAATTTATTTCACTTTCCCTACAATCAATCACTATATAGTATTGAATGTCATTTTCTATTGCTATTTTTTGTTTCTCGGTATCATTAGATATCTCTTCATCTAATGTTTTTCCGCCTTGTGTTCTAAAGCCACCATTAAAATGTTGTCCCCCATGTGTTTCAATAATCATGTTTAATGAGGGGATATAAAAATCGTAACGTCTATTTCCAGACCATTTAAAAGGTGTATTATGTGCAAACTGAACATCTAACTGCTTTAAGACTTCTCTCATCACTTTCTCTGGATACTTAATCCCTTCTGAACACATAGAACATGACAAGCCATAGTTATTAACATCTGCTATTTTTTTTCTTTTTATATGTTTACTACAATTCGGACATATCCAATCTACTCTTTCATGGCTAAATTGCATATACTTTAGTCCATCTTCTTTATTAATAAGTAATTTTGCTAATTGAGGATTGGTAGTATTCATATCATTAAATCCTATCAATATTTTCCTATTCGTACAGTAGATACACTTTCCTCCATTAGCTCTATGTTTAATAGTCTGAAGATAGCTATGTTGTTTCTCACATCTCCACCAAACTTTTTCATTACTCTTTGGAGTATACATGTCAGGTGTCTTTTCATTTTTCTCATAGTCCCACTCTAAAGCTATTGTAGGGTAGGTATTAAAAAAATTATTTATAGTATTGGCATATTTTCCAGAACAATATGGACAGTTAGAATTATTACTTGCCCTATGTCCAATTCTAGTAAACCATCTATGTTCATCCGGGTATAAATTACAACACCAATGCGCCCCTTTATTGCTCCATTTAGTTTCTTGATAGACATCTAACCCTAGTTCCTCATTTCTTTCGAAATCCCACTCCCTAAATAACTCAGGACGTCCTTTTAACATCGAATTATCATTTGTAATCAATTTTTCATCAAACTTTTTGCCATTCTTAATGTTAATAATTTCATACTCATTCATCTCAATCACACTCCATCATCAAATCATTTTTTCAAAAACTATAGTATCATTGAAAATAGAAAAATACAATATTTGTCATAAAAGTAACAATATAACATATAAACATATAACTATTTACCTTGTATATGATAAATAAAGACACCTAGCAGTCACTAGGTGCCATTAAAAATATTAGCTCTCTTTCATCTCATATCGTCTCTCTATCTTTATTGTGGTGTTGAGTTGTGTACGTGGATGCCAGTTTCTGATAATAGCATTTTTTCACATATCGGAAAGGCTGGGGCAACGACTACCTCTTGAAAATAAATTTAATCTGACACTCTAGGAAGCTCTCTGTGACATTCTGACTAAATCTCATCTTATGTATTCAAACTACCACAAGAAGGCTATCAGAATATTCTGACGCTTCTAAAATGGCTCTGACACACTCTCATAAGAGTCATGTAAAATCTCTCTTTTACACGTTGAATCCTAAAGTTCGAATGCGTCATAAAGCCTTATGTGTCAAGGTTTTATCCTTGAATTGATTTGTCATATTCTTTAGTAATCTTGTAAAACGTGTTCTTTGTCAACTTTAGAATTTCCATAAACTGAACACTTGATAGCTCTTTAGCCTTCCACTTGCTGTAATTGGCTTCTAGGTCTGCTCTTTGTTCTTTTGATAAAGTACTAAGATTAATCTGAGGTCTGCCTAAATGCTTACCTTTAGCTTTAGCAACAGCAATTCCTTCCTTTTGTCTAGCAAGTGTCTTTTTACGCTCTTGCTGTGCTACATATGCCAACAAAGAAAGAAATTGGTCTTCCATTAGCTTCCCTGTATCTCCCATTAACTTCCACTTTCGACTATCAAATAGTTCTTTGTTTTCTAATATGACAATATCAGCGTTTAGCACACGAGTGATATATTTCCATTCTGCTGTTACTTCATCATAGTTACGTCCTAATCGGTCTAAAGCGTCAATGTAAACTAGGTCACCCTCTCTCAAGACACTCTTTAGCGCTTGATACTGTGGACGGTCAAAGTTTTTTCCGCTAGCCTTGTCGATGAAAATGTCACGTTCCTCCACGCCTAACTCAATCATTTTTAAGTCTTGACGGTCTGTATTTTGGTCTTTAGTTGATACACGCACATAACCAAATATCTTTGTGTTTGTCATGTTGATTCCTCATTTCGGTTTATAAAGGTCATAACAACATTATAAACGTTTATAAAATTAAAACAATACCTTTAAGGAATTTTGTAGGCTGAATAAACCTAGATATATCGCTATTTCAAATTTCGAATTCCAATCCTGAAAAGGTATACCTTTACAAACTAGGATATCCGTACACCTCAATGTCGTTATTGCTATCGTTAGAATCCAATATATAGGGAACTTTATTCAATCTATGTGCCAAATTGATATAAGTTGTCGATTTCAGTCAGTAGTCACATAGTTTGCTATTGTTAGAGCAAAAAGAACTACAATTTCAATTCATCAAGAAACTATCAAATATTATCGTATCGTCCTCCGTAACAGTAATTTCCATTTCTTCCACAAATATATTAAATCATGCTATAATACCTAAGTACCAATTGAATCATTTTTTGTGTAAAAATATTTTTATCTCGGAGGTTTGATTATGAAAACTTGCTTTATAGTGTGTCCGATTGGAGCAGATGATTCTCCGCAAAGAAAACGTTCTGATAAGGTTCTGAAACATATTATTGAACCTATCTGTAAAAATCTTGGCTTTAATGTTGTTCGTGTTGATAAGATTAATACGGTTGATAAGATTGATAATACTATCCTACAACACTTAGAAAAGTCTGACTTAGTTATAGCAGATATGACAGACCACAACCCTAATGCATTTTACGAAATTGGTTATCGTCATGCTCTAAACAAACCTTTAATTTTGATTAAAGATGAAACAACACAAATTCCTTTCGACTTAGCAAGCCTTAGAACAATCTCTTACCTGTTAACTGATTTAGACAAAGTTGAATATACAAAAGAACGTCTAGAAGAAACTATTGAATCCTTTAACATTCAAGAGGAAACTGAAGATTCTACAAATCCTAATACTCCAAGAAGTGAAGCTCAAAGTGCAATTCCTTTCCTCTTAAATATTCAAGATTCTATAGAGGAACTTAAAGAACTAGTTAACGTTCGAAATAACGAAGCCTTTGAACAAACTTTAGATTTAGTAATAGGACAGATTCAGAAAAACACTTCTAGTAAGCCCGAAGATAAAGCCATGGAAATGTTCTTTGCTAAAGCTCTAGAGAAACCCGAAGAAATAGAAAAATTCATGAAAGTAGCAGAAAAGTATAGGGTTAAAACACCTATTCGTGGACGATAAGTTACCAAGCGTTTAAAAAAGCACCTTATATAAATAGGCAATATTAAATCTATCAAGCTTGCAGTTGTGAATCTGAATCTGCACTCATAACCTTGACAAAAGGCTCTGTGTGTGCTTTTCTGTTTCATCTACACACTGTACGAAACTATGAGAGTAATTGAAATGTAGCCCTATGGATAATTTCCTTACTCGATTCATTTCTCAACTTGCCACAGGCTTGCTATACAGCTTCAAACTCCATGTATCTGTTCACAATACTTCTCATTGGTAGCAGGAAATCATACTAAGTACCTAGCTTCAATGTATGCCTGTTCAATATCGTCCCGACAAGCTTTGAACTTATCTGATACTTTATCCTGTCATTCGAGACACCCCCGCAAGAATCGATTCGAGCAAACGGACAACTGTTCAACTCGATTGTGTTGTGAGTTGTTTAAGGTTATTTTCTCAAGTTGCAATATCACACCCATGATTAAAGGAGCGGATAATTTGAAATCAATTTTTTCTTCCAACATCGAAATTGACAAAACAGCTATATTGAATTGGCGAACTAAAAGACATGAACCTATTTATAATATGATTGTTTTAGCAGAAGGCTATATGAGTTCGGCTCTCATTCTATGTGAACAGCTCCTTAAAGATAAACAAGATAAGAGAGATTCAGTTATCTTTCCAATTTTGTTCAATCTTAATCATGGTATAGAGTTATATCTTAAATCTATAATTTGGTCTTTAAATCTATTAAACAAAAACACTAATAAAGAAAAACTCAATAACCATAACATTATGGCATACTTCAAAACAGCCAAATCTCTTGCTATAACTTACGAAAATACTGAGGAAAAAGTGAAAACAATTAATGAATTGTTTGGTCAACTAGAATCATACTTAAATGAATTAGAGAGTTACATTGTCGAAAATAGCGGAAAGACTAGAATAGATTTTCCTAGATATGTACTTGATTACAAAAACGAGCTTCCTCAATTTTATATCTTAAGCTCAAAGAATGTTTCCATTGATATTAAGAACCTATTGGAGAGATTCATAGTGATTGATACTAACTTGAATAGGCTTGCCGAACATTATTATTACGAGTATAGCGAACAATAGATTGCATTGTATAAGTGCTATCAGATGAATTGAGAATAGGTCTTGTGAGTGGTTTATGTTTTGGTAAGTTCGATTCGTTTCATAGCGTCACTATCTACTATCGTAATAGGAAGTCATATATCATATAGCTACACTCTAGATAAGCTTGTTCAATATCATCACGACTAGCTTTGAAAAGTTTTCTAAATGTGTTACATTGGCTCTTAGTGAGTAGCGCTCTAATGGCGTTCATATTTTGAGCCTTTTAGATTGATTGATAAGCTAAGTATCCAAACCTACTTCACTTCGCTACGGCTTGTCAAATTACCTTGTACGCTGTCCTAGCTTCTAGGTTGAACATATGTTTCCATGAATGTGGCAAGCTTGTAACACCTGAGAACATGAATTGAGATTGTACATAGAAGTCACCTCGATTCATCTTACAGTGGTTTAATCTCCCCCTGTTCAATCACTTCCACTTGCTCTTGAACCTTAGTTTCAAGCATCATCTTTTGTTCTTGCTCAACAATCCACAACTTAGCTCGTTCAATAGGGTTATCAATCATATATGAAGCAACAGGAGTTTGTGATTTAAGTTGTTCTTCCATTTGGTTGAACTTCTCAATATAAGTAACAGCAAATTGAGTCCCTTTAGCACCTGTCATTCGAGTTGCGAATAGTTCACAACCTTTTTTAGTTAGGTTGAAACATGGCTTTTGTCTGTTTGCACCATCTGTGTATGTTGATTCAATGAAGTAATTTGAGATAAAAGCATTTTTGCTTGCATCTCCTAAATGGTCAATAATCTTACGAATATCACGAATAACATCATGGTGATTTCTACCAACCATTTCAGCAACATCTCTACTATCAAGTGTTAGCTCATTAGTTTTCGTCTCATTTGATACGGACATATTATATTGTTCCTTTTGAACTATTTCTGAAACAGGTTCAATCAGGTTTTCAGAATCATCATTAATACCCAACACTAACTTACGCACCTTCTCAGCAACCTCAGAATCTTCTAATAGGAAGCCAATTAGTAATACTGATTCCTTAGGATATAAATTAGTAGCACTTGAAGCAATACCTAAGCTTCTACGCATTTCTGTCCATGCTTTTGTTGAACCTGCTAAATCAAACAATCTTTCTTTCAGGTCACAGTGTCTTGCTTGTTTAACACCTGACTCATTCACTTCGCTACGATTTAAATGTATAACTGAGTTTATATCTTGTGGACTAACACCATAGAACTCAGCAACTTGTTTAGTTGTAGCAAGCTCACTGTTTGGTAACATTAGTAATCCATACACTCTATCAAGCATTTCTACACAATGTTTACCTCTAAGTCTGATAGCAAAAGACCAACAACACAAAAAAGCACACCAAGTATGATGTGCCATTGCTTCTTCTAATCAACTTTCAACTATCCATATCATCTATGCTACTCCTACTCTATATACTCCATATACACTACTCCACTCCCTCGCCAGTTGTCAGCTAAGGGCTAGAAGTAATAATACATATAAGTGGAATCATCATGAGCTACCTTTAATTTTCGATTTCATACGCTTGATTGTTGATTCTGAACAGCTAAGGAGTTCTGCTAACTCTTTGTTCTTCAACTGTGGTTGTTGTTCCAAAAGACATGCTAGCGCTTGTGTACGGTCATCAGCAAACTGTTTTCGCTGTACACGATACTCTTCTTGAGTTCGCACTCCCTTAGCTCTCCTCTGCTCTTCTTTTCTCTTCTGCTCACGCTCTTTCTTGACTTGCTTACTTATAATTGTTGTAAGCTGTCTCTGCTGTTCTAGCGTGATATTAAGCTCCTTAATTAGACGTTCATTTGTTTTCTTGTACACTACCCGCTTTACAGAAGTTATTGCACCTTTAACTCTCGACCTTGGTAACGGCTTATAGAAGCTTTGATTAATCCGCTCTAAGTTTTTTTCAATAAGCTTTTCGTTCATACCAATAGCTTTGGAACAAATAGCATAGTTAAAAAGCAACGTCTTTCGGTTTACCTGGGGCTGTATTTCGAGTAGCTTTTCAAAGTCCTTCAAGCGTGCCTCATTTAAGCTTTTTTCAGTAAGAACATAGTTAATGTTATCCACTTTTAACTTCTTAACCTTGGTTGTTGGTAACGTTAGTACCTTATCTTTCTTATCTCTAGGAGGTAGTTCAGGTAACAAAAACTCTTTCATTTCTCCTATTGAATATCGAGCATTTTTCAAATATTCGGCTCGTACAACTCCACCTACTCTTGATGAAATACTCCCTGCTAAACGAAAAATTTGCGATACTGATTTTGCTTGGCTATCTGAATTAAGATGGCGTAAACGTTTAAATATCTCATCTTGCATACGTTGCCATAGCTTATAGTAGTTCCCGTACTTCATATACTCCATTAGCCAAATAAGCTGTAATCCTCTTCCACTGTAAATGATGATATTTGGAGTCAATATTCCTTCATTAGCAATCATTTCATCAATCATATCTCTAGCTGTATCTACATCAATACCAATTTTATAGCAGTCTAAATCTGTGTAAAGCGCATTAAGCCTTACACAATCATCTGAAAGTCTGTGACAGCTTTTAAACGTGTTCAAAGAGAAGTACACATCTTCGCCTATCCAATCACCCTTTGGCACTAGACTATAAATACTCTTTCCAATCTCACTTTGGATATTAGGAGGTAGCCCCTCCCTAAGTTGTATTAGTTGAGCAAAACATTTATTGTCTCCATGAACAGTTTTCAACAAAGTCATTGCTGAAACTACACTTGGTCTGTTGTCGAAAAAATTGTAATCAAAGTGATACATATTAATCTTCCTTTTCCTAATAGGGTTATTAGGTACTCAGAGCCAACAAAAAAGGTAGACAACACAAACCAGACTTCCTCAAAACTGAGGAAAAGTCCAATTTTGTATTGTCTACCACTGCATGTTAGTAGATTGTTATGGGTTTCATATAGTATGAGCTTCAATTGCTCTGTTCAAATCGGTTGCATTGTAATTTAAGGTTTCAATAATCTGGCTTCGAGTGCCTATCGAATACATTATACTACAATAAAAAAACTATTCGCAATATATTTGGTTTAAACTCTACTAAAGTTAATATAAATCAAACTAGAGGTACTCTCTCAAATCCCTTGCAACTTCTTCAACGTCTAAATCCAAATACTGTGTTGTAACAGCTAAATCACTATGACCGAGAGCTTTTGATATAATAGCTATACTCGCTCCCTTATCATGTAATCTCTTGGCATACGCTCTCCTAATAGCATGAGCATTGATATTTTCTAAGCCAAACCGTTTCGCATACTTGTTCAATTGCTTTGAGATAGCACAGTTAGATGATTTACTTGTATTCATCGCCAATCCATTCTGAGTGATAAAGATATTCCTATTGTCCGTACCATAGTGAGCGCGGATTCCCTTATTCAACTTAATTAACAGTTTTATCATATCAGCTAGCTCTTTATCTATTGGTAGCTTTAGGAACTTATGATTCTTTAACGTTGAGCCATCAAGATTCAAGCATAGGTGTTCAAAGTCAATATGGCGCTCTCTAAGCTCTCCTAACGTGCGTATCCGAATACCCGACTTGTACATCAATAGGATTGCACAAGCATCCCTAAAGCCAATGAATGTTGTTTGGTCTATTAGGCAGAGAAGCTTATCTATATCAGATTCCTTCGCTCCCTTCTTCACTTCCTTATCAATCTTGATTTGAATATTGCTCCAAAAGCGGTCTTTAATCCATCCATTATTGTAAAACTTACTTAGGACAGCCTTAATTGATTTCAAACGAATTAGCTTTGTAGAAGGCTTTACCTCTAGAACATCAAGATAGTGATACAGTTTATCAATGTCAATATCCTCTACATAATCAATCTGACATACTTCCGCAAACTGTTTAAAGATATATTCGTAGCTCTCAATGGTGCGTGGTCTATTACCTGCTATTCGCATTTGACTGAATATCGTATCAAGCGCTGTGCTTACTTCAATTCCTTCTCTCCGCGCATCCTCCATATTACTTACAATAGTTACAACATCACCGCTAACTGCAAAAATGCCATGCTTACGGTTCCTATTAGACATAATAAAACCTCCTAAAGTGTATTTAGAAGGTCTAAGAACAAGTTCAAATATAGTACATTTCCACAGGGATAAGAAAAGGGATATTCAACAAGAGTTCAACTCCCGTTCAATATCCCTAGCTTCTTAAATCGTTGATATGACTGCATTAGCAGTATTTCATGTATGGAGACGGCGGGAGTCGAACCCGCGTCCAGAAACTCCAATACTCAAGCGTCTACGCGTGTAGTCTGCCTATTTGCAATTCGCGAGTCCTTATGCCGACAAACAGGCGTCCAGATCGCT
>Ga0182738_1007567_pt1 | contig 11012 bp, 9 predicted proteins | sample eDN5th30CBELigMG_FD_128876 | JGI IMG/M metagenome (GOLD analysis project Ga0182738, IMG submission 128876) | Enriched Miracle-Growth compost microbial communities from Emeryville, California, USA - eDNA 5th pass 30_C BE-Lig MG (version 2)... ... | reverse complement strand
TCGGCGCGGGTCATCGAGGTGACCACGACCGGTTCTTCGGGGTCGACGTCGGTGGTGACACCGTCGGGAAGGTCGATATCGGCGACCCGGATCGCCTCGCCGAGGGTGAGCTCGCTGATGTCGACGGCGAACTCGTTCGGGATGTGCTCGGGCCGGGCCCACACGGTCAGGCTGAAAAGGATCTGGTCGACGATGCCGTTCTCGCGGGTCACCGACAGTGCCTCACCCTCGACCACGATCGGCACGTCGACGCTCAGTTCGGTCTCACGGTCGATCAGCGAGAAGTCCACGTGGTGCACGGTGTGGCGCACCGGGTGACGCTGGATCTCCTTGACGATCGCGAGCCGGGTGTCGCCGTCCATCTGCAGGTCCAACAGCGCGTTCATCCCGGCGTCGGTCGACAGCGCCGCACGCAGGTCGGACCACGCGACGGCCACCGGCACCGGCTCGGTCCCGAGTCCGTACACGACGCCCGGAATCTGGCCCTTCGCACGGAGGCGGTTCGAGGGGCGTGAGCCGAGCTTGCGGCCCGTGGAGACGGAAAGGGTGACCTCAGCCATGGAGTGACTCCTACTTCTGAAAGTCGCGCCGGAGCGCAGCGGATGAAACGGACAGACCATGCTACGAGATCGGGCGATCGCGTACGAAAGGTGCCGCGCGTCCTGCGTCCCGACCTCACCGCGGAGTCCCGCGCGGTGCTGGTGGCGCGCTACTTCTGGTTCTCGCCGCCGAAGATCTCCGACACGCTCGTGTCCTCGAACACCGCGTCGATCGCGCTCGCGACGAGCCCCGCCACCGAGAGCACCTCGAGCTTGTCGATCCGCTTGTCGTCGGACAACGGTAACGTGTCGGTCACCACCACCCGGGAGATCGCGTCGGCGTTCTTGAGCCGGTCGATCGCGGGTGGGCTCAACACCGCATGGGTGGCCATCACCCAGACGTCGGCAGCCCCGTGCTCGACGAGGATGTCGGCCGCGGCACAGATCGTGCCGGCGGTGTCGATCATGTCGTCGAGCAGGATGCAGTGGCGGCCGTCGACCTCGCCGATCACGTCGGCCGCGACGACCTCGTTGGCCTTGCCCTTGGGACGGAACTTGTTGACGAAGGCCAGGCCGGCTCCGATGTGCCCGCTGAACCGTTTCGCCGCCTTCACCCCTCCCGCATCGGGGGAGACCACGACCGGGTCGTTCGGCACGTTCCGTGCGATGTAGTCCTCGAGGACCGGCATGGCCGTGAGGTGGTCGACGGGAATGTCGAAGAAGCCCTGGATCTGCCCGGTGTGCAGATCGACGCTCACCACCCGGTCCGCGCCGGCCGACTGCAACATGTCGGCCACCAGCTTGGCCGTGATCGGCTCACGCCCTTCGGCTTTGCGATCCTGCCGCGAATACCCGTAATAGGGACACACGGCGGTGATCCGCTTGGCCGAGGCCCGCTTGGCCGCGTCGATCATGATGAGCTGCTCCATGATCGAGTGGTTCACCTTGCCGCCGTGGGTCTGCAGGACGAACACGTCCGCGCCGCGCAGTGACTGGCCGAATCGGCAGTGCAGCTCGCCATTGGCGAACTCGCGCAGGTTCGTCTCGCCCAGCTCCACGCCGAGCGCGGCGGCGATGTCGGCGGCCAACGCCGGGTGCGCACGGCCCGTGTACAGCTGCAGTCGCTTCTTGGTGACCAGCTCCATCTGCGCTCCCGATCGTTCGTCGCCTGCCCGGGCGATCCTACTGCCGCGGGCTCCGCCCGTCCCCGACGAGATGCGTGAGCGGCGCGACGTGTCCGCCGGCCTCGACGGTCGCGCCCCGCTCGAGTACCGCGGATGCGCCGATGTTCGCGCCCTCGCCAACCACCGCGTCGACGAGCACCGCGTGCGGACCGATCTCGGCGCCCGCGCCGATCACCGTCGTTCCCCGGAGCACGGCGCCCGGGAAGAGCGTGACGTCACGGGCGAGTTGCACGCCGACGTCGACGACGGTCGAGGCGGGGTCGACCATGGTCACCCCGTCGCGCATCCAGGCTTCATTGATCCGGGCCCGCAGGGCAGTCTCGGCCGCGGCGAGCTGCACCCGGTCGTTCACGCCCTGTGCTTCGACGGGATCGTCGACGACGCAGGCAGCGACCGGGTGGCCGGCGGCGTGCAGCACACCGATCACGTCGGTCAGATACCACTCACCCTGGGAGTTGTCGGGCCGGATCCGGCGGAGCGCGTCGGCCAGCAGCCCACGCCGGAAGCAGTAGATGGACGTGTTGATCTCGTCGATGCGCCGTTGTTCCGCGCTCGCGTCGGCGTGCTCCACGATGCCGGTCACCGAGCCGGAATCGTCCCGGACGATGCGGCCGTAGCCGGTCGGATCATCGATCCGCGCGGTCAGGGCGGTGGCCGCCGCGCCGGCTCGACGATGGGCGGCGACCAGCGCCTGCAACGTCTCGGGTCGCAGCAGGGGCGTGTCGCCCGGCACCACGACCACGTCGCCTCCGGTCGCGTCATCGTCGGTCGCGTCTGCGGACGACGACGGGTCCGACCCGGCGAGTGCGGCGAGCGCGACGCCCACCGCGTCGCCGGTCCCCCGCTGTTCGACCTGCTCCGCGAACTCGGCCCGCAACGCACCGACCCGTCCGGCGAGCGCCTTGGTCATCGCGTCTGCGCCGTGCCCGACCACGACGACGATCCGCGCGGGGGCCAGTCCGACCAGCGCGTCGAGTACGTGGCCGACCAGGGGACGCCCACCCAGCACGTGCAGCGGTTTGGGGCGCTCCGAGCGCATGCGGGTCCCCTGACCAGCCGCGAGCACGACTGCCGAGACCGGTGTGTCGGGAGTTTCCACGGCCCCTGTTCTACAGGGCGCGCCGATTTCCCCTGACGTTTCGGATCCATCGGAGGCCACTACTGTCTGCCACGTGGTGGACGCCGCCGAATCCGAACGGGTCGCCGCCGGCGAGATCGATGGCGAAGCGGCGTCCGTACCCGCCGAGCACGGACCGACCGGATCAAGCACACGATCAGACCCGAACTGGCCGCGCTGGTTCCTGATCATCGGGGCGATCCTCGGGGTGGTCTACGTCGCCACGATGCCGGTCTCACGGCCGCTCGACGAACCCCATCACCTCCGCCGCGTCGCCACACTCGACAACGGCGTCATCGTTCCTCCGGCGTTCGGCGAGACCACCGTCGACTACCGCGTCGACGGTTGTGTGGAAGCGCTCATCCGCCGCGCCGGCGCGAACTTCTCCGCGCTGCTCCGCGGCACGCCACAATCGCTCGGTACCGCGGATCGCTGGCGGCTTCGGGTGACGAATCCCGCGTGCGGGCCCGACGCGGTGCTCTTCGGTGGCGGCTCGATCTCGGGCGCCGAGGTCAACAGTCCGGTCCCCTATCTGCCCGCCATGATCGGCTACGCCGTCGGCCGGCCACTCGGCGGCGCGCTGGGGGCCGTGTACGGCGCGCGCCTCGCGCAACTCGCCGCCTACCTGGCGATCTGCTGGTGGGCACTGCGTCGCCTTCCGTGGGGACGCCCTTTCGCCGCCGCGGTGGCCCTCGTGCCCACCTCGCTCGGGGGCGCGGCGGGCGTGAGCGCGGACCCGGTCACCCTGGCGTTGACGTTGGCCGTGGTGGCCGTCACCCTCGGCACGATCGACGACGTCGAACGACGCCGGCGTGCGCCTGGTGGGCGCGCGCTCGTCGGGCTCAGCGCGCTGTTCGTGTTGCTGGGACTGTGCAAACCGGCGGCTGCACCGCTCGTGCTCCTGGCGCTGATCGTCCCGACCGCCCCGTTCCGGTCGTTTCGTCGCCGGGCGATCTGGGTCACCGCGACGATCGGCGCGGTCGCCGCGACCGGCGGCGCCTGGGCGCTGGGGGTGAGCTCGAAGGTGCACGTCACGACCACCCCGCACGTCGACAGCACCGTGACCGCGGCGTGGTTGAACCATCATCTCTGGACGCTGCCCGGCACGCTGTGGCGCACGCTCACGATTCCCGAGGCGTCCCGCTACCTGCTGGGGGGTCTGGTCACCCCCCTCGGTATCGACGTGCTCGAGATTCCCGTCGTGGTGACGCTGTTCGGTCTCGCGGTGCTCGTGGTCGCCCGTCTGGTCGACCCGCTGCCGCGCCGTTTCGCCCATCTGGGCAGCCCGCCGGCACGTCGGCCCGTCCGAGCGAGCCGTCCACAGCTCCGCCTCGAACGCGTCACCGCCGCGGTCATCGCGGGGTGCGGGATCATCGCGGTGACCTACGGGATCTACGTGGCGTCGAATCGGCCCGACAGCTCGGTGATCTCGGGCATCCAGGGGCGCTATTTCCTTCCCTACCTCCTGCTGCTGCTCGTGGGGACCAGGCCCACGCCGGCCGGGCGGGCCCGACCCCGGTTCCAGGTCGGCCTCGTGGTCGGCCTGCTGCTGTTGCACGTGTACTGGCTCGGACGGCTGTACGTGTGGTGGAAACTCGTCTGAGGGTCGGTCGCTTCGTCACCGAATCGACGCACGACGATGCCTTTCGACCAGCGGGACCCGACGAGTGGGGCGCGACGAACAAGGGCCGGGAGTGACGGGCTCGGGGGGGAGGGCTCGAACCTCCATTCACGGCTCCAAAGGCCGTTGTCCTGCCGATTGGACGACCCCCGACCGGGAATGCCACAGGGTACCCGGTCGACCGTGAAGGGCGGGAACCGCCCCGCCCCGCCCGTGACGCTCGGGTGCCCGGGTGCGGCGTACGATTTGGTTCGCCCGCCTCGGCCTTTGGTAATTTCGTGACCCTCATGGGATCACTGGTCAAGAAGCGCCGCAAGCGTATGCGCAAGAAGAAGCACAAGAAGATGCTCAAGCGCACGCGCTTCCAGCGGCGAGCAGCGGGCAAGTAGCGATCCCGGTCGGACCGGCCGGTTCGACCACCCGGCGGGCACCGAGCCGACAGGCCGGTGCCGCCGAGGCACCGCGCACTCGTTCGTGCCGCGCCCCTCGACGAAACGACCCGCCGCTCAGGACGTGAACGGACGCAGGGTACGGACGACGAGACGTGCGTCGCCCGGGTGCGCGCCGGGCACGAACCACGTGCTCCCGCTGCCGGCGAGCACGGGTCGTTCGCCGGTGGCGTCGCCCAGGCGGTCGCGCCACTCGGCGAGTCGCGGTTCGACCGAGAGCGCCGCGGGTTCCAGATCGTTCGGGCCGTCCGATGACGGCCCTCCCAGTGCGTCCCATGCCGCGTAGACCTGTGGCGTCGCACAGCCGAACGGCGGAATCGACAGGGTGAACGTCTCGTCGACATGGGCGAGCGGCTCGACGACCTCCCCGACGCCGGTCACCCGTGCCCGGCCCCCGTGCACACAGAAGGGCACATCCGCTCCCAGACGTGCGGCGAGGTCGCGATCGTCGACGCCGGCCCACCGGAGCATCGCCGCTGCATCCGACGAGCCGCCACCCAGGCCCGCGCCGGCGGGGATGTGCTTGACCAGCCGCACGCCGGCTCGGCGGCCGAGGAGCTCGAGCGCCCTGGCGACGCTGTTGTCGCGCCCGGTGGCCACGGCGAGACCGGTGGCCGCGGGCACGACCTCGACGCCGTCACCGCCCGGGGTGATGATCACCTCGTCGGCCAAGTCGACCGCGACCATCTCGGCGTCGATCAGGTGATAGCCGTCGTCGCGGACGCCGGTGATGCGCAATGACCGGGTCAGCTTGGCGGGTGCGGTGAGCGTGATCGCATCGGAGCGATCGCTCACATCTGGGCCCGCAGATCGGCGCAGGCCGCGGCGAAGGCGTCCGCCTCGGCCGTCGTGAGGACCTCCAGCACCGGGGCGAACGCCACGTTCGTGGCCCGGTGAGCCGCCTCGAGCAGTGGCCGACGGTCGTCCGCCACCGGGTAGTCGTCGCCGAATCCGTGGATCGGCGCCATCGCGGGGTGTTCCATCGCCAGCGCCTCCCGCGGCGTCAGACCGACGCCGAGCACCGCCGCGCCGTGCAGGGCGCCGCGCAACTCGCGCAGCGCGTTGAGCCGGTGGTGCGCGGCCGCCGGCGGGTCGGAGGGCTCGGGCAGTTCGCGCCAGCCTGCGAACAGCGGGGCGCCTGCCGGCGGAGCGGCGGCGACCAGCTTTCCGGCCAGTTCGGCGACGGTCGCTGCGGCCTCACCGGCGAGATGGTCGCGGGCCCAGCGGTGGCCGGCCTCGGCGAACGCCTGCGCAGCGTCGTGCCGTGGCTGCACCGCACCGCTGCGCTCGAACGCGGCCGCCACGGCGTCGGGAGCGAAGAAGACCATGGCCGCTGCCGCTACGGCGCCCGACACCTCGCCCAGCACCGCGGCACGGCCGACGAAATAGAAATCCGCCCCGACGTAGCCGACCTCGGCGCTCGCCTGGTAGGTGGCCGGGTCCAGCATGAATGCGGACGGAAGGTCGTGGATCGCGGGCTCGGTGGCTTCGACGAGGTCGATCGCTTCCATGGGGTACCTCTTCTCGATGGTCGACGGCGGTAGCCGACGGTCGGGCGAGCGCGGCGCGCCCGATGCAACGTAGTTCAGGGCCGCCAGGCGCGGGTGAGCGCGACCCAATCTTCGGGCGCGAGCTCCTCTGGCCGGCTCGACGGGTCGAACCCGGCCGTCGCGAACGTGCCGACGTCGACCAGCCCCGCGAGCGAGCGGCGTAGCATCTTGCGTCGTTGGCCGAACGCCGTCTCGACCAGCTCGAACAGGTCGGTCCGATCGACGTCGGGTGCGAGCGAGCCCTCGGGTCGGCGAACGATCTCGATCACCGCCGAGTCGACGCGCGGTCGGGGCAGGAACACGTCCGGTCCGACGGTGGCGACGATCCGGGCCGTGGCGTGGAAGGCGACCTTCACCGACGGGATGCCATAGGTGCGTGAACCGGCGGGGGCGGCCAGTCGATCGGCGACCTCGCGTTGGACCATGACGGTCATCCGCTCGATCGACGGCACGTCGGCGAGCAGGTCGCAGACCAGCGGTGTGGCGATGTTGTAGGGCAGGTTCGCAATGAGCGACCAGGTCGGTGCACGCGCCAGGAGCCCCGCCCAGTCCAGGCCGAGGGCATCGCCGGCCACCAACTCGACGTCGGTGTCGGCGAGCACCTCGTCGAGCACGCCGAGCAGTCCCCGGTCGAGTTCCACCGCGGTGATCCGCGCGCCGGTCTCGGCGAGCGCGAGTGTGAGACACCCCAAACCGGCGCCGATCTCGACCACGTGATCACCCGGACCGACGCCGGCCAGGCGGGCGATGCGGCGGACGGTGTTCGGGTCGACGAGGAAGTTCTGGCCGAGCGCGCGGCTCGGGCTGAGACCGTGCGTGTCGAGCAGCGCGGTGACCTGGCGACGGGTGAGGGTCACGTCGCCCCGCCCGCCCGGGCCGCTACCAGGTGGCAGTGACCGACACCAGGCCCGCGCTCAGAGGGGCGAGCCGGGCGAAGATCGACGTGTCGAGGTCGAGGATCCGCCCCGGGCCGAACGGACCGCGGTCGTCGACCACGCAGGTCGCCGTGCGTCCGTTCGAGGCGGTGATGTGGACGACGGTGCCGAAAGGCAGGGTCTTGTGGGCGCAACCGCCGTTGGGATCGTCGTAGTAGCTGGCGAGACCCGACTCCGAGTGCGCAGGCCGTGCGGGGGCCGGTGCTGCCGCCGTCGGCGGCGGCGTGGTGGGCGGTGCCGTACTCGGTGGCGCTGTCACCGGCGGGGCCGTGGTCGTGGGTGGGTGCCAGGCGACGGCGTCGACGCGCGCCGACGGCGGCTCGGTGGTGGGCGGGACGCTGACCGCGGCCGCGGCGGTCGCGGTCGACGCCACCGTCGTGGCCGGGGCCGTGGTGGTCGCCGTCGGCCGCGGTGCCGCGGCGTGCCGGTGCGTGGCCGCCGTCGCCACCCCGGTGACTTGCCGGGTCCCGGACCCGTTGGACGAACCCGCGAGCAACGCGGGAACGGCGAGGGAGATGGCGGCGAGGCACACGGCGAACTGGCAGGCCCGGCGTTGGCGGAGTCTGCGACGGATCAGCCGGCCTCTCGAAGGTCTGGGAGATGCCATGACGGAACGTCACGCTAAAAGGGCCGTAACCAAACTGCAAACTTTGGAACGTGTCCTTCATGGAAATGTCGTATCGGTCACAATTGGGTCGGGCCGACCGCCCTCAGCCCAGGCCGAACACGGCCTCGGCGTTCGACCACACGGCCGCCGCAACGGTCGCCGGCGCCTCGCCCCGCACCTCGGCCACCGCAGCGCCGACCACCGGCACCCATTCCGGTCGATTCGGCTTGCCCCGGTAGGGGACGGGTGCCAGGAACGGACTGTCGGTCTCCACCAGCAGGCGGTCTGCCGGGCACAGCGCCGCCGCCTCGCGCACCTCGGGGGCGTTGCGGAACGTGACGATGCCACTGAACGACAGATGGGCGCCCCGGTCGAGGCAGGCCCGCGCCTCGTCGGGACCGCCCGTGAAACAGTGGATGATCGTGCGCTCCGGAACCCCTTCGGCGTCGAAGATGGCGAACGTGTCGTCCCACGCCTCCCGGGTGTGGACCACGAGCGCCAGGTCATGGCGGATCGCCAGGTCGATCTGGGACGCGAACGCCTCGCGCTGGGCGGCCCGGGGCGAGTGTTCGTAGTGATAGTCGAGCCCGCACTCCCCCACGGCGACGACCGACGGGGCGTCGAGCAGTTCGGCGAGACCGTCGATGCCCCGCGACGCGTCGTGGGGGTGCAGCCCGACCGTCGCCCACACGTCGTGGTTCGCCGCGGCAACCGCGCTGCCGGCCCGCGACGACGCCACATCGGTGCCGATCGTGACGAGCCGCTGCACGCCCGACCGGCGGGCGGCCCCGATCACCGGCGTCGCGGCCGCGACGGCGTCGACGTCACCGGCACCGTCGCGCTCGGGTGCATCCGGGTCGGCCGGGTGATGGTCGTCGAGGCTCAGGTGACAGTGCGTGTCGATCCACGGGCCGGCCGCGGCCAACCCCTCGTGATCGACCGGCGCCGGTGTCACGAAGCGGCCTTGATGCGGGGAAACAACGGCGCGCCCTTCTCCACCGGCCTCCCGGCGACGTACCCGCCCCAGGCGGTGTCCGCCGGCACACGTTGGTCGGCCACGTCGCCGTCGCACCCGATCCGGCGCCAGATCTCGGCGGCGGCGTTCGGCACCGCCGGCTGGCACAGGATCGCAACGATCCGCAGCACCTCCAGCGCGTCGCCCAGTACGGCGTCGACCTCGGCCCCCGGCTCGGCCTTCCAGGGTTCGGTGGCCTCCAGCAGCGCGTTGGCTTCGCGGATCAGCCGCCAGGTGGCGTCGAGCGCGACCGATGGGGCGACCGCGTCCCAGGCGCGGGCAGTGTCGTCGACGACCTGCGCGGCGACCGCGGCGAGCGGGCTGTCGGCGCGCGGGGCGGTGCCGATCCCCTCGCACTTCTTGGCGAGCACCGTGGCGACGCGCGAGGCGAGGTTCCCGAGATTGTTGGCGAGGTCCGCGTTGTAGCGGGCGATCATCGCCTCCTCGCTGAAGTCGCCGTCGGGCCCGAAATGCAGGTCGTGGAGCAGGTGGTGACGGACCCCGTCGACGCCGAATTCGTCGACGAGTTCGGCGGGGGTGATCTGCGTGAGCCCCGATTTCGACATCTTCTCGCCACCGATGAGCAGGAAGCCGTGGACGTGCACGTGGGCGGGCGGCGCCTCGCCGGCGGCGAGGAGCAGCGCCGGCCAGTAGACGCAGTGGAACCGCAGGATGTCCTTGCCAATGACGTGGTGGACGTGCGGCCACCACGTGTCGAAGCGTGCCCGGTCCGAGCCGTACCCGATGGCCGTCGCGTAGTTGATGAGCGCGTCGTACCAGACGTAGAAGACCTGGGAGTCGTCCCAGGGGATCGGCACTCCCCAGTCGATCGACGACCGCGAGATCGAGATGTCGCGCAGGCCCTGGCGGATCAGCCCGAGGGTCTCGTTGCGTTTGCCGTCGGGTTGCACCGCATCGGGATGGGCCCGGTAGTGCTCTTCGAGCGGGTCGGCGAAGGCTGACAGCCGGAAGAACCAGTTGCGTTCGCTGAAGGCCTCGACGGGACGATGGTGGATCCGGCACAGCCCCAGGCCGCCGGGCTCGGGGTTCGGATCGAGTTCGTCCTCGGTGTAGTACTCCTCGCACGACACGCAGTAGAGGCCCGAATAGTCGGATTCGTAGATGTACCCGCGGTCGTAGACCTGCTGCAACAACGCCTGGACCGCGCGGTGGTGTCGGGGTTCGGAGGTCCGGATGAAATCGTCGTGGGAGATGTCGAGCAGCTTCCACGCCTCGGCGAAGTGCGCGGCGTTGACGTCGGCCTGTTCCTGCGGGCTCCGGCCGGCGGCCTCGGCCGAACGTTGCACCTTCAGACCGTGTTCGTCGGTGCCGGTCAGGAAGAACACGTCATCGCCGGTCAACCGGTGCCACCGGGCCAGCGCGTCGGCCGCGACCGTGGTGTAGGCGTGGCCGACATGGGGGGCGTCGTTGACGTAGTAGATCGGCGTGGTGACGTAGAAACGCCCCGATTCGACAGGCACGTCGCAACCCTACCGGGAGGCGCGCAACCCACCGGAAGGACGTTTTCGACCGACGCCCGGCCGACCGCGTCGACGCCATCGTCGCCCGCACGCCCTCATCGGCCCACGCGGACGTTTTCGATCGACGACCGCCGCGCCCGCCTTCTGCGGCCGGCGTGGCGGGTCACTGTTCGCCGGTCGACCCGCCGTTCCGGTCTCGGAGCCAGGGACGCAACACGGCGACGCTCTCGTCGGGATTCTCGCCGAGCTTGACCTCGACGGGGTCGAGATGGTCGTCGGAGTCGTCGTCCACCTGGATCTCGATCTGGAGCGTCTCGCGGGGATTGAGAACCTTCTGGATCCCGAAGCCCAAGCCCGACAGGCTCGCTCCGAGCATCGAGGTGGTGCCCCAGCGTTGGATCTTGGTGCCGAACGCCTCGGTGGTCTCGTCGTCGTCGGCTTCGACCCCGCGCGACCCGTCGTGGACGCCGTCGTCGTCGACGTGTGCGACGACCTGGGCCTCGGTGAGCCAGGC
>Ga0182738_1007566_pt1 | contig 11013 bp, 9 predicted proteins | sample eDN5th30CBELigMG_FD_128876 | JGI IMG/M metagenome (GOLD analysis project Ga0182738, IMG submission 128876) | Enriched Miracle-Growth compost microbial communities from Emeryville, California, USA - eDNA 5th pass 30_C BE-Lig MG (version 2)... ... | reverse complement strand
TAGCGCTTGGTCGCCCAATTCATATCTCGCCTGCAGATCGCGACGTTCGTGCGGATGGGCCAGCGAGCGCTATTCGTCTTCCTGCCCCAGAAATCCACCGCTTTGATGTTGCCACAGATGTGCGTAGATGCCGTCCTGTTGCAGTAGCTCGGCGTGCGTGCCTTGTTCGATAATGCGTCCTTGATCCATGACGACCAAACGATCCATCGCCGCAATCGTGGACAATCTATGGGCGATCGCGATGACGGTTTTGCCCTGCATCATTTCGCTGAGGCTTTCTTGAATCGCAGCCTCTACCTCCGAGTCTAGTGCGCTGGTGGCCTCGTCCAGCAACAGGATAGGAGCATTCTTGAGCATGACGCGCGCAATCGCGATGCGTTGGCGTTGCCCGCCAGATAACTTTGCGCCGCGTTCGCCGACCTGGGTGTCGTATCCGGTACGCCCTTGAGGATCGTTCAGCCGCTGAATGAAGTCATCGGCTTGCGCATGCATTGCGGCTGCCTGTATGTCGGCGTCGCTGGCCTCGGGTAGTCCGTAGGAGATATTGTCGCGGATGCTGCGATGGAGCAACGACGTGTCTTGCGTGACCATTCCGATGGCTTGACGCAAACTGTCCTGTGTGACGTGCGCGATGTTTTGCCCGTCGATGCAGATACGGCCGGCATCGACATCATAAAAACGCAGCAACAGATTGACCAGGGTGGACTTGCCTGCACCTGAGCGACCTACCAGACCGATCTTTTCGCCCGGCTTGACGGACAAGGTCAGTCCATTGAAGACTTGGCGTTTGCCGTTGTAATTAAACGAGACCTGATCGAATACAACCTCGCCCTTGGTGATCTGCAGTGCTGGAGCGTCAGGCTGGTCCTGGACTTTGACTTTTCGGGAAAACGTGGCGATGCCGTCCTGAACGGTACCGATCGCTTCAAAGAGCGAGGTCATTTGCCACATGATCCAATGTGACATGCCGTTGACGCGCAGAGCCATCGCGGTCACGGCGGCAACAGCACCCGGGCCCACTGTGCCGGCATGCCATAGGTACAACGCATAGCCGCCAGCAGAAAGAATCAGTGCGACAACGAGCGCCTGATTCACAATTTCGAATTGGCTGACCAGGCGCATCTGGCTGTAGCCCGTGAGTTTGAACTCCTCCATCGCGGCACGCGCGAAATGCGCCTCACGATTGGTGTGGGAAAACAATTTGACTGTGGTGATATTCGAATAGGCATCGGTAACACGTCCGGTCATGGACGAGCGTGCGTGAGCTTGCTCTTGAGATACTTTCGCCAGCCGAGGGATGAAATACCGCATCGTGAGCCCGTACAAAACGATCCAGGCAATGAACGGGATCATCAAATGCAGATTAAAACCGCCTGCCAGCGCGATGATGGTGACGAAGTAAATGCCAATGCCCAGCACAATCTCGGAGAACGTGAACAAGACTTCACGTACGGCCAACGCCGTCTGCATCACCTTGGTCGTGACGCGGCCGGCAAACTCGTCGGCAAAAAAAGACAGGCTTTGCTGCAGCATCAGCCGATGGAAGTTCCAGCGCAGGCGTAGAGGCAGATTGATCGCCAGAACTTGGTGTTGAATAATGGTGCGCGCCGCTACCAGCCCGATACTGGCCACCAGCACAATACCGATGCCCCAGAGTACGCGCGTCTCGTGGGTCGATACCGTGCCCGTCTGCCAATCGGCGAGAAAATCTACGACTTGGCCGAGAAAGGCGAATAGCCAGGCCTCGTAAATAGAGACGCTGGCGCTGAATAGGGCGAGCAGGGCGAGATAGCCGCGCGCACCCTGCGAACACGCCCACAAGAATGGGATCAGCCCTTTTGGGGCAGTTTTGGGCGACTCGGTGGGAAAGGGATCAAGCAGGTGTTCAATCGGGCGGGGCAACGCAGCCTCCGGAAATACAGGCACAGCCGTGACTGTACGCCATTGGCTCCGTTTTTTGCTTGATCTAGAGCGAAAACTATTGTCTGGATACGACAAACAGTCGTCAGTCGGCTTTCAGGCCAGCAGTCTTAATGATCGGCGCCCATTTTTTGCGCTCGCTTTCCGCAAAGTCACCGAGGTCTTTAGGAGACCCGCCTGCCGGTTCATGGCCCAGTTGCAGCAGCCGCTTTTGTACATCGGGCTGCTTGAGAATGTCGGCTAATGCGGTGTTCAGCGTTTTGATGACTGCGGGGGGCGTGCCGTGAGGCGCATAGACACCGTTCCACGCCACGACCTGAAAGTCATTGACGCCTGTGTCAGCGACGGAAGGCACGCCAGGTAAGAGCGCGGAGGGTTTCAGGGAGGTCACCGCGATCGGTTTTATCTTTCCGCCATCAATCAACGAACGAGATGCGCTCACGGTGTCGATGGAGATTGCGACCCGACCGCCTATGAGATCCGTCATCACGGTGCTCGAACCCTTATAGGGAATACCGGCGATGCGTGTACCTGTTTGTTTTTTTAGCAATTCTAGTACCAGTCGGGCTGTCGTACTGGGCATCCCGACATTTATGCTGTCTGGCTTGGCACTCGCGGCTTCCAGCAATGTTTTGACGTTGGTGTAGGCAGATTCAGGCGGCGTGACTAATACCATCGGGAACGTACTGACCAGAATTACCGGGTCGAAGTCTTTTTCGGGGCTGAACGTCAGGCTTGAGTATAGGTAGGGATTGAGCACATGGGTACCGTTCGTCCCCATCAGAATCGTGTAGCCATCGGGTGCGGCACGTGCGGCTTCGGCGGCCCCGATATTGCCGCCCGCGCCAGGACGGTTTTCGACGACGAAGGTCTGGCCAAGTGCCTTGGTCAGGTGCTCGGCGAGAAACCGTGTGGCGACGTCGGTGCCTTGACCTGCTTGATACGGTACGATGACCCGCACTGGCTTTTCGGGATAAGAGGCCGCGACAGCGACCTGGCCAAAGGGTAGTGCGATCAGCATGAGTGCAGCAAACAATCTTTTCATCTTTGTCTCCAGGTGGATGAGGTGTTGCTGTTGTTGGTTGCGCCTTACCGCTTATTACCCAAGTGCGTGGGCAGGATGCCTCGTTGTTGCAACTGCGTGATGTCGTGGGTGGTAAAGCCAACGTCGAGCAGGATTTCTTCCGTATGCTGGGCGTATCGTGGCGGCAGCCTGCCGGGCGAGCCAGGCGTGCGGCAAAGGTGATGGGGCAGGCCGACACCGTGATACCCGTCGCGTTCGATGCGTGCATGAACAGCCTGGGTTTGCGCAAAGGCCTCGGGCACGGTATTGATCGGGCCGGCGGGAACACCCAGCTGCATGAGCTCCCGGCACAGGGTTTGACGGCTTTTGTCCGCTAATGCGGCGTTGATCTTCGCCGTCAGCATCTCCCGATTCGCCAGCCTGGCGGCATTGTTCGTAAAACATGGGTCTGTGATCAGATCGGCCAATCCCACGTAATCGCAGAATCGCCTGAACTGGCGATCATTGAGTATGCCCAGAAAGACAGGGCCATCCTGGCATTGGTACTTGTCGTAGGGCGCGATATTGGGATGGGCACTGCCCAGTAGCTGTGGCGATTTGCCGGAGTACATCCAATTGGCAGCGTGAGGCACGAGCAGGCTCAACGCAGTATTGAATAGCGTAGCCTCCACGCGCTGCCCCTGATTACTGATGCCGCGCTCGACCAGGGCCATCAGGATGCCGGACATGGCCGTATAGGCGGTGAGGTGATCGACGACAGGAATCCCGATGCGGGTGGGGCCGGATTCGGGCTCACCGTTGACGCTCATCAAACCGCACATAGCTTGTAATATGGCGTCATAGCCGGGCATTCCTCCCAGCGGGCCCTTATCGCCAAAGCCCGAAATCGCGCAGTAGATCAGGCGCGGAAACTGTTTGGAAAGGATGGTGTCGTAATCGAGCTGCCAGCGTGCCATCGTGCCAGGCAAGAAATTTTCGACCAGGACATCCGCATTCTCGAGCAGGCGCAACAAGATCTCGCGACCGTCGGGTTGTGCCAAATCCAATGTCAGCGCGCGCTTACCGCGATTCACAGCATTAAAGTAGGCCGCTGTGCCGTTGTCATCGAATGGCGGGCCCAGCGTGCGCGTTTCGTCGCCCGCCGGGGGTTCGATTTTGATGACATCCGCACCGTTGTCGGCCAACATCTGGGTGCATAACGGACCCGCCAGTACCCGAGACAGGTCTATCACCCGTAGGCCGCGCAGCGATCCGTTGTGATGATGGTCAAGCATGATCGTTACCTCACATGCAGCGAGCCTCCGGCATAAGCCAGAGGCTATATGGAGCAGCATTCAGCCGCGCGACGCAAGCTCTACGACACCGGTGCCCAGGACTGACAGTTCATTGTCCTGGTTGCGCGCTTCTTGCTCGATTTCCACGAGATGTCGACCGTCTTCGACATACTTTCGCGTGACCTTGCCTCTAAAGAACAGCATGTCGCCTTCGGGATTATGGCGGCGGATTTTGCAGTAGGATTTGCGCAGAAATCCATCATCGCCCATCCAGTTGGTCAGGTGATGGGTCAGCCACGAGTTGCGTTCGGGACCATAGTCATAGGCGCCGGGGGCGCCGACCTCCAATGCAAAGTCTTCTTCCCAGTGCACCCGTTCGGGGACATCCGGAATGCCGAAACGGTTGGTGATGCCTACGCCCGGATGCGCGTCGATGAGCTGCCAAGCCAGTTTGTTGGCGCGGATATACAGCCCTCCCCAACCCTGTGCATAGGCGATGAAGCCGGTCACGGTCATCGGTCCTTTGAACAATACAGGCAGTTCTTCGCCTTCTGTCACGTCTTCCCAGTAGCGTATGTTTGATCCGCGGATTTCTTCGCGGGCATAGAGCTTGTAGGCCTCGCGGATTTCTTCTTCAGTGTAGCGGCGTGGTTCGCGGGCGCGGACTTCTTTATATTTGCTGCCCTGTTCGCGGGCGTGATCGCGTTCTGTACGAAAGCACCAGCTATCGGCTTCGGCGAGCTTGTCGCCCTCTTGGTTAAAGAAATCCACGTGATAAATCTGTTGCACCGCGCGGCCCGCAAAACGGGTTTCGTGTTCGATAAGATCTTTGAGATAGGCCTCGGTGGAGATCACATCATTGCGACGGATGGGCTTGTGCCACGTCCAATCCGCCCCGGACCACATGGCGTGCACGCCGGGCAGGCCTCCGACGTAGCCAGACACAATACGGCTGGTTGCGAATAAAAAGCTTGGCAAGGCGATGATGCCGCCGTAGGTCGTCTTGGCGGCGTACTCCGGATCACACCATAGGGGATTGTCATCACCAATTCCGTGAGCATAGTGGCGGATGTTGTCGCGGGTGGCTTCGTAGCACCACGGCTCGGCGGTAAAACCGATCTTTACGCCGATACGTTGGCGCAAATCGTCTAGTCCCTGTTGAGTGATCTTGGGAAAACTGCGTTGGGCTTGTGTTTTGGTCAGCATGATGTCTCCAGTTTTTCTCAGTGTGTGGCCGCGGCCGCGACGAGATTGGCCGCTTCTTGTTCCCGTAGTTTCTTGCGATGAATTTTCCCGGCAGGGGTCTTGGGTAATTCCGACACGAAAGCGACCTGACGTGGATACTCGTGTTGGCTTAACTGTGTGCGCACGGTGTCCTGGATTTCCTGGACGAATGCGTCGTCGCCAGTGCGCTGCGCGACCACGAACGCTTTGACAACTTGACCGCGCAAGGCGTCGGGTACGCCGATAGCTGCCGCCTCGGTGACATCGGGATGCTTGAGAATGGCATCCTCGATTTCGACGGCGCTCATGGTCCAGGCTGCGGAAATGATGACGTCGTCAGCGCGCCCGCCATGCCAGAAATATCCGTCCTCGTCGACACGTCCCAGATCCTTGGTGGCAACCCAGGAGCCTCGTCGCCAGAGTTTGAGTTCGCCGGTGATGCCAGCGGGGCAGGGCTTGCCGTTGGCGTCTTGGACCTCGACACGCAGCCCCGGTACGGGTTTGCCAAGGGATCCCGGTTTGATCTGAAAATCGGGGGCACCGGGATAGTTGACCAGGCATACACCGATTTCGGTCGTACCGTACATGCTGCCGGCAGGGTGGCCAAACGTGTTGATGATGAACTCGGCCGTTTCGCTATCAATGGGCTCGCCGGTAAAGGACAGTTTGTCCAGGTAGTATTGATATTGATTTGCCGCCCCGCAGTTGCGCATCATGCGGTAATGCGTTGCGGCGGCGGATAAATTGTTGAATCGATGGTCGTGCAGCGCTTTGAGCAGACGCTCGGCGTGATATTTCCCGCTATAGGCACCGATGGTGACGCCGAGCGCCAGTGGGGCCAAGGTGCCATGCCACAATCCATGCCCCCAGGCGGCAGAGGAAGGGCACATAAAGCGATCGCCTGGCCGGATGCCGCTGCCGTATAACGCTGCCAGCATCAGGGTCACGATCGCTCGATGCGTGTGCTTTACCGCATCGGGCAGCTCGCGTGTTGTTCCCGAAGTGTATTGAAAAATCGCCAGATCATCAGCGCGGCTGTGTGATTGGAACTGGTCGGGGTAGTTTTCAATGCTCGGTAGAAAATGCTCGTCTGCCACGATGATGCCGAGATCCGGCAGGCTCGGTACTTGGGGCGCCTTTTCTGCATTGGTGATCAGCAGGCGCGGGCGACAGTCTGCGATGCGCAGCCGGATGCCATCCGGGCCAAACAGCGTGAATAAGGGGACGGCAATCGCGCCCATTTTGATCGTGCCGAATAGCGATACATAGAATTCACGCGATGGCTCGAGCATCACCGCTACCCGGTCGCCGGGTCGAATACCGCGCGCAACGAGGGCATGTGCAAATCGTGATGACTCACGTGATAGCTCGTCAAATCCCAACACTTCGTCTTCTCCCGTCGCCTTGACGAGGATGACAGCTTGGCGAGCATCGCCCGCATGGCGATCAATACATTCATGCGCAATGTTCATGTGTTCGCCATTCCCATCGAATAGCTCCCACAGTTTTTCGGGCGAGCAATGTCGCTGTGCGTCCGCGTACGTGAGGTACTCCGTCAACCGTGTCATGACGTTCTCGTCTCCTCGTTTTGTTGAGGCTCACTTTACGCCAGTAAAAATAAAATTGTCAATTACGTTTGTTGATTGTATTAGTACAATTTCATTAAGGTGCAAGACACGCCTGCAAGTAACATTCGATACGGCGAAAAGCATCGTATCCTTAGCACCGTAGACGGAGGCAGATAATGAACGAGATACAAGAGGGGCTCGCCAAACCCGGACCTCGCATTCGAGAGGTACCCGCAGTTACGCGCGCTTTTGCAATTCTGAGATTGCTTGGCCGTGGCGGTGATCCCATGACACTAAAGACGATTTCCGACGAGCTCGGGATGGTCACCAGTACCTGCTTGCATATTTTGCGAGCCTTGGTTGGCGAGGGCTTGGTCAAGGTTGACGCGGGTAGCAAGCGCTATAGCCTGGACGTCGGAATGCTGACGCTGGCGCGCAGCGTCATCGAAAGCAATCCTTTTCCCGCATTGGCACAGCCCGTATTGGATCGATTATCCAGAGACGCGAATGTCACAGCGATTGGTGTTGAGATCACCGGCCAGGACCATATGGTGGTGTTGGCGCTGTCCCGTTCGCACGCGCCATTTCGGCTGCATGTTGATGTAGGTAGTCGATTTCCGGCCTTGATCAGTGCGACGGGTCGATTGGTTGCGGCCTATGCCGCTATGGATGATGCGGAGATCGAACGGCGCTTTAAGGCATTGCGTTGGGATCAACCCCCCGATATCGCCGCGTGGCGTAAAGATGTGGAGAGCGTAAAGAAAAAAGGCTACAGCATTGATCGTGGAAACTATATCGATGGCGTGACCGTGGTTGCTGTACCTGTATTCAATGCCCACGGTCGCTTGTCGTATGCATTGGTCGCCGCGGCGTTATCCAATCAGTTGGTTGCGGCCAAGGCTCAGGCGTTGGCAAAAGAACTGCAACAAGAGGCCCAAACGTTGTCGGCCTTATTAGCAGCGAGGGCGTAAGTATGTCGGGTAGCGTTATCACAGAACAAGCACTGCGCGATGCGGGTTGGCGCGAGCGCGCGAGCCAAGGTTTTTCCGAGCTGGTCGGCCCGATCTGGTCTCGCCGGGATGATGACGGCTGGTCGCTGGGCGCGGTGGCCGGTGAGCAACATACCAATATCATGGGCATCGTGCATGGCGGTTTCATCGCCACACTCATGGATCAGGCGGTCAGCGTGGCTGCGTGGGAGGCGCTATCGCGAGCGCCGTGTGTCACAGTGCAACTGGATATGCATTGTCTGGCCGCCGGCAGGATCGGGCAGTTTTTGGAGGCGCGAGGGTCTGTGCTGCGTGTGACGAACAGCCTCGTATTTGTGCGTGGTGAGATCTACGCTGAATCGACGTTGATCGCCAGTTGTCAGGCAGTACTGAAGAAAGTGCGAGGGTAACGTGAGGTGCAAAAGATGTGCTTGCACGCTACTCAAATCACGCAGGCTGGTTCGCGACGGTTAAGGGGAAAACGGTATGGACGCGCCGCCCACGGGCATCGATGGCCACGGTGACGGGCATGTCGCGTACGTCGAATTCGTAAATCGCCTCCATACCGAGATCCTCGAACGCGACTACGCGAGCTGCTTTGATGGCTTTCGAGACTAGATAGGCGGCTCCGCCGACTGCGCTTAAATAGGCTGCTCCATGAGTTTTGATAGCGTCTACGGCGATTCGACCACGTTCCGCTTTTCCGATCGTGACGAGCAGTCCGGTTTCCGCTAATAGTTGCGGCATGAACTTGTCCATGCGTGTGGCGGTGGTGGGGCCTGCTGGGCCAACCACCTCGCCTTTGATAGGGTCCACAGGGCCCACATAATAAAGGGCGCGTCCGCGCAGCGACACAGGCAACGGGCGCCCCTGTGTGAGCAAGTCCGCTATACGCTTGTGAGCCGCATCACGACCGGTGAGCAGTTTTCCCGACAAAAGAAGGGTTTCTCCTGCTTTCCAGCTCGCAACATCCGTTGGTGTCAACGAGTTCAAGTCGACGTGTCTGCCTTCCTGAGCGGGCAAAGTATCGGGAATGTCGTTCCACGTGCCGGGGTCTGGAGCTGCAATGATTGCTGGCCCATTACGGGGCATATCAAACGAGACATAACGGGTGGCGGCGCAGTTAGGCACGAGCGCTACAGGCAGTAGCGCCGCATGCGAGGCAGCGGTGGCGACTTTGACATCTAACACGGTTGTATCGCCACCTAAGCCTTGAGCGCCAATGCCAAGCGCATTGACGCGTTGGAAGACTTCGATTCTGAGTTCTTCATCCGGCGAGCGTGGGCCGCGTTTGAGCAAGGCCTGCATGTCGATGGGGCTGAAAAGCGCATGCTTGGCCATCGAGACGACTTGCTCCGGTGTGCCGCCAATGCCGATGCCAAGCATGCCTGGCGGACACCAGCCTGCTCCCATGTTCGGTAGTTGGGACACGACCCAATCCGCCACGGAGTCGCTGGGGTTGAGCATGGCGTAGCGTGTTTTGACGTCACCGCCACCGCCTTTGGCGACAACAGTTAATTCGAGTCCTTCGCCTTCAACCAGCTCTACTCGTAGGATGGCTGGAGAATTGTCTCGCGTATTACGGCGCGCACCCAGCGGATCCTGAATCATGGACGCACGCAACGGATTGGTGGTACAGCCATAAGCACGGGCGACCGCGCGATTGGCAATGTGTTGTACGCTCGGTGTAGCCCCGGGACCATCGTGAACGATACGTACGTCCATTCCCATGGTGACATAGACATGCACCACGCCGGTGTCTTGGCAGACGGGGCGGTGCGCCCGCGCACTGAGTTTGCTGTTGATCAGCAACTGCAGTAGTGCGTGGCGTGCCGGCGCTTTGCTTTCTATGGCATGTGCCGCTTTCAGGGCCTGTACGAAATCGGCGGGGTGGGTGTAGCTGATCGCCTGCAAGGCATCAGCAATGCTGGTTTCGATATCCGAGGCCAGGACACAGCGCATGGTGTTTCGACTCCTATTGCAGGGTAATGCCGGCGTGTTTGATAACCCCTGCCCAACGCTTATTCTCGTCTATCGTAAATTGCTGGAATGCGGCTGGAGCATATTGCTCAGGCGAGAGCAGTTTGATGCCTTGATCACTCATTTTGCTGGTGAAATCTTTATCCTCCAGCGCCCTTTGCCACGCTTTGTACAGCGTCTGTACTACTTTTTCAGGGGTACCTTTCGGGGCGTATAAGCCAAACCAGGTTGCCACCTCAAAGTCAGGAATGGCCTTTTCTCCTATTGTCGGAACATCCGGAAACTGCGTCATGCGATCGGGTGACGTCAGGCCCAGTGCTCTGACTTTGCTGCCCTTGGTTTGCGGCAAGGCAGTGTTGGTTTGGTCGAACATCGCATCAACTTGATTTCCCATCAGGTCATTCAGTGCGGGGCCTGCGCCTTTGTATGCAATGGGGGTGATCTCTATGCCGGCTTGACTGGAAAACATCGCCGCGACCAAGTGCGAGGTGGATCCGACACCGGCATTACCGAAGTTCAGCTTTCCTGGATTCTGTTTGCCGTAGGCGATCAAATCGGATATGGACTGATACGGTGATGATGCCCCTACCAGCAATACCAACGGGGTGTCGGGGAACCGGAATACGGCCTCAAAATCTTTTACAGGGTCATAGGGCAGACGTGTATAGAGAGACGGGGCTGCTGCCATGTAGCCGATGTGACCGACGAGAAATGTGTAGCCGTCCGGGTCCGACTTGGCGGCCTTCGTTGCGCCTATCGTGCCTCCCGCACCGCCCACGTTCTCGACCAAAATAGTCTGCCCCAATTCTTGAGACACGCGGTTGGCGACATTGCGTGCCATCGCGTCCGTCGGACCGCCAGCGGCAAAGGGAACGATCCAGGTAATGGCGCGATCGGGGTAGCTGTCTTGTGCCTGGGCTGCCATCGGCAGAGCGCAGGCTCCGGCGAGGGTGAGTGCTGCGATCCAATTTCTCATGATGTGTCTCCTTGCTGTTATGTGTTGTCTACTCGGGGTGCAAGCTAGGCTTGCCCGG
>Ga0182738_1007565_pt1 | contig 11014 bp, 13 predicted proteins | sample eDN5th30CBELigMG_FD_128876 | JGI IMG/M metagenome (GOLD analysis project Ga0182738, IMG submission 128876) | Enriched Miracle-Growth compost microbial communities from Emeryville, California, USA - eDNA 5th pass 30_C BE-Lig MG (version 2)... ... | reverse complement strand
TGGTGACGAATTCGTTCATGGGTCGGTCTCCCGATCAGATAAATGTAGTGTCGTTTCAGTCGAGGCGCAGGCGGCGCTCGGCGAAGACGTAGAGCGGGCGCCACAGGGCGCGGTTGAAGAGCGTGACGAACAGCGACATCACCGCGATCCCCAGCACGACGCGGGGGAAGTCGCCGGCCTCGGTGGCCTTGGCGATGTAGGCGCCGAGCCCAAAGGCCTCCAGATGCGTGTTGCCCCAGCTTGCCAGCTCGGCGACGATGGAAGCGTTCCATGAGCCGCCGGTGGCCGTCAGCGCGCCGGTGACGTAGTAGGGAAAAATCCCCGGCAGCATCACCTTGCTCCACCAGCTCCACGAGCCGAGCCTGAAGACTGCGGCCGCCTCCTTGAGATCGGAGGGGAAGGCGGTGGTTCCGGCAATCACGTTGAACAGAATGTACCACTGCGTGCCGAGGATCATAAGCGGCGACAGCCAGATGTTCGGGTTGGCGCCGGTGGCGACGATGGCGATGACGACGAAGGGGAACAATACGTTCGCCGGGAACGCCGCCAGGAACTGCGCCAGCGGCTGCACCTTCTGGGCGATGGACGGGCGCAGCCCGATCCAGACGCCGATCGGCACCCAGATCAGGCTGGCGAGGGCGACCAGCACGGCCACGCGCAGCAGCGTCGCGAAACCGCCGCCGAAGACCTCGGCCACATCGCTCCAGCCGAGCGTGCGGCGGATATAGGCGACGGTCACCGCCGCACACGCCGCCGCCAGCAGCACGATGAAGGCGAGCCACAGCCGGTCCGCGATAGCGCTTGCCGGGCGTGCCTCCTCCTCGCGCGTTGCCTTGCGCCGCCCGCCGGCGCTCACCAGCATCAGCCGGTTCCATCCGGCCCCAAAGGGCATGCCGGCAAGCTTCAGCATCCGCGTGCGGCGCAGCATGTCATAAACCCAGGAGCGCGGCTTTTCCTGGCTCGCGGTCTGCTCGGCGCGGAACTTGTCCGCCCAGGCCACGATCGGCCGGAACAGGAGCTGGTCGTAGAGCGCGATCAGGATGGCCATGGCCAGCACCGCCCAGCCCACGGCGAGAAAATCCTGTTTTGAGATCGCCAGCGCCAGCCACGAGCCGATGCCCGGCAGCTCCACTGTCGTGTTGCCCACGGTGATGGCCTCGGAGGCGACGACGAAGAACCAGCCGCCCGACATCGACATCATCGTGTTCCAGATCAGGCCGGGTGCGGCGAAGGGGGCGTCCAGCCGCCAGAACCGCTGCCAGGCGGTCAGCCCGAAGGCGCGCGAAACCTCGTCGAGGTCGCGCGGCACGGTGCGCAGCGACTGGTAGAAGGAAAACGTCATGTTCCAGGCCTGCGCGGTGAAGATCGCGAAGATCGACGCCAGTTCGGCGCCGAACTGGCTGCCTGGAAACAGGCCCATGAAGAAGGTCACGGTGAAGGTCAGGAAGCCCAGAACCGGCACCGACTGCAATATGTCGAGCGCCGGGATGATGATCATCTCGGCACGCCGGCTCTTGGCGGCGAGCGTGCCTACCGCGAAGGTGAAGACCAGCGAGGCGATGATGGCGGCGAACATGCGCAGCGTCGTGCGCAGCGCATATTCGGGCAGGTTGGCCGGGTCGAGCGTCACCGGCGTGGTCGACAAAAGCTCGATCGAGCCGCGCATGGCGATTGCCGCATGCGCCATCAGCACGAATATCGCCGCCATGATCGACAGGGCGACAATGTCGTAGATGTTGGGCATGATGCGGCCGCGCGACAGCGTTGCGGCGTCGCTCAGCGATTGGCGGTTGTGGGGCAGGAAGATCATTTGCGAACCTCGGTGTCCGTATCGGAATATGTCAGTGCGGGAAGGCGCTGCCGGCCGCGCCGCCAGATGGTGTCGCTTGGGCAGGCCCGGACAGAGGACGCGCTTGGGCGCGTCGCAACCGGCAAGCGTTGCGGCGGGCGCAGGATTTTCGCGATCAGGAAAAAGGCGTCGGCGTCGCGGACCTGAAGGTCAGGCGGCGAAAGCGTGTCGCAAGCAGCAACTGACACCCTCGTCGGAAAGGGTGCGATGCTCACGCGGCGAGCGGCCTTCGAAGCGTCCGGTCAGCGGGTCGCGCTGGCGGCACGCAATGTGGGCGGCTTCCTCATGGATGGTTTCCACCGGGCGGAAGCGGATGCGCGAGGCGGGCGCAGCACTGCGCACGGCAAGCTGCACGGCGTCGCGATCACGGAAAAAGAGAGTGTTGTTCATGGCTTGCCTCCTTGGCCCGGTTGGACCCGGAGGCAAGCGGACAGACCGTCAGGCCTTGTCGAGGCTCACCCGGCGGGACGCACCGGACTCGGTATCGATTGACGGATGCGGTGCCCGGACCCGGCTGAGAGCCTTCCCCGGACAGCGGCTAGAATGACTGTCCATAACCTGTTCGATCTGTTGATGACCGCCCCGGACGAACCGAAGCATGGGTGCCTTACGCCCGGTGCGTTTGAAGTGTCAAGGATGAATTGCCCGCGGACAGTCGCCTCGCCGCAATGTGAAGGAGGGTGGCTGCGGAGTTTCCAGCCGCGTCAGCGCATAGGTGCAGGGCGCTGACGATCGGCGTGTCCTCGCTTTCTCGGGAGGAAGGGTGACGGGGGTAAGGTTCGAGACGCAGAAGGGGTGACGGAGGCCGCCCGGTCGCGTTCCGCCGCGCCGCCGCAAGAAGGCAGGGCAGCTCGCTATGCCATCCGTTCCTGCGCTTCCGCCCACAACGCATGCGTCAGTTCGCCGGCGGGCAGTTCCCGCCCAAGCCGTACTGCCTGTCCGGCCCAGAGCGACATGAAATCGCTGGAGCCGGCGGGCTCTGATTTCGCCCGCAGCGGCGCCAGCGCGCCGCCGGCCAGCGGAAAGGCGGGCGCGAGATCGGAGACCGGCCCCACCTCGCGCATGATGCGGTTGAGGATGCCGCGCGCCGGTCGCCCGGTGAAGACATTGGTGATCGCGATCTCGTCGCTGCGCGCGGAGCGCAGCGCTTGCCGGTGCAGGGCGGCCACCTTGGCCTCCGGGCAGAACATATAGGCGGTGCCGATCTGCACCGCCGAAGCGCCCAGCGCGAAGGCGGCGACGATGCCGCGCGCATCGGTGATGCCACCGGCCGCGATCACGGGCACGGAAACCGCGTCCACTACCTGCGGCACCAAGGCGAAGGTGCCGATCTGGGTCGCGACATCGTCGGTCAGGAACATGCCGCGATGGCCGCCGGCTTCGGCGCCCTGCGCGATGATGGCGTCGCAGCCATGGTCTTCCAGCCAGCGCGCTTCCTCCACCGTCGTCGCGCTCGACAGCACTTTCGCGCCGGTCGCCTTCACCCGCTGGAGCAGCGATTTTTCCGGCAGGCCGAAATGGAAGCTCACCACCTCGGGCCGGTATTCTTCGACCATCTCGCACAGCGCGCCGTCGAAGGGTGTGCGGCTGGAATTGGGCACCGGCGCCTCGGGGTCGAGCCCGAGTTCGACATAATAGGCCGCGAGCCGCTTGCGCCATGCGGCCTCGCGCGCCGCGTCCGGCATGGGCGGCGTGTGGCAGAAGAAGTTGAGGTTGATGGGCCTGGCCGTGCGCTGCCTTATGATGCCGAGTTCGCTGCGGAACTGTTCGGGCGACAGCAGCGCGCAGGGCAGCGCCCCCAGACCGCCCGCTTCCGCCACGGCGATTGCCAGTTCCGACCCCACCGGCCCCGCCATCGGCGCGAGCAGGATCGGCAGGTCGATACCGACGAGTTCCTGGAAGCGACGATCGGTATGCATGGGCTGTGCTCCGTGATCTGAAATCGATATGTGCGGGGGGAGGCCGGTCAGCCGATGATGATCCTGTCCATCGGAATGTCGTGCGCCTGCGGATAGATGGTGGCGATCCGGGCCTCCGTGTAGCCGATGCCGAGCACCAGCGGCTTTGCCGGCATGGCCGCCAGCGTGCGGTCGAAGAAGCCGCCGCCATAGCCCAGCCGGTAGTTTTCGCCGTCGAAGCCGACCACCGGCGCGATCACCACGTCGGGATAGACCGCCGGCCCGTTGGACGGTACCAGTATGTTCCAGACGCCGCGCTCCAGCGGTTCGCCGGGCGCCCAGGCGCGGAATTCAAGCGGATGGCCGGACTGGATCACCACCGGCAGCGCAAAGCGTCCCCCGGCCGCGATCATGTCGTTCATCCAGCCGCGCAGGTCCGGCTCGCCCTTGAACGGCCAGTAGAGGCTGATGAGCTTGCCCCGTGGCGCGCCGATCGCCTCGCTCAGCCCCGCCGCGATCGTCTCGGTGCGCGCCGCCCGTGCGTCGGCCGACATGGCCATGCGCGCATCGATCAGGCGCTGGCGCTCGGCCTTGCGCCAGCGTTTCACATCGGTCCAGGCGGCGGCGTCCGCCGGCCTGTCGTCGGGTTGGAATTCAGGGGTCAGCTCATGCATGAAACAGGGCGGAGACGCGTAGCCGCGCGCATTGTCGTTGTCGCTCATGGGACTTCCTTACCGTAGGCTGCTTACCTCGACTATTCGCCCGCAGGCGCCGAAACGCAAACCCAAACGCGACCTGGCCGAATACAAAGCCGACACTGACACGCGTTGACGTCGCCGCTCGCCGCTGTTGCAATGCGGCCTGCGGGAAAGGGGAGGCGGTTATGCGGCAGCCATTCTTCACCATCGGCCACGGCACGCGCACCATCGACGAATTCGTCCATCTGCTGCGGCACGCCGATGTGCGGCTGGTGGCCGACATCCGTACCGTTCCCCGCTCGCGGGCAAACCCGCAATATAACGGCGATGTGTTGCCGGACAGCCTTGCGCCTTTCGGCATCGGGTATACGCATCCTGTCGCGCTCGGCGGGCTGCGCGGCCGCTCCAGGACTGTGCCGGCGCAGGTCAACGGCTTTTGGGAAAACCAGAGTTTTCACAACTATGCCGACTATGCCATGAGCGACGAATTCCGCGCCGCGCTCGAGAGCCTGATCGCGCTCGGCCGCACCGAACGGCTCGCCCTCATGTGCGCGGAAAGCGTCTGGTGGCGCTGCCATCGCCGCATCGTTGCCGACTATCTCATCGCGCGTGGCGAAACCGTCTTTCACCTTATGGATCATGACCGGATCGATCCGGCGACGCTGACGCCGCAGGCTGTGGTGCGGGCCGATGGCGCACTCGTCTATCCCGTAGCGGTGCCGTGACCGGCCGGACCGTCCCGAAACTGTGAACGAATGTGTTTGCAATTGCGCGGATGCGGCCGGGTGCGGCAGGAACTGGCGCAGCGGCGCGCGCGTTGAGCCGCCATGAAACAGGAGGCCAGGGCCATGCGCTTGCTTCTCCTTGCAGTGTGGCTTGCCATGCCGTTGCTTTCCGGCTGCGCCACCACCACCGTCGATACGGCTTACGAAAATCGCGACTACGCCCAGCCCTGGCTCACTCCCGATTGGGGCGAGACGGGGATCGGCGGCACGCACACCACCCATCGCGGCAAGTGATCCCGCGGGCGCGCCGGCACCCGGTGCGAGGAGGCGGACCGGGCCGCCGGTGCGGGGGAAAGAGGCCTGACACAAGGCCTTGAGTGACAGGACTCCACATCGCCGCAACGCGCGCTAGATTTTTCAGGGTTGCTTCCAGAGGAGGTGACCGATGAAAGGCGCAGCAGTTTTCATGACCGGGGGCGTTCTGGCTGGAACCGTGATCGGCGCGGCGCTGGGTTTTGCGCTCCACACGCCGCAATTCGGCATCTATATCGGCGTCGTTGTGGGCATCAGCACGGCGATGGCGATCGCCGCCAACCGGACTTGACCCCGGCGATGCTTCGCGGCGCCTTTCATTGTCGCCGGTCCGTTCCTACACTATGTGCAATGGTCTGGAGGTAGAGCCATGTCCGTAAAATCGTTGCTGTTTGCCGCCGCGCTCGGATTGTCCGGCCTTGCGCTTTCGGGCTGTGTCGAGACCGGACCCTACTATTACGATGATTACGGCGGATATGACTATTACGGGGGCGGTGCCGTGATCTATCCGGGCGGCTACTACAATGTGCGCCCGGCCTACCGCTATGATCGCCATTACAGGCACGGCCATTATCGTCCGGGTCATGTTTATCGGCCCGGCCATGTCACCAGGCCAGGCCGTGTCGATCGTCCGCCGAAGAAGCGGCCTGTCGCCACGCGTCCGTCTGTGAACACATCGCAGTGGAGCCGTCAGTCCGTCAAAACCAAACCTGGCGACTGGACCAATCCGGGCACGGGCAAGCCCGTCAAGCGGCTGCCCCAGTGGGAGTAGCGCCGTAAGCGCGCGAGCATGCGCGTAGCTGCCCGGGCCACGCGGCGAAGCCGCCCGCCCACGACCTGATCATCGGCCGGAACCTCCGGCCGACTTTCTACGCAATCGGCACAGGAGGGATTTGAGCCGTGTATGCCCATATATTGATCGCCACCGATGGTTCCGAACTGGCCACGAAGGGGGTGCAGCATGGTCTTTCGCTGGCTGTCGCGCTCAAGTCCAGGGTAACTTTCGTGAACGCCACCGAGCCGTTCCCGGGATTTGGTCTCGGCGACCCGATGGCGAACTACGCCGCGACCGACAGCTTCAACGACTATCAGCAGGAAGGCGTTCGCTTTGCCGAGCAGGTGCTGGGCAAATGCAAGGCCGCGGCCGAGGAGGTGGGGCTCGACGCCGATACCGTCCATGTCGACATGGTGCGTGCGGCCGAAGCCATTATCGAGACGGCGAAGAAGCGCGACTGCGACCTGATCGTGATGGCCTCGCACGGCCGCCGGGGGCTCGGACGCCTGTTCCTGGGAAGCCAGACGATAGAAGTGCTGAGCTACAGCGACATCCCGGTGCTGGTCGTGCGATAGGCGCCGCCCGGCATCCACCCGCGAGCAGGCGTCAGGCGAGGGAAACGACGACCGTTTTGGCCACGCCGTGCTCGTGCAGGTCGAGCGTGGTGGAATAGGCCGCGCCGCAGCGCTTGGCTTCGAGGATTTTCGAGAGATCGATGCCGTCCATGCCGAGCGAGCCGAGGGCGCTGCTGGGCAGCACGGCGTTGAGCGCGCGGACGGCGAAGAGCGGCACGTTGACGGTCGTCTCGCGCTCGCCGTTGATGAACTTCTCGATTCTCAGTCTTGTCATTCCGCTTCCGACTCGCGTCGCGAGGAAGAAATGCCGATCCGGCTTCGATGCCGATTGCCTGTCATGGGCCGGCGCACCCTTCCGCGATCAATGCGGAAATTTTAGGGCTGCCGCGACATGGATACCGGTCGCCGGAAAAGCGTCGAGAAAGGTATCGACGGGACCGATCGCCTGAAGATGTCTCTGGGGATACTCGATATACCGGGCTTCCGAATTGGCGCGGAACACAGGCAATCCGGCTCAGAAGCCGGATGGTGCCCAGGAGAGGACTCGAACCTCCACGCCTTGCGGCACACGGACCTGAACCGTGCGCGTCTACCAATTCCGCCACCTGGGCTAGGTGTGCCGCCGATGTAAGCGGACAGCGGGGCGCTGTCAACGCGCTTTCGGCAAAAAACCTCGACAGGATCGAAAGATGCTGTGGGCCGGTCGTTCAAAGTCCCGTATCGACGCGGGCGTGGCAGTCGAAAGACGTAAAAACGGTGATTTTGTCGCAGTTTGGCGGCGACGGCAGAAGTCATGCGAATTGCCTGGTGGGGCGCGATGAAAGGTGCCGTAAGGTCAGTCGAATCGCTTGCCGGCTTTGCGCGGCGAATCATCGCGCCGCCCGAAAAGCAAAAAGCCCGGCGGGCGGCCGGGCTTTCAATATGCGAAGGCGACACGGCGCTCAGGCCGAAAGGATTTCCTTCGACGCCACGGTCGAATCGGCGTTCAGCCGGTAGATCATCGGCACGCCGGTGGCGAGTTCGAGCTTGACGATGTCCTCGCCCGAAATCCCCTCAAGCGCCATGATCAGCGCACGCAGCGAATTGCCGTGCGCGGCCACCAGCACGGTCCCGCCGCGCAGCACATGCGGTTGCATCTCATGCATGTAGTAGGGCCACACGCGCGCGCCCGTGTCCTTCAGGCTTTCGCCGCCGGGCGGTGGGGTGTCGTATGAGCGGCGCCACACATGCACCTGCTCCTCGCCCCACTTGGCGCGGGCGTCGTCCTTGTTGAGACCGTTGAGGTCGCCATAGTCGCGCTCGTTCAGCGCCTGGTTGCGCACGGTCTTCAGGTCGCTCTGGCCGGTGGCGTCGAGAATGTGCTGGCAGGTGTTCTGCGCCCGCTTCAGCGCCGAGGTGAAGGCGATGTCGAACTTGAAGCCGCGTTCGGCGAGCCGGGCGCCCGCCGCCTTGGCCTCCGCCTCGCCCTGCGCGCTGAGTTCCACGTCGCGCCAGCCGGTGAACAGGTTCTTCATGTTCCATTCGCTCTGGCCGTGGCGGACGAGCACGAGGGTTCGGGTCATGTGTTTGTGTCTCCCTTGGGTATGAGAACTGCGAGCGGGTCAGGCTCTATCTATTTGTTTGAGCACGATCTTTTCCGAAAGTCGGTTTCCACTTCGGGATCGTGCTCTAGGAAAGGCCGAGCACGTCGCGCATGGAATAGAGGCCCGGCTTGCGGCCATGCGCCCAGAGCGCGGCCTTCACCGCGCCGCGCGCGAAGATGGCGCGGTCCTCGGCATTGTGCGACAGCGTGATGCGTTCGCCGACGCCGGCAAGGATGACGGAGTGGTCGCCCACGACGGAGCCGCCGCGCAGCGTGGCGAAGCCGATGTCGCCCTCCTTGCGCGGGCCGGTGTGGCCGTCACGCACGCGCACGCTGTGCTCGCCAAGACGGATGCCGCGCCCGGCGGCGGCGGCTTCGCCCAGCAACAGCGCCGTGCCGGACGGCGCATCGACCTTGTGGCGATGGTGCATTTCAAGAATCTCGATGTCGAAATCCTCCGGGTCCAGCGCCTGCGCGGCCTGCTCCACCAGCACCGCCAGCAGATTGACGCCCAGGCTCATATTGCCGGATTTGACGATTGTTGCGTGGCGGGCCGCCGCCGCGATCCCGGCTTCGTTCTCCTGTGTGAAGCCGGTGGTGCCGATGACATGCACGATGCGCGCCTGCGCGGCATAGCCGGCGAATTCGACCGTCGCCGCCGGGGCGGTGAAGTCCAGAACGCCATCGGCCTTGGCGAAGGCCGGCAGCGGGTCGTCGGTGATCGTCACGCCGATCCTGCCGAGACCCGCGAGTTCGCCCGCGTCGAGACCGACATGCGGCGAGCCCTTGCGCTCCACCGCTCCGGCCACCCGCACGCCCGGCATGGAATGCGCGGTGCGGATCAGCGTCTGGCCCATGCGCCCGCCGGCGCCGACGACGACAAGACCCATGTCGCTCATGCGTTTTCTCCCTCGAGATCCGCCGCTGGCATGGCGACGGTATCGTCCACCAGTTCCAGCCCCTTCTTGTTCTGCAGGCGATAGAAGCGGGCATAGGTGCCCTGCGGCCTGGCCAGCAATTCTTCATGCGTGCCCTGCTCAATCACGCGGCCGGCCTCCATCACGATGATGCTGTCGGCATTGATGACCGTCGAGAGCCGGTGCGCGATGACGATGGTGGTGCGCCCCTGCATCGCCGTGGTCAGCGCTTCCTGCACGCGCGCTTCCGACTCGTTGTCGAGCGCCGAGGTCGCCTCGTCCAGAAGCAGAATCGGCGCGTTGCGTACCAGTGCCCGCGCGATCGAGACGCGCTGGCGCTGGCCGCCCGAAAGCGTCACGCCGTTTTCGCCCACGGGCGTGTCGTAGCCCTGCGGCTGCTGGCGGATGAAGTCGTCCGCCGCGGCCTGGTCGGCGGCCGAGCGGATTTCTGCGTCCGTCGCGTCGGCGCGGCCGTAGCGGATGTTGTCGGCAATCGTGCCCTCGAACAGATAGGGCTGCTGCGAGACATAGGCGATCGAGTTGCGCAGCGACTGCTTGGTGACTCTGGAGATGTCCTGTCCGTCGATGGTGATCTTGCCGGTATCGAGGTCGTAGAAGCGTTCCAGCAGCGCCGTCACCGTCGTCTTGCCGGCACCCGAGGCGCCGACGATGGCCGTCGTCTTGCCGGCTTCGGCCACGAAGCTCACCTCGCTCAGCACCGGCCCGCCGGTGCCGGCATAGGTGAAGGAGACGCGGTCGAAGCGCACCTCCCCCTTGCCGACCTTCAGCTCGGCCGCGCCCGGCGCATCGCCCTGCTGCGGTTCGAGGTCGAGGATTTCATAGATCATGCGCGCATTGACCAGCGAGCGTTCCAGCCCGACCTGCAGGCGGGCAAGGCGGCGCACGGGGTCATAGGCCAGAAGCAGCGCCGTGATGAAGGAAACGATGGAGCCGGGCGGCGCGCCGCCGCCGGCGGTGCGGTAGCCTGCATAGGCGATGACGGCCGCGACCGCCACGCCCGCCAGGATTTCGGAGATCGGCGTCATGCGCTCCGAAACGCGGGCGATCTTGTTGGAGCGCTCCTCGGCGTGGTCGATCATCTCGCCCATGCGCTGCGAGAGCTGGTCCTCCATGGTGAAGGCCTTCACCACGGCGATGCCCTGCGTCGCCTCCTGCATGGAGCCGATCAGCCGCGAGTTGATCTCCACGGCCTGCCGGGTCACGGCGCGCAGGCGGCGCATCAGGTAGTTGACCGAAATGACCAGCGGCGGGCCGATGAGGAAGGCGACCAGCGACAGCATGGGGTTCTGCACCACCATCACCGTCACCAGCGCAATCAGCGAGACGAGGTCGCGCGCAACTGCCGAGAGCGTCAGCGACAGCAGGTCGCGTATGCCGCCGACATTCTGATTGATCTGGGCGGCCAGATGGCCCGAGCGGTTTCCGGTGAAGAAGCCGACATCGAGCCTCATCAGATGGTCGAAGATGCGCCGCTGGTAGCGGGCGACGAGATTGTTGCCGACCTTGGCCAGGATGACCGCCTGCGCGTAGCCGGCCACGCCGCGCACCACGAATGCCGCGACGATCGACAGGCTGATGAGCGTGATGAGATCGCTGCGCTGGTTGTAGAACAGATCGTCGATCACATCGCGCATGATGTAGGCGGGAAACGCCGTGGTCAGC
>Ga0182738_1007563_pt1 | contig 11016 bp, 5 predicted proteins | sample eDN5th30CBELigMG_FD_128876 | JGI IMG/M metagenome (GOLD analysis project Ga0182738, IMG submission 128876) | Enriched Miracle-Growth compost microbial communities from Emeryville, California, USA - eDNA 5th pass 30_C BE-Lig MG (version 2)... ... | reverse complement strand
CTCGCAGTTTCTTTGCTTCTAGGTTCGAGTTGATGATCTCATCTTTTCTTTCAGACTGATCCTGCACTTCATTCGATTTAGAATATGACTGAGAAGTCATGGTTTCATGATGTTCCTTGAAATGTGTGCTGAAGTGGAAAGCATTCTTGTAATCCATTTGCACCTACAACAACTCTAAAAGGGTAGGAATAAGAAAGGAAATACCAATGGCAGGCTCCTGAAAGGAGCAACCCGAATGCAGAGACCTAAAGATGAAAAAGTTTTTTAATCTAATGAATTACCTAGGAAGTAGCGTTGTTTTTGGAAGAAAAGGGTTGAGCTGGCTTTGTGCAACATGAAGTGAGAATAAAGATTTTATTTTAAACTATTGTGATGAGAGCTCATGCATGACTGATAAAAATATCCCTCTTGTCTTCTGATCAATATCCGATTCCTATTCTATTATGTCCTAATTAGCATACATTTCTGGCTTCGATCAAAGATTGACGCTCAAAGAAAGACGGATAAAACCAAGTTTTTACAAAGAGCATTTATCAAGGTGGTGAGAGAAATTAAACTATAGTCTTGATATTCTTTGCTCTCAACGAAAAATTTGGGAAGATAAGTAAATCTTCTTATTTTCGCAGCATATCAATCCTTGATCCTGAACTGCGTAAATTCTTTCTATATTTGGAAGTTTTTTTAAAAATCTACTTTTTGTATTTTACTAAACTGAAATTAATTTCTCTCTTCAACACGTTATTATTAGAAACCAAGATTTTTTTTATTTGGGCAATCAAATACAATCCTTTTTTATAAATTATTCGAAAAATATTGTCAAATCCCCAAATGGATTCTCCCCAAACAAGGCTCAAGCCATTTTTCAATCACAGCCTTCATCTTAAGAACTCCTATACATTCCAACTCTTTCTTCGAAAACGACCAAAACACGTTCTAGACTTTAAATTCTCAATGATGAAAATTCCAGCGGACATTTTCCCAATTGAAGAAAGGGCAACTCAGCTGAAACTCCTGAAAGCTTTAAAGATCGTAAAGCCTGTTACAAAAGCCGACCTTGAACAGCTTGAAGTGGCAGATAATTATTCTTGGAGAACCACGCTAACTTCAGCTTTGAAAAATATTTCTCGCGTCAAAACTTTATTTATCATGAAACCTAAAAATAATTTAAAAGAGACATCTTTCAAGTATTTTGCTAGATTAGAGCATTTGGTTTATCAATTAGATTGCTTCTTTTATCCTTTTCAGGCTAACAATAGCTCTCACACTCGAAATCTCCTCGAATGCTTAAAGTACTGTCCCAAGGTTCGCTCATTGAAAGTTTCCGATTGTAGTGACGAGGGCGAACTGACAAAGACGAATATTCATCTCAGACGTTCTCTGAAACATTTGAAATCCATAATTTTTATTCCTGCTCGATGGAATGAGAGTCAAGCCTATATCCCACTTGAATTATTCAAGACTCTTACATCGGCCTCTTTCTGTTTTTGTAGCTTGGACTCTCAAAAACCAGTGGCTCGAATGATGAAGAATCTTTCAATGTTTCCTCATCTCCAAGAACTTGGCCTCAGGATGCGAATGGATGTAGATTCTGGCTTTATTGAAGCTTGCAAAAGGATCGCTCAGAGAGAAGTGTTGAACAAACTCAGCATCCAATATTGTCAAACTCATTCGAAGATTGAAAAAGTTCTTGAAGCTTTCCAAAATTGCAAGCTGACATCTTTCTCTCTCTGTACTTTCATTGAACAGGCTCAATCCCTAAATGCCATTTCTGAGTTCATCCAAAGTATGGATCGATTAGAATCTTTGGAACTTCAGATCGTCAAAAATGATCTACTCTCAAAAGATATTAACTTTGTGGAAATTTGCAAGCAAATCAACAGACTTCAAGCACTCCGTCGTCTCAAACTCAACTTTTATACCGAAGCACAAGTTTTCGAACCCACAAGAAGAATTTTTAATTTTATTCCTTATCTTTCTGATGTGTTTCAAAAACCGATCAAAATTGAGACCTTACACCTTGAATGTCATCAGCTTGACCCTTCAGAAGCTTTCCAAAGTTTAATGCCTGCATTGAAAGATTTAGCTCCTTTCCTGGCCAGCCTGAACATTGATTTTGGGCCTCTTCCTTACACAAAGGAAACTTATCAATCTATTCTGACAGTGATACAAAATCTTTGGAAAATTCAAGTCCTTGAAATTCCTTCTCTTCAATTTAATGGTTCTAACAGAGCTTTCTTGGATGAGATGACTAAGATAGTGGAGAAACTCAAATATTTGAGAGTATTTGCAATTGGAGATCTCAAAGAGACAGTGACCCAATCGACTGTTTGCAGAGTAGTCGAAACCATTTCAAGTAAAAGAGGTTTACGACGATTTAGTTGTGGGATGAATTGTGACACTGACCTTCGCGGAAGAAAGGAGGCTGAGATGATTAACATGAGAAGGATTAGAGAAAAAAATCCCTATTTTGAATTTCTTGACTTTGATCATAGTGTCCATAACATGAATTTTATTTTGAAACTTTATAAGTGGGATTGATAAAATTGAGATAAACATACTTTTATTCGTGCTTCATCTGTTGAGTTGATATATGAAAAGATGAGCAAGCTTAAAAAATTGCTTCCATAGCCTTTAAAATAAATTTTTCGGAGTTAATCAAACTAATTTCCTTTCCGATTGAATTTAGAACTTTTCATTAAAAGATCCATCTTCCTCATTGTAAATTCTTCTGGTAACTAAGGTGAATTGGTTCATTTCTTCACAAAAAAGGGTTCATTGTTTTGATCTATGATATTGAGAAAAAAAATCAATTTTTTGAAGTCTGATCAAAATCATTTTTCTTTACCAAGGTTCACACTTTCAGAAATCAAAATTTTTCTAATTTGGGTGACTCATCTCTCTCAATATCTCAAAAAATTAAATCCTTCCAAAATGGATTCTCCCCAAGCGAAATTGAAGTCTTTCTTCAATCACACCATTTCCATCAAAAACTCCCATACCTACCAAGATTTTCTTCGAAGAAGACCAAAACACGCCTTCACCTTTCAATTCATCATGATTCGAATCCCAGAGCGCTTTCACCACACCGACGAAAGAAGAGTCCAACTTAAACTCTTAAGGGCTTTAAAGATTCTCAAGCCAGTTACAAAGGCTGACCTTGGACAGCTGGAAATATTAGATTCTTATTCTTGGAGGACAACACTCCCATCAGCTTGGAAAAAGATTTTTCGTGTCAAAAGTTTAGTTCTGGTGAGGCCTCAAAATAATTCCAAGGAGAAATATTTCAGATATTTTGTCAGATTGCAGGACTTGTCTTACCAATTGGACGGCTTTTTGTTTGATTTCTTTGCTGACACTCGCCGCAATATGCTATTTCAGAATCCTTTGGAATGCTTGAAATACTGTCCTAAAGTTCAGTCATTGGAGGTTTCAGATTATAGTCACGAAGGCGAGCTGACAAAGACTTCGACTGAGTCCACACATTATTTGAAAGCTTTGGAATCTTTCGCTTTCACTGCGAGCCGATGGGATGAAAAGCAAGCTCATCTCCCAATAAAATTCTCCAAGAATCTCAAATCAATTTCGTTATTTCTTTGGAACCTGAACTCTCAACAGCTGAGGACTCAAATTATGACGGATCTTTCAACATTGCCAAATCTTCAAGAGTTTGGCTTGATGACTGGGATGGATGTTAATTCTGCCTTTATTACGGCATGCAAAAAAATTCAAAAAGGAATACTGAAGAAATTAACCCTCCAGCTTGATAGTAAAAAGCCCCAAAACCTGACGAAAACTCTTGGAGCTTTCAACGATTGCAAGCTAACATCCTTCTCTCTCAAAATCTCCATTCAACAAGCTCAAGTCCCCAAGTCCATTTCAGAGTTTATTAGAAGTATGGATCAGTTAGAAGCTTTGGAATTAAATATTATCAAAACTGACCTATTCTCTCAAAGGGACGACTTTGTGGAGATTTGCAAGCAGATCAACAAACTTCAAGCACTACACAGCCTGAAACTGAATTTTTCCACCGAAGAAGAGGTCCCCAAATCTTCAAGGATCTCAAATTTCATTCCTTCTCTTTGTGACCTCTTCAGAAAACCAATTAAAATAAAGACTTTGCGCCTTGAGTGCAATCAACTTGACCCTTCAGAAGCTCTCCAAAGTGTCATATCTCTCTTAGAAAACTCAGCTTCTTCCCTGGCAAATCTCAATATGAATTTTGGGACTTTTTCCTGCACAAAGAAAACTTATCGATCTATCCTGAAACTCATGGAGAATCTTTCAAATATTCAAGTCCTCGAGATCCCTTCTCTTGAATTTAATGATTCTAACGCTACATTTTTGGATGAGATTGTTGAGGCCGTTTATGCCCTCAAATATTTAAGGGTATTTTCAATTGGAGATATCAAAAAGACAGTGGCCCGATCAACTCTTTGCCGAGTCGCCAAAACCATTTCAAGCAAAAGAGGTTTACGGAAATTTAGCTGTGGGGTGAATACCAGTATTGGAGATGATTTTAGAAAGGATATTGATATGATTAACATGAAAAGTATCATAGAGAAAAATCCTTATTTCGAATTTCTTGATTTCTCCAATACCATTCATAACATTAGTTTCAGTCTCAAGGTGTTTAATTGGGAGGAATAACATCCTGTCAAAAGAGTTTTATTCATTTTCTGTATAAATTCATTCAATGTCACTTTTGAAGTTTCAAACTAAAAATCTATCACAGCAGATTTTTATGAGAAATTTGTTGATCTGAATAACTATTCGAACTCTCTAGCTTGAAAAAGAACTCACTTCCCTCAAAATCAATTTTTGAAAGCTTAGTCAAACTAATTCACTAAACAGAAAACTTCAATTGAATTACATACCACTCAATTTGAGAGCCAACTTTTTGAAGTCTGATCACTCCACATGAATCTTTTGTTATCCAATGCGTAATCACCATAAATATAAATTATTCTGAACCACATCGTTGAATCTCTTTTAAAATATTGTCACCGACCCAAAGAGGATGAAACCTTTCTTCAATCACACTATTTACATTAAAAACTCTTTCAGCTACCAAGACTTTCTCCGAAAAAGACCAAAGCACGCTCTTGACTTTAAATTCTCCATGATTCGAATCCCAGCCACACTGATGAAAGAAGAGTCCAACTTAAACTCTTAAGAGGTTTAAAGATTATCAAGCCAGTTACAAAGGTTGACCTTGGACAGTTTGAAGTAGGAGATTCTTATTCTTGGAGAACTACACTTCCATTAGCCCTTAAAAAGATTTCTCGCGTCAAAACTTTATTCTTGATGGGACTTCAGAATAGCTCAGATGAAAAGTATTTCAAGTATTTTGTTCGATTACAACATCTAGCTTACCAACTGGACGGTGATTTCCTTTCTTCACATCATTCCAGTCTCCGCTATATACAATCCCAGAATCCTCTGAAATACTTGAAGTATTGCCCCAAAGTGCGTTCATTGAAGGTTTTAGATGACAGCGGTGAAGGCATATTTACAAAGACTCCGATTGAGCTAACACGTTCCTTGAAACTTTTGGAATCCTTTACTTTCCTTACTGTCCAATGGAATGAAAACCAAACCGATCTCCCATTTGGATTATTCAATAATCTAACGTCAGTTTCTTTGTGCTTTGGTGATCTTGAGACTGAAAAACTATTGACTCAAATCATGAGAGCTCTCTCAACGTTGTCAAACCTTCAAGAAATTGGTCTGAAAATTCGGAGAAATGTGAATTCTGCCTTTATTACAGCATGCAAAGAAATTGCCCAAAGAAGATTGTTGAAAAAAATCAACCTCCACATTTATCGCGAACTGTCTTCAAATCTTCAAAAAAGCCTTAGAGCTTTCAAGGATTGCAAGCTTACATCTTTCTCTCTCAGAACCTTTATTGGAAAAACTCAAGCCCTCAAATCTATCTTTGAGTTCCTTCAATGCATGGGCCACTTGGAAGCTTTAGAACTCCAAATTTCTAAGTTCCGTTTGTTCTCCGAAAATGATCCTATCAAGGAAATTTGCCAGCAGATGAGCAAATTCCAAGCCCTACGCAGTCTGAAACTCAACTTTTTTACCTGGGCAGAAGTTCCAAAATCCACAAGAGCCCCAGATTTTATCCCTTTCCTTTCGGATCTTTTCACAAAACCTGTAAAAATCGAGATACTGCGCCTTGAATGTAATCAACTTGACCCTTCAGAAGCTTTACAAAACATCATATCTGTATTGAAAAACTCAGAGAATTTTCTTACTCATCTCACCTTAAATTTCGGACATAGCCCCTGCACTCAAAAAGCATACAAATCTGTTTTGAAACTGATGCAAAGTCTGTCGAATATTCAAGTGCTCAAAATTCCTTCTCTTGACTTCGATGGTTTCAGCAGCAAAACATTGAATAGTATAGTCAAGGCAGTTTATGCTTTCAAATATTTAAGAGGATTTGGCTTTGCGGCCTTCAAAGGAGATATCGCCAAGCAGACTCTCTGTCGAGTAGTAGAGACTATTTCAAGTAAGATTGGCTTAAGAGGGTTCAGTCTTGGAGTAAGTTATAACTTTGGAAACCAGGGTGCGATTATTAATATGAAGGGGATAATAGAAAAGAATCCTTATTTTGAGTCTCTTGAATTTGGGAATGGCATGAATAACATGAATTTTATTTGCAAAATTTTTAAATGGGAATAGTAATATCTATATCAAAAGACTGAAATTTAGCCTTCCTTCCTTGTCAAAATTAACTCTGTATTGATTTAATGATCTTTACATTATAAAATAAAATTATTCAAAGGCGATCATAAGAGTTCAAAGTTTTCAGGAAACATGCCAAATTTGATTGCAAGGAAATTTTTCTGGATTTTTGACAAAGAGTATGAAACTTCAAAAAAAAATGTAAACATCTTTTTTAAAAAAGTACGAAATGTAAAAGACATTATTATAGTCGGACTTCTTTTTCAAAGATTCTTCAAACCAACGTTTTGAATTTAAATAAATTCTTCTTGGTTAAACATATCAACTTTGAATAAAACAATTCTATTCAAAAATTCTGTTAAAAAAAATTTCCAATAAAAGAAAATGAAGACCATCAGACCCCTCCTCTATTACCAGCTTTCCATTAAAAATTTTTCCGCATACCAAGGCTTTCTTAACAAAAGACCCAAGAAAATTCGAGCCTTGAAATTCTCAACCCAAGAAACGCCCTATGGGTCGGCCAAAAACAAAAACGATGAAACCAAGCTTTTTAAAGTCTTGAGCACCCTAAGATCTCTTCGAGAGGTTGATCTGAGTCAAACTCAGTTAGAACAAACTTATTTCGGGAAATGTAGACTCCTCTCTGCTTTCAAAAAGATTTCTAAGGTGAAGACAATTTTTATGTCCAGACGCTTAAAAGCAGAGGAAAAAGACACTTTCACTGAAGAGAGCCTGAAGTGCTTTCCACAAATACAATTCTTCAGTTATCACCTCACCCTTCAATCATATAAAAATGGAGAGGATGTTCAAATTGCGGACGTGAGATTTCCTCTTAAATTTCTCCGCTATTGCAGAAAACTTCAAAACTTCCTGCTTTCTGATGATCAAAGATGTTACTCCTTCCAAAAAGTAAAGATGAGTCTTCGATATCTCCATCATTTTCTCTCGAGTCCACTATCACCTAGACACCCAACAAAATGTTTGAGTGAATTGATCTCTGTGCAATTCTTGTTTTACAATTTTTGTCCTGAATTTTACCAAGAAAGTATGAAATTACTTTCAAAGCTGCCAAACCTTCAAGAAATTGATCTTTGGTTAATCTGCTATTTTTCAACTTTGGACTTGGAAAAAGCTCTCAAAAAAATCGCTGAAAAAGGCATTCTGAAGAAAGTAAAGCTTGTCTTTAAATTAGCAATTTTGAACCTTGAAGGAGTCCTGAAGGCCTTAAGTCACTCTCAGCTAACTTCTTTCTCTCTCAAAACTTTTACGTATGGAGATCAACTCTTGGCTCCTCTTGCTCTGCTTCTCAAAAAAATGAATCAGCTCAAATCACTGGACCTTGAAATCACTAACAAATTGCATTTCACGACGCTAAATAAAATCTGCAAACAAATCAGCAAACTCAAATTCCTTCGTCATCTCAAATTTGCTTTCAATTCTCAAGGGAAATTCATGAAAGACCAAAGACTATCCAACTTTCTTCCTTATCTTCACCATCTTTTCACAAAGCCAATCAAGCTTAAAACCCTTCATTTCTCATGCAATCAAGTCAATGCTCCTGGAACTCATCTAGATCTCATAACTGCTTTACAACCTCTTCAAACCTCTCTTTATAAGCTAGAAATTGATCTTGGGACTCAGTTACATCATCAAAGATTTATTCACTTCACGGCGAAGTTTGTAGAAACCCTTGCTCATATCCAAGTGCTCAAACTGCCTTCTCTCACTATAAAGGAGAATAAGAGTCTGAAGATGATTACAAAAGCGGTACTAGAACTTCAACATCTAGAGACTTTGTTCCTTGGACACATTGAAAAGACAGTAAAGGTAGCAGTCTTTTTAACGAACATGGAGATGCTCTTCTGCAAAAGAGGATTAAAGAAGTTTTCTTGCTGCCTTCCTGATGGCATTTGGAAGAAACTTCGAGAGAATAGAAGAAAAGGGAGAATATATCCACCTGATTTGAAACAGATAATCAAAGCAAATCCAGACCTTGAAAATGTTTGTTTCTATTCTTTTTATTGTGGAGAAAAAGACTATAGAGTCATCCATCAGTGGCGTAGCATTTGGACAAACGAGTCTCCTTTTGGTTAAATGTCCTGTAATCCCAAAACAAATTTGCATACTTTACGTTAAAAAAATCTATTTCTAGTAAAATTTTCTTTCTTTTTCATAAAACAAAAGAGAATGTCGTTGATCTCATTCAAAAGAAAACACAGAGAAAAAAAAAATATTTGAAAATTTTTAAAACTTGAATGGGATTGAATGAAAAAAACTTCAAATAAAGTCAATAAAAATAACAAAGCTGAGTATGTTACTGAATTTTTCAAATGAAGATTTTCTTAAACAATTCTCTCTTTGCAAGAAAAACTAAATTGGATATCTTTAGACTCGAGTTGGTTTCACTTCTTTTCTTGGAACCAAAATTTTTCAAAAAAATTTTCACAAAAAATTCTATCCACATTCCAGCCTTACAATTTTATTTTTAATACAATGAAGCCTCCTCACGTTCAAAAACCCCACAAGCCTCTCCTTTACCACTCTCTTTCGATCTGGAGCCTTTATACCTACCGCGAGTTCCTCAAAAAAGGACCCAAGAAGGTTTCCCACTTGAAATTCTCAGCGCCTTCAACCTTGAGCCTCTTTGAGGAGAAGCAAGTCAAGGTCCAACTTTTGAATGCTCTAAGCCTTCTCAGACATCTTCAGAAGGTTGATCTCAAGCAGCTGAAGACCAGCGATTCTTATTACTGGAACACAAGGCTCCTTCTGACGTTAAAAAGAAATAACTCTCATGTAAAAACTTTACTTTTGCCCAGACAAAGCAGAAATTGCAAGGAAAGATACTTCAGGCATCTTGGCAGATTACGCCATCTGGACTATCGATTGCAAGACTGGAGCCCAGATTGGAGCAAAAAAACTCTTCCGCTCAAATATTTAGAATACTGTTCGAAGATTCATTCATTAAAGTTTGTGCACTACAATGAGGACTGCTTTTTTTCAGATACTTTTCCCTCATTCAGACCTTATTTGAAGCTCCTGGAGGGTCTGGTCCTTCACATTAACCTCTGGAATCAAAAGGAACTCAATTTCTCTTTTGAAGTTTTCAAGCATCTCAAATCGGTTTCATTCAAATTTCCTCAGATCCCTGCCAACCAACAGTTCCTTGAAATTCTAATGGCGTCACAAAGCCTCCCACATCTTCAAGAAATGACGCTATATCTCACAAAATACATAGCACTTGATTTTATTGAGCCATTCCAACAAATCACCCAACGAGGAATGCTGAAAAAAGTCGGGCTAAATTTTGGCGAGGATACAGCTTTAAGCTTTACAAAAACATTAGAAGCTCTCAAGAACTGCTACAATCTGTCCCATTTCTCTCTGAATATCAACCTCAAAGGTGACGAGCTACTCAAGCCTATCGCAGAATTTATTAAGGGAATGAGCCAATTAGAGTACCTTCAGATTTCTCTTATCAATGAGAATCTCTTCTCAACAAACAGCGATTGCGGAGAGATCTGCAAACAAATCGGCAGCCTTCAAAGATTACGCAGTTTAAAGCTCCGCTTTAAAACCAAAAGATCTCTTTATCCAAGCTGCATCCTCTCAAATTTCATCCCTCATCTCTCTGGCCTTTTTACAAAAACAATAAAAATTGAGACTTTTGAACTTGAATGCAATCAAATTTACTTCGCTGAAGCTTTACAAGATCTGATTCAGACCTTTGGAAACTCTGCTTCTTTCCTTCGGAATCTTAAAATTGATTTCAACAATGCATTCTACATACCGAAAATTCATCAACTTATTCTTAATCTCCTGCAAAATCTTTCAGATATTCGGACGCTGGAGATTAATTGCCTTGACGTCAATGATTCAAAGTCCTTGAAGGATATTGCCAAGACAATTTGCTCACTAAAGTATCTCACAGAATTTTTTATGGGAGAAATTAAAGGGAGAGTTTTCACCTCAGAGTTCTGTGATGCAGTCACCGCAATTTCAAGTAAAAAAGGTTTGAGGCAATTTGGCTGTTTATTGAGTCAACATTTTGACCAGAGATTTGGATCTGGAACAAGGGCTCGCAATGGTTTGCTTTTCGATATCGAAAGAATCATCCAAAAAAATCCCGATCTCCAAAATCTTTCCTTGAATAGTGATTTCGATACGGCTGTTTCTTTTCAAATCCATAAATGGAGTGTAAATTAGATATATTTCTGTTTTCTAAGCTTTCAGCCAAAACGTGTTAAGAGATAAATCTTTGACTTGTAAATTCTTTGAGAAGGAGTGAATGAACAGCCTTGAAATCAGCTCATAAAAGTTTAAAGT
>Ga0182738_1007562_pt1 | contig 11017 bp, 9 predicted proteins | sample eDN5th30CBELigMG_FD_128876 | JGI IMG/M metagenome (GOLD analysis project Ga0182738, IMG submission 128876) | Enriched Miracle-Growth compost microbial communities from Emeryville, California, USA - eDNA 5th pass 30_C BE-Lig MG (version 2)... ... | reverse complement strand
CGTTGTCGAAGGCGTCGCGGGCCTGGGCGATCGCCGCGGCGGCGTCCTCGGCCGTGCCCTGTTGAAAGCGGGCGACCAGACGGCCGGAGCCGGGCGAAACGCGGTCGATCATCGGGCCCACGCCGGTGCCTTCACCGGCCAGGTGGTGGGCGTAATCGCGTGTCGTGAAGATGTGGTTCATGGCGTCATTCCTTCGATGCAGGCGGTTCATACAGTGTTCAAAGCGGATTCTGGTTCAGCCAGCCCGCTGGAGCGATGCGGCGTTGCCGAGACCGACGCGATTGCCGCGAATGAAGTCCGAGGCGCGCTCGCCGATCATGATGCTGGGGGCGTTGGTGTTGCCCGAGACCAGGCGCGGCATGATCGAAGCGTCCGCGACCCGAAGGCCGTCCACGCCGCGCACCCGCAACTCGGTGTCGACCACGGCCATCTCGTCCTGGCCCATTTTGCAGGTGCCGACCGGGTGATAGCCGGACCGCGCACGCTCACGGATATAGGCCTCGTATTCGGCCCGGCTGCGGCACTTCGGGCCCGGCATGAATTCGTCGGTGGCGAAGCGGGACATGGCGGGCTGCGCCATGATCTCCTGGCCGACCTTGACGCAATCGATCGTGCGCTCGACGTCGTAGGGATCGCCAAGGAAATTCGGGTCGATCGAGGGCGCCACACGCGGATCGCTGCTGCGTAGCGTCACGGCACCACGTGCGCGCGGATGCATGAAGTAGCCGTTCAGCGTGCAGCCATTGCCGGTGATGGTGGCGTCGGTGTCGTTGACTTCCTCGACGCCGGTGCCGGGCAGGAAATGGTACTGCAGATCCGGCGCGTCCAGGCTCGGATCGCTCTTGCAGAAGGCGCCGCCCTCGACGATCGTCCCGGCGATCGGACCATTGCGGAACAGCGCATACTGGATCGCCGGCATGATCTTCCGGGTCGCCTTCTTGTAGACGTCGTAGCTGTCGACGTTCTTGACGTTGTACATCATGAACACGTCGAGATGGTCGTGCAGGTTCTCGCCGACGCCGGGAAGATCGACCAGCGTGCGGATGCCGTGGCTCTTCAGATGCGCCGAGGGGCCGACGCCCGAGAGCATAAGCAGCTTGGGCGAGCCGATCGCGCCGGCCGAAACGATCACCTCGCGCGAGGCGCGCTCGATCACCGTGCCGTTGCCCTTGATCAGCTCGACGCCGACGGCGCGGTTGTTCTCGATGACAACGCGCTTCGCCAGCACGCCGGTGCGGACCGTCAGGTTGGGACGGTTGCTGGCCGAGCGCAGATAGGCCACGGCGGCGCTGCAGCGGCGGCCGTCGCGGTTGGTGGTCTGGTAGAGACCGGTGCCGGGCTGGGTCGCGCCGTTGAAGTCGGCATTATAGGGCATGCCGTATTCCTGGCAGGCCTGGACAAACGCCTTGCTGAGCTTGTGCGGATGGCGCTGGTCGACGACGCTGAGCGGGCCGTCAATGCCGTGAAAGGGTGCTGAATATTTCTCGTTGCTCTCGGCGCGCCGAAAATAGGGCAGCACGTCGCGATAGGCCCAGCCGGGACAGCCCATCTCTTCCCAGTTGTCATAGTCCTCGGCATTGCCGCGAATATAGACCTGGGCGTTGATCGATGAGCCGCCGCCCAGAACGCGGGCCTGCGGATAGAGCGGGGTGATGCCGCCCTGGTGCTGCTGCGGCGCCAACTCGTAGCGCCAGGTCAGCGGTCCCTTTGTCGTCTTGTAGAAGCCTACCGGCATATGGATATACGGGTTCCAGTCGCGCGGGCCCGCCTCCAGCAGCAGCACCTTGGCGTCGGGGTCTTCCGACAGTCGGGTTGCGAGCGCGGAGCCAGCGGATCCGCCTCCCACGACGATAAAATCATACATGGCTGTCCTCCCATATTTTCTCTGATTTGCCCGGTGCGGCGTTGGCGCCCGGGCAGCTGGTCAGCTCACCCATTTCAGGATGTGTTCGCCGATGCAGACGGTCTCGTCGTTCTGGTTGGTGACGGAGATTTCGGAACGGGCACGGCGGCGCTCGGTGTCGATTTCGCGGACGGCATAGCGCAGCCGCACGGTGTCGCCGATAAAAACGGGCTTCAGGAAGCGGATCCGGTCGTAGCCGAGCGAAACCGGGGTCTCGGTGGCGCGGACATCCGGCACCCGCTCGACGATCATCGTGGAACAGGTCGACATGAAGGCGATGATCAGCGCGCCGTGGGCGATGCGGCCTTCATAGGCCGAGCCCGACATGGCGGCTTCGTCGACATGGTTGGGCGAATGGTCGCCGCTGACCTCCGCGAAGGCGTTGACGACCGCTTCGCTGACTTCGCGCTCCAGCGTCACCGAGTCACCCACATTCAGATAGAAATCCGTCACGCTTGGTATCCTCCGGGCACTGCATTGCCGGTCCGCACAAGGGACAGTCCGGGCTAGTCGGTAATCCCCGTGCGGCCGGAACAGCGAGCCGCTTCAAGGGGATGGATCGCCGCGATGCCGGCAGCGCCGCCTCGCATGGCAAGAAAGTCGCTCCTGTTTCATTCTCCTGAAAGCGGGAATGAAAACGCTTACATTTCTGAATGCTATAGCCTTTTGAAGCGCCGTGCAATGGGTGTCTTTGGGCGGCATCAGTTCGCGGCCATCCTTGCCGATCGCCAAAAATACGAGGCAATACGTGGAGAATGTGGGGAGTATCGTTCCGGCTCCCACCGAAGAGGACGGTCGCACGGCCCCATTGCCAAGCCCTGAAACATGCGATAAGCCTGAATGAAATCGCTTTCAGAACTCGTTTCCGTTGGAGGGATCGTGCGCCATCTCGAAGGTATCCGGATCGTCAGTTTCAATCATTTCCTGATGGGGCCGGTCGGAATTCAGTTCCTGGCGGATCTTGGCGCGGACGTCATCGCGATCGAGCCCGTGGAGGGCGCGTTCCAGCGTAAATGGGGCGGCGCCAACCGCTTCCTGGACGGCCAGACCATGCTGCAGCTGACCGGCAACCGGAACAAGCGCAGCTTGGCGCTCGACCTGAAGAACCCGGAGGGGCTCGCGGTCGCGAGAAAGCTGGTCGAGAGCGCCGATGTGGTGGCCGAAAACTATCGTCCCGGCGTGATGGCCAAGCTTGGCCTCGGCTTCGAGGATATCCGCAAGGTCAATCCCGGCATCATCTACGCGGCCGCGTCGGGCTTCGGGCCGGATGGCCCCTATGCCAAGCGGCCCGGCCAGGATCTGATCGTCCAGGCGATGTCGGGTCTCGCCGCGATCACGGGAACGCAGGACGATGGACCGCGCGCCGTAGGTGTTTCCGTGGTGGATCACCATGGCGCGGCGCTGTTCGCCGCCGGCATTCTGGCGGCCCTGCTGCGGCGCGAGCGTAGCGGGGAGGGCGGCCGCGTCGATGTCAGCCTGCTCAGCGCCGCGCTCGATCTGCAGATGGAATCGCTGGTCTGCTTCCTCAATGGGGCGCGCGACGACGATGTGCGCCAGACCGGCCGTCTCTCGGGCTGGTACTACGGCGCCCCCTACGGGATTTATTCCACCCAAGACAGCTTCATCGCGATTTCGCTCGGCACCCTCGAGGCGATTTCCGAGGCGATCGAGATTCCCGAGGCGGAGCGCATCCCCAACAGCCAGGCCTATGAGCGGCGGCAGGAAGCGGCGGCCGGCATCGCCAGGGCGCTGAAGAAGCGCAGCACGGCGGAATGGAGCGTCATCCTGGCCGAGTGCGGCATATGGCATTCCGAAGTCAACGACTACACCCATCTCGCCGAGGACCCGCAGGTGGTCCACAACGGCAATTTTGTCACCGTCCCGGGGGCGACCGGCTCGCCGATCACCCTGGTGACCCATCCGGTCCGCTATGACGGGGAAGCGCCCGCTGTCCGGCTGCCGCCCCAGAAGCTGGGCGCTCAGACTGCCGAGATCCTGGCCGAGCTCGGCTATGACGAGGCGGACGTCAAGGCCCTTTTCCAAGGCGGAGTGGTGGGCGGCGAACAGGCTCACGAAACCGCCCCGTCGCTCGTCGCGGCGCAATGATCCCAAAGGATAGGCCATCACCATGAAGTCCATGCATGCAGAGATCGGCGACGCCGTTCGTTTCTCCAAGACCGTCGGCGAGGCCGATGTCTATCTCTATGCCGGCATCACCGGCGACTTCTCCGGCAACCACGTCAATGACGAGTTCATGAAGAAGTCGATCTACGGGCAGCGCATCGCCCATGGCGCGCTGACGATCGGCTTCATGTCGACGGCCTCGACGCTGATGATCGAGCGCAGCCTGTCGCAGGGGATCGACTCGACCCCCGTGTCGCTCGGCTACGACCGCGTGCGCTTCCTGGCCCCGGTGTTCTTCGGCGACACGGTCAACGTCACCTACACCATCAAGGAGGTCGACGAGGCGCGTCGGCGGACACGCGCCCAGGTCGATGTGCACAACCAGAAGGGCGTGCTGGTCGCAGTGGGCGAGCATCTCCTGAAATGGGTCAAGAACGACGTGGCCGAGGACGAGGCCGCCTAGCCGCGTTCAACTGTCCAGGCGCGGCTCCCCACGGTTTGCAGGGTGGCCGCGGGAGGCGTGAGGGAAGAGACTATGACCGACTATGTGATCGTCGGCGCCGGGTCGGCGGGCTGTGTCCTGGCCAACCGTTTGAGCGCCGATCCCGCTATCAATGTCGTTCTGCTCGAGGCCGGCGGGCCCGATCGCAGTCCGTTCATCCATATGCCGGCCGGCTATCGGCAGCTCATGCTGTCGGGCGCCGTCGACTGGGGCTACCAGACCGTGCCGCAGAAGCACTGCGGGGGCCGCACGTTCCACTGGCCGCGCGGCAAGGTCCTGGGCGGCAGCAGTTCCGTCAACGGCATGGTCTATATCCGCGGCCACGCCTCCGACTATGACGGCTGGGCGCAGATGGGCAATCGCGGCTGGTCCTATTCGGACGTGCTGCCCTATTTCAAGCGCGCCGAAAACTGGGAACTGGGCGAGGACGAGTTCCATGGCAGCGGCGGGCCGCTGCACACCTCGCGGGTGCAGGAATTTCATCCGCTGGCGCTCGCCTGGCTGGAGGCGGGAGCCCAGGCCGGCCATCCGCGCAATCCCGATGTCAACGCGTCGAGCCAGGAGGGCTTCGGCCCGCTCGACAGCACCATCACCAGGGGGCGGCGGGCCAGCACCGCCTATTGCTACCTGCGCCCGGCGCTCGCGCGGCCGAACCTCCGGGTCATCACCCATGCGCTGGCCTCGCGCGTCCTGATCGAGGGCGGGCGCGCCGTCGGCGTCGAATATGTGCGCAAGGGCCGGACGGAGATCATCCGCGCCGATGCCGAGGTGATCCTCGCCGGCGGCGCCATCAACTCGCCGCAGCTTCTGCAGCTTTCCGGCGTCGGCGATGGCGACCATCTGCGTTCGGTCGGCATCCGCTCCGTGCATGATCTGCCCGGTGTCGGGCAGAATCTGTCCGACCACGTGGCCACCGAGATCCAGCAGGAATGCACCCAGCCGATTTCGCTGCTGAAGGAACTGAAGCCGGTCAATGTCGCCAAGTCGCTGGTGCGCTACGCGCTGACGCGGGACGGTCCGATCGCGCATCCGGGCATCCAGGCGGTCGGCTTCGTCAAGTCGCGGCCGGACCTGGTGGCGCCCGACATCCAGTATCACTTCATCATGATCATGTATGGCGAGCATGGCCGCACCCTGCACAAGTCGCATGGCTACCAGCCGCTGATCAACGTGCAGCGGCCCGAGAGCCTGGGAACCGTGCTGATTCGCTCCAGCGATCCCACGAAGCATCCTGAAATCGATCCAAATTATTTGGCGGCCGACGAGGATGTGCGGGTTCTGCGGGAAGGCGTGAAAATCTGTCGTGACGTGTTGGCCCAAAGGGCATTTGATCCGTATCGTGGAATTGAAGTTTCCCCCGGACCCGATGTAAAGACGGATGCCCAGATCGATGCCTATGTCCGTCGATCCGCCCATACGCAGTATCATCCGGTCGGCACCTGCAAGATGGGCACCGATCCGATGGCGGTTGTGGATGCGGCGCTGCGGGTACGGGGATTGGTCGGACTTCGCGTGATCGATGCGTCGATCATGCCGAAGATGGTGAGTGCGAATACGAACGCCGCGACGATTATGATCGCCGAAAAAGGGGCGGACATGATACTCGGCGGACGTGAGGGTTACGCTGCGGGCGTGGCCTGACCGAGGGGACGGGCTTTTGGCAGAGAGCCCTGAATTGACAAGTGCGGATTTCGGACCCCGCTCAACATGGTCCGAGGGAGGAAGTAACATGATCAATCGTCGTTCGTTGCTGCAGATCGCCGCCGGTGGCGCCGCTCTGGGTGCCTTTGGCCTGCGCCCGGCCTATGCCGACATGCCGAAGCTGAAGGAAAAGGAAACCTACAAGATCGGTTTCGCCCAGACCGAGAGCAACAATCCCTGGCGCCTGCAGCAGACCAAGAGCATGCAGGACGAAGCCAAGAAGCGCGGCTGGCAGCTGGTCTACACCGATGCCGCCGGCTCGGCCGCCAAGCAGGTTGCCGACGTTCGCTCCATGATCGCCCAGAAGGTCGACGTCATCCTGCTCGCCCCGCGCGAAGAGCGCCCGCTGATCCCCGCCGTCATGGAAGCCAAGAAGGCCGGTATTCCGCTCTTCCTGATCGACCGTGGCGTGGATCCGAGCCTCGCCAAGGGCGGTGAAGACTACGTTGCCTTCATCGGCTCCGACTTCGTCGAGGAAGGCCGCCTGGCCGCCGAAGCGCTGGTCAAGGCTGTCGACGGCAAGGCCAAGATCATCGAGCTGGTCGGCACCGTCGGCTCCTCGCCGGCCAATGACCGCGCCAAGGGCTTCGCCGATTACATCAAGGACCATCCGGGCATGGAGGTCATCGCCTCCCAGTCCGGCGATTTCGCGCGCGACAAGGGCCGCCAGGTCTTCGAGACGCTGTACCAGGCGCATCCCGAGGCAACGGCGCTCTATTCGCACAATGACGAAATGTCGATGGGTGCGATCGCCGCCATGGAAGCGGCCGGCAAGGTTCCGGGCAAGGACCTGATCATCGCTTCGATCGACGGTACCAAGGACGCCGCGCAGGCGCTCATGGACGGCAAGATGGTCGTCGTGGTCGAGTGCAACCCGAACTTCGGCCCGGCCGCCTTCGACGCCGTGGTCAAGTACGGCAAGGGCGAGGCCGTCGCGCCGCGCCTGGTCAACAAGGACCGTGTTTTCACCAAGGAAAACATCGCGGCCTATCTCCCCGAAGCCTACTAAGCCTTGCGGACGGGCGCCTTTCGGCGCCCGTCTTTGCTTTAGCTTCGACCATTCCTCACGCCAGCCGGGGCCGGATGCGGTTTCGGCTGTCGTCAGCTTCGAGATAGAGTCGCCCATGGCTACCGCAGAACCTTTTCTGTCGATGCAAGGCATCAACAAGTCCTTCGGCAATATTCCTGCCCTCATCGACGCTTCGCTGGAAGTGCGCGAAGGCGAGGTCATGGCCCTGATCGGCCAGAACGGCGCCGGCAAGTCCACGATGATCAAGGTCCTGAACGGCTTCAGCCGCAAGGACGCAGGCACCATCACGGTGAACGGCGCGCCCTGGGCGGCGACGTCGCCGGAGATGGCGCAGCGCGGCGGCATCTCGACGATCTTCCAGGAAATCAACCTCATTCCTTTCCGCTCCGTGACCGAGAACATCTATCTCGGACGCGAGATCAAGACGCGGCTGGGTCTGCTCGACCTGCGCGCGATGCAGGCGGGCGCCCGGAAGCTGCTGGCCGAGTTCGACATCGACGTCGACGTCCGCCGGCCGCTGGGCGAGTTCTCCACCGCGATCCAGCAGATGGTCGCGATCGCCCGCGCCGTCTCCTTCGATGCCCGTCTGGTGATCATGGACGAGCCGACGTCCTCGCTCGACGAGACCGAAGTCGGCGTTCTGTTCGAGACCATTCGCCGGCTCAAGGCCAAGCGCGTTGCTGTCGTCTTCGTCAGCCATAAGCTCGATGAGCTTTATGCCGTCTGCGACCGCGTCACCGTCATGCGCGACGGGCGCACGGTCGCGGTGTCGACCATGGCCGACATGACCAAGCTGCAGCTGGTCGCCACCATGCTCGGCCGCGACCTCGCCGAGGTTCGCCGCGCTGGCGCCACCGCCTTCACCGAGGGCACGCGCACGATCGGCGAGGAACTGCTGTCCGTGCAGGATCTCGCCGTCGGCCGCCGCGTGAGCGACGCCAGCCTGTCCGTCCGCCGTGGCGAGATCGTCGGCCTGGCCGGCCTGCTCGGCGCCGGCCGCACCGAGACGGCGCGCGCCATCTACGGCGCCAGCCCGCACGAGAAGGGCAGCATCCGCCTCGAGGGCAAGGAAACCGACTTCACCGCGCCCGCCGACGCCATCAAGGCCGGCATCGGCTTCTGCTCCGAAGATCGCAAGCATGAGGGCATCATCCCCGGCATGTCGGTTCGCGAGAACCTGACGCTGGCGCTGCTGCCGGCGCTGTCGCGCGCCGGCATCGTGGACGAGTCGCGTCAGCGCGAGATCGTGCTGCGCTTCATCAAGGAGATCGGAATCAAGTGCTCGAGCCCCGAGCAGAAGATCCGCGAACTCTCCGGCGGCAACCAGCAGAAGGTCCTGCTGGCGCGCTGGCTCTGCATGAACCCGAAACTGCTGATCCTGGACGAGCCGACGCGCGGCATCGATGTCGGCGCCAAGGCCGAGATCCAGCGCCTGATCCGCAAGCTCGCGGATGACGGGCTCGGCGTGCTGATGATCTCGTCGGAAATCGAAGAAATCGTCGAAGGCTCGGATCGCGTCTTCGTTCTGCGGGACGGCAAGATGACAGCCGAATTTGACGGCGAGGCGATCAACGAGCCCGCCGTGATGGGGGCCATGGCCCACGGGCATGGAGAAGTCGCATGAGTTCCACGACACAGAATGCGCCTTCGCCGGTGCCGGGCAGCGTCGGCTCGCGCCCGCGCGGCGGCATCGCCGCCGTGCTGTCGCGCCGCCATATCGGCACCATCGCGGCGCTGGTCGCGCTGCTGATTTTCAATTTCATCTTCACCCCGCACTTCGCGACGATGCAGACCCTGTCGGTGAACCTCACCCAGGTCTGCGTGATCGTCATCGTCGGCGTCGGCATGACGATGGTCATCGCCACGGGCGGCATCGACCTTTCGGTCGGTTCGATCATGGCGATCGCCGGCGCCTTTGCGCCGCAGATCTTCCAGGGCATCCTGTTCCCGGTACCCAATCTCTATACCGGCATCGCGCTCGCCATCGTCCTGTCGATCACGGTCGCCGGCTTCTTCGGCCTGTTCAATGGCTGGCTCGTGTCGAGTTTCCGGGTGCAGCCGATCATCGCCACCCTGATCCTCTATATCGCCGGGCGTGGCATCGCCCAGGTCTGGACCAACGGCGACCTGCAGGTCTTCAAGGTTCCGGAATTCCAGCAGATCGCCATCGGCCGCGTCTTCGGCGTGCCGTTCCAGGTCTGGATCATGCTGGCGCTGGTGCTGATCGCGGCCTGGGCGCTGCAACGCACGGTGTTTGGTCGCCAGGTGCTGGCGGTCGGCGGCAATGAACAGGCGGCCTGGCTCGCCGGTATTCCGGTGCGCCGCGTCAAGCGCAGGGTCTATGTCATTTCGGGCGTCTGCAGCGGCATTGCCGGCCTGATCGTCATCGCGATGAACTCGGCCGCCGACGCCAATCTGATCGGTATGGGCATCGAACTCGACGTCATCGCCGCGGTCGCCGTGGGCGGCACGCTGCTGAGCGGTGGCCGCGCCACGATCATCGGCACGCTGCTCGGTGCGCTGATCATCCAGCTCGTTCGCTATACCCTACTCGCCAATGGTGTTCCCGACGCGGCGGCCCTCGTGGTCAAGGCCGGACTGATCGTGCTCGCCGTCTGGCTCCAAAGGCAGGATCGCGCGTAATGCCTCGTCTTCACGCCTCCGCCGGCTTCGGCGCTCTCCTCGCCTTGCTGCTCATCATCGGTTTCGGCGCCTGGCGCTATGATGGCTTCATCAGCGAGTACAACATCCTCACGGTGCTGCGTTACAACTCGATGTTCGCGCTGGTCGGGCTCGGCATGTGCTTCGTCATCATGACGGGCGGCATCGACCTGTCGGTCGGGTCCGTCGCGGCGCTTTCGAGCGTCGTCGCCGCCTATCTCAGCCCCTACGGCCTGGTCCCCGGTCTTCTGGGCGGCCTGGCGGCCGGCCTCGCTGCCGGCATCATCAACGGCTTCATCATCTCGAAGATGAAGATCCTGCCGTTCATTGCCACGCTGGCGACGATGCTGGCGGCCTCCGGCGTCGCCCTGCTGCTTTCCAACCAGCAATCGGTCCCCGCGTCCTATGACACCAATTTCATGGCGCTCGGCCAGGGCGACTTCGCCCTCTATGCGCCTGAATGGGTCAATGGCGAGGATGCCGGCTTCTTCGGCGCGGTCATCCGGATCTTCCTCGGCTTCCCGATCCCGGCCTGGATCGCGCTCTTCGCCTATTTCCTTGGTTCGCTGATCCTGAACCGCACCGCCTTCGGCCGGCACGTGCTGGCGGTCGGCGGCGGCGAGGAAGCCTCGCGCCTGATGGGTCTGCCCACCGACCGCACGATCTTCCTGGTCTATGTCATGTCCGGCTTCCTGGCCGGCATGGCGGGCGTCATCCTGGCGGCGCAGTTCGGCGCCGGTCAGCCGATCGAGGGCGTTGGCTGGGAACTGTTTGCCATCGCCTCGGTGGTGGTGGGCGGCACGCTGCTCACCGGCGGCAAGGGCTCGGTCGGCGCGACGCTGGTCGGCACCCTGTTGCTGGGCATCCTGTTCACCGTGCTCAATTTCGAGAACGGCATGGGCTGGATCAGCCTCAGCGCCTACTGGCAGTCGGTGCTGCGTGGCGGCTTCCTGCTCGTGGTGGTGATCCTGCAGAGCCGGCTGACCCGCTCCGCGGCTGCCGCCTGAAGCCGGCTCCGGCCGCATCGGATCGTCCGGCGCCGGGCCTTGCCGCCTGGCGCCGAACGGGCGTGATCGGGCGGGGCTCCGCCAAAGGG
>Ga0182738_1007560_pt1 | contig 11019 bp, 10 predicted proteins | sample eDN5th30CBELigMG_FD_128876 | JGI IMG/M metagenome (GOLD analysis project Ga0182738, IMG submission 128876) | Enriched Miracle-Growth compost microbial communities from Emeryville, California, USA - eDNA 5th pass 30_C BE-Lig MG (version 2)... ... | reverse complement strand
TGGTGATGATCAGCATCGACGACCACGTCGTCGAACCCGCGGACATCTTCGAGAAGCACTTCCCCAAGAGCCTGATGGACCAGGCTCCCAAACTCACCGCCCACCCCCGTAATCCCCGGGTGCAGGCCTGGCAGTTCCAGGGCACCGTCGTCGGCAGCTCCGGCCTCAACGCCGTGGTCTCGTGGCCCAAGCACGAATGGGGCATGGACCCCACCGGGTACGCGGAGATGCGGCCCGCCGTCTACGACATGGATATGCGCGTGCGCGACATGGACGCCAACGGCACCCTCGCCGCGACACTGTTCGCCACCTTCCCCGGCTTCGCCGGCACCCACCTGGCGAGCCTGCCCGACAAGAAGCTCTCCCTCGCCGCGTGCAGGGCTTTCAACGACTGGGTCGTCGGTGAGGTCCCGGACGCACACCCGGGCCGGTTCATACCGATCGGCATCATCCCCTTCTTCGATGCGGACGAATCCGTTGCCGAGGTTCACCGGATCGCAGCCATGGGATGTCGCTCGATCAGCATCCCCGAAACTCCCTACGGTGTCGGGGAAGGGTTCCCCGACTTCAAGTCCGGCTACTGGGACCCGATCTTCAAGGCGTGCGTCGAACACAACATCGTGCTGTCCCTGCACATCGGAGGCGGCATCAACCTGGTCAAGCGGCCCGAGGGATTCGACATCGACAACATGCTGATGCTCACGCCGCTCATCTCGACAATCGCGGCCACCGACATGATGCTCAGCGGCGCGTTCAAGAAGTTCCCCGACCTCAAGGTCGCGATGAGTGAGGGCGGCGTCGGATGGGTGGCGCCGTGGCTGGACCGCCTCGACCGGCACATCGTCAACCAGTCCTGGACCGGAACGAGCTTTCTTCCCGACGGGATGAGCCCGACCGACGTGTGGCGCAAGAACTTCCTCGCCTGCTACATCACCGAACCCAGCGGACTGAACAACCGTCACCGGCTCGGCATCGACACCATTGCGTGGGAATGCGACTACCCGCACTCGGATTCCACTTGGCCGCACTCACCCGAGATCCTGAAGAGCGAGCTGGACGCCGCTCGGTGCACCGACGAAGAGATCGACAAGATCACCTTCGCCAACGCCGCGCGGTTCTTCGACTGGGATCCGTTCGCGCACACCCTGCGTGAGCAGGCCACCGTCGGCGCGCTGCGGGCACGCGCCACCGATGTGGACATCAGCGAGACCTCCAAGGAGGAGTACCGCCGCCGCTACGAGCTCGCCAATTCGTGAGCCGACCGGAACATCCGCTTCGACCGACAGGAAAGAAATGACAGACAGCCCCCAACTGGACGGCAAGGTCGCCATCGTCACCGGCGCCGGAGGTGGGATCGGCCGCGCCTACTCCCGTGGTCTCGCCGAGGCGGGTGCCGCAGTAGTGCTCGCAGACGTCAACCTCGAGGCTGCCACCGCCGCCGCGAAGGAGCTCGAAACGGACGGCCATCGCGTGCTGGCCGTCGGCGTCGACGTCCGCGACGAGGCCAGTACGACCGAAATGGCAGCTGCCGCAGCCGAACACTTCGGCTCCGTCGACATCCTCGTCAACAATGCCGGCCTGATGGCCGAGGTGGTCGGCGAAGGGTCCCTCACGACGATGGACATCGAGCTGTGGAACCGTACCCTCGCCGTCAACCTGACCGGCCCGCTCCTGTGCACCCGCGCCGTGGTGCCGTACATGAAGGAGCGCGGCTACGGCAAGATCGTGAACCAGTCCTCGAGCGGCGCGTTCATGGCCGCGCAGGCCTACGGCATCACCAAACTCGGTCTCGTGAGCATGACGGTCTCGCTGTCACGCGAGTTGGCGCCGTTCGGTATCCGCGTGAACGCGATCGCTCCCGGCATGGTCAACACCGAGGCCGGTTCGATCGCGTCGCCGCCCGAGCTCAAGGAGATGGTCAAGCATGCCATCCCGTTCCCGTTCGGTGAGCCCGAGGAACTGATCCCCGGTCTGCTGTACCTCGTGTCGTCCGGCAGCGACTGGGTCACCGGACACACCCTCAACATCGACGGCGGCTGGGTCGTCCGGGTCTGAAGCTCCAGTAGACCAACCCTTCTCACAGACAGGACCACGCATGAAGCACTACTTGCTCGTCGAGTCGTACCCGTCACATCCCGAGCGGCTGGAAGAGTTCAACAAGTGGTACGACGAGGTGCACATCCCCGAAGTGGTGGCCCTCGACGGATTCGTCGGTGCCACACGGCTGTCCCCCGCCGACGCGGACGGCGGCCCGTCGGTCACCCTCTACGAACTCGAGGGTGATCCCGCGGCGGCCAAGGCCAACGTCCACGCCGCGGCGGCAGCGAAGCAGCTGAACATGTCGGACTCGCTCAGCTACGGCCCCATCCCGAAGATGCGGATCATGGAAGTGAAGTCGGAGTACGTCAAGCCCCGTTCGTGAACGGAGCACGGAAGCCGTAGGGCCGCTGCCGGGATCCGGCAGCGACCCTACGAGCATTCCAGGGAGAGCGCATTTTCCAGGGTGGCGCACTGTTCGTCGAAGAATCCGCGCGCGACCCCCGTGCGCGAGGCCACCGAATCGAAGCCGTGGAAGGCTCCGTCGACGATGTGCAGAGCACACGGGACACCCGCCGCCTGTAGCCGTTCCGCGTACGCGCGGTCCTCGTCGAGGAACAGATCGTGCGTGCCCACCCCGATCCAGGCCGGGGGCAGGCCCGACAGATCGGTGCGACGCGCCGGCGCCACGACCTCCGGATCGGCCGAACCCAGGTAACTCGCCCAGCCGAACCGGTTGCTGAACGCATCCCACATCCGGGTGTGTGCGGGACCGTCGCCGGTGCGGTCGTCCAGCATCGGATAGGCCAGCAGCTGGAAGGCCGGTGCCGGCAGTTCCCTGTCCCGGAGCAGAAGTGCCAGTGCCGCAACCAGACCCGCCCCGGCGCTCGCACCTCCGATCGCGATACGCGCCGGATCGACCTCCGGCCGGCTCCGCAACCACTCGTAGGCGCGCAGACAGTCCTCGAGCGGAGTCGGATAGGGATGCTCGGGTGCCAATCGGTAATCGACCGAGGCCACGGCGATACCGAGCCGGTCGGCGAACCGCCGGCACAACGTGTCGTCCTGCGCGGCCCGGCCGAAGACGTACCCGCCACCGTGGATCCACAACAGGGCCGCACCGGGTTCGGTGCCTGCGCGGTCCGGAGCACCGAACCAGCGGACCGACACCCCCGGTTCGAAGACGTACACGTCCGGGTCGGTGCCCCGGATCGCGCGGGTGAGCATGCGCATCACCGGCAACGATCGCGGGGTCACCGCACGACGTGGAGCGAGCAGCGCCACCGCCCGCAGATCGGGATGGAAGCTCGACAGCGAACGCAACCGTCCGATCACACGGCCTCTCCGATCACCCGGCGTCTCCGATCACGATTTTCCTGCGGTCATCCTCGCGATGTTCGCACGGAAGTCGTCGCTCTGGAAGGTCATCTCCTCGGCACTCATCGCGTAGTCGAGGCTCGCGAGCACCGCCCGCTCGAGGTGGATGTTGAGCAGCCGCTTGGTGGCCTCCACAGCCTTCTGCGGTTGCTCCACGAGACGCTTGGCGCATGTGAGTGCCTCGGCGAGCGGATCGGCGACGACATGGTTCGCCAGGCCGAGTTCGCGGGCCCGCTCCGCGGGGATCCGCTCCCCGAAGAAGGCGAACTCCTTCGCGTGCAGCAGGCTGATCTGCAGCGGCCAGGTCAGCGGACCACCGTCGGCCGCGACCAGCCCGACCTGCACGTGGGGATCGGCGAGATAGGTGCCCTCCCCCATGTAGACGACGTCGCTCAGGGCGACCAGGCTGCACCCGAGTCCCACCGCCGGGCCGTTGACCGCAGCGACCACAGGCACGCGGCAGCGCGCCATACCCAGGACGATCTCGCGTCCGTCGGCGATGGTCTTCGCCCGCAGTTCGGCGTCCTGCCCCAGTTCGGCGAGATAGTCGAGATCCCCGCCGGCGGAGAACGCCTTGCCGGCACCGGTGAGCACCACGGCGCGGACCTCGCGGTCGGCGCTCAGCTGCGGCCACAGCCGGGCGAGTCCCGCGTGCAGCGGATCGTTGACCGCGTTGTACTTCGACGGCCGGTTGAGCGTGACGATCCGCAGCGGCCCCTCGGCGCGGACCTCGATCTCGTCGGGCATGCCGTACATGTCAGACCCCCAATCCGAGGATGCGCGAAGCGATGATGTTCTTCTGGATCTGCGACGTGCCGCCCATGACGGACTGGGCGCGGCTGTACATGTACGAGCCGAGGAGTTCCTCGTCGCGGCTGCCCGCGACTGCCAGGGCCGCGTGTCCGACCGACTGGTCCACCCACGTCATGAGCAGCTTGTCGAGCGACCCCTCGGAGCCGTGCGAGACACCGTCGAGCTGCTCGGACAGTCGCCGCCGCACGTGCAGACGCAGCATCTCCGACTGCACCGCCGCCCAGGCCAGATCCTGCGGGGGCGGACCGTCGACGCGCTTGGCGAGCTGACGCACGAGTTTGCCGTAGCGGGCGGCGAATCCGAGGGTGGACGGTTCGCGCTCGTGGCCGACGACGGTCATCGCGACCCGCCAGCCCTCCCCGGGAGCCCCGACCATGCGGCTTGCCGGCACGCGGGCACCGTCGAACAGCACCTGGCCGAACTCCTTGGTGACGCCGCTGATCATCTTCAACGGTCGCTGCTCGATGCCGTCCTGGTGCATCGAGACGATGAACGCCGAGATACCGCGGTGCCGCGGCGCATCCGGATCGGTGCGGGCGAGCAGCAGGCACCAGTCGGCGACGTCGGAGTAACTCGTCCAGACCTTGTGGCCGTGGATGACGTATTCGTCGCCGTCGCGGGTCGCCGTGGTGGTGAGCGACGCGAGGTCGGAGCCGGCACCGGGTTCGCTGAATCCCTGGCACCACCGTTCGGTGCCGTCGATCATGCCGGGCAGGAACCGTTCGCACAGTTCGTCACTGGCATGGTGGCCGAGGCCGACCACGAGATATCCCAGACTCGGCCGCGGCGGGCATCCCGCGACGGCGAGTTCCTCGTCGAGGATCACGTCGAAGACGGGCGGAAGATCCTGCCCGCCGTACTTCTTCGGCCACGACAGACCGAAGAACCCTGCGCTGTAGAGCGCCTGATGCCATTCGCCCTGCCGAGCCCAGTACTCGTCACCCGAGGTGGGGAACTTTCCGGCCTGATCGGCGAGCCAGGTCCGCAGCCGGGCGCGGAATGCGGCTTCTTCCGGCGAGTCACGAAAGTCCAAGGTCGATCTCCTCCAGGCTCACGGGGAACAGTTCGGTGGACGTCAGGGCCCGCCGCAGGTACACGTGCTCGATGCACTCCCAGGTGTTGCCGATCCCGCCGTGCACCTGAACGGCGGTCTCGCAGACGGTGCGCGCGGCGCGCGCGGTGTAGATCTTGGCGATGCGCGCGGCGCGGATCGCGTCCTCGGGCGTCAGCTCGTCGACGGCCCACGCCGCGTGCCGCAGCACGCTGATCGAGCCTTCGATGAGGGCTTCGCTCTCGGCCAGCATGTGCGCGACCGCCTGGTACGACCCGATCGTGTTTCCGTACTGCTCACGGATCTTCGCGTAGTCGACGGCCACCGCCTGCGCGCCCCGCGACACCCCGACGAGGTCGGCGCACGTGACGACGAGCGTGAGAGCATGTGCGCGGTCGGCGTTCTCGGCGGAGAGTTCACCGAGCGTCTCGTCCGGTTCGACGAACGTCGCGAACGAACGGGTCAGGTCCGCACCGGGCGCGGGTTCACCGACGGCCGCGGTCGACACCGTCCGGTCCCGGAGGACGAGGACGCGATCGAGGCCGTGCGCGTCGAAGGCGTCGGCACCGACGGCGATGGCGCACGTCGGCTGGTCGTCGGAGAAATGCCGGTGCAGGTCGTCGGCGAGCACCGGGCCGAAGAACGGCACGTCGACGAGGCCGCGCCCGAATTCCTCTGCCACGATGGCGACTTCGACTCCCGACGCGCCGTCGGAGCGCAGGGAGCGCCAGCCCGTCGAGGCGACGGTCTTCTCCAACCGTGCCCGGCGTGCCGCGTCGTCCAGATCCGACACCGAGCGGGCACCCAGATCGTCGGCCAGTTTGGCGGCGGCGTCGCGCAACTGCTGTTGTTCAATGGTCAGACGTACGTCCATGGCGCTCCTCGAGTTGTCGGCGCAAGACCTTGCCGGACGGCAGGCGGGGAATGTCGGGCACGAAGATCACGCGTCCCGGTCGCTTGTACGACGCGAGTCGTTCGGCCACATAGGTGGAGATGTCGTCGGGATCGAGTGTCGCGGTGGTGGCGATCGCCGCGACGACCGTCTCGCCGGCCGCACCGTTCTTCGTTCCGAAGACGGCGCAGTCGGCGATGTCGGGGTGGCCGTGCAGCACCGCTTCGACCTCGGCGGGAGCGACCTGGAATCCGTTGACCTTGATCATGTCCTTGGCGCGGTCGGTGATCCGCAGCCGGCCGTCGGCGTCGAGCCATCCGACGTCGCCGGTGCGGTACCAGCCGTCGCAGAACGCCCCGGCGGTCGCGTCGTCGGGCAGGTAGCCGGCCATCGCCGAGGGCGACCGCACCTGGATCTCACCGGTCTCGCCGGCCGGGACCTCCCGGTCGGTCCCGAGTTCGACGATCCGCAGTTCGACGCCGGGCGCAGGCACTCCGACACTGTCGAGTCGGGCGTCGCCCACCGGATTGCAGGTGATGACGGGGACCTCACTGGCTCCGTAGGCCGGCAGCCAGGTCACTCCGGTGCGCCGGGTGACGGTCTCCGCGACACTCGCGGTGACGGGCGTGGCGCCCCACATGATGTAGCGCAGCGACGACAGGTCGAACGATTCGAGATCCGGATGCGAGGCGATCGCGAGGGCGATCGGTGCGACGGCCATCTCGACGGTGATCCGGTCGCGTTCGATGGATTTCAGCATCGTGTCGAGGTCGAATCGCCGGTGCAGCCGCATCCATCCGCCGGCGTCGAGCACGGTGGCGATGTTGAGCAGGCCGAGGATGTGCGAGGGCGGGGTGACGATCTGGAGCCGGTCGTCGGCGGTGAGTCCGAGGACCTGCTGCCAGTGCCCCACGGCCGCGGCGAACGAGGAGCGGGTGTGCCGCACGGCCTTCGGCAGGCCCGTCGTACCGGAACTGAAGACGAGCAGTGCATCGGCGTCGGGGTCCACGGGGGTTGCGGTGAAGTCGCCGTGATGGGGTTCGATCGGGTCGTCGAGGTGGAGCATCGGCACCGCGGCGGCGAGGACGGGGTTGTCGCCGACGGCGAAGGCCGGTTCGGTGAGCCGGAGGGCGTGCTCGACCTCGCCGCTTTTCCAGGCCGGGCTCAGCAGGACGACGACGGCGCCGAGCCTGTCGATGGCCCGGTAGGCCACGACGAATTCGGGCCGGTTCGACGACATGAGTGCCACGCGGTCGCCGGGACCGACGCCGCGATCGACCAGGACGCGAGCGAGTCCGCAGGTGAGCGCCTCGAGTTCCGCGAGGGTGTACTCGCGGTCTTCGAAGGCCAACACGGTGGGCTCTGTCATGGTGCTCTCTCGCGTCGCAGCGATACCGGTCGAGAGGTCTTGCTCTCCTGAATGAGAATAGTACTCTCGTTCTTGCAGAACATTGATACCAGGAGGAGACGGTCCATGGCGAGACCACCTTTGTTTCAGCGCGCGACCGTGACCCGGATCGTGAAGGAGACCGACGACGCCCGCACCTACGTGCTCGCTCCCCTCGACGGGCCCTTCACCTACAAGTCAGGGCAGTTCTGCACCTTCAAGGTGAAGGTCGACGGCACCGATCTGTATCGCTCGTACTCGATGTCGAGCGCGCCCGAGACCGACACCGAGATGATGACCACCGTCAAGCGGGTCACCGGCGGAGCCGTCTCGAATTGGCTGCACGACAACATCGCGGAAGGCGACGAGGTCGAGATCACCCGACCCGCAGGCACTTTCCTTCTCCGCGACGCAGCCGGTCCGGTGCTCGGCTTCGCCGGCGGAAGCGGCATCACGCCGATCCTGTCGCTTGCCAAGAGCGCACTCGCGACGACCGATCGTCCGGTGCGCCTGCTGATCGCCGACCGCGACCGCGCGTCCGCGATCTTCGCGAGCCTCACCGACGAACTCGTCGACCGGTACGCGGGTCGCCTCGAGGTGGTGCGGCACTTCGACGACGAGAGCGGACTGCTCACCCCCGACGCCGTGCGCGCCTTCGTCGGATCCGACGGCGGCGCCGACAGTTACCTGTGCGGACCGGAAGCGTTCATGGACATGGTCGAGGCCGCGCTCCCCGGCCCCGGCAACATCTACAGCGAACGGTTCGGCAGCGCAGCCGAACCCATCAAGGCCGAGGACGCCCAGGAGGCGGAGTCCGCCCCGAGCGGGGAGGTGCAGGGCACCGTCTCGATCCGCCTCGGCAACCAGCGCGTCTCCGTGCCCCGGCACGCCGGTGAGACACTGCTCGAGAGCGCGCGTCGCGCGGGCCTGGCGCCGCCGTTCTCGTGCGAGGCCGGCAACTGCGCGACCTGCATCGCCAAGATCACCCACGGCAGCGCGACGATGCGCGTCAACGACGCATTGTCCGAGGAGGAGATCGCCGACGGCTACATCCTCACCTGCCAGGGCGTGCCCGACAGCGAGGACATCAAGGTCAAGTACGTCTGATGCCGATTCGGTTGTTTCGACGGCGTCATACGCGGTGGAAACAACCGGATTTTCACTGGTAGGTCAGGGCGGCCGAATGCGCCACCCTGCGACCCACCTCGATCGGTGACGACGGCCGGCCGCGCAGGAAGCTCGCGAGGGTTCCGTTGTAGGCGGTGAGCACGTCGTCGGCGAGGTCCTGCGCGTTCGCCCCGGCCACCGGTTTCGCAAGGTGCAGGAGTCGCTCGGCGAGCAGGTCGCTGTCCGCCGCGAGCATCTCGCCGATCTCGTCGGTGGGTTCGGCGAACTCCGTCGCTGTCGCGAGGAAGGCGCACCAGCGGGCGGGTGATTCCGAATCGTCGCGGTACGCAGCGAGGGCGTCGAAGATCGCCAGCAGACGTCCGATGTCGTCGTCGGCGTCGACCACGTGGCGGTCCCACACCGCGCGCCATTCCGTCAACCGGACCCGCAGCGCCTCGGCGACCAGGGATTCCTTGCTGCCGAAGTGCGTGTACAGGGACGCCGCGGAGGCTTCGGCCCGGCGCAGCAGATCGTCGACGGGTGTCGCCCTGATCCCGCGGTCGAAGAGCATCTCCTCGGCGGCCCGGAGCAGACGGGTGCGGGCAGCAGGACGAGCCGTGGACATGACCACACTGTAACGCTCGTTCTGCTGAAACGATCGTTTCGGAGTAGAGTAACGGTCGTTCTGGTCTTCGATCCGTTCGGGGGACGCGATGCATCCACTCGTCATCGCCGGCACAGCTCTGATCGCGACCACCTACGGGCTGGCGCGGTTCGGCTACGGACTCTTCCTGCCCGAGTTCACCGACTCGTTCGGGATGGGGTCGACGGTTGCCGGCGCCGTCCAGGCCGGCAGCTTCCTCTCGTACTGCCTCGCGGCGGTCGTCGCGTCGAGGACGAGCGGACGCCCGCGTCTCGTCGTGGCCTGCGCGGGAGCGACGGCGGCGATCGGCGCGCTGGGGGTGGCGGCGTCGACGCACACGGCCGTCTTCGCGCTGAGCGTGGTCGTCGCCGGAGCCGGGGCCGGTTTCGCCACTCCCGGTCTGGTGACCCTCGTGGAACGCAATGTCGCACCCGCGCGGCAGGAGAACGCGCAGACGATCGTCAACTCTGGAACCGGGGTGGGTCTCGTCGCCGCCGGAGCTCTGGTGTTCGCCACCGCCGGTCAGTGGCGTGTGGGATGGGTGGTCATCGCGGTCCTCACCGCCGGGGTCGCTCTCGCCGTCCTCCGTACCGACCGCCGTTCCGACGATCGACGGGATCCCTCACGCACCACACCTGCGCGGATCGGCGAACTGTCCCCGCTGATCCGTCCCCTCGTCGCCGCGGCGCTGGCCGGTGCGTCGAGCGCCGCGATCTGGACGTTCGGGCGGTCCGTCATGAGCGACGGGACCGGTGGGGAGACCTACTCGGTGCTCGCGTGGATGGTGCTGGGCGCCTTCGGGGTGCTGGGGGCGACCGCAGGCCGGATCGTGCAGACCTGGAATCTGCCGGTCGCGTGGACGCTCACCACCACCGCCATGTCGATGGCCACCGTTCTGCTGGGCCTGCTCCCCGGATCACCGATCCCCGCCTACCTCTCCGTCGCCTTGTTCGGCGCGAGCTACATCGCGATGAGCGGGGTGCTCATCGTGTGGGCCGTGCGGTCGGTCGCCGAACGCGCAGCCGAGGGCACGGTCGCGTTGTTCATCGCCCTCGCCGTCGGCCAGGCCGCCGGATCGGTCGTGTTCGGAGCCCTGCTGGGTTCGACGTCCACCGCGACCGCCTTCGTCGCGGCGGGCGTCGTCGGTCTCCTTGCGGTGCTGCCGGCGGTGTCGCTCCCCCGGCCGCGCACTCTCACGCCTGCCGGTCGGTGATCACGAGAAGCCAGTCCTCGTCTCCGTCCGCGTTCGGCCCCGGGGTGGAGATGTCACCGTTCCCGTCGGGAGTGGCCGGCTGCCGCGGCCCGGTCGCGTCGGCGGGGTCGATCCACTCGAGGGTCGCCGACTCCGGCACCAGGGCAGGATCGAGCCGGATCGTGCGCTGCGTCGGGACATAGACGACGGCGAGTGAACCGTCCGGCGTCCGGGCGGCGGTGACGTACTCGTCGTCGAGGACGTCGATCATCTCGTCGCTCGTCCACGGGGTGCCGCGACCTGCGACGACGAGCGGTTCGTCGATGTCCGGCACGAGCTCCCACCACGGCCACGACTGCCACAGCTCGCGTATCGCTCGCAGTTGCGCGACGGCCGAGGTGTCCAGCCGGGACTCCCACCCGTCCGGGAACTCCCAGTCGTCGGAACCCCGGAACTCGCCGGGCGAACCGGAGGTCAGTGCCCACAACGCCTGACGTCGGAGTGTCTCGTCGGTGGTCGG
>Ga0182738_1007559_pt1 | contig 11019 bp, 9 predicted proteins | sample eDN5th30CBELigMG_FD_128876 | JGI IMG/M metagenome (GOLD analysis project Ga0182738, IMG submission 128876) | Enriched Miracle-Growth compost microbial communities from Emeryville, California, USA - eDNA 5th pass 30_C BE-Lig MG (version 2)... ... | reverse complement strand
GACGGCGCCGTGGTCGCGGGCAAGCTGCTCGACGGCAACGATCCGACGATCGGCTTCAACGCCCAGACCGACACCTACGAGAATCTGGTGGCTGCCGGCGTGATCGACCCGACCAAGGTCGTGCGCACCGCGCTCCAGAACGCCGCGTCGGTCGCCGGCCTGCTCGTCACCACCGAGGCGACGATCGCCGAGCTGCCGGAAGACAAGCCGGCCGCTCCGGCCATGCCCGGCGGCATGGGCGGCATGGACTTCTAAGTCCGCGCCAAGCGAACCGAGAAACGGGGCCGGGGGAGCGATCCTCCGGCCTTTTTCTTGTGGCAATGCGGGAGCCGGGACGTTCAGGCCCGGTTTGTGACTGACCGGCAAGGCCGGGCGGCCGGCCATGTTCGCGCGCCCTTCGACGTGATCCCGGTGGCGGAGATGGTGCGGCTGCCCGGCGGGGCTGGTCTTCCACGTTGGCGACATGGCGCTGTGGGAGGGCCGCGCGCTGCGGGCACCGCCGGGGCATCGCGCCGGGCTCCGGTCAACGAAGGGGCAAACCTCGCGTCACAAACAGCTTCGTGCTCCTGCCTGCGCAGGAGCACGAGGAGGGAGAGCCGGCAAAGGCGGAATACCGTCTCCTGCAAAGAGGACCGAAAGCCACGGTCGGAGCCTCTCTTGCCGCGCACCAAACTTGTTCAAAATTTTTTGCCTGTTTGAACAGGTCCGGAATTATGCCAAGGATGCGCGCATCCGGGGCCTTCGCGCCCGCACCGATCACAGGAAGACTGCATGCTCCGACAGATTCTGACCGCCGCGCTTGCCGGAAGCGCCCTTGCCGCGCTGGCCGCCGGCCCCGCTTTTGCCCAGTCGGCCACGCCCGTCGCGCCCGCCTCGCCAGCCGACGGCAAGGCCGCGCTCGGCACCTTCGGCTTCGATAGCCAGGGCATGGACCGCAGCGTCGCCCCGGGCGACGATTTCTACGATTATGCCAATGGCACCTGGGCCAAGACCACGCCCATCCCCGAGGACAAGTCCAACTACGGCATGTTCACCGCGCTCGACGATCTCTCCAAGGAGCGCGTGCGCAAGATCATCGAGGAAGTGCAGGCCGACCCCGCCAGCAAGCCGGGCCGTGCCTATCGCAGCTTCATGGACACCGCCGCCATCGAGGCGCGCGGCCTGACGCCAATCCAGCCCTGGCTGGGCGAGATCCGCGCCGCCGCGACCAAGGCCGATTATCAGGCGCTGCTCGTCAAGGCCGCCGACATGGGCGTGAGCGGCCCGGTGGCGAGCTATGTGGGCCAGGACGATGCGCATCCCGATGCCTATGTGTTCGGCATCTTCCAGGGCGGCACCGGCCTGCCGGACCGTGACATGTATCTGGTCGACAACGAGAAGATGGCCGCTCTGCGCAAGGCCTATGTCGCCTATCTGGCGCAGATGCTGACGCTGGCCGGCGAAAGCGACGCACAGCGCCGGGCCGAGGCGGTGATGGCGCTGGAGACCGACATTGCCCGTGTGCAATGGACCCGCGAGGACAGCTCCGACGCGCGCAAGACCTACAACAAGTTCAGCCTGGCCGACACCGCCCAGCTCTCCAGCGCGGCGTTCGACCTGCCGGCGCTGCTGCGTGCGACCAGCCCGCGCATCACCGAGGTGATCGTGGCCCAGCCCAGCGCCATCAAGGGCGCGGCCGACCTGCTTGCCGCCGCGCCAATGGCGGTGCTCAAGGACCAGCTCATCATCGCCAGCCTGCGCTCCTTCTCGGACTATCTGCCCAAGGCGATCGACGAGGCCAATTTCGCCTTCTACGGCACCACGCTCCAGGGCACACCGCAGCAGGAAGAGCGCTGGAAGCGCGGTGTCGGCTTCGTCGAGGGCGTGCTGGGCGAAGAGGTGGGCCGCATCTATGCCGAGCGCTACTTCCCCGCCGACTACAAGGCCGCGATGAACGTGCTGGTGAAGAATGTGCTCGATGCCATGGGCCGGCGCATCGACCAGCTTGCCTGGATGCAGCCGCAGACTAAGGCGCGCGCCAAGGCCAAGCTGGCCAACTTCACCGTCAAGGTGGGCTATCCCGACCAATGGCGCGATTATGGCGGGCTGGAGGTGCAGGCCGACGACCTGTTCGGCAATGCGGTGCGCTCGCGCCAGTTCGAGCGCGCTTATGAGCTGGGCAAGCTCGGCACGCCGATCCGCCGCTGGGAATGGGGCATGCTGCCCCAGACGGTGAACGCCTATGCCAATTTCAGCATGATGGAAGTGGTCTTCCCCGCCGCCATCCTGCAACCGCCCTTCTTCGACCCCCATGCCGATCCGGCGATCAACTATGGTGGCATCGGCGCGGTGATCGGCCATGAGATCAGCCATCATTTCGACGATCAGGGCTCGAAATATAATGAGCAGGGCGCGCTCTCCGACTGGTGGACGCCGGCCGACGAAGCGGCGTTCGACGCGGCGTCCAAGGCGCTGATCGCCCAATATGATGCCTATGAGCCGCTGCCCGGCGAGCATGTGAAGGGCGAGTTCACGCTGGGTGAGAATATCGGCGACCTCGCCGGTCTCACCATTGCCTATGACGCCTACAAGGCCTCGCTCGGCGGCAAGGCCGCGCCGGTGATCGACGGCATGACCGGCGACCAGCGCTTCTTCCTGGGCTGGGCGCAGGTGTGGCGGCGCAACTATCGCGAGGCGAACCTGCGCCAGCGCCTGCTCACCGACCCGCACAGCCCCTCGCGTGAGCGTGCCGCTGTGGTGCGCAATCTCGACGCCTGGTACGACGCCTTCAAGGTCCAGCCGGACCAGACGCTCTATCTGGCGCCGCAGCAGCGCGTGCGCATCTGGTGATGCGATGCGGGGCCGGGCTGTCCGCCCGGTCCCGCCCCGCATTAAAGGCGCTTTTCTTGCCCGGCAAAGCGGGTCAGACTGACGCTCCCCTCGATCATCCGCCCGGCCACAGGCCAAGGGCCGTTCATGAAAGACGCATTCTCATGACCGAACTTTCCCGCCGCGAAGCCCTTGCCGCGACCGCCGTGGCCGGCCTGGCCCTTGGTGCGCCCGCGCTTGCCCAGAATGCCGCCGGCGACGGCGCCGCCTGGGATCTCACCGAACTCTACCCGAGCGATGCCGCCTGGGACGCCGCCCGCAAGGAAGCGCTGGAGGCGATCAAGGGTCTTGCCCCCTATCAGGGCCGGCTGGGCGAGAGCGCGGACACACTGGCGAAGGCGCTCACGCTCCAATCCGATCTCGATCGCACGATCAGCCGCATCTACACCTATATCAGCCTCAAGGCCGACGAGGATGTGCGCATCGCCGCCAATCAGGAGAAGCAGGGGCAGGCGCTCGATCTTTACACCGCCTTCAGTGAGGCGGCGGCCTGGATTGCGCCGGAGCTGCTGACGCTGGGCGAGGCGAAGATCAACGCCTTCCTTGCGCAGAACGCGGTGCTCAAGGCCCGCTTCGACTTCCTGCTCGCCGATACGCTGCGCCGCGCCGCGCACACGCTCTCGCCCGAATCCGAAGCCGTGCTCGCCGCCGCCAGTGCGCCGCTGCAGGGGCCGCAGGACATTTCCGAGCAGTTGCGCTCTTCCGATATTCCCTGGCCCACCATCACCCTCTCCACCGGCAAGCAGGTGCGGTTGGATAGCCAGGGCTATACCCTCAACCGCGACGCGCCCGCGCGGCAGGACCGCATTGCCGTGTTCGATGCCTTCTGGCAGACGCATGGCGCGTTCCGCAACAGCCTGGGCGCCTCGCTGTCCTCCAAGGTGAAGGGCGACATCTTCTACGCCAAGGCCCGCAAATATCCGAGCGCGCTCGCCAGTGGCCTGTCCGGCGCCAATATTCCCGAGAGCGTCTATCGCACGCTGGTCGAGGAAACCAACCGCGGCCTGCCGCAACTCCACCGCTATTTCGAGCTGCGCCGGCGCATGCTGAAGCTGCCGGACATCGGCTATTACGACATCTACCCGCCCATCGTGGCGCTGGACCGCACCTTCTCGCTCGAGGAGATGCGCGCCACCACGCTCGCCGCCGTGCAGCCGCTCGGCAAGGACTATGTCGCGCAGCTCGCCAAGGCGACGGCGGCGCGCTGGATGGACCCGCTGCCGCGCCCGGGCAAGCGCCCCGGCGCCTATATGCAGCCCGGCGCCTATGACGTGCACCCCTATCTGCTGCTCAATCTATCGGACAAATATGACGGGATGAGCACCTATGCGCACGAGTGGGGCCATGCCATGCACTCGCTGCTGAGCAATGCCGCCCAGCCTTACGAGAAGGCCAACTATCCCACGTTCACGGCCGAGATCGCCTCGACGCTGACCGAGCAACTGCTTGTCGCGCATATGCTCAAGCAGGCGAAGACGAAGGAGGAGAAGCTCTTCTACCTCGGCCAGCAGATGGAGAATATCCGCGGCACCTTCTTCCGCCAGACGATGTTCGCCGAGTTCGAGCTGATCGTCCACGACAAGGCGGAGGCGGGTGAGGGCATGTCCGGCACGCGCTATACGGAGATCTATTACGATCTCCTCCAGCGCTACCATGGGCCCAATGTCATCATGAAGCCGGACTATGGCAATGAGTGGGCCTATATCCCCCACTTCCTCAACTACACTTTCTACGTCTTCCAATATGCCACCTGCATTGCGGCGGCGGCCTATTTCACGCAGTCGATCCTCAACGGCGGGGCGAAGGAGCGGGACAATTATCTGGCGGTGCTCAAGGCCGGCGGATCGGACTATCCCGTCGACGTGCTCAAGCGCGCGGGCCTCGATATGACCACGCCCGCGCCCTATCGCGCGCTGGTCGCGCTGCTGGAGGATACGCTGGATCAGGCGGAGGCGCTGCTCGCCTGACTGCGGCACACTCCCGCGCGGGCTTGACGGGCGGGCCGGCTTGCGCCACTGCGCTAGCCATGCACGCGACCATGCGAGGTAAAGCCATGTTTATGTCCTGCCGAGGCGGGATGGTCTGGTTGCACGCATAAACGACCCGGCCGTTCCTGCCCTGGTGGCGGAACGGCGTATTTTCACATCCGTCATCGCGGCAGCACACGGCCTTCCCCAGCGAGGAAGGAAACCCGCAGCATGACCGATCAGACACGCGATCCGCCCGACTGGCAGCCGATTCTCGTCGGCGAGACCGTTCTCCTGCGCCCGACGCGCATCGACGACTGGAAGGAAATGGCCATCGCCGCGTCCGATCCGCTGATCTGGGCCGGCCATCCCGCGCGCGACCGCTACAAGGCGCCGGTGTTCCGGGAAATGTTCGACAGCGGACTGGCTGGCAGGGGCATGCTGACGATCGTCGAACGCAGCACCGGCGCGATCATCGGCACGAGCCGCTATCACGGCCATGATCCGGTGCGGCGCACGGTCGAGATCGGCTGGACCTTCCTGGTGCGGCGTCACTGGGGCGGGGCGACCAACGGCGCGGTCAAGCGGCTGATGATCGACCATGCCTTCCGCTGGGTGGACTGCGTCCATTTCCGGGTCGGCGCCGCCAACTGGCGTTCGCGCGGGGCGATGGAGAAGATCGGCGGCACGCTGCGCGAAGGCACGACCGACGTGGTGCTGAACGGCGTCGCGGTTTTCCATGTGGTCTATGAAATCCGGCGGGATCAGTGGGCCGTAGGGATGCCGGCAGAAGCGGCCGACGTGCCGGTCTAGGCGGAGACTGGATGGGACCGGCAAGGGGGTTGGCGGGAGACTTGGCCGCTCTTGATTGAGTCATCCGGGATTCTGGAGAAGGCAAGGGCAGGCGGCTATGGCATAGGGCTGGGCCCTGCGCTCGGCTGGCTCGCCCGCGTCGACAAACACGAATAATCGGGAGACAGTTCGGTTCAATTGGGCCGGATCGTCTCCAGAGAGCGGAAGGCGCAATGGTGACCGCTTCACCATTTTGTGCTCCTGCGAAGGCAGGAGCACAGGGCGGCTGCGCATATCGGTGCACCGGCGCCTAGGGCGGCTTGGTCCGGACGTCGCCCATGCGTCTAAGTCCCCCGCATGTCAAATGGGGGCCGGCATTGCTGCCGACCCCCACTGCACCATCGCCTTCCAGTCCGTTGCCGGACATCCAGCGGCTGGCATGGCGGTGTCGTCCAATCGCTCGCGCGATTCTCTGCCGCCGGAACGTGCGCGCGGATGCGGCGCGTTCGCTGCTTCCCGCCCGGCTGAAAGCCGCGAGGGAAGCGAACAGTCCGGACACCCCGCGGCACCCGCCCTGCCCGGTCGGACACGCGCCTGAGCCTGGATGGCCGGCTGTGTCCCGCCGCAGCGGGATCCGTGGAGCAGCGCACATGCGCCGGCTCATCGGTTTCCACCCGCGGCTCGCATCGGCAAGCATCGCCACTGACGCGGCCTTGTCACCGGTGCAGAATATGCCGTTCAAAGCATTGATTTCTCATTGCTTTCTGGCCTCTTCCAAGGGGATGCTCTCATGGGTGCCGAGTCGGACCAAGGCCGATTCGACGCTGCAATGCGAACAGCGGCGACGAAGCTGTGGATTGCTGTGGATAAATATGGGGATGAAGAGCCCGCGCCGATCATGAAAAAAGGAGCGGCCCGGCGGGCACGCTCCCTTTCATGCGACCGGACTCAGCCGATCAGCGGTCTTTCGGAAACGGGGACTTTGCGACGCAGGGCAGGTCGCTTGGTCCGTTCCGGCAGCTCAATAGGGGCCGTAGACCGGGCCGTACTTGGCGACCTGCTCCAGGTAAACCGCGAGGATCTTCTTGAAAATACGCACCATTGATACCTCCATTGATTCAGGATGGCACCTTCTCAACTTCCGCAATTGAGATATGCTGCACCGCAGCGAAAATCAAATGCAAAGGGGGTCCTGACGATTGCAGAAATTGCAATCGTATCCCAGGCTGCTCTAGAAAATCAGGTATTTTCAGACGTGTTTTTGGGCTTCTGCGCGGCTTTGCTGTGTCGTGCGGCTATGCTGCGCAGCAAAAGAAGTGCCTCAGCTCGCCGCCATTTCCAGGATGCGGGCATATTCCGCCTCGCTGACAGGCGAGACCGAGAGGCGCGACTGGCGGATCATCGCCATGCCGGCTAGTGCCGGCTCGGCCTTCATTGCCTTGAGCGTGACGGGACGCGCCAGCTTCTCCACCGGCGCCACCATGACGGCCATCCACTTGCCGCTATCGTCCGTGCTGTCCGGCTCGGCCGTACGCACGATCTCCATGATGCCCACGCACTCCAGGCCGATGTTGCTGTGATAGAACAGCGCGCGGTCGCCGAGAGCCATCGCCTTCATATTGAGCTGCGCGGCATGGTTGCGCACGCCGTCCCACTCCGCCTTGCCCTGCTGCACGAGATCGTCCCAGGAGAAGCAGTCCGGTTCCGATTTCATCAGCCAGTAGCGCATCGCTCTTCTCTTGCCCCTGTTCCGAAATAAAGATGGCCCTGCCTTCCCATGGCGGCGCCCGGCTGGCAAGCCCGGCGGCGCATTGGCGGCCGAGGCGGAAAAGCGGTTTCCAGCGCGCGGCGCGATGCTAGAGTTTGCCTCTCGTGGGTGCGGCCGGGTCCGCCGGAAACAGGAGCAGATATATGGCGGCCCTGCGCACGCCTGAGCCGACCTCTTACGCCGCTATGGACGGCATGCCGGTGCTGTCGCTGGCGACCTTGTCCCCGGACGCCTTTGCCGATGCGCTAGGGGAGAGTTTCCGTACCTATGGCTTCGCGCTGGTCGCCGATCACGGCATGGACGCGGCTCTCATCGCGCGCGGCTGGCAGCTGGCTCGCGCGCTGTTCGCCCTGTCGGGTGCGGCGAAGCGCGCCTATCTCGTCCCCGGCGGGGCCGGGCAACGCGGCTATACCGCCTTCGGCACCGAAGTCGCCAAGGGCGCGCAGGCCACCGACCTCAAGGAATTCTGGCATGTCGGCCGGGAGGCCCCGCCGGGCAGCGCGCCGGCGGCCGAGATGCCGCCCAATGTCTGGCCGCGCGAAATCGCGGGTTTTCGAGAAATCTTCACGGCGCTCTACGCCGCTTTCGATGCGGTGGGCGCGCGTATTCTCGCGGGAGTGGCGCGGCATCTGGGCCTGCCCCCGGACTGGTTCGACGGCAAAATCGCGCAGGGCAATTCGATCCTGCGCCTGCTCCATTATCCGCCCGTGCCCGTCGATGCGCCCGGCATCCGCGCCAGCGCGCACGAGGACATCAATCTCATCACGCTGCTGCTCGGCGCCGAGGAAGGCGGGCTTGAACTGCTGACGCGCGAGGGCCGCTGGATCGCCGCCACGCCGCCGCCCGGCGCGCTGGTCGTCAATGTCGGCGACATGCTTCAGCGCCTTACCAACCATGTGCTGCCCTCGACCAGCCACCGCGTGGTCAATCCACCGCCGGCGCGGCGGCATATCCCGCGCTATGCCATGCCCTTCTTCCTGCATCTCGCGCCGCAGGTGCTGATCGAGGCGCTGCCCGGCTGCATCACCGTAGACAATCCCGTGCGCGAGCCGCCGATCACCGCGCACGCCTATCTGCAGCAGCGGCTGCGCGAGATCGGCCTCATCGCATGACCATCGTCGCGGCGAAGCGGTATCGCGACGGCCAGTGCGTGGATGAGACGGTGCTGGGCGCCGGCGCGCCGTGCCGGCCGCCGGAGGAGGGCGAGTTCGTCTGGATCGGTCTCGCCGAGCCGCAGTCCGAGGAGCTGGATCAGGTTGCCGCCTGCTTCGGCCTGCATCCGCTGGCGGTGGAGGACGCACAGAATCACCGACAGCTCCCCAAGGTCGAGCAATATGGCGACCAGCTCTTCGTCGTGCTGCGCACGGCGCATCTCGAAGATGAACGCATTGCCTACGGGCAGACCGCCCTGTTCCTGGGGCCGGGCTTCATCGTCTCGGTGCGGCACGGCTCGCAGCGCGCGCACAGCGATCTGCGCGCCCATCTGGAAGCCGCGCCGAGCGCGCTCGCCCAGGGGCCGGACTATGTGCTCCACGCCATCATGGATTTCATCGTGGATGGTTATTTCCCTATCGTCGAGCAGTTCGAGGATGAGGCGCTGGCCATGGAGACCACGGCGGGCGACCGTTTCCTCGACCGCGCCTCGATCCTGCGCATCTTCTCGATCCGGCGCGAAGTGGTGCGCTTCCAGCGCGTGCTCGGCGTGATGACCGATGTGGCGGCGCGCCTCGCCAATGTCTCCACGCCGCAGATTGACGCCGACATGCGGCCCTATTTCCGCGATGTGTACGATCATGTGGTGCGCGCCGAATATCGGCTCGGCGGCCTGCGCGACATCCTGGCCTCGGTGGTGGAGATCAGCAATGTGCTGGAGATGCAGCGGCAGGGCGAAACCACGCGCCGCCTTGCCGCCTGGGCGGGCCTGCTCGCCGTCCCCACCGCCATTGCCGGCATCTACGGTATGAACTTCCGCTTCATGCCGGAGCTGGAGTGGCGCTACGGCTATTTCGGCGTGCTCGGGCTGATGGGAGCGGTCTGTTCGTTTCTCTACTGGCGGTTCCGGCGCTCGGGCTGGCTGTAGGAAGAGGGGTCGCGCAGAGGCACAGAGGGGATTTTTGTCCACGCGCAGACGCAGAGGCATGAGAGACAGGCGCGCCGCCGCGCCATTCTCCATCCCTCCGCGCCACCGCGCTTTGCGTGTCAAACCCTCTTAACGCTGCGCTTCCGGGCGACCCACCCGTTCACGCCGCCAGGGTCGACGTATCGTCATAGAGTTCGCGCGAGAGATCGGCGCGCATGTCCATCTCTCCGGCGTCTTCGTAGAGCATGGTCAGCACGTCTTCGCCGCGCCCCTTGCTGTGGATACGGGCGAAATCACCGGTCGGACGGAAGCCGAGCTTGCGCAGGACGCGGCCGGAAGCGGGATTGTCCACGGCATGCCGGGCGCGGATCCGCTGGTGGCCCAGCGCGCGGCCGGCGTGGACGAGCGCGCTCGCTGCCTCGGTGGCGAAGCCCAGCCCCCAATAAGGCCGCGCGATCCAATAGCCCAGTTCCACGCCCTCGCCATCCTCGGCGGGCGTCAGGCCGCAGCCGCCGACGAGGCGCGGCAGACCCTGCGTGCGCGAAAAGACGAGCAGTTGCGGATGGCGCGGATCGCGCGGCCGCGCGAGATAGGCCTGCGCGTCGTCGGATGCATAAGGGAAGGGCACGCGCGCGAGATTGCGCGTCAGGCCTTCGTCGTTGAGCGCGGCGGCCAGCATGGCGGCATCTTCCTGCCAGCCTGGCCGCAGCAACAGTCTTGAAGTGCGAGCGAACATTGTCGGTCTCTCCCTTGCCGCACGGCTCTGCCGCGCTTTGGTGACGCCTTGACGACAGCGCCCCGACGGCTTTGCGATTGCGTGTGCGGCAAGCGCGTCGGGGGCCGGGTCGGTTCCAAGGGAGGCAACAAAAAAGGGAGGAGGGGCGACCCCTTCTCCCTTGGCTTTGCTGGAGTGCCGGAAGCCCGGCCTACCAAGGGATCGCCCCGCTGGACGATCCCTGTGATCGTCCGATTATTCGGCCGCTTCCGCCATCGCGTCGACCGACACGAATTTGCGGCCGAGCTTGCCGTCGTGGAACACCACGCGACCCGCAGAGAGCGCAAAAAGCGTGTGATCCTTGCCGATGCCGACGTTGCGGCCCGGATAGAACTTCGTGCCGCGCTGGCGCACGATGATGTTGCCGCCGATCACGTCCTGACCGCCGAACTTCTTCACGCCCAGGCGCTTGGACTCGGAATCGCGACCGTTGCGCGACGAACCGCCAGCTTTCTTATGTGCCATGGTCTAAACTCCTCGAATCTTCTCTGGCGCTCAGGCTTCCGCCGCGGCCGGCTCGGCCTTCTTGGCGGCGGCCTTCTTCTTCGGCGCTTCGCCGCCGATCGAAACGATCTTGAGGATCGTCAGGCTCTGGCGATGGCCGTTGCGGCGGCGATAATTGTGCCGGCGGCGCTTCTTGAACACAATAACCTTTTCGCCGCGCGCCTGCGCCACGATCTCGGCCGAGACGGTGAGGCCCTTGGTATCCTTGATCTCGGTGCCGTCGCCCGCGAGCAGCACATCGCCGAGCACGACGGTATCGCCGGCT
>Ga0182738_1007558_pt1 | contig 11021 bp, 9 predicted proteins | sample eDN5th30CBELigMG_FD_128876 | JGI IMG/M metagenome (GOLD analysis project Ga0182738, IMG submission 128876) | Enriched Miracle-Growth compost microbial communities from Emeryville, California, USA - eDNA 5th pass 30_C BE-Lig MG (version 2)... ... | reverse complement strand
TCCTCAACATGGATTCTCCCCATATCAGAGCACATTATGGTGTAATCAGAAGGAGTCACTAGGATTTTCTTGCAGGCAAGCTTGGTCAGTTTCTGCTTCTTGCGAAAGAGATGCAGCACAAGGAACAAAAGAAAAACTATCACATCAATCCCAATCACCAAAGGAGATAGGAGACTTATATCTTGGACAGTAGTCCCACTGTATCCAAACAACGCAGAAAAACTCTGCCCAAAACTGAAAAATAACACAACTCCTACCAAACCACCAAATATCACGATTACTTGCTTCAAAAACAAAAGGTACGCGGGAACCACAGGCCCCAAGTGAAACAATTCCGCCTTATTGCAGCCCAGCTTCAGCTTCTTCCTTGTCCTTCGTAAACCTGTTGATTCGCAAATATCTTCAGCGTGTTTTGAAGCTGAAAATGGGCTCACTCTGTGAGCTTCCTTATGTTTGATAGCTTCATTGAAATCTGGGGGAGTTCTGTTGGGTTGGTACTGGGAGGAGGGCGAGGGATAAAATCTAATCACATTTTCTTCTCCTTTAGAGTGCCGAGGAAATTTTGCTTGCACTTTGTTTGTATCCAATGATGACATTTCTCTTGGCTTGTGCTGGAAAGATATCTCATTATGAATAACAAAATCCTTTTTATCCAGCAATGGTTGCGAGGCCTGATTCTCCTCGGGTTTCGTGTTGGAAGAAAGTCGAAATTGCAGCTTTGCAGCTATTGACATCAAGTTATTTAAATCAGCTGGAAACGAAAACTGAGAGCAGTAGAAGCCCTGACCTTAAATTTTTATCTTTTTATTTAGTTTTTAATTTTCAGTTTCTCATTGACTCATTCAATCCATTCTGGTTGAATTTTTCCCAACTCTCTCTCTGATTTAGCTCTTCCTTCTTGTCAATTCTAGTCGAATCATCTGACTGACAAATACCAGATTGAACAACCTTTAACATGATGAGACACTTTCAAAAAACTTCTGATGAAAAGGATTTGCATGAAATAAAAATTGACCCAAATGGGGAAGTAAAAATAAATTAATGATCAATGGATGAATGAAAATATGTCAGTTTTTTCTCTTGATTAAAATGTAGTCATCAACACGAAAAGATATTTTTTGTTTCTGATCCGGATTTAGATGAGATCATATCAATTTGAGATGACGTTTGAGAATTTGAGATTCAAATATCCTCGATCTGTAAATAGCTTTTAATTTAACTTTCCTGGAGGTCAAAAATAAGCAAACAAAAACAAAGGAACCTCCCAGTTTGAATTTAAACAGTTTTCCAATTCGAGGTGTTTCTCCCAAACAGAATTTTTTGCTTCTTTTAAAAATTGAAGAGATTGATGGTTTTTTTGGACATCAAGATTTTTTTTCTCAAAGTTTTTCCCAAGTCAAAAAGGAGGAGAGGACTGTTCAAGTTCTTCGCATTACGCCTGGGAAAATTTTTTTCTTTGAAAAGTCATTTGAAAGTTGTATTTTTGAGGGGAAAACAGTTTAAAATATTTTGGCATTGTTAAAATCAAGCTTGTTTTGCCAAGAAACTAGAGATAGGTTTCAGTGCAAGTCTTTTTCACAAAAACACCTGAAAAAAATTCAAAAAGGATTTTATTCTTGTTTTTGCTCCAGATCTTCGTGAAATGCTAGGACAAAAAGACAAGAAGGCGACTTTTCCCCCTGGAAATTTCCCAAAAAAATTGCATCTTTGCTGAAGGCAGTGCTTCTCAAAGTGCATATTTGACCCGACTTTGTCAAATTTTCAAACTCATTTGTTGTAATTCTTTGCAAATTGATCTGAGACAAATGCATCGGATCTGGCCCTTTTGTTGAGAATTTTGTGAAAAAGTTTGTTCGGGAAAACTTCCGACAAAAATTTTGAATTATCCAACTCTTTCGTCAGTTGAGAGATTTCTTGCAAAAGAATTTTTCTATTCGATAGCATATTTTTTTTTGCTCAATATGTTCGAGTTGTTGAATTGCAATCAAAATTCCTGGGATTTCATAATCTTCTCTGTCAAGTAAGTTCTGTGGGGCTTTTCGGAGAATGTCAGATTTTTCGAAAAAACATTCAAGAACGTTTGAAATTCCGGAGAAAGATTGAGAAGCCCTTGGGGAGGGGTTGCAGAGGCTCAGAGGGCTTTGCAATTTTTCAGCACTATTTTTTTTCTCCAAAACCTTTTGGAATTTTTTGTTGTTGCAAAAACTTTGTATGGATAATTTGCTCTTTGAAAAAATCAGGAATTGATTTTTCTTCTCAGTTTTTCTCTTCACAGAAAAATACTGCGTTGTTTTAGTGTTTTTGCAACTCATCTTTCATTTCGATTAACTCATTCTTCTTCCTTTTTTTGGCAAAAGAAAAATCAAATCAGATAAATTATTTCATTGATTTGCTATTTAGAGCTCTTTTTCAGGGAAATCTCTCTGTATTAAAAGCTCTTGAAATTCTCCGCCTGACGAGAATTAATAGTTCATAAAATTCTACAAGAAAAGGTTGACCAGATGTTTATTAGTTTTCAAGGAGAATCGAAAGGAAAATGGTGAATGATGAAAAATTCAAAAGAAAATAATTAAATATTTTTTTATGAAGTTGAGAAAATCAACTCAGGAATGAAAAAAAACTGGCCCTTTTTTCTGAGGCTCCGAGCTGAAAAAAATCTGTTATTAAAATTCCTTCACCATCATTCCAAAGAGCAAAAAAAAAGAAATCTACCCCTTTTTGTAAAAATTGATGTTTTTTCTCTAGGAATTTTGAAAACAAGGCCCAGATATCAACCTCAGTTTTTTTTTTGGGCCAATATTGAAAAGAGTTTCTGATGCTAAAATTTCATTTTGGATATTTACAAAAGCAAGAAGAAAATATTTGAGGCAAGTCTCCTAAGAATGAAGTTCTAAAATTTCGAGTAAACACTTTTTATCAGGACTAAGAGATCTTGGGTAAGAATTTCTCCCTCTAGCAATTTTGAGCCTTCTCAAAAAAGCCTACATTCTGACGGGCAATACCTTTCAAAAATGGACATTTCTTTGTCAGCAGCCCAGATATTTCGAGGGAGACCGAATTCTCTGCTTCTCTTGCGCCTTCCAAGAATCTTATCAAAAAGTATGAAATCTGAGGAAAATCTAAAATGAATCGTTCGATCGTGCAATTTAAAAATCGCTTCACTATCCTAAAATAACTTTTCTCGAATTTTTTTTCGAATACAAAATTATTAGAAAGATTACTTCTTAAACAACCTGCAAATGAAAAGGAAAGCGTCAGCCATCTTATTTGAGACTGTTGAACTTCAATTCTTTTTTCTGAGCCAGCTCTCCTAAAGTCTGGGAGAATCCAAAGTTTCATCTCGAATTTCCTCAAGATCTCATGAGTTAATGAGGATTAATTTGTAAATTTTTCGTGGTATTTCGAATTTAATCTTTCGAAAATTCTCATCTTCGAATTATAAAAACGCTTAACAAAGAAAAAATCGAATTCATTTATGATGGCCAGACTTTAGAAACTCTCTCTTTTTTTTAAAGAAGTCTTGATTAAGATGTGACTCTTATCGTTTCCACAATCACTTCAAGACTGAGTTTTGCTTTTTTGTTGGAAATCAAACATTACGGAGAGAAAAAGGAAAAAATAAATCTTCTAAAAATTAAAAAGCTAAATCTAGCTCAATTTACAACAGTAATAAACAAAAATTCGAGAGGATATTTTTATAATTTCTTTTACAAAGCCTTTTACAAACCAAGTTAGCTCACCATGTTCGAAAGAGTTCTTGAAAAAATACTTTTAAACGTTATTGGACCGTATGTAGACGGTATCGACAAAAGTAATTTGAAGGTTGGAATATGGAGTGGAAAAGCCGAAGTCTCCAACATCTCGGTCAAACCTGAAGTCCTATCAATGTTTGACCTTCCCCTTCAAATGATATTCAGCTCGATTGGCAAACTGTCACTTTCAGTTCCTTGGAAGTATCTTGGCAGCAAGCCAGTGGAGATCATTCTGGAAGATGTTTACATTATCATCCATCCTCAGGATAGAGAAAAATGGAAACATGCTGACCTCCAAAATGCTTCTCAGAAACTTAAAATGATGGATTCTTTTGCCAAAGATTATTCATCCAAACTCTCCAAAAAAGAAGAAAGTAAATCTGACATAGAAAGTAGCTCCAAAGAGCAAGGCTTAATTGCCAAACTCTCTGAAAAAGCAATTGATAATGTTCAGGTAAAGGCTAATATTTGAAAATCTACTTTACCAATATCTCTAGGTTAGTATCAAGAATATTCATTTAAGATTTGAGGACCCAATTACGAAAAAGCCGTATGCTTTTGGTATTACTTTGGATGAAATTCTACTTCATACAACAAATGAAAAATGGGAAATTACATTTGTTGACAGAACACAGCCAGAAAATAAATTGCTTCCAATGAGGAAAAAGCTCCTTTTGAGAAACTTTGGAGCCTACTGGACTACCAATGACTCTTCTGAGATATTTGGTCATTTAGTTCCAGCTGCAATACACAAGAAAATGCAACGAAACATCCTGAAAAACTTGTCTGACCAGAGTATCCAAGATTTTATCATTAACATCAATGCGGAATGCAAACTTACTCAGAAAAATAGAAAGGACACAAAGACAAAAGACGATCCTGAGTTTGATATCATATTCTTCTTGGCTCCCGTTCACCTTTCTATAAAAAAGAAACAGCTTCAGGACATGATTTCCCTTACTTCTTTCTTGGAAGAATACAAGAAATTCAAGTTCCAGGCTCTCAAAGAAGAGCAAAAAGAAGCCCAGGATTTCCTGTCAGAATCTCAACTTTTGATTCAAAAAGATGAGTTCCAGATGCTCTTCAAGAAAATCCTGACAAAAGACCAAGATGGTCTCAAAAATATGCTGAAAGTTCGTGCTGCCCTTGATGGACCTGAGCAAGCCCAACTGTTTGAAGAATTGCTGTTATCTATGCCAGATGAAGAGATTGCCATTGCAATTAAGCAATCGCTTAAAGAAATTGAAAAAGAAAAAAAACTCCGTGAGCTTGCCGAGCAAAAACAAGAAAAGGGTTGGAAAAGGGCATTCTTCAAAAATTTTTTCAAGAGTGAAAAGAAAGAAAAACAAGATGATGAGTCTCTCTGGGAGAAGGAGGATATCACTCGAATTGAAAAATACTTGGACCAAGCACTTGCAAATGATAATGATGGTCAAGAGGAAATGGAAGAAGGAAAGGTCAAAAACCTTGTCAAGTTCAAATTTATTTCAGAGGCTGGAAGCGCCATACTGTCAAACGCCTTGGAAAACGGTTCTGAACAAGGGATAACTTTCCAATACACAGGATTAAGCTGTGATGTTTTTATGACTTCTCAGTCAAAAAAGATTGAAGTCGATTTGAGTGATTTCGATCTCTACTTGAAAACAAGATACTCCTCAGACAAAAGTTTCATAAATACTCATGTCATCAGAAGAGTCAATTATTGGCTCAGTCCTGAGAAACAAACTCAGATCATTTCTCTGACTTGCGAGGATAATCCAGTTGGCACTTATTTCAGGGTGAAGGCTCAACAAGTCGAGGTTGTTTATCGCAAAGCCTTAATCGACAGACTAAAAGAGTTTTCACAGATAATCCAAGAAAAACAACAAGTTTCTCAAGATTCAAGTGTGAATGAAGAAGCTTTTGAAATTAAAGAACAACCAACTTCAAGCAGTCTCCAAGAAGAAGCAAAGAGACGATTCTTTGACATTGATATAAAAGCGCCAGTTATCGTGGTCCCTTTCTTGCAAAATGGTGATTTGAAGAGTGAATGCTGGGTGCTAAATTTGGGACATTTCATAATGAAGACGAAGGATGCAGTGACCGAGGAAGATCAGCTCTACGATAAATTTGAACTTGTCCTAAATAACCTCAAATTCCAATATTATCCAACACACGCTTTATTCAATAAATTACAAAAACCCTCTTTGGAAGAAGAAAAAAGTATCTCTCTGTCACTCAAGAAAGAAGAGGAAGAGGAGCAGAAAATGCTTTTTGATTTAGTTGAGAAATTCAACCTCAAAGTGAAGATCAGACAATTTTTGCCTGGAAGTGAGAAAAAACCTGAAGCAAAGGAACTCGCTAGGCTCAGTGTCGATGTCCTCATTCCGACACTGGATTTGCAGTTAAGAGATGATGTTTACAAAAAGTTGCTTCAAATCTCTGCAATCTTCGACTTCTCTGTGGAATCAAAGCACATAGAGATGGCCGAAAATGAGCGAGTCAAATTGATGAAGGGACACGATAAATTGGGAACTTTGTACATGCGAGAGAAGAAGACTCCAACTGAATGGATCAAACACTTTTGTGTCTTGAATGGAAGTTATCTCTACTTTTTCAAAAACGCAGATGATCAAAGACCAGCCCTCACTTTTTCTTTAAAAAATGCAAAGCTTCAAAACTACCATGACGATGTAGATAGGCAACAGGCATTCTGCGTAATTTTATGATTTTTCGTAGTTGTTCTAATTTTTAGATAAAAAATGATAAAGCAAGTATTTACGTCGCGACAGAAAACGCCAAAGAAAAAGAAGAGTGGGCAAATGCACTACTTGACAAATTTGATGAATCTCAATCGATCCAGCCCAACGCTTTCCAAAGATCAATGTCTCTGAAAAAACTTAAATCCCATCACCACCATGAAAATCCACTCCCACCACCACCAGATTATGAATCTGCTGATCTTGAGATCTTTTTCCAAATTAAAGATGCCAAGTTAACCCTTCTTAATTTGGGGACCACCAGTCTGAAAAAATTGCTTGAAGTTCATGCTCAAAATTTCGAAATAAATTATTTGAAACAGTTCAAGAAATCGGGCATGAATGTCAATATGAAATCACTCGAAGTCAAAGATTTCCTCTCATTCTCGGATCAAAAACTCATATCATCCACGCCTCCCAAAGAAATCGAACTTGCTGAGAATGCTGACCTCATTGATGTAAAAGTTTTTATACTTGAGCACGACCACCCAAAATATCATGAAACACAAACTAATGTCCAAGTCACCCTCGAATTTGGATACCTGCATCTCAACTATAAACCTCAAATCATCAATAAACTTCTTCAATTCTTCTCCTCCTCGATGAATGAAAATCCCTCAATCAAAAAGAAGAAAAGCCTGGAAAATTATCAACCTCATCCTCATGATCATAGCTCTCCTACTCATACACTTTTGAATTTGCACATCAACTTTAAGCAACTTGATCTTGGATTCATACATGCAGAATCTCACGCTTGCTTAGCAGAACTAGCTTTCAAGAACATCTGCTTTAGATTCAACCAAAAGACGCATTTTACAGAATTAGAAGCTACTCTGGGAAACATCCAATTATTTGATACCACTGATCCCAAGAGAGTTGAACTTGTGGGAATGCAAAACCAAGAGGACGGAAATCTGCTTGAAATCAATTATAAAAGCTATGATCGTCAGCATCCACAGGCTCAAAATCAAGACAATATTTTCACTTTTGTTGATATAAATATGAGCAACCTCCAAATCAATTATATTCATCAGCTATTCATGAGGTTGATTGGCTATGTGCAGGATCAGCTTTTACCCTCCTTGTCGGCAGATTCGAGTCAAGAAAGCAGCAATCCGGTTGTTAGTAAAGAAGATGCTGAGGAAATTGTGAAGAATCCACAATTTATGGATTTGAGTATTAATGTGAAAAGTCCTATTATTATTCTTAAACCATTATTACATCAAAAATGTCAAGATTATCTGGAAATTCAACTGGGAGATTTGAAAGTAAAAACAGGAGTTAACAGAAATTCTGAGCGTTTACCACCAGCAAACCAATCTGTTGAATTTATATATTGTCAAAACTACGGCATTAATATGCAAAACATTGGTATTTGGAGAGTTGATGGCGAGAACAAATATCGCCTCACTCAAAAGGTTTCGTTCAATTTGAACCTGGAAATGCCAACCTTCACATCTGAATACAAAACTCTCCTCTCATCCTTTGATGAAAAAATGAGCTTGCAAGGAAGAATGACACCCCTTGTTTTTGTTTTAAGTGACCAAGACCTCCTCTTGATCAAGAAAGTTTTAACCTTTAATATCCTCTATGATGATGGCATGAATCATACATTTGAAATCGAATCAAAGAGGGTCGATCAAACCCAGGTTGCAGAAACAAAATCAAGTAGTACAAATAAATTTATTTGACAATTAACCTCATTTTTTTAGGTCAATATAATATCAATCTGGTGTTTGAGAATTTCACTCTTCTTGCGTTATCTGAAGAGGATTTACCTTTTGTGATGCTTAATTTGCATATCTTACAAATTGCTGTTGACCAAAATGAGAAAAACGAAATGTTGGGGAGCATCAAGGCTTTTGAAGTAAATGGAAGCTATTTTAACCCCTTGCGGACAGAAAATATCAATATTGATTGATATCTCCTTACTTTCGATTTTTGGATCATCTTTTGTCAAGAGTTCAAGATCAAAATCAGCGGCCCGTTCTTTCTCCATCACCAAAGAAAGAGATGATTCTTTACGAATAGTTGTGAAGATGGCCAACTATATAAATTCTTGTTGAAACGAATGATTTTCACACTTTGTGATTTTCAAACTTTTCCTGGATTTTGAGATTTTTAGAAAATCATACTTTTTCCCCAAAAAATGTTTTTCAGATATGAAAATCTCGGAAAAGAAGACATTTTGTTGAATTTGAGTTCGAGATTTTCAGACCCAAATCTTTTTTTTGATAAAATCACAAGTTCCAACAAGACAAAAAAAATTACCAGGGCTCGGAAGTTCCCAATTTCCAAAAAGCTTTTGAATTCCCTTGAAAACTTCCAAAATTTCTGACAAAATATTTGGAAAAAATTTTTCTTCGCCCAGATTTTTGGAGAAAATGCAGGAACCCTTCTCTTTATTATTTTTTGAGAAGAATCAGAGTGCGAAAAGTCTCTTTTTCACGGGCTGTGGTCGTTTTTTTGACCGGAGAGAAAAATTCCCTGAGCTCAAAATTAGTTTTTTTTTTCAAAAAATTTTCCAGAAAAAAAATTCTCTGAGAGATTGATGAAAATGAAAAAATAAGAGAATGAAAGTTGAAGAGCCTACGATTCAATCAAGATTTTACAATCATTCAGAACTTCCTTTAAGCTTCGAACATTATAAAACTCCCAAACTCAGCATCACGATATCATATTCAAGGGTTTCGAATTCATCTTTACAGAGTTCAGGAAAGTCAAAACCATTTTAAATTGTTGGTTCCATTCATGATCAATCTTCTTCTCATTTTCCACCAATTCTGTCGAGCTGGAGGATAAAATTGAAACTCAAAGTTACGAACCTCAAGAAAGAGAATATCATTTTGAGAACCTGTTTGTAAAATCGCATAGTTCTCGAACAATGTGCGATGATAAAATTTATCAATCAAAATACGAATAAACAACGAATATGAAGAAATGTTGAAATTTGTTTTGACTCTCTTTAAAATCAAAGATTTTAACCTCAAAAAGTTTTCCAAAAAAAAACACTTTTTACCAAGGGAAAATTTTTTGAGAGAGTGCCGAAGATGCCTTATTTTGTGACCGGCAATCCCCAGCTCTAAGAAGAATAGTGACAAAAAATTCAAACTTCCTGATCAACCTCTTGGCATTCTGATGATTCCACAGAGGACACTATCTTCGAAAACGCTGGCCTAGAAATTATATCTCGAATCATTGAAGGCTTTTTGACGAAGAGCTTGGCAAAAAAACGACCAAAAAAGAATCTTCCAAAACTTCAACAGTGTTCTCGATCGGAATTTTTATATTCCAGCCATCTAATGGAAAAGATTTTCAGGCTTTCCGACCTTCTAAAAAATTTTGACCCCCTTTTTTTTTGTTTTAAAAATTCAGTATTCAAAAAAATATCTAAATTTTTCTGTATAGAGCAGAAAGGACTTCCTGAATTTCCGATGACGAGTGCGAAATTTCCGCCAAATCGGAATGTGTTGTGGGCAATCAGCAACACTGAACTTCAAATAAAAAACCATAAACTTTCAGTTGGAAAGAGAGAGAGAGAGAAAGAATCTGAAGCTTTGATAAAAAAGTTCGATCATATCAGCGAAATATAGAGAATCTGATTTTCAAAAAACAATTTCCTGATTTTTTCCCCCTCTCCTGAGAAAGAGCCAACTGACAGGTTTATGTTGTTCTTTGAAGTTTCTGACGCCAATTCTTGGGAGATCAACGTTGATTGATTTGGTCCTGAAGTATAAAAAAAATTCATGACCAAATAAAATCTGAGCGCCAGACATCAGGAAAATTTTTTTGGCGCTCAAGGGGTTAATAAAGCAAACGAATATCGACTCACCGAAAGACAAATGCTTGGACATCTAAACAGAACAAATAACTATACTCTCACCAAGAAAGATAAGAAAATTTTGATTGAAGAAATTGTTACAAGTGCTAAGCAGTACACCCATGACCTCACTCAGGCATTCGAGTCAAAATTAGAAACTGAAAAAGATATTCAATTTAGCTTTGCTTTCGAATTCTTGCCTGGAAACAGAAAGATCCTTAAAATCGATCTCACAGAACTGAAAATCTACCTTGTTCCAGATATTCTCTCAAAGCTTTTTGAACTTATCCAAGTCAGTGAACAAAACAATCCTGAACCATCATCATCAACAATTGAGTCCACAAATGGCCAGAATCCACTCTTCAGGATTGAAGTTGATCTTCGAAATATCCAAGTTATTTTACCAGCTTTTGAACCAAATATCATCACAGATAATCCCTATCTCCTTGTCCTAAGAGGTTTATTTATCTAGAATTCCCTTTTCTAACTAACAATTCCTTCACAGGCGACTTCTTATGTGGGTATGACAGTTATTCTGAGCCAAGCCTTGAAACTGTGGTTAAATCCCTTGAAAACCAGCACCAGCAGATTTTCCGAAAGATGATTGAATAACTCCTTTTTCTTCTTTTTCTCCTTCTTTTTAGCTCCACATCTCTTTACCTGTTGAACGTTTTACTGTTAATCCGATAAATAAATTCATATCTGTTTCTT
>Ga0182738_1007557_pt1 | contig 11024 bp, 7 predicted proteins | sample eDN5th30CBELigMG_FD_128876 | JGI IMG/M metagenome (GOLD analysis project Ga0182738, IMG submission 128876) | Enriched Miracle-Growth compost microbial communities from Emeryville, California, USA - eDNA 5th pass 30_C BE-Lig MG (version 2)... ... | reverse complement strand
GGCGGCTCGCCGCCAGTTCGATCGCCAGCGGCGAACCTGCCAGGAGGCGTGACACCTCCAGCACCGCTGCGAGGTTCGCTTCGTCGAGCACGAACCCCGGGTCGGCGGACCGCGCGCGCTCGACGAACAGCTCGATCGCCGGTCGTAGGGCCGCAGCTGCCACCGCATCGCGGTCCGGGGCGGGATCACCGTCGACCGCCACGGCCCGTGGTCCCTCGAGTGGTCCCAGCTCCAGGACCCGCTCACTCGCGAGTCCCAGAGGAACCCGGCTCGTCACCAACAGCCGCAACCCGTCGCAGCCGGTGACCAGCCCCTCGAGCACATCGGCGGCCTCGCGGACCTGTTCGAAGTTGTCGACGACGAGGGCGAGGTCACGGCCGGCGAGCGCGCCGACGAGACCGTCGAGCGAATCGGCCTCGGACGAACCGCCCACACCCAACGCTGCGCTGAGCGCCGCGGGCACCTGGTCGGCACGGGCGACGCCCGCCACCGACACGAACGCCACACCGTCGCCGAACCGGTCATCGAGGCGATCGGCAACAGCCAGTGCCACCCGGGTCTTGCCTTGTCCACCGGGTCCGATCACGCTGATGAGTTTTTCGTTCCCGCGCGTGAGCCAATCGAGCAGCATCTCGGTTTCGTCCCGTCGCCCGACGAGCGGATTCGGGGCGCTCGGTCGGCCACCCCAGCGCTGTCGAATGGCCATCGTCGCGTGACACCTCCCGAACCGAGACCGCGAGTATTGCAGCATCACCGCGCCCGAAATCGGGCATCTGCCCGATGCGTGCGCGATCCGGAATTTCGTACCTTGCAACGATCGACCGTGCAAGGAGCTCTCGCATGCAGCGCACTCTCGGCCCCATCATCACCGTGTTCCTGCGTCGGGAGCGACCGGCGCACCGGTCATGGCCTCCGACGGCACGAGGCCACCGAAGCCGAGTCCGGGCCATGGCCGTGATGCTCGCGCTGGTGGCGCTCTCGGCCGCGTGTCAGCCCGGGTTCGTGAACCCGGTCGTCGGCAGCGGTCCCCCGGGCAGTACCGGAGACGGGGGCGGTGCCCTCGACGCCACGTTGACGACGCCGACGAAGCTGGCGGTCGCGCCCGACGGTGATGTCGCCGTCGTCGATGCATCGACGTGCGCGATCCGGCGTATCAGTGGCGGCACCATCTCGACCGTCGCCGGTGACGGCACGTGTGGCTATTCGGGTGACGGCGGACCGGCCGTCGATGCGCAGATCCAGCCGCAGCCAGAGTCGATCTCCCATGGCAGCGGCATCGCCTTCGACGCAGCCGCCAACCTCTTTCTCGCCGACGTGGGCAACGGCGTCATTCGTGAGATAACGCCCGACGGCACGATCTCGACCCTCGTGTCGACGGACGGGCTGAACGGCGGGTTCTTCGCCGACATCGCCGTGGCCGCCGACGGCAACCTCTATGCGGCCGTCCCGGGGCTCGGTCCCGACACCGGCATCTACCGCGTCGACAGCGACGGCACCGCGACACGCATCGCCACGTTCTATCCGGTCGCGATCGCGGCGGACCCGACCGGCGGGCTCGTGGCGTACGGCAACGGTCGGATCGTGCACGTCGACCTGGCTTCCGGAGCGGTGGACCCGATCGCCGACGCGCTGGGGCTCGTCTCGATCGCCGTCGATCGCTTCGGCAACGTCTACGGCGCGACCGATACCCAGGTGTTCCGTTACGACGAGGCGGGCCCGGTGCTCATCGCCGGGACCGGCGCGCCGGACTCGTCGGTCGAACCGTTCTACGGCGATGCTCACGACGCGACGCTCAGCCCACGCGGCATCGTCGCGACGCCCAACAACGGCCTGCTCGTGACCTCCGGCCACGTCGTCTACCGGATCGACCATCCGAGCACGGTCGTCGCGCCGCTGCCCGGTGCGCCGACGAATGTGACCGCGACCGCCGCCGCCGGCGAGGCGACCGTCGGCTGGACCGCGGCGACGAACACGGCGGCCTATGCGACGGCCACGTCGACGGTCACCGCCCAGCCCGGAGGGGCGAGCTGCACCACCGACGAGGTGAGCTGCACCGTCACCGGGCTGACGAACGGCACCTCCTACACGTTCACCGTCCACACGACCACCGGTGCCGGGCAGGGACCCGAATCCGAACCGTCTGCGCCGGTCGTCCCGCTGTCGGTGCCCGACGCGCCGACGATCACCCGTGTCGACACGTTCTACGACGAAGCCGTCGTGTGGTGGTCGCTTCCCGCCGACCAGGGCGGCACTCCGGTCTATTCCGGCACGGCGACCGCCGACCCTGGCGGCCTCAGTTGCACCACGACCACCGCCCACACCTGCACGATCGTGGGGCTGACGGTCGGCACGACCTACACCTTCAGCGTCACGGTCGCGAACTCGGTGGGCTCCTCCCCGCCGTCGGAGCCCTCGCTCCCAATCACCCAGTTGCGCCCACCGGGCAGACCGACCGGCGTCGCCGCCGTCCCCGGCGACGCCCAGACCACCGTGTCGTGGACGCCCCCCTCGGACACCGGCGGCGGACCGATACTCGGCTACCTGGTCACCGCATCACCCGGTGGCGCCACCTGCACCACCGACGGGGCGACCGCCTGCACCGTCACCGGGTTGACCAACGGCACGACCTACGGCTTCACCGTCGCCGCCCGCAACGCGCTGGGCTACGGACCGGCGACGTACACGGCCGTGTCCGCGACGCCCGCACGCCTGCCCGGGGCGCCCACGGGGCTGCAGGTCGAGGTGACCGCCCCGAGCACCGTCGAGGTCACCTGGACCGCTCCCGACGACACCGGCGGCGTGCCGCTGACCCACTATGTGGTCAGCTCCGACGTCAGTGGTCTGGCGTGCACAACCGCGGAGACGTCGTGTGTCGTCGACGACGTCGCGGCGAACATTCCCACGACCTTCACGGTGGCAGCGGCGAATCCCACCGGTACGGGTCCGTCCACGCCGCCATCGGATCCCGTCACCGTCGTCGGGCCGCCGCCGGTCGCCATCGCCCATACCTGGGTCACCGGCGCCGACCAGGTCACCGTGGACACCTCGTGGCTGACGGTCGGTTGGGACGCGATCGCCAACGACGGAGGGAGCCCGATCGTCGCCTACACCGTGATCGCCACGTCCGACATCGCCGGCGACCCGCCGATCGTGTGCCATCCCGACGCGAACCCCATCCAGTTCAGCCAGCGCTTCTGTGTGGTGGAGGGGCTGCAGGTCGGTCACGCCTATACCTTCACCGTCATCGCGACGAACCAGTACGGGGATTCCCCGCCGTCGGCGCCCACGTCACCGGTCATCGCCCCGCCCTTCGTGCCCGGCTGCGACGACGGCTACTGCGGCGGCGGTGGCAACGAGGTCTGACCTGCGGCGACCCGTCCCAGGTGGGCCTCACCGAGCTGGTCCGGCATCGCCCCGATGCCGGCTCGCCTCGCCGGGTCGCCGGTCAGCCGAGTGCCGCGACGAGGGCGCGCAGGGCTCTGCCCCGGTGGCTGATGGCGGATTTCTCGGCGCGGGTCATGCGGGCGAAGGTGCGTCCGTCGCCTTCGTCGGGCACGAACACGGGGTCGTAACCGAACCCCTCGACCCCGGAACGCTTCTCGGCCACGGTGCCTTCCACCACTCCTTCGGTGACCAGTTCGCGCCCGTCGGGGGCGACGAGCACGAGCACGGTGCGGAAGCGTGCGGTGCGCTGTGCGGGCGGAACGCCACGGAGTTCCAACAGCAGCCGCGCGATGTTGCGGTCGTCGTCGTGGTCGACGCCGCCGAAACTCGACGTGTCGACCCCGGGACGACCCTCGAGCGCATCGACCTCGAGGCCGGTGTCGTCGGCCAACGCGACCTCGCCGGTCGCCGCCACGATCGAGCGGGCCTTGAGGCGGGCGTTGCCGGCCAGCGTGCCTGCGTCTTCGACCACCTCTGGGATCTCGGGTGGTCGGGCGAGCACTTCGATCCGACCGGCCAGCAGGCCGACGAGTTCCGCGTGCTTGCCGGCGTTCGCCGTCGCCAGCACGATCCGAGCCGGCGGACGGTCGAATGCCGACGACGGCGTCTCAGCCATCCCGTGGTGCGGGTGGGTCGGCGAGTACGGCACGCTGCAGGGCCGTGATCTGGTCGATCCCGGACTCGGCCAGCACGAGCAGCTCGTCGAGCGCTTCCCGGCCGAACGTCGCGCCCTCTGCGGTCCCTTGGATCTCGACGAAGTCACCGAGGCCGGTCCGCACGATGTTCATGTCGACCCCGGCCACGGAATCCTCGACGTAGGCGAGGTCGAGCATCACTTCGCCGTCGACGATCCCGACCGAGATCGCGGCGCATTCGGTGGTGAGCGGATGGCTCGCGATCGCGCCCGCTGCGACGAGTCGCGTCAACGCGTCGTGCAGGGCGACGTAACCACCGCAGATCGACGCGGTGCGGGTGCCGCCGTCGGCCTGGAGCACGTCGCAGTCGACGATGACCTGCCGCTCCCCCAGGGCCTTCATGTCGCACACCGCCCGCAGCGACCGGCCGATGAGACGCTGGATCTCCTGGGTTCTCCCCGACTGTTTGCCATTGGTCGCCTCTCGGCGGATCCGCTCGGCCGAGGCGCCGGGCAGCATCGAGTATTCCGCGGTCACCCAACCCGCGCCGCGACCGCGCATCCAACGGGGGACGTCCTCGTCGACCGAGGCGGTGCACAACACCCTGGTCTCACCGAAGCTCACGAGGACCGATCCCGCTGCCTGCCGGGTGAAGTCGCGTTCGAATCTGATCGGGCGGAGTGCGTCGTTGGCGCGGCCGTCGTGGCGCATGGGAAACCTCTCGTCGGGACGAATGGCGGGCCTCGCCACGCTAGTGCCCGGCCTCGCTCGGTGGACCGGTCGCGGCACCGCCACGAAGCCGACGCTGCGTTCGTGCGGGAGCCGGGACGCTGGATCGTCGGTACGCTCGGGTACCCGCCGAGTCGCACGCGAGAGGATCGACCATGCCGAGTGAGGTACGAGGAGTGATCGCCCGGGCCGCGGGAGCGCCGGTCGAGCTGACCACGATCGTCGTGCCCGATCCGGGGCCCGGCGAAGTCGTGGTGGATGTCGCCGCATGCGGGGTCTGCCACACCGACCTGCACTACCGCGAGGGTGGCATCGACGACCAGTTCCCCTTCTTGTTGGGTCACGAGGCCGCCGGGCACATCGAAGCGATCGGCGACGGGGTGACCGAGGTCGCGGTCGGCGACTTCGTGGTGTTGAACTGGCGGGCGGTGTGCGGCGAGTGCCGGGCGTGCCGCAGAGGCAAACCGCAGTACTGCTTCGCCACGCACAATGCCGCCCGGAAGATGACCCTGGTCGACGGCACCGAGCTGACCCCGGCGCTGGGCATTGGCGCGTTCTGCGACAAGACGCTGGTGGCCGCGGGACAGGCCACGCCGGTGAACCCGGCCGCACCGGCCGAAGCCGTGGGACTGTTGGGCTGTGGCGTCATGGCCGGGATCGGCGCGGCGATGCACACCGGTGGGGTGCAGCAGGGCGACTCGGTGGCGGTCTTCGGGTGCGGCGGTGTGGGCGACGCCGCGATCGTCGGTGCCCGCCTGGCCGGCGCGACGACGATCATCGCCATCGACCGCGACCCGCACAAGCTCGTCGCCGCACAGAACTTCGGGGCGACCCACACGATCGACGCGTCGACCATCGACCCGGTCGAAGGCGTGCGGGCGGCCACGAACGGATACGGCGCCGACGTGTGCATCGAAGCGGTCGGCAACCCCGCCGTGTTGGAACAGGCATTCTATGCCCGTGACCTGGCCGGCACCGTCGTCCAGGTCGGCGTCCCCACCCCCGACATGGCGATGCCCGAGCTGCCCATGATCGAGTTCTTCGGGCGCGGTGGGGCGCTGAAGCCGAGCTGGTACGGCGACTGTCTGCCCAGCCGCGACCTCCCCGCCCTCACCGAGCTGTACCTGCAGGGGCGCCTCGACCTCGACGGGTTCGTGTCGGAGAAGATCGGCCTGGATGGCATCGAGGACGCGTTCGCCAAGATGCAGCGCGGCGAGGTGCTGCGCAGCGTGGTGCTGCTGTGAGCGCCGCGACGAACATCGAACTGGTCACCACCGACGGCGTCTTCGCCCTCGACGGTGGTGAGTGGGAGGTCACCAACAACGTCTGGCTCATCGGCGACGACACCGAGGTGCTCGTGATCGATGCCGCCCACGATGCCCGGGCCATCGCCGACGCGGTACACGGCCGGCGGGTGACCGCCATCGCGCTGACCCATGGCCACAACGACCACATCGACGCCGCGGTCGCGCTGCGCGACCTGGTCGACGCGCCGATCCTGCTGCACCCGGCCGACCGGATGCTCTGGGACGTCGTCCACCCCGATGCGTCCCCCGACGGTGACCTCGCCGAAGGCGACGTGCTGTCGGTCGCCGGCACCGACCACGTCGTGCTGCACACCCCCGGTCACTCGCCGGGGTGCGTGTGCTTCTACGACGCCGGCGGGCATCTGTTCAGCGGAGACACGCTGTTCTGTGGCGGGCCGGGCGCCACCGGGCGGAGCTTCTCGGACTTCGACGAGATCATCGTCTCGATCCGTGAACGTCTGCTCACCCTGCCGCCCGAGACCGTCGTACACACCGGCCACGGCGAATCGACGACGATCGGCGCAGAAGCACCCGACCTGGCCGAGTGGCTCCGCCGCGGGCACTGATCCGCGCCCACCGCCTCGCGGGCGCTGATCCGCACCCACCGGCGCGCGGACACTGACCCGAGGCCACCGCCCCGCGACCTTTGACCCGAGGCCACCGGCCTCCAGGCAAATCCGGCGCGCTGTGCCGGTGTAGGCGACTTTTCGCGCCAGATTTCGGCGACGTGGGCGGGTTGTCGCGCCAGATCTCCTGTTGGGGTGAGCGGATACGCTTGGCCGAGCGATGACTGCGCCCCCCGTCCCCTTCGAGTTGACCGAACGCCACCTCGATGTGGACACCGGAACGCTCACCTTCTCGTATCGGTTCGGCGACGACACCTTCACCGAGGCCTTCACGTTCGCCGAATCGCCCGAACCGGTGATCGACCCGGCACATCCGGCGATCGAGCACCTCCTCGACGTGGCGCACGTCTGCGTGGGGGTGAGCTACTACAAGCTCACGCTTCCCGGCCGGATCGTCGCCGACCGGACGCTGCACCCCGCGATCGTCGACCTGGTCCCCCACCTGTACGACCACGGGCTGCGCGAGCTCGCCGTCCGCAACGGGCTCGGTGTGCCGCTGCCGATCGAGATCGACACACCCGGCGCGCCGGTCCCACCCGACGTGACCCCGATTCCGTTCTTTGCACACTTGACCCGTGCCGGTGCGGAAAACCGTGCAAAGAACGAAAATGTGCCCGGCCCGCTCGTGCCCTTCGGCGGCGGCAAGGACTCAACGCTCACGCTCAGCGTGCTCGCCGACGCCGACGCCGACCCGGTCGCGTTCTCGATCCACCCCACACCGGTGCAACGGCGCGCCGCCGCGGCGGTGGGCGTGCCGCTGGTCGAGATGACCCGGCGGCTCGACCCGCTGTTGGCCCGACGCACCGCGGAGGGCGGGTGGAACGGGCACGTGCCGATCACCGCGATCAACTCGTCGGTGAGCGCGGTGGTGGCGGCGCTCACCGGGCGACGCGACGTGGCGATCGCGAACGAGCGGTCCGCCGAGGAACCCACGATGCGCATCGACGGGGTGCCGGTGAACCACCAGTACTCCAAGACGTTCCGCTTCGAGACTGCACTCGCCCACGCGATCGCCCCCAGCGGCATCCGATACTGGTCGTCGGTGCGACGCTGGTCGGAACTCGCCATCGCCGGGGCGCTCGCCAGACGTGGCACGTTGCGCCACGCGATCCTCTCGTGCAACCGGGCGTTCAGCCTAACCGATCCCGACCCCGACCCGACCTGGTGTCGCAACTGTGCCAAGTGCCGGTTCACGTTCCTGTCGTTCGCGCCGTTCCTCACCGTCGACGAGGCCACCGCAATGTTCGGCGGCAACCTGCTGGACGACCCCGACCAGATCGGCGGGGTGCGAGCGCTGTGGGCCGACAAACCCTTCGACTGTGTCGGCGAACTCGCCGAATCGGCGATCGCGCTCGACCACCTGGCGACCCGTCAGGGCTGGCGCGACACCGTCGTGGTGAAGGCGTTGCGCGACGACGCGGCGCGCGTGGCCGGCGCGTCGGGCACCGACCTGGCGGCGCTGTTGACCCCGGCGGGCGAGGACCGCGTGCCTCCCGATCTCGTCGACCGCATCGACGGGGCGCTGCATGCCTCGGCGATCATCGTGCACGAATCGTGACGGGTGACCGGGTGGCCGGTCATGGCGCGGCCCGCCGCGCGCGGCCCCGACCGGGAGCGATCTGTCGGTGAATGCACTGGCGAGCCGGCCAAGCGACGTGCTCGGCGGCGCGGACGTGGTGCTGCTCGGGGTCGGCGTCGAGACGCTTACGGTGCTGCCCCACTTGCACGACGTGGAGGTCGGCCGGGTCCGGGTCGTCGAAGCCGCGTCGCCCACGCCGGAGCAGGCGGCGACGCTCAGCCACCACGGCATCGACCCGACGGCACTGCTCGACGAGGTGCCCGAGCGCGCCGATGTGGTGCTGCGCAGCCCGGGGTTCCCCCGGCACCGCGACGACGTCGACGCGATCTACGCGAGCTGTCGTCTGGGGACGACCCCGACCGGGCTGTGGCTGGCGACGCGTGGTCCCCGCCGGACCGTCGTGGTCACCGGCACGAAAGGCAAGTCGACGACCGCCACGCTCATCGCCGCCGGTCTCGAGTACTGCGGGCTCGACTCGTTTCTCGCCGGCAACATCGGCACCGCCGCGTGGCGGCACGACCCGCAGCGCGACGGCGTCGCCGTGGTCGAGCTGTCGAGTTACCAGGGCGCCGATCTGCTCACCACCGGCGAGGTCGCCGTGCTGACCCTGCTGGCCGACGACCACATCGACTGGCACGGCTCCGCGGCGGCGTACCGCCACGACAAACTGCGGATCCTCGACCCGAGCAGCGGCGACTCCGGCGATGGCTTCCCTGGTGTGGTACGCCTCGCACTGGAGGGCCAGGACCTGCCCGAGCCGCTCTCCTCGGCCGTGACCCGCGTCGCGGCGGCCGGTGACTACCGGGCACGCAATCTCGCCCTCGCCGTCGCCGCGGTGCGCGCCGAAGCCGCCCTTCGCGGCCACGAGGCACCTTCGGTCGACGAGCTCACGTCGGTGTTGGGGGTGCACTACCCAGACCTCGCCAGCCGTTTCGAGGTGGTGCCGAGCGACGACGGGATCGTCTGGATCGACGACGCGCTCGGTTCGAACCCCTCGGCGACCGCCGCCGGGCTGGAGCGGCTCACACCGGGCCCGGCCGTGTTGATCGCCGGCGGCCACGACCGGGGCGTGTCACTCGATCCGGTCCTCGACGCGCTGGGGCACTGGCCCGCCGGCTCGCTCACCGTCGTCTGGCTCGGCGACCGAGCCGATCACCGGGTCTCGGCACTCGCCGAGTCGGCCGCGATCGACCGGGTCGTGCCGGTGGCGTCGATGGGCGATGCCGTGGCGAGCGCGGCATCGGTCGCAGGCGATGGGTGGACGGTGTTGTTCTCGCCGCTCGCCCCCACCGAACGTGCCGAGGGCAATTGGTCGACCCGCTCGGCCGCCTTCAGACAGGCGATCGACCGGCGCACCTGACCGCCGTCGCCCTGGGGGCCTGTGCCCCCCACGTCGAGCGCCCTCGCAGGGTGACCGCAGATCGACCCGGCCGTTCCCACTCTGGTCGCCCTCGCGTCCTACGGAGATCCGTGCCAGTCGTCCACGTCGGGAAATCTGACATGCCCCGGGGGTGGCTGCGGGGCCGGCCCCACCCACAGCAATCGTTCCGCACCAGCGCGAGCGGAGTCCCGGTGGGACCCCGACAAGTACCGGAGAAATCCTCCGGTGGCTTCAGTCCTCGACGGGTGGCTTCGGCACGTCGCCGGGTCGGTCAGCAGCCGGCACCAGGCGCCGGCAACACGTTGGCGCGGCTCAGGTCACGCACCCGGGTCACGTCCAACAGCCGCAACGCGTTGCGGATCTCCAACTCGAACAGCCCCAGAACGTGCTCCACGCCGGCTTGGCCGGCCACGGCCAGCCCGAACAGCCAGGGTCGGCCGATCTGCACGGCCTTGGCGCCGAGGCTGAGCGCCTTGAGCACGTCGGTGCCACGGCGGATCCCCCCGTCCATGAGCACCTCGATGTCGTCACCGACCGCGTCGACCACATCCACCAGCGCATCGAGCGCGGCGGGCGCGCCGTCGAGCTGGCGGCCGCCGTGGTTGGACACCACCAGCGCCGATGCGCCCGCGTCGACGGCACGGCGGGCATCTTCGGCATCGACGATCCCTTTGAGCACCAGTGGCCCGGACCACACTTCACGGATCCACGCCAGGTCGTCCCAGGTGACCGGCGACGCCGCCATGTCCAACGGCGACAGCCCTTTGGCGGTGGACGTCGACGGGTTGCGCTTCTTGTCGATCTCTTGCCGCAGGAGCCGACCGACCCACACCGGCTTTGAGGCGAACTCGAGACCGAGCCGTGCGACGGTTGCCGGGCCGGGTTTCATCGGCATGATGACCCCGTGGGCCATGTCACGCTCGCGTCGACCCAGCACCGCGGTGTCGTTGGTGACCACCAACGCCGAGAACCGGTTGTTCTTCGCCTCTTCGATGAGCATTTCGGCTTGCTCCCGACCTTTGGGGGCATAGAGCTGGAACCAGCCGGGGTCATCCACCGCGGCAGCCAGGTCGGCCGGCTTGGTGCCCGCCACCGTAGAGAGGACCGCGAGCGTGCCTTTGGCCGCGGCGGCCCGGCTCGCACCGATCGGGCCTTCGGGATGCACCAGGGCAGCCATGCCACAGGGAGCCACGATGATCGGCAACTCCAGCGTGCGACCCAGCACCTCGACGGACAGGTCCTGGTCGGCCCACGCCGTGGTCGGGGCCTGCTGGCGGAGGTTCCACCGTCCGAACGCGTCGCGGTTGGCGCGGCGGGTGCGGC
>Ga0182738_1007554_pt1 | contig 11027 bp, 9 predicted proteins | sample eDN5th30CBELigMG_FD_128876 | JGI IMG/M metagenome (GOLD analysis project Ga0182738, IMG submission 128876) | Enriched Miracle-Growth compost microbial communities from Emeryville, California, USA - eDNA 5th pass 30_C BE-Lig MG (version 2)... ... | reverse complement strand
TACAGAGTGAGTATCGAGGAGACGACACAACTCACGAATCCGAATCACGGAGATGTTGCATGCACATCCAACGAGACATCAAACGGCCAGACGAAGTCGCCACGGCAGCTTTCACGGACAGGCTTGATCTTACGTACGGTCCGCTCGAGAAACTCGGTCGCTTCTTCCTGCTCGCGGAAGAGCAAATGATGAGGATGGGCCTGAGCCTGTGTTTCGGGTCATTCGACGAGTTGGCCGCCACGAACCGCGCGCACAGCAAAACCTGGCGGCCTCTTTTGCCGAGCTTTGATCCTGCCCTCTCCGAACTCGACGACGACAACGCAATTTGCATTTTCGGACGCGATACGAATGGAAACGTCGTTGCGACACAGGCCGTCAGGCTGTTTTCGTGGACCGATACGAATTTCTTCGCCGAGGCCGAGAACCTGAGACTGTTCTACGCCGATCCCCCCCGCTCGCGCGGCGTGGGCGAGCGATGCGATGTTACCGCCGAACCGACACGAGAGATCGAAGGCCGAGTCTTGTTCTCGGGCGCGGGGTGGTATCGGCCCGACTATCGCAGCAAAGGGCTCGGCGTGCTGATGCCGCGGATCGCCCGCCTCTACGCGTTGTCCCGCTGGTACATCGACTTCGCGGTCTGCATCATGGCGGAAGGCGTCGTCAAAGGCGGCTTTCCCGAGCGCGCCGGCTACCGGCATGTCGATTGGGCGCTCAAGATGCGTCATATGCCCGTGTTTCGGGAGGGAACGGTGACCGCCGCCGCTGTCTGGATGGATACGGACGCCGCCCTGCAAGACCTGGACGCGATGCTATTACGCCTTGCCGGCCCTCAGATCGACGGTGCGATCAATGACATTGGCCGACATGATCGTCACCCAATCCGGCCGACCGGTAGCGATCGGTAAGAGCATTCGCCGATACCGCGAGCGCATCAGACCGACGTGGGGCCGCTTGATCTCGATGTCGACGTCGTCAATTCGGTAGGTCCCGCTCGCGGCGACACTCGCGTATGTGTCGGCAATCCAGAGCCCGTAGGAATAGTCGGCCTGGTCCTGCACGCGAAGCCCCGATGCCATACGGAGCCACGTATCCTCGAAGGCGGTGAAGGCACCACCCATGCTGGCGATCAGGCTCGTGCCATTGGCGAGGTTGCAGTCGGCGAGCACCAGCCGTAGCCCCGGATTCGCTTCGAGAACAGACGGCAGCGAGGCACGAAACCGGTCGGAGTTGTCGTTGACCCATCCTCGAAACAGCTCTTGCAGCACTGGAAACTTCGCAATAGCTCCAGTGTCTCTCAGTTCCGCCAGATGAGCATCGCGCCTCTTGAAGCTGCCCTCCGACACGGCCATCGCGATGGCCATCGCTGCTTCTTGCCAACCGGGTAGCAGACGGCTGCTGTCGCCGTCCGCGCCAACCGTCGTCAGCAGCACCCGGACCGGTTTCTCGAGCCGCAACTGCTCTCGGACGGCAATGATTGCCCGTGGTGCCGCCGTCTGCGGACACAGCCAGACATGCGCGCCTCGCTCATTGACCGAGAACGCGACAAAGCCAAGGTGACGAACTGCGAACGCCCCCAGCCGGCCGTCGATTGTTGACCACCCCAGGCGGCGATGAAGCTGGCTCGACTGGGCCGAATAGATCTGGCCGCTATCGTCAATGAGCAGGCGGTCTGGCAGAGCCATCTACAAATCCCGACTTCAGACGAGTGGCATTGTCTAACACGGTGACAAGCTGTGTCCAGGTCCGAATCGCGGCCCACACAACGAGCCAGGACGCGAGTTCCACGCGGCACAACGGTAGCTTGAGTGACTCCGAAAAGCCCCGCGTCTAGGGTTGGCGCCGATCAGCATACCCGACGCTTTCGCTGATTCCGGACTGCGGGCCCAGGTGCCCCACGAGGGGCACACTCCATGGATTATCGGCAGATCACCGACAGTCTCGGTCGCGGTCCCGTTCATGAAATGGAACTCCTCGTCAATAAAATCTACTCGATGCGGGGCGGCGATCCCGCGGGCCGCGCTGCACTGGTGGAATTGTTGATCGCCATGGTCGCGGCAGTGATGCTTCGCGATGGCCGCGAGCGCGGAGCCGACTTCGACGCCCACGTCGACGACGTGGCGCAGAGGCTGCGCACTCTCTGCATCGCGGCACGGTCGATCCATGACTGACATCCCCCGCGGCCTCGGGCACGATCACTCCCGATCGTCGTTCGTTGCAAGCTCCGTCGCCGCTCGCCCGTCGACTATCGAAAAATAGTCGCGCCGCGTTAATGCTTTCTTAAGCCAAATGCCAACATCGTCGGGCGTTGGTTAATCGAAGCTTAATTCACGAGTTCCGAGCGGGTGGGGGCGGCGTTGTGGCGTTGGGTAGCGTAGAGTTTACAATTGCAGTCATAGGGCTCGTTTTGGCCGGCGTTCTCAAGGGATCGACCGGCATCGGGTACTCGACGTGCGCGCTTCCGTTTCTGGTGGCGGCCGTCGGCTTGCAGCGCGGCATGGCGCTCGTGATCGTTCCGGCAATCGCCAGCAATTTCTCGCTCATGCTCAATGGCGGTGACACGGGCGCGGCCTTGCGTCGCTTCTGGAAGTTTTACGCCGCGATCGTTCCCGGTATCGCAATCGGGTCCAGCCTGCTGGCCAATATCGAAGCTCATGTCGCCATAAAGCTTCTGGGGCTCTTGACCATGGCGTACGTGGCGATCGCGTTGCTACGGCCGGGACTCGCCCTCAGTCGGACAGGCGAACGCGCACTGGCGATTCCGGCGGGCTTCACCAACGGCATCCTCACCGGTCTGACCGGATCTCAGATCATGCCGCTCATGCCCTACATGATGTCGCTTGGCCTCACAGCCGGGGAGCAGGTGCAAGCCATCAATCTAGCGGTGACGTTTACCTCGATCGCATTGGGAGGAAGCCTTTTGATAACGGGCCTCGTCGAATGGAAAGTCCTGCTGCTTTCGGCGATCGGCACCATTCCGGCGATTATCGGCGTCGAGATCGGCGGCTTGATACGGAAGCGATTGACCACGCAACGGTTCAAGCAATTCTCGCTGATCATGCTCGCGGCTCTCGGGCTCAGCTTGACGGTCCAGTCCGGACTGCGTCGTGCTCCGGATTGCTCGGCGGCGCAGACGGCGCCCGATGGCCCCAACGACACGTGCGTCCGATCCGCGGCAATGCACCATCACGCGCGGTAAAGCTTTGGCCTGAAATTCGCTCCTGCCTTCCGGGCGCGGCGAATTTCAAAACTTGCCTTGGGTTCAAGGGATGCAGATCAGATGGATGCACGGGCGGCGATCAGCCCAGCGGCATGACGAGCCGGAGCATGCTGGCGGATGGATTCAAAACCAGATGGGTAACCGCCATGGCGTTGGCCGCGACAGAAAACAGCAGGGCGCACCAAGACGCTCCCCGCGACGATCCAAGCCAGGAATGGGCCTCACCTATCCGCCCGTATCGGGCCGCACTCGATCCTGACCCGTTCTCAATCATTTTATCCGCCCGCGGTACTTCGACATGAACACATTACGACTTATCACGGGTCCAGTTACGGATCTCTTTGCAGGCTCGACCGACGCTACTCCAAATCGGGTTGCGCGCATCGGCGAGCCGGAGAATTGCACACCGAGCCTCTGATCCACGCGGTGTGCGACGCTGCAAGAAACCATCAAATCCTCGGTCCCGACCAGCAGATCGAAGGTATCGAGAGTCCGCGTGCAGCTTTCGAGCTCGATCAGGGCCCCGCCGGCTCCCCAATCCAATGCGACGCAGCGGATGCTCTCGCCGCGATCGGGAATGATCATCGCCTGCTTACGCGTTGCCCACCGCCCCGAACGACGACGATCCTTTCCGGATCCTTCAGCCATTCCGAAAGTACCTCACATCCAAAACGCCGGCGACCGCACGAGCATCGAAGGCCATCGTGAGCCGCGCGCACACCTCATACCCGACGCTTCGAAGGGCATCGAGGAGATGATATTATCAGACGCTGAATAATAGGCCGTGAACAGAAGCGGATTCACGCGGAACCACCTTCCGATGGCTCTGCCGGCAGGAATCGATAGAGCCAGGCGCGAACCGCGCATCCTGTTCCGATGAGGCCGTGGGCAAATCAGACTTCAAAGCTTTCCAGCTTCTGTCCCTTCTTCAGGGCAGCGACGAGCCAATTCGGCTTCCGGCCCCGACCGGTCCACGTTTCAGCGGTGTTCTTGGGATTGCGATACTTGATGGCGACTTTCGTCCCCTTGAGCTTGCTCTGATTGCGGCTGTCGCGGACGATTTCCGACAATGAGAGACCAACACGCGCGGCCATGGCTTCCATCTGTGCGCGCAGATTATTTTTTTCCGCGGACTTTGCCGTGACCATCGCTGCGTCGACGCGATCGCGAAGCTCCGACAGTTCGGCGAATGACATCTTGTCGAGACCGTTTATTTTGGCCATTGTATCCTCGTGATGATGAACGTTCGTGGAGAACTGGCGGGCAGTTGCGATCCAGCTTCTGCTCTATATCCCGACATTCATTTTCAAATCAATAACATAGTTTCTAAGCAACGCGGCAATATCGCAGCCATTTGCCTATCGCGGGGCGGTGGATCAATTGAACACCGCCTGTCGAGACACTGAAACCGTCGGTATAGTCATCGCATCCGTCATAGCGCTATTAGCACCTCTGGTTCTCCCATCGATCGGAGCAATTGCCCCGTTGGCGTCTTCAAAGCGCGGCCGCATCGATTGCCTCGCAGCCGATCGCATGATGAAATGATCAAGTGCGGAAAAGGGGGCAATCAGATGTCGATGCGCGGGGGGCAAATTCGGAAACCCTATCGGCTGCCGCAGCCGGCAGCAGCCGGATGAGCGAGACGACCACCGCGCCCACGACCAGCTCGGGCTTTAGCGGCATCAGTCCGCGCCAATGGCTGATCCTGCTGATGGTCCAGCTCGCAACCATGATCAACGGCATGACCATCACGCTCGCGAACGTGGTGCTGCCGCAGATCAAAGGAGCGATGGCGGCGAGCCCGGAGCAGATCGCATGGGTCGTCACGTTCAATCTCGTGGCGACGGCGGTGGCGACTCTGCTGACCGGTTGGCTCGCACGGCGCCTCGGCTGGCGAACGACAATGTTTGCCGCCGTGCTGGGGCTGACATTCTTTTCATTCCTGTGCGGGATCGCGCAAAGTCTCGAGGCGCTCGTATTCTTTCGTGTCGGCCAAGGTTTGTTCGGCGCTCCAATCATGCCGATGGGCCAGGCCATCCTCCTTGCGAGTTTCCCGCGGCATCTCCATCCTCTGGTGATGATGATGTGGGGCATCGGCGGCGTCATCGGTCCGGTGGCGGGGCCGGTTCTCGGCAGCATCATCAGCGAGGCAACGAACTGGCGCGGCGCCTTCTTCATGGTGGTGCCGCCGGGAATCATCGCAACTGCGATCGTCTGGATTGCGCTGCGCAACCATACGGAACGCACGCCGCAGAGTTTCGACTGGACAGGATTTCTGGCATTGAGCATCGCCATCGGATCGGCGCAGCTCGTGCTCGATCGCGGACATCAGCTCGACTGGTTCGACAGTTTCGAGATCACATTCGAAGCGCTGCTTGCGGTGATCGCGTTCTGGATATTCCTCGCCCATAGCCTGACAGCGAAAAAGCCCTTTCTCGATCTCAGCGTCATGCTCGACAGAAACTTCTCGATCGGGCTGCTCCTGGTCTTCGTACTCGGAATGCTGAGCTTCACGCCGATGGTGCTGTTTCCCGGACTGCTGCACGATCTTCGCGGCTATCCGGACGCGGCGATCGGCATGCTGCTCGCAGGACGTGGTTTCGGCAATTGGGCGTGCTTTCTGATTATCGTTCCGATGACCAGGCTCTATCCCCGGTTGACGGTCGCGTTGGGCCTGGCAGCACAAGCGGCGTCGGGTTTCGCCATGGCCAAGCTCGATATCAACCTAACGTCCGAGCTCGTGTTCTGGACCAATTTCGTGCAAGGCTTCGGCTTCGGCCTCGCTTTCACGCCGCTCTCGGTGCTCACATTCGCGACGTTGCCTGTGCGCCAGATGACTGAGGGCATGGCGATTTATCATCTCGTGCGGAATTTCGGCTCGTCGATTTTCATTTCGCTTTCGATCCTGCTGCTCGTGCGCTCGACGGCGGAAAGCTACGCAGGCATGGTGGAGGTCGTCACGGAGTTCAACAAAACCCTGGCGCTGCCGGAAGCGATGGGGCTGTGGTCGACGGCTACGCCGCGCGGATTGTTTTCGATCTCCGGCGAGATCCAGCGTCAAGCGGCCATGATCGGCTATATCAACGCGTTTTATCTGTTCGCCGTTACAGCGGCTCTTGCCACGCCCCTCGCCTGGATGATGCGGGCACCGCCTGCACCGCGCTCCTGACACCGAACGCGAAGGTTATTGAGCGCACCCCTGCGAATGCCGTATCAAGCTCCGCTGCGCATCGCCGCGCCCACGCAACAATCCCCTCCGAGGTGCCCCCGTGACCGAGCTGATCGACAAACTGAGCCGCCATGTGCCCCCTTTCATGAAGCTGCTCGGCGTCGAGCTCGTGTCCGCTACGCTCGACCGTATCGAGGCTCGTCTCGTGGTTCGGGATGACATGGGCAACGGCTCCGGCATTCTGCACGGGGGCGTCTATATGAGTTTCGCCGATTACCTCGGTGCCATCGGCACCGTGGTGAACCTGCCGAAGGACGCGCGGACCACGACCATGGAAAGCAAGACCAACTTCTTTCGGCCGACGAAGACCGGCGACGTGATCATCGGCGTCTCGACGCCGATGCACAAAGGCCGGCGCACGATGGTCTGGCAGACGCGGCTCACCGACAAGAACGGCAAGCTGCTGGCGGTGATCACACAGACACAGATGGTGATTCCGAAGGAGTGACGGTCGAGTGGTTACCGGCCGCGGAAGGTCGCGCAGCCGGTAACCTCTGTGCGCCAATGCCGGAGCGAACGCGCGTCACTCGGCCGCCTCGATCTGAGCCGGCTCCGCTTTCGCGACCGTTCGATCGCGAGCAAGGGCGGTCGCGGCCTGGTAATCGGTCTTGCCGGTACCGAGCAGCGGCACCTTGTCGACGATCAGGACGTCGGCCGGCACGGAAAGCTCCGTCGCGCCCTTCAATCGCGCGTGCCGCATGAAATCGGCTCGGGTCGCCTTGGCGTTGTCGGTGACCATCACAAGGCGCTCGCCCTTGCGCTGATCGGGCAGCGCGACGACCACCGACTGGGATTGAGGCCACAACGCCGCAGCCATCGCCTCGACGGCCGCCAGCGACACCATCTCGCCAGCGATCTTGGCGAAGCGCTTCGCGCGTCCCTTGATGCGGATGTAGCCGTCGGCGTCGATGGTGACGATGTCGCCCGTGTCGTGCCATCCGTTGGCGGGCGGCTCGAGCACGCCGGGATTCTCGGCCCTGTAGTAGCCGAGCATCACGTTCGGCCCCGAGACGTAGAGACGGCCGCCTTCCTCGATGCCGGGCACCGGCTCGAGGCGCGCCTTCATCAGTGGCGAGAGACGTCCGACTGTACCGGGGCGGTTGGCGAGCGGCGTGTTGAGCGCAAGCACGGGCGCCGTTTCCGTGACGCCGTAACCTTCGAGGATGCGGACGCCGAAACGCTCCATGTACGTCTGCCGCGTGCGATCCTTGACCGCCTCCGCGCCGGCCATGATCAGCCGCACGTTGTGGAAGTCGTACGAGTGCGCCGTGCGCGCATAACCACTGAGGAAAGTATCGGTACCGAACAGGATCGTGGCATTGGTCTGATAGATCAGCTCGGGCACGATGCGGTAGTGCAGCGGCGACGGATAGAGGTAGAGCGGGATGCCGCCCGTCAGCGGCATGATCATGCCACCCGTCAACCCGAACGAGTGAAACACCGGCAACACGTTGAACACCTTGTCCTCGCCGTCGGCGGCGACGCGCGCCAGGCATTGGGCAGCATTGGCGAGAAGATTGCGGTGCGAGAGCACTACGCCCTTCGGGGTACCTTCGGACCCGGACGTGAAGAGCACCACTGCCGGATCGTTCGGCTGCCGCTCGACGCGCGCACGCGACCCGCGAAGCAGCGCGCGAAGCTTGTCGGCCATGCCGATCTTGGCGCGAATGTCCTCCAGATAATGGACGACGATGCCCTCGGCCGTCAGCTTCTCGATCAGCGCCTCGAGCCGGCCCTTCTCCACGAAGGCCCGAGATGTCAGCAGCACATCAGCTTCGGCCGCACGGCACGCCGCCGCGACGTTCTGGGCGCCGGCCGTGAAGTTGATCATCGCCGGCACGCGACCGATGGCCTGCAGCGCGAAGAACGTGACCGCCACGCCGGCCGAATTCGGCAGCAGTACGCCGACGGACTTGCCCTCCGTTGTCAGCGGCTCGAGCTTCTCTGCGAGCACTTGGGCTCCGAGAATGAGCTTGCCGTACGAGAGGCGCGTACCCAGCGGATCTTCGACCGCCGGCGACTTTCCAGTGGCGCGCGTGCGGCTGGCTTCGACGAGTGCCGAGAACAGGGTCTGGTCGATGCGTGCGGTCTCGACCGCCGTATCGATCATGATGTCCTGCAGCTTGGCTCCGGCCGCCTGCCGGCGCGCCTTGCCCTTCAACGTTTCGGGCAGCGAGAGCTTGCGGGCGGGAAGGATCGTCACCGTTGTCTTCGGAAACCAAGCCTTGCGGATCTGCGTCGGGCGCATGTAGCTGAACCACGACCGTTCGGGCCCTTCGATGCGAACCGGAACGACCCACGCATCGGCCTTGTCGGCGATCATGGCGGTGCCGTCGTAGACCTTCATCAGGCCGCCGGTCACCGTCAGTCGTCCCTCGGGGAAGATGACCACGGTCTTGCCCGACTTCACGACGTTGACCATCGCACGCGTGGCAAGCGGCTTCGTGGGATCGAGCGTGAAGGCGTTGATCACCTTCACGAAGGGCTTCACCCACCACTTTTCGGCCATGGATGTATCGATGGCGAACGACGCGTGCCCCGGCAGCACGGCGTGCATGATCGGCCCATCCAGCAGGCTCACGTGGTTCGGCGCGATGATGGTGCGCTCGCCGGCAGCGGGAAGATTTTCGAGGCCTTTCACCTCGAGGCGCAGAAACGTCTGAAACAGGAAGCGGGCGACATCCTGCAGGCCGTCGCGTCCCCAAGCGTACATCACGAGACCGGCGACCAGGAGGCTGGCCAATCCAATCAGGCCGAAAAGGGCGGCTGGATTGACGCCGTGCGCCTGCAAGACGGCAACGGCGATGCCCGCAACCGTCATGTAGGCGGCGTTGAGGATGTTGACCGCCGCAACCGAGCGGGCGCGGTGCTGCGGCGGCGCCCAGGCCTGGACGGCGGCAAATGCCGGAACGATGTAGAGCCCGCCCGCAAAGGCAAGTCCGGTGAGGCCGATGAGCAGGGGCCAGCCGGAGATATTCGAGATGAACTCCCACGGTCCGATGACGTGCGGCGGAGGCGTCGCGGTCCAGGCAAGGAAGCCGAGTTTCGCCGAGAAGACCGCCATCAGCACCGCGCCGACCGGCACCAGCGCGAGATTGGGGCGGTGGTGGCTGGCGCGGGCGGCGACGAACGAGCCGAGGCCGATCCCAACCGTAAACGCGACGGTCGCAAGCGTAACGACGCCCTCGGAGCCGCCGATCTGCTGTTTGATGAGCGTCGGCAGCAGCGAGATGGCCACCGCACCGACGACCCAGAACCACGAGACGACCTGGCCGCCGACCCAGAGGCGACTGTCAGCCTTCAACTCGCCGAGTTGGCGGAAGGTGGACGCAAGGAAGTTCTTGGTGATCGCGAGATCGGGCGCACCGGGCTTGGTCGACGGAATGGCACGCGCCGAAAGCCAGCATGCAACCGCCAGTGCCACCGCAGCAGCAGCAATGCTGATCGGCTGCAAACCTTCGCCGATGGCGTAGCCGGCGGCGACCGCACCACCCAGGATGGCCAGAAACGTGCCGCCTTCGACCAAAGCGTTGCCGGCCGTCAGCTCTTCCGTCGTCAATTGATCGGGCAGGATGCCGTACTTGATGGGGCCGAACAGCGCTCCGATTACGCCATAGAGGCCGAGAGCCAGGAACAGAACCGGCACCGAGCTCAGAATGAAGCCCAGCCCGGCGATCATCGCGACGCCGACCTCGACAAGCTTGATCCGGTCGGCCACGCGGGCCTTGTCGTGCTTGTCGGCGATCTCGCCACCGAGGGCCGAGAATAGGAAAAACGGTGCCATGAACACGGCCGTCGCCAGTGTGACGAGCGCGGCGCCATGGTCGGCGCCGAGCTTGTAGAGGACGAGCAGTCCGAGAGCCGTCTTCAGGAAATTGTCGTTGAGAGCCGAGAAGAACTGGCACCAGAAGAGGGGGGCGAAGCGCCGCGACGTCATCAGCGTCTTGAACATGGTCGATCCTCGGTTTGCGCGTGCGCCTCTGCCGGGAGAATTGTCTGGCTTTACCGCACTGTAGAGCCGCGTGGTTAACAATCAGACGCAGCCATCAAATCGCTTTCCGGAGCGCATTGCCGGACCCGGCGGGAACTGCGGGCAGGACGGTGGGCCGCGATCCCCGCGAGCGACCGCCCTCGATCGTCACCAGCGAGGTCCTCCGCGCCGTGGCTTCGTCTTCCGACGACGTCGAGGGCAAGCATGACTCGGCTCCCAGCGCGCGCGGTGGCATCGCAAGGCGCGCATTGGCATCCAGCGCGAGCCGTGCCGCCCGGTCCGCTGAACCGAGCAGGAACCGAGAAAGGACGCGTTTCAAGGTACTTAACATCATTATTCGTCGCTCCAACCTGAATTCTATACGTCGTTCAGAATAGCAGTAGCATGATATTGAACTTCGATCAATTGAGTGTGTCGACTTGGCAAACAAGTTTTGAACATCGTTCTCAATAAGAGGGCAAATGCGAACGCAGCGTTTTTTCGACCCGTTTGCGCAGCCGCAACCGACACGGGCAGCGCTTCGGGCTTTCATGCGGCTCTGAAGACGGGTTTTCTGTGGCGAGACCACACGCGGACCCACGGAAGCATGC
>Ga0182738_1007553_pt1 | contig 11028 bp, 12 predicted proteins | sample eDN5th30CBELigMG_FD_128876 | JGI IMG/M metagenome (GOLD analysis project Ga0182738, IMG submission 128876) | Enriched Miracle-Growth compost microbial communities from Emeryville, California, USA - eDNA 5th pass 30_C BE-Lig MG (version 2)... ... | reverse complement strand
GCCATCAACCGCGGCGAATGGCGCGACGGCATCGGCGGGGTGGCCGCGCCCATTTTCGGCGGCCTTGAGCGGCCGGTGGCGGCGCTGGGTATTTCCGGCCCGCTGGACCGCCTGACCTCGGTGAAGATGGGCGAGTACGTGCCGCTGATCCTCGAGGGTGCCGAGGCCATTTCGCGCCAGCTCGGCTACACCGGCCCCTACGTTCCCACCCTCGCGTGCTGACGGCCGCCTTTTATTTTGTCCTAAATAATAGGATTCAATATTCAAATATTGAACGGTGGAAATTATCCGCGTATTATCGGCTTCCACACTGAAAGGAGAAACCGCATGATGAACAACTGGACCGACACGTTGACCAACCTGCGCAAGGCCGCCGGCGCGCTCGCTACCAATAACCCGCCGGTGGCGGCCGCGTACCGCGGCCTGAACGAAGCCCTGGGCAAAGGCCAGGCGCTGGACGCCAAGACCCGTGAGCTGATCGCGCTGGCGGTGGCGGTTACCACGCGCTGCGACGGCTGCATCTCGTCGCATGCCGCCGCCGCGCAGCAGGCCGGCGCCACCACCGAAGAAGTGGCCGAGGCGCTGGGCACGGCCATCGCGCTGAACGCCGGCGCGGCCTACGTGTATTCGGCGCGTGCCCTGGAAGCCTTCGGCCAGTTCCAGCGCTAAGCGGGCCGCGCGTCCGGCGCGATATTACGCAGGCAAGTATGGCTTTTCCGGCCGGGTGAAGGAGTCCTGATGTCCGACAATCTTGAACGCTTACGCCACTTCGTGATCGAGGCAACGCGCCTGGCAGACAGGCATGGCGCCGCCGGCATGGCCGGACCGGCGCTGCAGGCGGCGCTGGCCGACCTGGTGGCGCACGACGATTGGCTGCCCGATGCCTGCGCGACGCCGCATCCCGAGTATTACCAGCAACACCTGCTGCACTGCGACCCGCTGGAGCGCTTCAGCCTGGTGAGCTTCGTATGGGGGCCGGGCCAGGCCACGCCCGTGCACGACCACACCGTCTGGGGCTATGTGGCCATGCTGCGCGGCAGCGAGCTAAGCCAGCGCTACCGATCGACACCGTCGGGCTGCGTGCCGATCGGGCCGCCGGCCGCGCTGCAGCCGGGCCAGATCGAAGTGCTGTCGCCCGCCGAAGGCGACATCCATCGCGTCTGGAACGCCTACGACGACGCGGTATCTATTAGCGTGCACCTGTATGGCGGCAACATCGGAGCCATCGCACGCCATGTATTCGATCCGGCCACGGGCGCGGCGAAGCCTTTTGTGTCGGGCTACAGCGGCGCCAGCGTGCCGAACCTCTGGGACCGCTCGGCCGAGACGCGCAAAGGGTTGGCGTAGGGGCCAAAGAAAATGCCCAGCCTTCACTGGCTGGGCATTGAACGCCGGGTGGCCTGCGGCCTATTCCGGCCTTTCGGCCCATACACGCTCGAGGGCTCGCGGGTCTTCCGCCAGAGAGCGCGCCAAACCCGATAGCGACGGCGACGTATAGCGCGGGGCCGGCGCGGGCACCGGCGTGCCTTCCCAGTTCGAAAATCCGTTCCGCCAAACATTATGGGGGTGGCGCGGAGCTTCGGTCATGGAAAGCACTGGCGTGACGCAGGCGTCCGTGGATTCGAGCATGGCGGCCCATTCATCGCGCGTGCGGCCGCGAAATGCCGCTTCGAGTCTCGCGCGGATGATCGGCCAGCCCCTGGCCGCACCCGTGTTCAAGGCAGACGGCGAGGTGGTGGCGGGTCTCGGAATTTCCGCGCCCGCCGCGCGCTTGAAGTCGTCCGATGTGCGCAAGCAGGCCCAGCTGCTGATCGAGGCTGCCGCCGAAATATCGCGTAACTTGGGATTCGAGGCGGCCGCGTAACGGGGCGCGATAGCGGCCAAGGGCTGGTGCCATGCGGGATGGCACCAGCCGCTATTTATAAGGCAAGCGCGACCTGATCCGGCTTTTTATCGAACAGGTTAAGAATCCCGCCCGCGGTCACGTCGCCAATATCGGCATGCTGCCATTTCGGCTGTTTATCCTTGTCGACAATCAGTGCCCGAATCCCCTCGATCAGGTCCCCGTGCCGTAGCCATTCCTGGTCCAGCCGGAATTCCATATCCAGGCACTGGGCCAGTGTCATCTCTTTTCCGCGCTTCAGCAGTTCGAACGTGGCCGACAGGGCAAGCGGCGAACGCGTGGCCAGGGTATTGCAGGTTTCTTCGGCCCACGACACGAATTCCGGCCTGCGCTCTTGCCGCAGCGCCTGCATGATTTCGGGCACGCTGTTGTGCGAGAAATGCTCGGCGATCGCCGTTCGCATGGCAGCTGACAGCCCTGCGCAAGCCCCATGCCGCCTCCCATTATGTACCCCGTCATGAGGGCAATCGTCGGCTTCGGATACCGATGAATGGCATGTACCAACTTGTACTCTTCGGAGAAGAACGTCAAATACCGCTCGTCCTTGGCCAGATACGAGTCGTAGATGGCGCGGATGTCTCCTCCGGCGCAAAAGGCCTTCTCGCCAGAGCCTTGCAGCACGATGGCATCAATGCCGGGGTCCGTGGCCCAGCGTTCGAAATCCCCGGCCAGGCTTCGTACCATGGCCAGATTCAGGGCATTCAGGGCCGCTGGCCTGTTCAAGCACAGGTGGGCGGCGCGGCCATCTACCCACGAGAGAACCGCTGCCGTCGATTCTCCCTCTGTCATTCGCGGGTTTCCTTGCTATAGGTTTTGATAACGGCAGAGAAGTCCAGTTGTCCGCCACCCCGCATGTTGAAACCCTGGTAAATCTGTTGCGCCACCGCGCCCAGCACGACGGGCTGCCCCACGTATTTTGCCGCTTCTACCGCAAGGCCCAGGTCTTTAAGCATCAGATTCGAGCCGAATCCCCCTGCATAGCCTTTGCTGGCCGGCGCCTTATCGATGACGCCCGGATAAGGGTTGTAGGTATCCGTGCTCCAGCACCGGCCGCTGGATGTATTGATGACACCGGCCAGCGTCTTGGGGTCCATGCCGAGTGCGACGCCGAGCGACATGGCCTCGGCCGCGCCGATCATCGAAATTCCCAGCAGCATATTGTTCGCGATTTTGGCGACCTGGCCATTGCCAACACCGCCGCAATGCACGATATTCTTGCCCAACACGGCCAGCACAGGCTGCACCGCCGCAAAGTCCTCTGGTTCTCCGCCCACCATGATCGTCAAGGTGCCGGCCTCGGCGCCTCCCGTGCCGCCGGACACGGGCGCATCGAGTACCACGTGGTCGAACGACGCGGCAATCTTGGCCACCTCCCGGGATGTCTGAGGATCGATGGTTGAGCAATCCACAAAGCGACTGCCGGGCCTGGCCTGGGCGAGCAATCCTTCTTCTCCCAAGTACACCCCGCGCACCTGTGCCGGCCCCGGCAGCATGGTGATGATCAGGTCCAGATCCAGCGAGGCGAGTTGCGCCACCGACGTGGCAGCCCGGGCTCCGGCGGAAGAAGCGCGCTCGACCGCGGCGTGAACCAGATCGAACACAGTGACCTGGTGCCGTGCTTTCAACAGGTTCACCACCATCGGCGCGCCCATATTGCCCAACCCGATAAAGCCAATATTCATGTTGTCAGTCTCCTTGCATTGCCTGGAACGCGTCAACGATCGCGGAAAGCTGGCTTGCGCTTTTCTGCGAAAGCCGCCATTCCCTCTTTCTGGTCGTCAAGCGCGAAGGTGGAGTGAAAGAGCCGCCGTTCGAAATGCACCCCTTCGGCCAGCGTGGTTTCATAGGCGCGATTGACGGCGTCTTTGGCCATCATGACAACGGGCAAAGAAAATTCCGCGACACGCTCGGCAAGCTTCATGGTCTCGTCCATCAAGGAAGCCGCGGGAATCACGCGCGATATCAAGCCGCTTCTTTCGGCCTCGTTGGCGTCCATCGTCCGCCCGGACAAAATCATTTCCATCGCCTTGGGCTTGCCCACCAGACGAGTCAGGCGTTGAGTGCCTCCCGCTCCGGGAATGGTCCCGATAGTGATTTCCGGCTGGCCAAACTTCGCGGTATCGGCCGCAAGAATGACGTCGCACATCATCGCGAGCTCGCAGCCGCCCCCCAAGGCGTATCCGGCAACGGCGGCGATCGTGGGCTTGCGGCAAGTGGAAATGCGCTCCCAATGGGTCGTGATGAAGTCGGATTTGTAGACATCCATGTATGTCCATTGCTTCATCGCCTTGATGTCCGCTCCCGCGGCGAACGCCTTTTCGCTACCTGTCAGCACGAGCACCGCGACGCCATCGTCTTGCTCCAGAAGATCGATGACTTCGGCCAATTCGCGTGTTAAGTCGGGCGACAGCGCATTCATCGCCTGCGGGCGATCGAGGGTGATTACAGCGACCCTGCCGGTTTGCTTCAACTTGAGATTCTGGTACTGCACGCGTTCCTCCTGTTGTGAGCATCGATAAGCGATCCCAACCTCGTTGGGATTAAGGGTATGCGCGCATCGTAGGCTTGCAATAATGAAGGCACAATAGACATATGTGCAATGACGTTTGCAAATTTGCAGCCCCCAGGGATGGCGCCAAATGGATTGGGACAGTCTTCGTTATTTTCTGGAACTGGCGCGCACTGGGCGTCTTACGCTGGCCGCGCGGCGCCTGGGAGTCGACCAGGCGACGATTTCACGGCGCATTCAGGCACTAGAGAAGTCTTTAGGAGTTTCTCTTTTCAGCCGGACTCCGAAAGGCATGGTGATGACGGAGGCGGCGCGGGAACTCGTGGTGCATGCCGAGTCCATGGAATTGGCCGCGGCCCGCATTGCCGGCCGGACATCGGCGCATTCGAACGAGCTGGTGGGAGTGGTCCGTGTCGGCGCAACGGAAGGGTTCGGCGCCAGGGTACTGGCGCCACATCTCGGCACCTTTGCCATGGCTCATCCGCGGATCACCATAGACGTCGTGGCGGTCTCCGCGGTCGTGAATCTTTCCCGAAGAGAGGCGGATATCGTGATCTCTCTTGAACGGCCTGTCCGGGGCCCCTTTGTCGTCACAAGGCTGTGCGATTACGTACTTCGCCTATATGGGTCTGACTCATATCTGGCGTCGCGTCCGCCCATCGACAGTATCGACACACTAAAAGAGCACACCCTTATCGGGTACATGGACGATCTTCTCTACAGCGACCAGCTGAATTTCTTTCGCGAAGTGAAAGCCCCGCGGCGGTTTTCTTTGCGCAGCACGAGCGTCACGGCCCAAGTACATGCGGCGGCGGCAGGGGGCGGCCTGGCAATCTTGCCCGCGTTCCTTGCAGATGGCGAGAGTCGCCTTCGGCCGGTGCTCGAGAACGAAATCAAGATAGTGCGGACATTCTGGATGTCCATGCCGGAAGAGGTACGACAGCTGCCGCGGATGCGCGCGACCTGGGAGTTCATCCGCCACGCCGTCGAATCCGAGCGTCCGATGCTGCTGTCCGCCTGACGGGGGCAGCCGTTGCCCTCGGCGTAGCACTATGGGGCGCTCTGGGTGGCGATGGCCGCTTGGCCTTTGAGCACCACGGTCGAACCACGATGTTCCACCCGCACGATGCCGCCTCGCGAGGACAGGGCGCGGCCCACCATGGCCCGTTTGCCCAGCCTGTTTGCCCAATAGGGCGCCAGGCACAGGTGCGCAACGCCCGAGACCGGGTCTTCCGGTACGCCATTGGCCGGTGCGAAGAACCGGGACACGAAGTCGGCGCCGTCCGCGCCGGGCGCCGTTGCAATGACCGCGGGCAACGCCAGCGTACTTAGCTCGGCGAGGTCTGGCGACAGGTTGCGCACCGTTGCCGCGTCGTCGTACACACAGAGATAGTGTTTGGCGGCCAATACTTCGGCGGGACCGGCGCCGAGCGCGCTTGCCAGCCGCTGTCCCTCGGGCGACTCGATTGCCAGCGGCGAGGGCGGCAACGATGGCATTTCTAGTGCATAGTCCGCGCTCTCGCCACGGGATACGGTGAAATCGTTGCCGCGAGAGCGGAAAGTCACCTGAGCAAGGTGCGGGGCGATGCGCTGCAGGACAACATAGCCCGCGGCCAGCGTCGCGTGGCCGATCATGTCGATTTCGCGCGTCGGCGTGAACCAGCGGATGTCGAACGCGCTGCCGTCAGGCACGAAAAAGGCCGTTTCCGAATAGCCCATCTGTGCGGCGACGCGCAGCATGGCTTCGTCATCCGGCCATGCCGTCAAGGGGCATACTGCCGCGGGGTTGCCGCTGCCGGGACCTGCGGTAAACGTGTCGACGATGAGGCATTCCATGGCTGCGCGGGCAAGAGCTTGAAAGCGCCCAGTGTGCCGGGCCGGCGTGCGCGAGTCCAATAAGAAATGATGCGTGCGCTATGCGGCCGTCTTATACTCGCCGCGTATGCCGCGGCCCTTTCACGAGGTTGCGGGAATGCGGCGATATATCGCATCGGTCATCCGCTGGAGCTGGCGGGTCCGGCGCCGCGTTGCCTTGATGAACGCCTGCGCGAGCAGGGATGGCTCGGTATTTTCGGGCGTCAGCATTGCATAGTCATACGCCACGAAGGGTTGCAGCGGGCGCAGCACCAGGCCGGGATGCTGGAAGGCCATGGCGGTCAAGGGGTCGATAATGGCGATGCCCATGCCCTCGTGCACCAGCATGGCAGCCTGCGCCGACATGCTGGTTTCGACGGAAGATACGACCGACACGTGGGCTTGCTCGAACGCCTCGTCCACCAAGGTGCGCAGCATGCTGTCGGAACCCAGCGAGATAATGGAGTCGGACGCCAGCATCTCGGGTGTCACGAAGGGTTCCTTGGACAGCGGGTGGCTGCGCGGCACCATGCAGATGGCCGGCAGCGGCGGGAATACGTGCACGCGTACGCCCGCCTGATTGACGGGAAGCGCGGCGAACCCCACGTCGATTTGCCCGCTGGCGACCCACTGCGCGACGTCCGGAGAACTGCGCACATGCGAGGCCAGATTGACGCCCGTGTGCTGTTGCTGGAATTCGCGGATGAGGGGCGGCAGCAGGCCCAGGGCCAGGGCGGGCGATGAGGCGATCCGCAACTGGCCGACCTGGAAGGTTGCGATTTCTTCGGCACGCTTGGCGATCCACTCCAGCCCCGAAAACGCATGCTGGACATCCCGGAACAGCAGCCGCCCTTCGGCAGTCAGTTGAAACCGGCGTGCCCGATCGAACAGCGCGAATCCGATGACTTCTTCCAGGTCGGCTATCAGGCGGCTGACGGCGGGTTGCGAGATATACAGGCGCTGTGCGGCACTCGATACCGATCCCGACAGGGCAACGGTGCGAAAGGCTTCGACTTGCCGCAGTGAAATGCGGCGGCGTGAGGGCGTGGGAGCTGGCATGTGATGGGATGCGCCAAATAGAGCGTCGTTAAGCGTATAACATTCGCGAATAGCGATCAAAGAAAATCTGATTAGACGTAATGCCAGAACGGACCGATGATTTCCCCAATTCATCCCAGTCCACCAGTGAGGCCGCATTGAATCCAACGCTGTACAGAACCCGTATCGCGGACGTGCAAGCAGAACTTGCCCGCCGAGGACTGGGTAGCATGATCGTCATCAAGCCAGAACACGTCCGCTATCTGTCGGGCGTCTGGGGCTATTCCACACGGCCGGAATATGCAAGCCCGCGCCGGCTGGTGGCCCTGGTGGTTCCGGCCAGCGGGGAACCCACCCTCATCGTTCCTAAAATCGAATTGAACTTCGCCAGCCGGCGGACCTGGATTCGCGACGTGCGCCACCATGTCGAATGGTCGCCTTCGCCCAGCGAAGTGTTCGGAGGGCTCTCGCTGCTCGAGGTCGTGCTGAAGGAGAAAGGGCTGGCGCAGGGGCGTGCGGGGCTGGAGCTCGGCTTCATTTCGGCGCGGCTTCACGGCATGTTGCGTGACAGCTTTCCGCAGCTGGAACTGGAAGAGTCGTCCAACGTCATCGAACGGTTACGGATGATCAAGTCGGCTGAAGAGATCGAGATCATGCGCATCAGTGGCCGCATGGCAGTCGCCGAGCTGCAGGCCGAGTTTGCGGCGATACGCGCCGGCGTGCGGGAATACGAGATTGCACAGCGCGGCAGGGCGGAAGCCACCCGCCTGGCCGCGCAGTACCTGATTGAGCATGATGAAAATTCCATGCCGCTCGAGCATCCGATCAACGACGGCCTGCAGATCTTGACGTCGAACGAACGGCTGGATATGGTCCACGCGCCGGCTTCTACGCGAGTGCTGAGCGAGGGCGATATCATTTTGCTGGATTTTTGCCGGATTCCGCAGCTTTACAGCTACCGCATCGGCTTTTCGCGCAATGCGGCGCTGCGTGGGCTCACGGCGCAAGAGCAGGAGATGTACGACATCGTCAACCACTCCTACGACAAGGCGCTCGAGGTGCTGAAACCGGGCCTGCCGGCGGAAGGCCCGGACCTGATCGCCCGAGAGATCCTGGAAAAGGCGGGCCTGGCCGACAGTTTCGTTCACCGCACCGGCCGCGGCGTAGGCCTTGAAGGGGTGGAAGGCCCTGAAATCGGCGCGGGCGACAAAACGCCTCTGCAGCCGGGAATGGTCGTGACCGTTGAACCCAGCATTTATTACCAGGGCTTCGCGGTGCACGTGGAGGACACGTACCTGATTACCAACGATGGCTACGAGCGTTTGACGGAATGCCCGAGAGAGGTGAAGGTTATCTCGGCGGGCTAAAGGCCGTGCGGGGTCCTTGCCCCCACTTTCAGTTCCATAATATCAAGGGGAAACAGCATGAATATGCATCGATATCTGGCCCGCCTGGCTACGGCCACGGCATTTACCGCGGCTTTTGCCGCCGTGCCCGCGGCGCCCGCGATGGCGCAATCCGAGACCGTCGTCTTCGCCGGCTGGGGCGGCAGCATCCAGAAGGCCCAGCGCAAGATCTATTTTGATTCCTTCGAGAAGGAAACCGGCATCAAGGTCATTGACGTGCCGGGCGTGCAGCTGGCGCCCTTGAAAGCCATGGTCGAGACCGGCAATACGCAATGGGACGTGGTCCAGGCCCTGGGCATGTGGATCCCGCAAGGCGCGAAGTCGAACCTCTGGGAAAAGCTCGATTATGGCGTCATCAATAAAGAGGGGGTGCCGCCGGCGCTGGTAGGAGACTATGCCCTCGGCAACTCCACCTACGGCATGGTGCTGGCCTACAACACCAATGCGGTGAAGGGCAATCCGCCCGCCACCTGGAATGCCATGTGGGACGTCAAGGGACACCCGGGCGCACGCGGCATGTTCGATGGCCCGCGCTACACCCTCGATGTCGCTTTGCTCGCCGATGGCGTGCCGCCGGATCAGCTTTATCCGCTCGATGTCGACCGGGCCTTCAAGTCGCTGGACAAAATCAAAAGCCAGGTCGCGGTCTGGTGGAAGCAATGGCCCCAGGTGCCAGTGCTGCTTGCTTCGCAAGAGCTGACAATGTCCTTGACATCCAACACTCGCATCAACTCGGTGCGCAAGGCCGAGGGCGCACCGGTTGACCTGTCCTGGAAACAGGCATTGATGACCGTGGATTTCCTGGCGGTGCCCCGCAACGCCAAGAATCGTGAAAATGCAATGAAGTTGATTGCATGGATGAACGATCCCAAGCGCCAGGCCGAGTTGGCCAAGGTCACGGGCATTGGTCCGGGCAATGCCCTGGCCATGCAGTACCTGACCGAAGAAGAAAACTCCGAACTGGCTTCGTACCACTACCAGAAGGGCGAGATGGTGTTGTTCGACAACGCTTGGTGGGCCGAGAACGAACAAGCCATGACGCAGCGTTGGAACCAATGGAAGCTGCAATAACCGCCAGAACGGCGCCGCCCGCGAGACGACTGGGCGGCCCGCTCTGGCTGGTGGCGCCGGCGGGAATCCTGCTGGCGGCAGCGTTTGTGGGGCCGATCCTGATGCTGTTGTCGCGCAGCGTCTTCGATCCGGAGCCGACCCTGAAGCACTACGTGCAGATATTCAGCTCGCCGGTTTATCTGCGCGTTTTGTGGATCAGTGTAGAGATCGCCCTGGTGTCCACGCTGGCCTGCCTGGCCGTCGGCTACCCCACGGCCTATGTGCTGTCGCGCACGCAAGGCACGCTGCGGGCGGTTCTGCTCGGCCTGGTGCTACTGCCATTCTGGACCAACATATTGGTGCGGGTGTATGCCTGGATCATCATGCTGCAGTCGCGCGGCGCAATCAATCTGCTGCTGGTGGATCAACTGGGCCTGCTGGACCACCCGCTGAAGCTCGTCTTCAACTACACGGGCGCTGTCATCGGCATGGTGCATTACCTGTTGCCGCCGACGGTCCTGATCCTGGACAGCACCATGCGTTCGGTGGACCAGCGGCTGGTGCTGGCCGCGCATAGCCTGGGCGCGACGCCGCGGCGCGCGTTCTTTCGCGTGTTCGTTCCGCTGACGATGCCGGGCATACGGGCCGCAACGGTGCTGATCTTCATCATGGGGCTGGGTTTCTTCATCACGCCAGCGTTGCTTGGCGGGCGGCAAGAGCTGACGATGGCCATGCTGATCAACAATGAGTTCACCGAGCTGATCAATTGGGGCTTCGGTTCGGCCTTGGCCGTGGTGTTGCTGGCCCTGACGCTGGTGGGCCTCTACGCGTACTACCGGCTGCAGCGCCAGGCCGGCTCGGCGGCCCGGAGCGTGTCCCATGGCTGAGTACAAACAGGGAGCCGGCGTCTTCAGCAAGACCATGGCGGTGCTGGCGCTGGTTTTCTTGCTGCTGCCGCTGATTGTGGTCATTCCCATTTCATTCGGCGATTCGTCATTGATGATGTTTCCGCCGAAGTCGTACTCGCTGCGTTGGTATCGGGCGCTGCTCGAAGACAGCCGCTGGCTGAGCGCCGCGCTTACCAGCCTGCAGCTGGGCGTGACGGTGTCGATGCTTTCGACGGTGCTCGCCACGCTGACGGCGATCGGCCTATTTCGCTACCAGGGGCCCGGCAAGGCGGCACTGCAGGCCATCATCCTGTCGCCGTTGATCGTGCCGGTGATCGTCATGGGGGTTGCGTTGTACTACCTGTTCTCGTTGCTGGGCAT
>Ga0182738_1007552_pt1 | contig 11030 bp, 7 predicted proteins | sample eDN5th30CBELigMG_FD_128876 | JGI IMG/M metagenome (GOLD analysis project Ga0182738, IMG submission 128876) | Enriched Miracle-Growth compost microbial communities from Emeryville, California, USA - eDNA 5th pass 30_C BE-Lig MG (version 2)... ... | reverse complement strand
GCACACGTTTTACGGGCTTCGCGACCAGCGGGCCTGCCGGGTGACCGATCGGCTCAAGGGGGGTGCGCACGCGCGAAAACTAGACCCTGGTCATTATAGCCGCGCCCGATGGAAAAAAGTCCATGGATACCCCGTCCACAGGGTACTTAAGCGGGGGTGCCAATGGCCGCAGAAAAGGCGGCGATCCAAGAAAAATGGCAGCAGATGGAACCGTGCCGGGCCACAGAGACAATCGCCCAAGAGTGCCGGACGCCTGGCGTTACAGGCCGTCGGGGCCGGCCTCGGGAAAGCTATCCCGCTTCACCTTGGCACGCCAGGCTTCGTCCTTGGTGATGTCGTCTTTGAACAACTGTGCCGGTTTGATGCTCTCGGCCGCGCCACCGTCGCTCAGCGAGCAACCGCCGCCCACCAGAGCAGCCGCGCCCACAACGATCGGCCCCGCGACTGCCAACGGTGGGCAGAGCAAAGCCAAAAGGCGAGAGACACGCGGCGCAGTCGGCATCGGCGATTGGTTCTCGGGCGACGTGGTCATGGCAACTTACGTGGCAGGCCGGGCGACCCAAGGATGGCCACAGGCCTAAAGGCGGCAATCGTGTGGATGAATGACGGCGGCGGTGCCTTAGGGCCCCAGCACGCCTTCGCCGGGCCGCGGCTGTTTCATGAACTCGGTCACAGTTCGCGGCTTCTGGGGCTCAGGTTCGCCCAAGGCCTGGCAGCCGCTCGCGACCGCCAAAACGGCGGCCAGCACAGCAGCCAACAGCCCCGTGGACAGCGGGCGGCTTCGAGCAGATGTGACAAGCTTGGCTTGTGGATGCATCGCGGCACTCCAGGTGGTTCTACTCGGGCCGAGGCTGGCGCATCCACTCAGTGACGGTCGCCGGGCGCGGCGCCGCATCGCGCGACAGCAGCGAAGCAAACCCGGCCGACTGCTCCGACGTGGCGCGGCTAGCCATCTGCGGTTCATCGCTGCGGAAGGCGCGGACGGCACTGGCCGTCAGCTTGAACGGCAGGGTTACGCCGGTACGCACCACCCCCCAACTGGCGCGGACCACGCGGCCGGTTCCGTTGGCCACCTGTCCCCACACGCTGGGCTTGGCAAACTCCATCGGCCCCTTGGCGTGCGTGGCGATGCCTTCCGACCAGTGCTGAGCCGCGGCATCGGCCGGGCCAAGCAGCCAGACCGTCAAGCCAATGGCCACCATCGCAACTCGTGTAAACATGGAAGCTCCAAACGTTCAGGCGTCACGCGCCGTGCAAAGTGCCGCAGCACACGAACGTGCCCGCAGCCAACACGGCGCGCAGCCGTAAGATTCTTGCCAACGTGGATGTGCCGAGCACTGCGCGGTCATGCTCCCTGCCGCTACGAATTGCAAGAGCGCCACGTAAAGGGTTGGCTCCCGCCGATCAGCGCGGTGGGCGTCAGCAACGCATGCATCAACAGGTAGAAAAGAAGCGGCGGAACGATGCCAGAATTGCGGCTGTCCGTAAAGACCGGTTTGCGGAGAAACTACAGCGCGGCGCGCCGCTACTGGTAATCTTCACCGTTGAGGCTGCGAATCACCGACTGCTGCCACGCCTCGAGCGCTGCTTTCATCGCTGCCAACCGCTCGGGCTGTTGGTCCGCCAGGTCGTGCTTCTCCTGCGGATCGTCGGCCAGGTTATAGAGCTTGTAGATGAATCGCTCGGCCGGGGCATTTGCGTTGCGGCCCTGCCCGGCGTTCTGCGGAATACGGTGTAGCTTGTAATCGCCGTCGATCAGCGCGGCGTGCCCTGGTGGATCGTTGGTTGAATACTGCTGGAACGATTCAAACGCGGCCGGGGCTTCTTGCGGCGGAAGCGGAGCATCAGCCGGTTCGTTCCGTTGCTCGCGCAGCATCTTGCCGCTGGGCATGCCACGGCCCGGCGCCGGATAAACCCAAAATCCCAGCGGCTGCTCGCGCTGTAGCGGCTTGCCTTCCAAGATCGGCACCAGGCTGGTGCCGTCCAGCGGTGGCTGCCCTTCGACCTTTACACCTGCTAGCTCCAGCACCGTGGGATAGATATCAACCGTGCCGCAGGGAGCGCTCACGGCGCGGTGCGAACGGATGCGGGCGGGCCACTCGATGATGGCTGGCACGCGGATGCCGCCTTCCAACAAGTTGCCCTTGCGGCCCGACAGCCCAGCGACTGAGCCGGGCTGGTTAGCCCCGTTGTCGCTGGTGTACCAGAGCACGGTATTTTCGGCCACGCCCAGGCTGCGCAATTCGTCGCGCAACCGCCCCAAGGCACGATCCATGCCGGTGATCTCAGCCCAGTAAGCGGCCAGCTTGTCAGGCTGATCGGCATACAGCTTCTTAAGCTCCGGCCAGGCCTCATGCGGCGTGTGCGGGTTGCCAAACCACACCACCGCCAGAAACGGCTGTTCGTTCTTGGCGGCCGAGGTGATGAACTCCAGGGCCTTTTCCACCGTGACCATGGAACTTTCGCCCTGGGTTTCAATGACGCGGCCCTGGTCGACCAGCAGTGGGCTATTGTCGTAGAAGTTGGGGCTGGATACCCAGCGATCGAAGCCGGAGTTGCCCGGCGAAACCGGGCTGGCCTGCCGCGTCGACCCCAGGTGCCATTTGCCGAAATGGCCGGTCGTATAGCCGGCCTGTTTGAGTGCCTCGGCCACGGTCACTTCCTGCGGCCGTAGCGGATGCCCCCAACTGAAGCAGGCAAAGCGGTTGGGATGCCGGCCGGTCATCACGCTGCCGCGGGTGGGTGAGCAAACGGGGGCGGCCGCGTAGAAGCGGTCGAACCGCAGGGCCGTGGCCGCCATTTCGTCCATCACCGGCGTTTGCAGCGGCGAATCGCTGTTGTAGCCGACGTCGCCCCAGCCCTGGTCGTCGGCCATTACCAGCACGAAGTTGGGCCGCTTGGCGTCGGCAGCCATGGCGGTGGCACAGCAGGCAATCAGCAGAACGCTAAGCGCATTACGCAGCATCGATAGCATCGTCGGCATCCCCCCAGGCAAAGAAATGGAACTTGCCGTACCGTTTGCTCGCCGGCCATTGTGACTGGCTGCGCAGCCAGGGTCAAACTTTCCGTGCGTCAGCGACGAACGCGGCTAAGGCTTGCCAATGATGCATGGCCGCCGCGGAGCAATTCGCAGTTCGTCTTGCGGCCCTGGCGGCTCATGGCTATTCTCCGCCCTGCTTCTTCACCAACGGTGCATTTCTGGTTGTCTTTTCCGCCGCAGTCGCAGTGCGGAGGGCCAGGGGCTTGCGTATCCGCAAACCGGATGGCTACGCACCCAGCCTGCCGCGAGCCGCAGGTGTGCCGCGCGCTTGGCAAATCGCCAACGCAGCGGCCGGTCGCGAGGAGCAACCTACGCCGCCTGAACGAACCATTCCTCTGTAGCGCTGCCACGATCCATGGACGGATTCCTTCGCCTTGCGCTGATCGTATCCCTGGCCACGGTGGCTAGCGGGTGCCAATCGCTGATCGCCAGCCGCGATGTCGAAAAGGCCGACCTGGCCGGTGCCGCCACCAGTAGCGCCGCCAGCAGCCCTGCTGCCCAGCAACCGCCAGGGCCAGCCCCGGCCCCGGTGGAGACAGCTGCCGCTGCGCCAGCGATTGCCACGGCTACGGCTACCGATCTGGCCGGTGCCCAGACGTCGTCGCAGACTGACCAGGGCGCGGCGAACGACGAGATCACCACCACGCTCGACCAGCTACAAGCGGCGGGCAAGCTCTCGCCCGAGTCGCGCCAGCGTCTGCAACACGACCTGGCCCAGTGCGATCCTAGCCTGCTGCCCGGCCTGCTGCGAATGTTGCAAGGCTCGATCGACGCAGGCAGCAGCACCGCGGCAACGGGCGCAAGCTCTAACGCCGCTGCGGCAGGAAGCAATACGGCCAGTGGTGGCGCGGAAACGTCTGCCGGCATGGCGACTTCCAGCCGCCGGCAGTACCAGAATCATCCGGTGTCTAATCCTTATGCTGATGTGATGCCCGGCGGCGCAACCGAGCAGGCAACCAACGCAGTCCAACTTGCCGCGGCCCAGAGCGAAGCTCAGCCGCCGCGTCAGCCTGGCGAACCAGCTCCCTTCCCCGAGGCGCGTCCGCAGTATGCGTCGGCTGCCAAGGCCACGCGGCGTTTGCCGCCGGCGCCTGAGGAAGTGTTCGCGGCTTACGAAACGCTGCTGGCTGCCAAGTATCCCGACACGGGAGCCCCGGAACTGCTGGCCGCGCTCGAGGCTGCCAAGCCGCTTCCCAAGCCTTCAGCAGGTCCGGTGGTGCAGGCGTTTGCTGAAGAATCACCGGCCGAGCAGGCGGCTGGCCGCGCACGTGGCGAGGAAGCCGTGCTGGCCAGCTTCGTGCGCGAAACGGATTTGTCTCCCGAACAAGCCGCAACCACCACAAGCAGCGCGAACGGCGGCTTGGATGATGCCTCGTGGCAAGATCTGCTCATGGCATTCATCCAGCGGCTGGAAACCTCAACCCGCGGCCCGGCGGAAACGGCCGACCAACTGCGGCAACAGGTTTATCTGCGTCTGCTGTACGTGATGGCCGGCCGCCGCGAAGAGGCGCTGGAACCGATTACCGGCTTGTCGCTGGCCGAACAAGAGTTTTGGAACAAGTTCATCTACGGCCTGACCAGCTACCTGGACGAAAGCCGGATTCCCAACCGCCAGAAGCGGGCGGCTGAAGCCAAGCAGTACTTCCGTGATGCCGCGGTGCGGCTAGGCGAACTGGCTACGCTCGAAGTCCGTGGGCTCACCTTCTGCACGGCCGTGCGAAGCTATGGCGTGGTGGAACCGTTCCCGACTAACACATACAAGCCGGGCGACGTGGTGCTGCTGTACGCCGAGCTGGATAACTTCGTGGCCCAGCGTCAGGCCGAAGGTTTCCGCACCGAGTTTCGGGCCAGCTACCTGATCTTCGATCGCCTGGGCCGGCCAGTGGAAACCGAACCGCACGAGTTGCCGGTCATTACCGAATCGTGCCAAAACCTGCGGCACGACTTCTTCATCAGCTACCAGGTCGAACTGCCGACGCGGATGAACCCGGGCGAGCACAAACTGCAGCTCACCGTGCACGACATGGTGGGCGACAAGGTGGGCACGGCCGAGGTGAAGTTCACCGTCGAGAAATAGCTGCTGAGAAGGTTTCGCTGCCGGCACCTCAGCGCGTGCCAAGTTGCCTGGTTGAGGTGCCTGCGGCTGGTTGCTTCAAGCTTTGCAGGTACGCGAGCAGGTCGGCCACTTGCTGGGCGGTCATGTCACGCAGCAGCATCTCCGGCATGATCGATTTTTGCTGCGGGGCAAAGTACTCCACGTCTTCGGCGGGTACGCGCACCTGCTTATTCTCCGGCGTCCGCAGCACAATCGCCTGGTCGCTGCGTTCGACCAGCAGCCCCTGGTGTACGAAGCCATCGGCCGTTTCGACCACGTAGGAGATGTACTGCGGGTCGATCTTCTTGGATGGCTCGATCAGGCTTTCCAGCAGTTCATCACGGCTGCGTTTGGCACCCAGGCCATCGAAGTCGGGACCGAGTGCGATGCCTTGCCCTTGCGCGCGGTGACAGTTGCGGCATTGCAGCCCGGCCGCCTTGGCGAATAGTTGCCGGCCGCGGTCGGCGTCGCCGGCGAGTTTCAAAATCTCATCGGGCCGAATGTCAGTTCCTAGCCGAGCCACGCGATCCCCCTCTGGCACGAAGCGTTCAAACAGATCGCGGGTGCGCACATCTTCATGCGCGGTGGCGGCGGCAACTACCGCAGTCGGATCGTCAAAGCGGTCTAGCGACAGTAAAGCCCGTAGCGCACCGCTGGGCGTGGCCAGCAGCTCTTGGATCGCAGCCGATTGCTTGGGACCGGACTTGAATGCCGCTTTCAGCAGCGCTTGCTCTTGCTGTTGGCGGACCGCTACCGAGGCTGGTTCCTGGGGCGGGTTCTTCACGACGGCGGACGCATCGAGCGTAGCGATCCAATCGTGGATCAGCCGCACCCCTGCCGTATCGACCACGCTCGAGCCGAAGTGCGGCATCCGTCCTCGGCCCAGTTTGGCCATGCGGTACAGCAGCAGCGAGCGGTATGGATCGCCCGGAGCCACCAAGGTCGCAGCATGGATGCCAAAAGTGCCTTGCGTGGGCCGGCCGCCCACCAGGTTCGCCCGCGCCAGTGGTATGGTGAATTGCACATCAAAGGCCGCCGTGCCGCCGCCGCCCCGGCGATGGCAATGGCCGCAGTTCACATGCAGATACGACCGGGCTCGCACGTCCAAGGGCGCGGTACTGTCGTGTGGATCAACCAGCACCGGATGATCTTCCGGCACCGGCTGTTCAAATAGCCCAATGTGCGATAGCGCGCGCAGTTGGTTATCAACCACGGTCTTGCCGCCTGTCCTATAAGCAAAGTCGCGATCAAGCTGCTCCGGCACAAAGCCGTGGATGGTGCCTGCCCGCGTGGTGTGGCAAAGGATGCATTCGCTGCGGCTAGTGTGCCGCCAGGTTTGCTGCCGTTTGCCACCCGGTGCGGCTGGATCGGCGATCGTGAGCATCTGCTCGCTGGCTTCCGGGCCGGCCAGAATGGCGTCGGTCTGCTGCTTGTTCCAGATGTAGTTGTAGGCTTTCCAGGTATCGCCGTCGCGGTGGAGGATCTGCGTCTCCAAGCGGTAGCGGTCGGCCGGATCATCGGAGAGGGCCATCCACACCGTGCGGCCCAGCACCGAGTCGCTGGGATACTTCCAGGCTCCTTTCAAATCGCCAATCTGCAGATTGTTGATTTCGTGCACACCCAGCGTGCCTGTGCCTGGCACGGCAATGAACCGCGTGGCCTGGGTGCCGTCTGCCCAGAGCGGCACGTTCACATCGTAGGGGATCACGCCGGGTGCCAACTCATGGTTGGCTACGTCGGCGAACAGGCCTGTCTTGGAAAGGCGGTCAGGAAACTCGGTGTTGGCGCCACGTCGCGGGTTTTCCACCAGGCGATGGATGGAGCCGTTGTAGGCGACCACGTACAACTCGCCGGCCTGATCGGCGCCAAAGCAGATGATGTCGTGCGTGGAGTCGACCAGTTCTTGTTGCCATGTGACTTTGCGGCCGTCGTGCTTGAGGCCCCAAATCTTGCCCGTCACATAATCGCCGTACACGTATACGCCGCGCAGGGCTGGTAAACGCTCGCCGTGATAGACCAGGCCGCCGGTGATGGACCGCGAGACCGTATGATCGTGAGCGGCGGTGGGCGGCAGAACAGGCGTGGGGCCTCGCTCGCGTTCGCGGTGGACCACCTGCTCAGCCTCGACGAGGCTCCAACCGTAATTGCCGCCGCGCTCCACGCGGTAGATCATCTCCCACATTTCCCAGCCGACATCGCCCACCCACAGATCGCCCGTCGCCGGATCAAAACTCATCCGCCAAGGATTGCGAAAGCCGTAGGCCCAGACTTCGCCTCGGGCACCTTCGACACCGACAAACGGATTGCCCTTGGGAATGGCGTACGGCAAACCGTTCTCGGCGTGGTCCACGTCGATGCGCAGGATGGATGCCAGCAGGTCGTCGATCCGCTGGCCGGTGTTCTTGGCATCCGGCGGGAAAGGCGAGGAACCATCGCCCGTGGAAATGTACAGGTAACCATCGGGGCCGAACTTCAGACAGCCACCGTTATGGCCGCCGCAGTACCAGGTAAGTACCACCTGTTCGCTGGCCGGATCAATTTGGGGCGGCTTGCCCGGCGAATCCGGCAGCACCTTGAACCGCGAAACGCGTGTGCCGTCCGGGTTGCCATCGTTCAGCACGTAGCACAGAAAGATTTCGCGGTTGGTGGCGAACTCGGGATGAAAGGCGATGCCGTACGCGCGGCGGAAACCTTCGATCGTCGCCAGGTCGAAGAACAGTTCCGGCTGAGGCTGCGCAGCCTGCGGATCAAATGAGTAAATCTTGCCGCGCAGTTCCATCAAGAACAGCCGTGGCGAGCCAGGGCACGTGACCAGGCTCACTGGCTCGTTGAAGGTGAGCTGCGGAAACACCCGCTCCAGCAAATACGGCGTGGGCGGTTCGGGCGAGCCAGTAATCCGCGAAGTCGTCCAGGGGACGCGTTTGGCCAGGCCAAACGGCTCTTGCTCGGCCGCGCCGGAATCGTCGGCCGGATCGGGCGCCGCCACTGGCGGTTCGTCTGCGACGGCATATCCGCTGACAGACGCAATAGCCGCGGCCGCAGCAATACTAAGTGCGAGAATAACCAGGCAACGCGCAGTGAGCTGGAACGTCATCATGGGCTGCATGGCTCGGAAGGAGCGAAGGGAGACAACTAGCGGCAGAACGCATGGAGGGCCGCCCGCGGCACCCCCCACTGTGGTGTGTGCGGCTGTGGCCGTCAAGCAAAGAGTGGCGTTCGCATAGGCAGCGGCAAGTAAGTGATCTCGCGGGCATTGAAGCGGTACCGTGCCGCACAGCAGCGAATGGTTCAGTACGCGGCGGCCTTGGCAGTTGGGGTAAGAATTGCTGCCTTTTTGGCCCGATTGTCAGCCAGACAGGTGGTGCGGTAAACTTAAATGTTTGGTTGGCACGGGCCTGGGGCACGGACGCGGTAGGCGCGTGTGGGGTCGCAATATATCGTGGCTGCGCCGCGTTACGTCTTTTTCTGAACCCAACTCCTGTGGAAACGGGGCGGCTTTGCCGGCCGTCCTTTCCGGTGGCTATATGTTTGAATCGCTGCAATCGAATCTGAAGCAAGCCCTCCGCTCCATCACCGGCCAGGCCCGGTTGACGGAAGCGAACATGCGGGAAGGGCTGCAACTGGTGCGGCAAGCCCTGCTCGAGGCCGACGTCAGCTTCCCCGTCGTCCGCGAGTTCATGGAGCGCGTCTCCGCCAAGGCCCTGGGGCAGGATGTGCTCCAGTCGCTCAAGGCGGGCGACATGGTGCTGCATATTGTCTACGAGGAACTCGTCGAATTGATGAGTCCCGCAGACCCGTCGCTGCACCTGCGCGACTTCACCAAAATCATGATGTGCGGCCTGCAGGGCTCAGGTAAGACCACCACCTGCGGCAAGCTGGCCCGCATGCTCAAGCAAAGCGGTCACAAGCCGATGCTGGTGGCGGCCGACTTGCAGCGCCCCGCCGCTATCCATCAGTTGCAGGTGCTGGGCGAACAGATCGGCGTGCCGGTCTTTGCCGATCTGAACAACAAAAACCCGGTCGATGTTTGCCAGCGGGCGGTGCGCGAAGCTCAAGCCCAAGGCTGCGACGTGGTCATCCTCGACACCGCCGGCCGACTGCACATCGACGACGAGTTGATGAGCCAGTTGAAGCGGATCGACACCACCGTTCAGCCGCACCAGTGTTACCTGGTGGTTGACGGCATGACCGGTCAGGACGCGGTCAACAGCGCCAAGGCCTTCAACGAGGCCCTGGAACTTGACGGCGTGATCCTTACCAAGCTCGACGGCGATGCTCGCGGCGGTGCCGTGCTGAGCGTGAAGGCTGTCACCGGCGTGCCGATCAAGTTCCTGGGCACCGGCGAACACCTCCAGGACTTGGAACCGTTTCGGCCCGACGGGATGGCCAGCCGCATCCTGGGCGGCGGCGACCTCTTGGAAGTGATCCGCCGGGCGCAGTCGGAAATTGACCAGGACGAGATGCGCCGCCAGGAAGAGGCGCTGGCCAAGGGCGAATTCACGCTCGACAATTTCCGCGACATGCTCCTGCAGACCACCAAGATGGGTCCGCTAGGCAAGATCCTGAGCCTGCTGCCGGGCATGGGAGCCGCCCGCGAAATGCTGGAACAGGTGGATGCCGAGAAGGACATCAAACGGCTGGTCGGCATCATCAACAGTATGACTAAGGAGGAGCGGCGGAATCCCAAGCAGGTGATCGACCAGAGTCGCCGCCGCCGTATCGCCGCCGGTGCCGGCGTCCAACCGCACGAAGTGAACGAACTGGTCAAGCAGTACGAGCCCGTCCGCGAAATGATGCAGCGGATGTCGGGCATGGGCATGCGTGACCGCATGAAGATGATGCGCGAGATGCAGCAGCAGATTGCCGCTAACCCGGGCGGCGGCCTGGCCGCGGTCAAAAAGGGCACCGGCAAGCGGCTATCGAGCGCCGAAAAGAAAAAGCTCAAGAAAGAACGCGAGAAGGAACTGCGTCGTCGCCGTCGCGAGTCGAAGAACCCGGATCGGTCCAACGGCCAAGAGTAAGTAGCCTGCTCGCGGCAATCGCACACCGCTCAATGAACAAACGCCCCGTAGGACATATATCCTCCGGGGCGTTGTGCATTCTGGGCAATGCCGTGGATTCTATTGGCGCCGGCGCGGCTTACCGCTGGAAGCGGCCCTCGCGTTTTTGGCTGGCGCCGCGCGGTGCGGTGACCGGTTCCCAATCGACGGTAGCGGCAACCGTTTGGGCATCGGCCGCTTCGAGAACCGTTTCCGGCACGGGGTGGGGAACGGGTGCCATGGCCGGGCCGGTTGCGATCTCGGCCGCCGAAACATAGGAGGCGTCAGCCCGCTGGGCAGCCCGATCGACCGCGGCCACAAAACCACGACGGTCCTCAGGGCTGATCGTCACCATCCGCTCGCTCCAGGCGTGCAGCAGTTCCGGCCGCGATTCAGCCACCCGGGCCAGCTCGCCAAAGAACTTGGCTGTTTCCATGAAGTTGGTGTCGGCCGATTTGGCCAGCAGCGGGTGGAAGGTGCGAGCCATGAATTCCAGCCCCGAGTGATCGACCCGGAAGAAGGCATCCATCCGGCTCGTCACATGGTAGCCGCCGGCTGGGTTACGGGCGTAACCGGAGCGAAGCAGGATCAAACAGCCGCCTTGCACCGGCTTGGTGAACACACCGCCCACATACGTGCCCACGGCATAAATCAGGTGCAACTCGGGCGAACTGTAGAGGAACTGGATATCGGTCATCGAGCCTTCGGTGTCGCGACCGTGGAACGTGTCGGCGCCGGTCCGCACCAGCGTCAGATTGCTGATGCCCAGCGCTTTCCACAGGTCGACCATCACGTCGGGATGTTGGACCATGAACAAGTAGAAGTCCGGATCGCAGGACATGATCTGCACCGGCAT
>Ga0182738_1007551_pt1 | contig 11031 bp, 8 predicted proteins | sample eDN5th30CBELigMG_FD_128876 | JGI IMG/M metagenome (GOLD analysis project Ga0182738, IMG submission 128876) | Enriched Miracle-Growth compost microbial communities from Emeryville, California, USA - eDNA 5th pass 30_C BE-Lig MG (version 2)... ... | reverse complement strand
CGAGTCTTCGTGGCGAGATCTTCTGCGTCTTCGGATCGACGATCCACACGACGGAGTCCTGTCCGATTCGGATAACCGCCGACGACGGCACCGACAGCACCATTCCGGAGTCGCTGCTGACGCGCGCCGTAACCGCCGCCCCCAGCCGGAAGCTCTCGGGCGGGTTCGTCAATCCTATGCGAACGCGAAACGTCCTGGTAACGCGATCGGCCTTCGGCGCGATCTCGCGGATCAGACCATGAACCGTCGCATCCGGACTCGCGTTCAAGCTGACGTCGACAGATGTATCCACGGAGAGGGCCCGCACGACCTCTTCCGGCACGTCGAATACACCGTCACGGCCGCCGCGCCGCGCCAAGTTTACGATCATTCGGCCTGCGGCAACGATCTCTCCAGGCTCGGCACCGATTGCCGTGACGACGCCCGGCGCATCGGCTTCGAGCGTCGTGAAGCCGACGACCTCCTCGGCGATTCTGGCGTGCGCTCGTGCGCTATCCGCCTGGGCTTGTGCGGCAAGCTGCGCCTGCTCGGCGAGATCGAAATTGTGACGCGGCGAATGACCGAGCTCAAAGAGCCGGGACTGCCTTTGGAAGTGGTTCTGCGCCTGCCGAAGCTGGCTTTCCGCGATGCTGAGCGCCGCCTGAGCCGCTCGAAGCTCGTTCAGCTCGTTGTCGGGCTCGAGACGCGCGACGAGCTGACCATCGCGCACTCTGTCACCAACGTTGATCGGTCGCTCCGCCAGTCGTCCCGAGATGCGGAACGACAGCGGCACCTGGTCCATCGCCTCGATCTGCCCCGAGAACGTGATGCCGGCAGTTGCCCTCGGCGGTTCGATCGTCACCGTGCGCACGGGCCGCGCCGGCCCGGCATCCGGTATCGATGTATCGCCGCATCCGGCGCAAGCCACTGCAATTCCCAGGAGCAAGATCCACGTTCGCAGGAACGCATGCTCCACGCAGTGAATGGGCTGCACGCCGACCACTCCCGGATCCAATGCAATGCTCTACGTCTGGCCGAAGTCCACTCGAGGAGATGTTTTCGCGATATTGCCGCGATGCGTGCATCCTGCAAAATCGCGTCACTGGTCCCGCGGCGAACGCTGTGCCGGGAATAATGATAACAACAGCACCGGAGACGCGGATCAGCTCAGAATCCCAATCCTTTGCCGATCATCCCAACTTCGCCGGGAGGCCTCTACGGCGCTCTCCTTCAGGAGGCCACGTCGCATCCAAGCTTATCGGACATTTGATCCAGGTCATCGCCAAATGGCGGAGCGCTTTCAAGCCTGATGGATGTCTTGTTACGTGCCTCGCTCGGGCTGTAACCGAACTTCCGCTTGAAGACGCGGCTGAATGTCGAATGATCGCAAAAGCCGACATCGGCTCCAATTTTATTAATTGTCGACAATCCTCTGGGATCGGCCAACCGCTCGTGCGCGTAATTCAATCTTTCGCTATTAACGAAATTCGCGACCCCTCCACTGCTTTCGAAGAGGCGGTAGAGTTTGGAACGAGATACGGCAAGCAGCCGGCAGAGCTGCTCGGGTCCGAAATCAGAAGACGACATATGTTGCCGGACGATGCGTTGCGCCCTCTCGAAAAGAAGTGGCTTGCTGATGCATTTGGCAGGATCGCATGAGGCGTTCGGCGGCGCGAAGTAGGCCGCAATCAGCGCGCGCGTCATTGCCGAAACCCGCACCGCGTCGTCGCTCGTGAGGCTCGGGAGCAGAGATACCAGATTGTCGATGTACGTCGCCAACGCCAGCGTTGCGCCCGCAGCGTTACCGCCATGAAACTGCTCCATATCGAGAACCACGGGCTGGACGCTACTCGACGGAATAATCAGCGTGAGCATCTCGACGCGATGCGGATGGATACGCGGGGGTTCGATTGCGTAATCCATGTCGACCCGCCCTATGCCCGGTCCGAGCAGCGAAGCGGCATTGGCCGACGCCACTTTGGTGAGCACCAAGCACCAGCTATCCTTGTTGACCGACGAATGAAAGTCGAGGATTTGCGGGATCAGCGCACCGGAAAACGTTACGCGGACCAATATGTGCTCGCCAAAGTCCGAGCTGTGCACTTCGGCCCCCTGAGCATTGACGCTCGCCATGAGCTGGGAATCGGGCAGCACATCTTGCAATGCAAGTCTTTGCGCCTGCTCAGGTGCTACCTGGGCGGAAAAATGGAGCGACCAATCTCTTATCGATGTCGGCAGGATGGACGTCGAATGGGGCACTTTGCTCGGCCCCATGAGCTTAAAGATTGGCATGTGAATACAGGCTTGCCAGCGGGTTACTATCGTCAACAGATACTCTACACACGGAAAATGAGCAACGCCAATTCAGGCATCACTTTCGACGGCATTGGTATGTCGACGGAATGCATTCGTTAAGGACGATTATCGTTCCGAGAATGGGACGGGGTGGATAGCAATTGGGATTCTCAGCGGATGACGCTTCAACTGGGCCGGATACACTTTTGCAGGTGTTTTTTGAAGCGCGCCACCGCCCGCGTTGCCGCGTTTCCCAGTCCTTCAGCTGAGAAGAGGGATTTGAAGATGGCTACTACCGGGGCCGTACCCAAAACCACGATGCAGCGCTTGCTGGACGTGGTCGAGAGAGTGGGGAACATGGTTCCTCATCCGGTCGTCATCTTTCTCATCCTCATCGGGATCGTTGTCGCGTTGTCCGCGCTGCTCGGCGCATTCGGTACCTCCATCACATTCGAGCGCATAAACCCCGACACGCATCAGATCGAAACCGCAAGCACCGCCATCCGCAGCCTGCTGACGATCGATGGCATCCGCTTCATGTACTCGTCGCTCATCCCGAACTTCATGAGCTTTACAGCGGTGGGGTTGATGATCGGCGCGATGATCGGTGCCGGCGTGGCCGAAGAGTCGGGCCTCGTCAACGCCTTGATACGAAAACTTGTCCTAATCTCGCCGGCGTGGGCGCTGACCTACATCCTGTCGTTCGTCGGCATCATTTCCAGCATCGCTGCCGACGCCGGATATCTCGTGCTGATCCCGTTGGCAGGCGTCGCCTACATCAGCGTCGGCCGCCATCCGCTTGCGGGCCTCGCTCTCGGCTTTGCCGCGGTGGCCAGCGCCTTCACGGTCAACATGCTCATCAAGCCGCTCGATGCCGTGCTCGTCGAGTTCACCAACGACGCGGCACGCCTCGTCGACCCAAATCGCACGATCGGCCTCGCGTCCAATGTCTGGTTCTCGATCGCGTCCGTGATACTGCTGACCATAGTCGTCGCGTTCATCACGGACCGGATAACGGCGCCTCGCCTCGGCGCCTATCAACCCGAGAACGGTAGCATTACCGGTTCCGAGCAAAGTGCCGAGCTCACGCCCGCTGAGTCGCGCGGGCTTCGAAATGCCGGCCTCGGCGTGCTCGCCCTGATCGTCGTGTTCTGCTTGCTTACGATCCCGTCCGGTGCACCTCTGCGCAATCCCGACACCGGCGAATTGATCGGCAATTCTCCGTTTATGAACGGCTTGATCGCGCTCATCATGCTGGCCTTCCTGGTCACTGGATGGGCATACGGCATCGGGGCGGGCACTGTCCAAACGCTGACGGATGTCATCAAGGCGATCGAGAAAGCCATTACAGGTCTGGGCGGCACGATCTTCCTGTTTTTCGTGCTCAGCCAGTTCGTCGCCTATTTCACGTACACCAACATCGGCACTGTCATGGCCCTCAGCCTCTCCGAGGCGCTCAGAGCCGCAAACATCGGCGCGCTTCCGCTTCTGGTAGGCTTTATCATCGTCGTCGCCCTCATCGATCTTCTTCTGACAGGCGCCATTGCGAAGTGGGCGATCTTCGCGCCTATCTTCGTGCCGCTGCTCATGAAGCTGGGGGTCGACCCGGAAGCCGTTCTCGCCGCATATCGCGTCGGCGACTCGCCGATGAACGCAATCACGCCGCTGAATGCTTATTTTGCGGTCATCGTCGGCTTTGCGCAGAAATACGACAAGAACGCCGGCGTCGGGACCGTCGTGTCGCTGATGTTGCCGTACGTCGTTTTGATGTTCGTGCTGTGGACTGTCTTCTTCGCCATTTGGAAGATCCTCGGCTTGCCATGGGGCCTCTGAGCAAACACCACCGCACCGCAACGATCAGGCGCACAGGTCAGTTATCGCGCCGCATTGGCCGGAAAGGGAGAACACAATGGCTTCGAGCTCGACTCCGCTGGATGTGAAAGCCGCCGAGGACCATCTGATGCGGTTCTTGTCTGTCGAAGGCGTTACCGGCCAGGAAGCGGCAATCGCAGCCGCCGTCAGTGACGAGTTGAAGAAGGTTGGCGTGCCGGCATCGGCAATTCGCTTCGATGACGCAAATAAACGGATACCGGTGCCGACCGAGACCGGTAATCTCATTGTCGAACTGCCGGGAACACGCCCGGGTCCGCGTCTCCTCTTCGCCACCCATCTCGATACCGTTCCGTTATGTGCCGGTGCCAAGCCCAAGCGCGAAGGGGATCGGATCGTATCCGACGGAACGACGGCACTGGGCGGCGACAATCGCACCGGATGCGCGGTCCTGGTCACGCTTGCGGAGACGCTCCTGAAGAACAAGCTGCCGCATCCGCCGATCACCCTGCTCTTTACGGTCCGCGAGGAAAGCGGCCTGCACGGCGCCCGCGAGCTCGATCCGAAAGAGCTGGGCGGCGCCACCATGTGCTTCAACGTCGACGGAAAGTTAGCCTCTGAGTTGATTGTCGGCGCCGTCGGCCAGGAGAATTGGGACGTCACGATCAAGGGCAAGGCGTCTCACGCCGGCGTGGCGCCGGAGAAAGGCATCTCGTCGACGCTCGTTGGCGCGGTGGCGCTTGCTGAAGCCAACGCGGCCGGATGGTTTGGTAAGGTGGTCAAGCCGGACGGCCACGGCACCAGCAACGTCGGTATCTTCGGCGGCAAGGACATGAAAGCCGCAGGAGACGCAACGAACGTCGTCACCGATTACGTTTACATCAAAGGCGAAGCGCGCAGCCCCGAGTCATCGTTCGCCACGAAGATCACGCTCGGTTACAAGGACGCCTTTGCCAAAGCCCAAGGCGCCGTCAAGGACTCAGGCGGCGAGACGTCCGTCGTCCAGTTCGAGCACACGGCAGCCTATCCCCCGTTCAATCTCGGGCAGGAAACGCCGATCGTGCAGTATGCAAGCAAGGCCGTTGCGGCGCTCGGTCTGAAGCCGACCTACGTCTTCTCGAACGGCGGCCTCGATGCAAACTGGCTCGACAAGCACGGCGTTCCGACCGTCACGATTGGTGCGGGACAGTACGAAATACACACGGTGAAGGAATACGTCGATCTTCCCGAGTATGCGCAAGGGTGCCGGCTCGCGGTTGCGCTGGCGACGCTGGACGGCTGAGCCGAGGTGGCTTGGCCTTGCGGACCGGTCACGCACTGTCGCGCGCAGCTCCATGGCATGCCCTGGAGCATCGGCGATTTCACCATCCCTGAACCTTATGGGGAGCAGCGCTGTTGACTGCTGTTGGGTATACCGGCGCCATTGTCGCCCTGGCCATTGTTCTGTTCGTTTGGAACAGGCTTCCGGTCGTCATCGTCTCCTTGCTGACGACCTTGGCACTCTGGGCCACCGGCGTCCTGACCATCGGACAGGCACTGGCCGGCTTCGGCGATCCCGCCGTCATTTTCATCGCGGCCCTTTTCGTGGTGAGCGCCGGCTTGGAAATGACGGGCGTGACGGCGTGGGCGGGCCAGCGTCTGATCGCCTGGGCGGGTGAGGAAAGCCGCACCCGCCTGCTGGTGCTGATGATGGCGCTCGTGTCGCTGCTCACGGCCCTCATCAGCCTCAACGGGGCGGTTGCTGCGCTCTTGCCCGTGGTGGTCGTCCTTGCGGTGCGGCTCAAGCGAAACTCGTCGCAGCTTCTCATGCCGCTCGTATTCGCCGCGCATGCCGGCTCGCTGCTGGCACTGACGGGCTCGCCCGTAAACGTGCTGGTTTCCGAAGCAAGCATGGATGCCGGCGCGAATGGCTTCGGATTTTTCGAATTCGCACTTGTGGGTCTGCCATTGCTGATCGGAAACATGGCGATCATCGTGTTGTTCGGCGAGCGCCTTCTGCCGCAGCGAAACGGCGCGACAATGCCCGCAGACTTCAGCCGCCACGCGAAAGTCCTCGTCGAGCAGTACGGCTTGGCGAGCGGCGTGCATCAGCTACGCGTGCGCGCGACCTCACCGTATGTCGGTGCGGGAGCATCGGACATCGACCTGACGGAATTCCCGGGGCTGCAGCTCGTCGCATTGCAGGACGGAGAGACGACGGCGCCGTTGCGGAAGCCCCAGTTGATGGCTGGCGATCTCATGCTGCTGCGCGGCGAGGCCGAATTGGTTGCCCAATTCGCGGAGCGCAAACATCTTGCCTTTTACGAGAAGGAGGAGAGTTCCAACCCGGAGCAAAACTCACTCTTCAACAGGCGATCGGGCCTGGCCGAGGTCGTCATCCCTCCACGCTCCGGGCTCATCGGCCAGACCGTATTTCCCGGCATGGTGACCGAGAGCGGCGATTTGATTATCCTGGCGGTTCAACGTGGCGGCAACGACGTCGCGACGAACGATGAGGGCCTCGGCACGGACAACGGCGTGACGCTGCGGGCCGGCGACACCATGCTTCTGCAGGGGACGTGGAAGGCTTTGGATGTTCGCCTCGCCGATCCCGACGTCCTGGTCGTGAGCTCTCCAGACCTGGTCCGGCGACAAGCCGTGCCGATGGGCCCGGGTGCCTATCAGGCCGTCGCCATTCTGGTCGGCATGGTCATCCTCCTTGCCACCAATATCGTCCCACCTGCTGTGGCTGGCCTGCTCGCGGCGGGCGCAATGATTTTGTGCGGCATCATGAACGTCGAGCAATCCTACCGCTCGATTAGCTGGACGACTGTCATCCTCGTCGCCGCGATGATGCCGCTGTCAACCGCCATGGTGGAGACCGGCGCCGCTGGATTGTTAGCCGACCGGTTAGTGGGCATTGTCGGTGGCGCGGGCCCCTACGCCCTGCTCGCCGGTCTCTTCGTGCTGACCGCGATTCTCGGCCAGCTCATCAGCAACACCGCCACGGCTCTGATCGTCATTCCGATCGGTGTCGCCGCCGCCGCCACGATGGGAATATCGCCGCGGCCCGTTTTGATGAGCACGGCAGTGGCTGCCGCCGGCGCATTTCTGACGCCTATTGCGACGCCCACGAACCTCATGGTGATGGGACCCGGCGGCTACGAGTTCAACGACTATTGGAAACTCGGGTTGCCGCTTCTCATCTGGTTCTTCTTCGTGGCAGTGTTCTTCGTTCCCATGATCTGGCGTTTCTAATCGCGCAATCCGTCGCGGTCAGGCGTCGAGGCTTATGGCTGGGTGATGGCGGCAGGTTGTCTGGACCAGTTCCGACCGGTTTTGACCTCGGAAGAGATCGTCGTCGATCATCTGCGCTCCGGCGACTATGCGGTCATTGCGGACGGCAGCCTGCCCGATGCAGATCAGCACGAGCGATCCGTAAGAGGCGAGTTCCTGAAATTTCTCCTGCTCGGCGGCGATGAGACCCACCGCGTGCACGAGAAGGGCATCCAGTTGCGCGGCGCTTTGATCACGGGCGTTCTCGACCTCGAGGGCTGCCGTATCCACTGCGGGATCGCCCTGGAAGACTGCCGCTTCGCCGCCGCGCCGAACGTTCGCGCTGCCATTATCGATAATCTGAACCTCAACGGTTCCTTCCTCCCCGGAGTCCGCGCCGACGTCGTCGAGGTCCGTGGCGGTGTCAGTCTCGCCGGCGCGACGGTCGAGGGTGGCATCACGCTCCAGGGCGCCAAGCTTGGCGGACCCTTGAACTGCGACGGAGCCAAGATCTCGTCGGCAAATGCGGTGGCCTTGCTCGGCGACGACATCGTTGCGCGCAGCGTTACCATGCGCGGCGCAAGCGTCGTCGGCGCCATTTCGATTGTCGGCGCCGAACTCGGCTCGGACTTGAATCTCGCCGGCATCGACATCCACTCGCCGGACGGCTTCGCGCTCAAAGCCAACGGTATCGATGTCGACGGTGACGTCATTCTTCATTCCGGGCGCGCGGACGGGGAGATCGAGATTATCGGGGCCCATATCTCCGGCGATTTCGACTGCACCGGAAGCAAGCTCCAAAATCCGGGGAAAGTGACGCTCAGGTTCAATCGATCGATCGTGAAAGGCGCGTGGTTCCTTTGGAAAGGCGCGAGGATCGACGGCGTGCTCGACATGACGGGCGCGACGCTCTCGTCGATTCACGATGATCTCGCGTGCTGGCCCGGGAAGGGCGACCTGATGCTCAATCGATGTCTCTATGATGCGCTCATCGGTGGCACCATCGACGCCGAACAGCGTCTGGAATGGCTTGCGAGACAAAGCCCTGGCCGTTGGGGCGAGGACTTCTGGCCGCAACCCTACGAGCAGCTCGCAAGTGTCTACAGGGCAATGGGACACGAAGAGGATGCGCGCGCTGTATTGATCGCGAAGGAACGTTTGCAGCGACGCGCACGCCGCGCCCGAAGCAGCAATCCCTTCATCTGGACCCTGTTGGCCGCAAAGGACGGAATTCTCGGCGTCACAGTACGTTATGGACGCCAGCCGCTACTCGCATTCTTCTGGCTGTTCTTTTTCTGGATGACGGGTGTCGCCCTCTTCGGTCACGCCGAAAGCCACGGAGCATTCAAACCCGCGAGCTTTGTCGCCCTGCGCTCACCCGAGTGGATATTGTGCGGCTTCGAGCCGTCCGAGGAACGCGTCCTGCTCGCGATGCAGCAGCCGATGGCGGGCCGAGCGTTGCCCGGTCAGTCGCAGCTCGACTGCTATCGCAGTCAACTCGAGGCAGCCAGCTACCCGCGCTTCAATGCCTGGATGTACTCGCTTGATACGCTGTTTCCGGTGCTGGAAATCGACCAGAAGAATGCGTGGCGGCCCGATCCGAACAAGCCTTGGGGGCGGATGGCAATTGCGTACTTCTATCTGCAGTCTGTCGTCGGTTGGGCGCTGAGCCTTCTCGCCGTCGCTGGGTTTTCCGGAGTTGTGAAATCGCGATGACGAACTCTCTCCCCGGGCCGAACATGCCGCTCCCGGACGGCACCGCATATGAAAGTCCAGACACGATGTTCGTGATGCTGCGGCGGAGCTTCGCATTTCTCGCGCTGTGGGTCTGCCTCATCGGGGTCGGACAGATGGATCTCGCTATCGGTGTCGTTGCAGCCATCGTCGCGTCTTGGACGAGCCTTTCGCTATGGCCTTCGGGCGCAGGCTGCGCGTCTGCGAGCATTCCCGCTTATTCGGTTCGCTTCGTGCGTCAATCGATCGGAGCGGGCATCGAGGTCGCGAAATATGCTTTTGCACGTCGCGTGGAATTGAACCCCGGTTTCACGACATATCGGACATGCTTGCCGCCTGGCATGCGACGCGAAGCGCTCTGCACAGTCATGAGCCTGCAGCCGGGAAAGATGCCGGTAGGAACAGCCCCTGACGGCACAATGCGCATTCACTGCCTGGATATGAGCCATGCCGTGGAGGCCGAGCTATCGGAAGACGAGGCAACGTTTCTCAAGATTCTCAAACCGGAGCGTGCGCATGGCTGAATTTCTCGTCGGCAGTGCGGTGATCATACTTGCGATCAACGCGTTCAGCCTTTTCCGTGTACTTCGTGCGCAGGCACGCGTCGAACGAATGATGGCGGTGCAGCTTTTGGGTTCCGGCGGCGCCGCGATGGCGCTTCTGCTCGGCACCGCGTCCCAATCGCAACCAATGGCCGATGTCGCGCTTTTGCTGGTTTTGCTCGCGGCATTCTCCGGCTCGGCCTTCGCGCTCGGTTTGCCGCCAGCCGGAGCCCGCGCGCAAGAGAAGGCGGAGCGGACATGAGCACGATCGCCGATTTCATTACGGTCGCCGCGGTTTCTGCCGGGGTGGTGTTCTTTCTCGCCGGGGCGATGGGTCTGTTGCGCTTTCCCGATACGCTGAGCCGCCTCCACGCACTCAGCAAAGCGGATAATTTGGGTTTGGGATTGATCGTGCTCGGGCTTCTGGCCCAGACGAGCAGCTTTTTCTTTGCTCTCAAGCTGATCTGCATCTGGTTGCTGGCCCAGCTATCGGCGGCAACCGTGAGCCGCTTGATCGCAAACGCGGTCGCGAGGGATGCCGGCCCATGAACGCGCTGTTCGATCTTGCGTTGGTGTCATCGTTGATCGGACTGGCGCTCTATGTCGGGTCGATACGCGACGACCAAAGCTCGATCGTCGGCTTCATTGCCTTCGGCCTACTACTGTCCCTCGGATGGACCCGTCTCGCATCGATCGATGTCGCGCTGACGGAAGCAGCGATCGGGAGCGGCGTCACGGGGCTTCTGCTTCTGCGCGCGGAAACGACGCTGCGCAATGATGCCGGGCGCTACGATGTAGGCGCTTTTGTCAAAGTGCCGGTCGGAATTCTGTGCGCCGGATTGACGATCGCCTTGGCCTATGTGGTTTTGAACCCGCCCGACCCTGCACCAACCCTCGCCCCCAAGGCGGTCGGCGCGATCGACGCGACCGGCGTGGGCAATCCTGTAACGGCGGTTCTGATGGCCTATCGCGCAGTTGACACGCTGCTGGAGAAGGTCGTTCTCGTGTTGGCGCTGGTCGGCGTCTGGTCACTGTGTTCGAACCGCGATTGGGGCGGCGCTCCGGCTGCGCCAACCATCGGCACGCCTGAGCCCCTCGTCTTTCTCGGTCGCTCGCTTCCGCCCATCGGCGTCCTCATCGCTATCTATCTTCTGTGGGTCGGAGCGGATGCACCGGGCGGCGCTTTCCAAGGCGGCGCCGTGCTCGCTGCAATGTGGCTGCTCGCGATGTTTTCCGGCTTGCAGCCCATTCCCCAGACGCAAGATACGAAAATGAGACTGGCACTCGTCGGAGGGCCGATCATATTTCTGGCAATCGGCTTCGTCGGGATCGGAGCCGGCGCCTTTCTCGCTTATCCGATCGGTTTTGCGAAGTCGCTCATTGTGATCATCGAAGT
>Ga0182738_1007548_pt1 | contig 11032 bp, 7 predicted proteins | sample eDN5th30CBELigMG_FD_128876 | JGI IMG/M metagenome (GOLD analysis project Ga0182738, IMG submission 128876) | Enriched Miracle-Growth compost microbial communities from Emeryville, California, USA - eDNA 5th pass 30_C BE-Lig MG (version 2)... ... | reverse complement strand
TTTTTTTCCAAATTTCCGGTTTCTCAAAGGACCCTTATTCTCAATAGAAATTTTCAAGAGAATGAAGAGCCCTTTTGAAAAAAACCCAAGCTAGCTAAAATCTATCAAAACTTGGTGGGATAAGCTAAAATTAAGTTTTAGTTAAAATTGAGCCATATCCCCATTCTTGTAAAACCCCACTTCGTGCAATGGGGCAAGATTCTATGCAAATAGGGGGCCCGGGGCCTGACCCCCTCCTTCAGGATGTTATGAATAACCCCCAGCTAGAAAATATTCAGAGTTAGATTCTCGCAAGGGCCGATACTCTTGCCCATATGCTGATGAATACCCAAGATCCCAAAGAAAAAGCATCAATTCTCAGCACCCTGGCTGCTGGTCATATCAAAACCTTTGGGATCCTGGGTTCCAAAATCATCAAGGGGGACAATGACATCAAATACACCCCTTTTAGATAAAATCTCCTTGGAATGAATACAGTATTGAATGATATGGATGAATCAAATTTAAAACATGAATTGGCAAGATTTAGCCAAGAGTTCCGGGCCCCTTGTAAATGCAGTGATTTCTGCCATTTAAGAGTCATCATGGGGGATGCTTTGGATACCTTTAGTTAAATCAAAGGAAGTATCTGTTTAGTTTGGCACATGGGGGCCCTGCCCAACTCTTTTTAAAAAATTTTTGCTTTAAAAACACCTTATTTTCAGAATCAAAATACACCAAGATAGTCTCCAGGAGATATTTTCCTTTCATATTTTGGGTTTTTAAAAAGGGTCCTTAACCCTCGCGAAAATTTATAAAGACATTAAGGTCCTCTCAAAAACCTGGTTTTTTTTCGAAATTTATGTGGTCTCCTTCCCCTTTAAGGGCCCTTTTAGAAAAAAAAAACCGTCTCGTCTAATGATTTCAAATTTGGAATTCAACAAGCCCAAAAGGAAACGAAATGAACTCGTAAGCTTAGTTTTTTTGAACGAGGAGTCCTGATGAGGTGGGTGATCAAGATTCCGAACGTGAGGAAGAAAGTGGCTTAGATGGTCATCAGATTTTAATTTAATTTGTCTTTGAGTCCATTAAATGTGTAAATGTACAGTATGAAAAATAGTTGATTTTCTCAGAAACCTCGAAAATAAAAATCTTTTTCTTTGAAAACCTGGAAAGAATGGAATGAAAATTTTCGCCCTCGAAAAGATGGAAAAGGCCAATTTTCCGGCGTAAGGATTTTTCTCTTTTTTTACGAAGGTAAACGGTATATCCCATTTCTGAAGATTTTCAGCCTAGGTTTGAAATGAGTGTGAGAATTTTCTACTCCTTCAACGATTGTTTTCCAACAAAGGTTGAAACAACAGGAATTTGATTCACTCTGATTTAGAAATCCTTTCTTGTTTTTTCCAAAAATTTCGAGTTAGATGAGCCAGAGCGTATTGAAAGTTCAGAGTCATTTGACTGGGAGAATAAATTGTGAATGAATTGATAATCAAAAAAGTGAGAATGGATTTGAGCTCACCTCATTTTTATTGGTGCATCTACTAGATCTGTCGAGTTGCAAAAAATTTCAGGGGATTGATGAAAGAAAATTGACAAAATTTCTCTCGAATTCTCCTCAGAATTTAGATCTTCGGTCGCTTCGAATGAATCTTATCCTCTGGTCATGGATCACCAACAAGTAATTCTCCTTTCGAGGTCTGCGAGTCTTGATTTTTCAAAACTTGGCAAGAAAAGATAAAATTTCAACATTCAATCAACTCAGGATCTTGTAAATTTGCTCATGCTGAGGAAAAAAATTGAATTCTAAAATAGCAAAGCTGATGAGGAATCAAAATCTTTTCTATGATTGCTTATTTCTGTACTTCTATTCGAGGAATATTGAAATCCAAAATCGAGGAAATAAATATTCGAGTCCAAAAGTACAAAATTGTGATTTTGAAATTTATCAACTAGTCTCTTTTCAAAATTTTTTCTTAAAAAGGTGCTCAATGGTTGTTTTTGAACACACCTTCTGATCAGATTCAAACCTTTGAAATGTCATCGAAAAAAGTCTTGGGCCTGAATCACCCCTAAAGCGTTGGAACGAAAGAATGAAAGCATCAAATTAGTACTTTTAATTAAAACGCAATTAATTAATTAACTTGGAATTGGGATTGGGATCGAAAGAAGCTGTTTTTAACTCGCAGGCATTCTTTTTCAAGATCGATTTCTTATAGATAAAATCTAAGTAAGATGCCTTCTCAGCTTCTCTGAAACAGCATTCGAGGCAAAACCTTTGAATTCAAATCAAAAAGAAACAAATTTTTCCAAAATTCAAAAACATTTGCCATCAAAAAAGTTTCTAGAACCTCATTTGATTTGCTCAAATTACATTTTTATCTTTTTCTTTTAGTATTCACATAAAAGCTTTTTAATAAAAGATTTCTCATATTTACTTTGTTCTCTCACCGAACGAACAAGCTTCATATGTTGCCTAGCTTTCTTCAAAGATTTTTCATCGTTTTGCTTGTTTCTTTGTTCTTTGATTCTGCCTTGCCTGTGGAAAAAACAAAATGCCCTGAAACTTTTTTGGGAGCCTGTAATCTTGATGCCACTGTCATTTGTGTGTATTTGAGGAATGGAAGATATTATCAAACACAGTCCAATGCTTGCATTGTCTGCAAAAACAAAAGTGTCATTGAAACCTCTCTGGGGGCTTGTCCAAGTGCTGAATAACCACATATTTGTTCTTGCCAAAATATTTAATGTTTACCAAGTACAATAAGTCATCTTTTTACTACCTTGTACATATACCTCTTTAATTCAACACTGTTGTTTTCATATTGCCTTTGAGCCAATTAAATTAATACTCGAAATGTCGGGATCACCAGAAAACCCCTTGTCTTCTATAAGAAAAATGAAACGACCATCCATCTTCAGCGGATTCCAGATCAAATGAATTTAAAAAATCATTGCTTTTAAAAAAAAGAAAACAGGACTCACAAGAATAAACCCTTTTGTATGTTGTTTGAGATCGAGAGAAAATCTGATAATTCTAGAGAGATCCATCAAAGATTTTTTATGAGAATCAATACAAAAAAAAATTATTGTTTTTAAAAAAAAAAATCATCTGGATTGAAAATCTCAAAGAAAAAACTGATTCTCTCTTGAAGATCAGTAAACATTGGAAATTCTTTCAAAGGAACTCACAGCTCAAGAGAATTCTGAATTTTGTACCTTTCGCTAGGGGTTCTTCAGAACGCAAATCAGAATGGTTTTTGCAAAATTCAGAAAGAAATTTGCAATTCTCTGTCTGGAACAAGAGAAGACAGAAAAGTCTTTATACTTCCAAGAACAGTAGTTGAAGTTTTCCCTCATCACATTCGAAATCTTCTCCAATTTATGGAATTATTTCGACTCTCCCCATTAAAAAAAAAAAACAACAAAAATCACTTTTTCGTTTAAAATTTTCCAAGAAAAGGTGAGTGAATTGGGGAAAATAACCGTTTTTGCCTTAAGAAATGGAGGAAATTTAAAACAGCTATGACAGCAGTAATTTTATTATTAGATTCCCAACTGAAAGCGCCAAAATTAGAGATGGATTGATAAAAATCGTCCCCTTTTTGGCTTACTCCAAGCCCTGACCGTCGGAGTCTTCTTGTTTCAATGAGAATTTGCTCATCATTGAGGGGGAAGTGCAACCATCCTCTCCTTGAAGTCAAAATATTCAAGATTCCTATTTGATTGGATGCATACTTTAACTCTCAAAGTCATTTTCAACCAATTCTGAACTTTGAAACAACGTTCATGGGCGGATTTATCAATGGAAAAGTTGTTTCTAAGGAGGTAAGAGATCCTACTCTTGGGAAAAATAGGCAAGCATCCAAGTTTAAAATAAATTTTTTCGCGCCAAAGTGCTCCAAATTATGGAGTTGAGCTTGGATTAGAGGTTTCTTCCGGGAAAAGAAACGGCGGCAGTTTTAATTTTCTTGTGAAGAAATTTTAGAGGTTCAGAAGGAACACGCCTTGACTCCTGACAACTTCAGTTTTGATGATAAGTGGTGGAATAAATCAACTGAGATTTTCTCCGAGTTACAGAGTAAGTGAGTTTAAAACGGGCTAAATTTAGCAATAAAAATGTCAGACTTCAACCGCAGAAACCAAGATAAATTAAAATCAACCAAACGGAACGTGCTTTGTGTTCTTCGGATGCATTAATTGGTCTGGTCCCTTTTGTCTGAGAAGAGATTTACGCTTGCAAATCAATATTTTTTCGTAATTCTCCATTTTTGAAAATTGGAGTGAGCCATGAATAACTCAACTCACACATCTTGAGCGTGTCAGACCCAACTCTGAGATATAGGGATAAGTTTCTACGTTTCTGGCGGAGTCTCTCAAACTGCCGCTTCCCGCTCTCAACTTCTAATTAATTTTTATCTTCTCAATTCAATCGGTCAAGGGATCATCGATCTCTTCAAGAGCTCATCCACATGCATACACCCAAAATCCAAGTTTTATCAAAGCTCTCAATGCAGATAAACCCACCAGAGTGAATTTTTGCTTTGAGGTCGAAAATTACTTGATATATGGGACAGTTTAAATCTCATTTACCCGCACATAAGGCGAATTTTCAAACTTGCTGTTGGATCTTAAAAGAAGGCGCGGTCTGCAAACTCCAAAAGAGAGAGATAATGGTTTATGCTCTGAGAAACTTCTTCTCGACGGGGGAATGTCTCAATAGTTCTTTACTGACAGAAAATCGAAAAATTTACTCCATTAATAGTGTGTCAGTCGAGAAAATAATTTTGGCTTTTAATCTCATTAATTCTTTCTGGCGAAAGTATTCGACCGTGCTTTCAACTCTCTGGTGATGGTTTGAGGAGATGACAAATCGGCTTTATTAGTGGACACTGTAGCAGGAGAATCTCGACCTTCATTCAATAAAGTCAAACATCTAGCCTCCCCTTGCTTTTGTTATCCAGTTGATATGAACAAAAATGTAAAAATAGATTTTTTCAACCTCCTGATATTTGGCGGAAAATCATCCTTGTTTCATAAGTATTTTTGGTTGGCTCTTAGATTTGTCATGGGGGAAAAGAATATTTGGAGATAAATAGGAAAAGCGAAGTGACATTTTTTTTAGAAATTAACAGAGTGGGAATAAAAAACTTTTTTCAATTTACATATAAACAACACAAATGACGTGAGGAAATTAAATGACAGATATCATTTACAAATATAAATGAGAGAGGTGTGAGAGAAAGATCTGCAAGGAGGGAAAGTAAGAAACGTCTGGAACAAAAATTTTATTTCTTGAGGGTATTGAAATGTGGTTTAGGGGTGAAGAGATCTCTGTAGACAGCTCTATTGTGCTTAACTACACTGAGGGTTTTTGTTGTGTCCATGCCATTCATTTTTAGGCTGTTGATGGCGACTTCTTCATTTGTGATTTCCTTTCGTGTCACCTTGGTAAGATCAGAGTAAAACTGTTCAAGAACACCTCTGTCAATATCTTTGGGGTCCCAGACAAGCTTAGGGGATCTTCTGGCTCTGGGCTTCTGGGCTCTGTTGAGGCAAAGTGCGGGGATAGAGGCAGTTGGGGGCTCGTCACTTGGCCCGACAAATATTTCAGACTGGGTTTCCGAGTCTTCAAAGTTGATTGCTCCTTGGCTGTCAGCAAGCAAGAGGTCCTGCTCGGAAGGAGCGCTGCAACCGTTGGTTGAAGTGTCTTTATCGAGCTGGCTCAAAGGTCGAAAATATGATATATTTATATTTTTGATCTTGATTTGGTTACTATAAACGCCTTTTTTGGCAAGGTCCGGGCTTGATCCTGCCTCGATCTTTGGCAATGAGGACTTCTTCTGGGAGGAGGGGTTGTTTGCGAACATGTAATCGTTGTTTGAAATCTGGATAGAGACCGCCAAATTTGACTCCTTGCCAAAATCAAACGACATATTGCTGTTGGAGCACTCGTCATCATCATCGACTTCGATTACCAAAGGCTTCTGGACACTTGAAAAGGTTTTTCCAAGAGAATTAAAGTTGGCGCCAGAAGGGTTTAATAAGAACTGAGAATTGGGATATTGACTTTTAAAATAGCCGCTTTCACTGAGCCCTTGTTGAGCGGACCCTCCTCGAGTGGAAAGAGACCCCAAAGCTCTTAGATGGTCTTGAGTTTTATTCTGTGAAAGGAAATCAAAGTTCATAACCTCAGGAGGGATCTGTTTGAAAAGATCATCCTTCACGCAGAGGGCGCTGTTGTCGTTCTCGTCTTCAATGATAATCAAGTCTTGGTCATCGCCGTCATCTTCCAAGTTGATTACCTTTTGACTCTTCTTTCCAAAATTTGAATTTATTTGGATTGAAGCTGGGCCAACTTGAGTCTTGAGTTTCTTTTCAGAATGATTCGCAGGGAGTTTCAATTCGTAGCTGGCATAAGGGTTTTGCCTCTTGTAGAGTTGGCTTGAGTACAAGGCCTCCTGGATACCGTAAGGGAAGAGGTTGTAATTGAACAGGTCAAAAGCTGAAGGGTACATCAGCTGGGGAGGTTGGAGGAATGGAAAGTTTTGCGAGATCATAATGTTTTCCAAAAGGGGTGGTATAATTTTGGAATAACTAAGGTTGTTTTAAATTTAGAAAAAGATTATAAAAAATTTAAAGTTCGAATTTGATTATGATTTCTGCAAAGAGCGGTTATTCGAAAACTAAAAGTACAACCAATTAAAGCCTAAATTTAGTCATAAAATAATTTTTTTCCTTCGGAATTTAAATTAAAAGTTTCTCCTTTGACGTCATTGCAGATGAAAAATTCTCGATTCATAACTCACCACGTTGTCTCATTCTTTTTGGCTCCCTAAGTGGAATAACTCCAAGCATTCATACTCACTCTCTCTCCAGATTAAAAATTCGTCTCTTCAGTCTCTTAAGGCTATCTCTTTTCGAAATTTTCCATCGTCAGTATTCAATTTTTCTAGAATAATGATTAGATCAAGGAGACAACATGAAATCCATGATAAGGATGATGAAATCATTGATATTGGGTTTATTTGAAACAAGTTTAATAACTCCCAATTTATCTGCAGTGCTCCTTCAGGAAAAATGACTCTGACTCTTTTAATCCAAATTTCAAACCACAACAACAACAGTCGAAATAGCGATTTCTCAGATGAAATATCATGTCAGAGTCTCGAAAGGCTGAAATCTATTTCACTGAAACATGATTTGGCATTAGGACAACAAAGATGGATAATTCTCTCAGCAGTTAGCAATCAAAAAAGTTAACTGTCAAGGTGTAAATTTTATCAAATTGTTGTAAGTTTTAGAAAGATGTCGAATTTTAGAGATCCAAGCACTTTGATTAGATCATCTGTAAAAGCATTCTTCGTTAAACACCTTGAATCAAAGAAACACTAGCTTTTACAAGGTTCTAATAATTAAGAATAAAAGAGTTAATCTGATTTTCAAGTTTCTAAAGGAGAACTGGGAAAAAATTTTCAGAGCCCGAAAGAATTTGAAATCAGGAAGCTCGAATGAAAGACTCAGCGAGTGGAAGGCAGCTAGAAACCTCTGGGAAAATTTTCGCTAGATGAAGATAATAGCTTATTAATCGAATTGAATTCAAACAATTAATTAAAACCCCTTTAAATTTTGAATCGCTGGCGATCTCCAAGGCAGTTTCATCCAAGTTTGAATTTTGAGACTTGTTTGAGTTGAAGGGATGGTGAAAAGTCAAATGGCTTGCTGCTAATCTTTAGCATTTGAAAGACCTGAGCTTGAAAACTCAAAGGATAATTCCTGTGGGTATTTTTGGCTTCTAAAAATTTGCTTTCGTAAAATTAACAAGAGGTGCCGAATGCAACAAACAGCAGCACATCTTTTTCAGAATTATTTCTTCAAATATTTGAGGGCAAATTCGAAGAAATCCCTCCAAAACTTTGGGCTCAGCCATGGTTTAAACTCATCAACAAGAAGGAAGGGCATTTGAGAGATGCTCAAGAACTGGGCTGACTGACAGACACATTTCTTTTTTCTAGAAAAGGTTCAATTGAAACTTGTTCCTTTGACCAAGATCAGAAAATTCCCTCAAGAAGATCTTCCTACATGCATGTGCACAAGAGAAATCCTTCAATTTTCCACATGCCATATGGAATTAAATCGGTCAGAAGGATTCTAATTCTTCATGCTTTTGAAAGGACAGCAAAATTGGCTTCAACTTCTCAATTGGGTAGATAGGATTGGAAGATAAGAAGCGCTATCAACGAAGGCGCTTTGATTAACGAGGGAAGTTTCTAGTCTATGGAGAAATTTAAATTCACCGCCAAATCGAGTTTTCCAGAGATTCAAATCTCAATTCATGGAAGGAGAATAAGTGGTCTCTGATTTACACAACACACCTGAAAAGAGAAGAAGTGAGCAAAAATCAAGACATTTAGTAAAATCTGGAAAGGGGAGTCATCATATGAATGGAAGAGATAGCCAATGCTTTTCATGGCTCCAAGGCAAAGAGTGACTTGGTCTCAGGTGTTTTCGTGTGGATGGAAAAAATATGGAAAGAGTTTTTATCGTTGCCAATTTGGCGGCAAAAGTTTATCGAGTTTTTATTAATAAATATAATAAGTTTTATCAAAACTAAAAAATCAGATCCACTTTGTCTTTCTTTTCCTCTAATTCAATTTCAGTAAATTCTGGTGACTCTTTAAAATTCAGATGATCAAGAAAAAACTCGAATCTTTGGAAGGAAATTCAAAAATCCAAATTTCAAACTCACCATTCAAATATGTATGCGCCTCTTTTGTTTTTATTTTCGTTCGGAATTAGTGTTTGAAAAATTTCCTCTTCAAATCACTCATCAGAATGAAAGAAGAAATTTCTTGATCTTGGAAAAAAAACATTTTCTTATCATTCTGATTCAAATCTCCACGGCAGCGTTTTAGAGTCCAAAAAAAATCCGGGCATTCTGGTCGATGGTTTTCTGGATGAAGATAGTGAAGGGGATTGCATTTGAATTTTGAATGCTCAAACTTTCAGTTTCTCAGTGAGTTTTCCGGACAGTTTGGGTTTTGTGAAAGATCATGCCCAAGACTTCCCTACTAATCGAGGACTGATTGCAAATAAAATTTTCCGAAAAACGGGGAAAAAAAATTTGTGAAAATCAACAAGATATTAGAATTTGGTTAAAATCTTTTGAGAAAAATTCATTACCACCAAAAATCTCTGATTTTCCATCATTTGAAAGATCTCTTTCCAAAATAATTTCTCTGTTCTGATTGCGTCTTGTAAAATAACCCGATCTTTTTGAGTTGTTGAACTGAAAAAACTGAGATTTTTCTCAACCTTCCAGAAAATGAGTTCTGTCGGGTTTTTTGAGGGAATGTTGGATTTTTTTGAAAATATATCTAGCCAAAGCTGGAATTCTGGGAAAATATTGAGAAGCCCTGAAAATGTCATATTTCATTTTCTTTGCCTTCTCATCACAATGATTGAAAAGGGTAACTCTCAAGACCAGCATCCATCCGTTCATTATCCGGGATGGATACGTTTTATGCAACAGTTTATGACGGATGAGACATAGGAAATTAAAATATTTTGACAAACTGTTACAAAATTTAAAGTTCAAAAATGAAATTTTAAAAAACTAAAATCTTTCTCAATCTTTGGTTGAAGTCATTGTATTTCCAGTTTCTCAGGAGATTTCGTCTTCCAAGTTGCATGCTCAATATGGAGAGTTTTTAGCGTTAAAAACAAGCAGGAAGAAAACATTAAAAAATGAAGGATTTAATTGGGAATAAAAGGAAGTGATATTGGGATTAAACTTTTTTGTGAGAAAAAATTTTTTCCCCGGTGAAAGAGTTTTTTGGAAACTGATTTTATTTTGAAATCTCATGGTCTTTAGATAAAGTAATTTTATAAACAAAAGACAGAAAAGTAGAAATAACACAAAAGAATTAATTAATTGAGATGTACAAAGAAAACTAGCTCTTATTTTTCAAGAAACATAACAGTTAGTTTGATCTTCTTGTGCATCTGACAGTGATGTTAAATAAATTTTGGTATTGGCTCTTGTTTCTTTTAATGACGGCCAAAGCGTTTTCAACGTTCATATTGAAGGATTTGAGGAGTTCAATGGCGGTTTGTTCACAAGAGATTTTTCTACGAAGAATTTTGCTCAAATCTTCAAAGAAAGCCTCCAAAGTTTTTCTGTCAATGGTTTCTGGATTCCAAACTTGCTTGAGGTTCTTTCTCTTTAAAGGTTGGTTTCTCTTGTTTAAGCACAAGGCTGGGATCTCAGCAAAGGGGGTTGTTGGTTCCTTTTCTTCAATCTCAGGTTTATTTTTCAACTCAACCTCAGAAACTTCAGTTGCGGTGACAAGAGGAGAGGGATTCTCGCTTAAGGGAGCAGCAGTTTCCTGATCATCGTCAATAATAATCACAACATCAGAGAATTCTTTAGCTTGATAACAGTCGCTGTCTATTTTTAGATTGTCTTTTAATTGTTGATTAATGATTGCATTCTGAAGCAAATGATTGTTGTATTGATTCAATTTTCCAACAAGCTCATTGAATTGAAGTAAAGCCTGGAATGGGCTTGGGTTAAAAGCAAGCTGGCTGCTGTTGTAGATTTGGCTGTTTTGGATAATTTCATAGCGTTCATTTTCAAGTCTCAGCTTCTTTTGAAGAGATTCTTCGATGCCATAATAAGGATTGGCCCTCTTTTGTAATTCACTTTGAATGAGAAGCTCGGGAAGGTGGAAAGGAGTAAATGACATGGGGTTGAAAAGTGAGTAATGGTTCATTGCTGATTGAAAAAGTTTGTTTAATAATTATTACAGAAAGACCTCTAATTTCTGATATATAAGGAGTTGATTAAATATTATTCGCGGGATGAAAAGACAGTTAAGGGTTGAATTAGCTTTTTTTAATTAATTAACTCATTTTTAATTCTGATCGTTTCTAATTCTTAACCGAAAACAACCAACTGATTTGAAGATCTGATATTGCTATATATATATATATATATATATATATATATATATATATTTATATATATTTTTTTTATATTATAAATTTATTA
>Ga0182738_1007547_pt1 | contig 11033 bp, 9 predicted proteins | sample eDN5th30CBELigMG_FD_128876 | JGI IMG/M metagenome (GOLD analysis project Ga0182738, IMG submission 128876) | Enriched Miracle-Growth compost microbial communities from Emeryville, California, USA - eDNA 5th pass 30_C BE-Lig MG (version 2)... ... | reverse complement strand
TCCGTGCCATCGCAACTCGATACGACAAGACCGCCATCAACTTCCTCGCCGCGGTCCATCTCGCCGCCGCCATCGCTTGGCTCAATTGAGGACAGGCCCTAGTTCGGCAGGCTGGTGTCGATCCGGTCGAAGGAAGTCGTGCCTGCAGTCAGTGCGGTCGCCTTCTCCTCGACCAGGAGCTGGGCGACCGCCAGGAAATGGACCAGCTCGCCATCGCCCAGGCGCTCGGCCTCGTCGATCAGCTCGCGTACGCCGTGCCAGACGCGGAACAGGGCGGCGGCACGTTTCGATCCCGACGAAGGATGACGGCTGCGCCGCCGCCGAACATTCGGTTCGACGACGATCTCGAAGACTCCCATTCACTCCCCCATCCATTTTGGCGGGCGAGCCGCCCTCCAGGCAGCCCTCCCAGACCGGAAAGCATAAGGACGATCCGGAGCGCCGTCTGTGCTCCATTGCACAGAGACGATCAATATTAAGGGCCTACACCAAAATAATCGCTTCAGAGTTCGACATCGTAGATCATACTCACAACAGAAATCGTGTCATCCCGAGCGTAGCGAGGGGACCTATGGCAACGGCAGCCAAAGATCCTCGCCCGCGTTCGGGATGACAAGTTTGTTGAACTCGCGGGCACATCGTAAACTGTGGCGACTATTTCGTCACAGGCTCTAACTCGTGATCGTGCCGCTGGGCATGCCGCTCGAAGCGAGCGGCGGTCCGCGTCGAAGGATGATCGCCTCGGGCGCCTCTACATGCGGCAGCGGCTTGGCCGGATCGACCGCTTTCACCATCGAGACGATCTGCCGGGGATCGGCCTTGCTCGTCGCTTCCGGCACGAGCCGGCGCCATCCCTGCTTCCCCCAGTAACCGGTTTCACCGGGCAGGACCTGGGCATAGAGCATGTTGCATCCGCGGCTTGCCGCCAGGGTGCGGCACCGCTCCAGCAGGAACTGCCCGACATCGTGACCACGAAAGCGCTGCGTCACCGCCAGCCGCTCGGTCATGGCAAACGACTGGAACCAGCGGATGCGCACCGCGCCGATCGGCTCCTCGCCGAGGCAGGCGATGACATGGGTGGCGCCGTAGTCGTGGCCATCGAACTCCTCCGAGAACGGAACGCCGAGTTCGCCGATGAAGCAGGCGGCGCGTACCGCCAGGGCCTGCAGCGCATCCTCCATCTTCATCGCCAGCCGGGCCGTGACGGGCGTGCCGTCGATCGTGGGTACAGCGGTACTCATGTCGAACTACTCTTCCCCCATTCGATCATCCCGACCGGACCGGCCGGATGTCCGGTCGTTCGGCTGAGCGGTCATTCTCCAGCACTTCGGTCAATACGCCATAGTCATTCCGGAAGCGGCGGCCGCCCGCCGCGACTTCCGGAAGATTGCGTGAAATCTGGTCCAGCACGTCGGTCACGACGGCCGGCGTCATGCCCTTGGCCCCTTTGCGTATCGCCGTCGCCGAAACATTGTCGCGGCGCAGGATGCGCCATGGATAGATCCAGCCGCACTCGTCGCAGATGGAGCGCACCAGCATGCCGCCGAAGTCGGTACCGTGCAGCGTGTGCAGGCGTGTCCCTGGATGACGCTTCCTGATGTCAGCGATCACGCCCTGGAAGCCACGCGCGTCGTAGGTCTCGCGCAGGAAAATCACCTCGACCTTGTCACCGAGGCCCGCCTCCGCCACCGCGAGCTCGATCAGCGCCCGGCGGGTCTCGGGCGGCAGGAAGATGTTGCCGGTCGGGAAATAGTCGACGTTGACGTCGGCATTCTCGGTCTTCTCGTAGACCTGGAAGCCGTCTTCCCGCAGCCGGCCGACGCGGATCTGGCCCTTGCGGAAGGCTTCGGCGTGAAGCCGCGGAATCAGGGTCGGATGGATGATGATCCTGTCGAGCCGCCGCTCCGCCATTGCGCGCTTCAGGATCGCGAGGTGGGTGTTGTGGAACGGATTGAATGTCCCGAAGTACATGCCGACGCCACCCGTCGGCGCGAAGATCGAACGCAGGTCCGACAGGATACCGACGAGCAGCAGGAAACCGCCCAGGCCGAAGCCGAGCAGCAGGAAGGCCTCGCGCCCGTACGGCAGCCCGGCGGTGCCGAGCGCGGTCAGGACGGTATTGACGCAGAGCCCGACCAGCACGTTGCGATTGAGATCGCCGATGCCGCGCGCGAACAGATAGCCGCCGAGATACTGCAGGCCTTGCGAGGCAAGGCTGGTGATCAAGGCCGCGCCGGCGATGCCGCCGACAGTGGCCACGCCGCTGCGGCTCATGCCGCCGCCCCACAGCATCACCGCGAACATCACGAGATTGAAGGCGAACTGCGGCACGAAGCGCCCAAGCCGGCCGGCCGTCACGAAGCCGAAACGGTTGTTGGCCCACAACTCGGCCTTGTTGCTGAGCCTGGTGTAGGTCGGCATGAAGATCGCGAAGAAGATCGAGATACCGATCAGAGCCGGATTCATCCAGCTGTCGTGCGCATATGCATAGCAGAGATAGGTGAGCAGTCCTGCGAATGCCGCCAGTCGCGTCGACGGGCTGCGCACATAGCGACCGACCTTGTCCGGCAGACCGGACAGGTGCGCCGCCTTGCCATCCGGGCTGACTGCGGACACTGAGATACCTCGCGGCGAACGCCAATAAAATCACAACATATAGCCAACGCGCGAATCCCAACGGCTAATCCATGTGTTCGCATCCCGCGGCTGGCCTTTGAACGGACCGGCTGTCTCCTACAAAAGAGACATAAAACGACATTCCGGAATCAATGATGTAGGATAAGCCATAAACCTGCCGTCCCCGTAAATGTTTCATCTAAAAGCACATTGTATCGATTGTTTCGATGTTGAATCCGTCACCTCGTAGAAGCAAAGTGCCGAACATCCTCGGCGATTGGGACGACGTGCGCTTCTTCCTGGCTGTCGCCAAGACCGGCAGCTTCAGTGCCGCTGCAACGCAGCTCAACACCAAGCAGACAACTGTCGGTCGCCGCATCCAGGCACTCGAACGCCGGCTGGGCGCCAAGCTGTTCGACCGCCACCGGCATGGCATGGAGGTGACGCCGGCCGCCCGTGGCGTGCTGGTGCAGGCCGAGTCGATGCTGTCCAACGCCACCTCGATCGAACGGCATCTGGCCGGACTTGACCGGGAGATGGCAGGCGTCGTGCGCATTGCCTCCACCGAGGGCATCGCCGCGCACTGGCTGGTGCCGCGGCTCGATCACCTGCGCCGCAGCCATCCCGACATCATCGTGCAGGTAATCTCGGGCGACCAGGTGCTCGATCTCGCCACGCGCCAGGCCGACCTCGCGATCCGCTTCTTCCGCCCGACCTCCAATCAGCTCGTCGCGGCGAGGGTCGGTCAATTCAACATGTCGATCTTCGCCGCACCGAGCTACATCGAGCAGTACGGCCTGCCGCAGAAGCTCGACGACCTGCGCGAGCACCACATCGTCGACCATACGACCCTGCACAGCCTGCCGGCGATGAAAGCGTGGAGCGAAGTGGTCGAACGCAGCCCGAGCGTCGTCCTGCGCACCAACTCCTCCTACGCCGCCGTCGAAGCCGTGCGCGTGGGCTACGGCATCTCGGTTTTCCCTGACTACGTCACCAAGTCGTCCAACCTGGTGGCGGCGCCGATCGACCTGAAGATCGTCCGCGACATCTGGTTGGTGAGCCACGAGGAAACCAACAAGGGTGTGCGCATCCGCACCGTGATCGACTATGTGCGCGACCAGTTCCGCCAGGACGAGCGCGAGTGGTTCAGCCTCCCGGCGGGCCGTGCGTCGATGGGATCCGACTGAGAACCTCGTATGCCCGCTACCCGCGGGTATTGACGGTCGGACGGACAGAGGAGTGCAGACCATGATCACCGGCGGCTGCCATTGCGGCGCAATCCGCTACCAGGCTGAAGGCGAGGCACTCGTCCACGCGCTGTGCCATTGCACGGATTGCCGGCGCCATGCCGGTGCGCCGATGGTTGGCTGGGCGATGTACCCGAAGGCGGCGGTCAAGGTGACGAAGGGCACAGCCAGGGTCTACCGATCATCGGAACATGGCCGGCGACACTTCTGCCCGGACTGCGGCACCGGCGTCTTCTATGAGAACGCGGAGATGCTGCCGGGGATCGTCGACATTCAGAGCGCGACCTACGACGACCCCGACGCCATGCCGCCCGGTGCGCACATCCAGGTCGCCGAACGGATCCGATGGATGGAGCGCGCCCACGAGCTGCCGGCGTTCGAGCGCTACCCGCCGCGGGAGTGATCCCGTCGAGCCGCTCCGATGCGCTCTTCATCTTGCCGGAGCGCGGGCTTCCGGCCTGCTCATGATCACGAGGCGGCCCGGCGGCCGGGTTCGGCGAGACTAGAGAGCCGCCTTCAGCCGTTCATACACCGCCTTGATGGCGGCCATGTCGCCAGGCTTGTAGGCCCAGTTGAGCGAGACGCCGTCGCCTGCCACGCGCGGCATGATATGGAAGTGCAGGTGCGGCACGCTCTGACCGGCACCCTCGCCGTTGGCCTGCAGCAGGTTCACGCCGACCGGCTTCAATTCCTTGAACACGGCCTTCGCCACACGCTGCGCCGTCTTCGCCACGTCGGCCAGCACCTCCGGCGGAATCACGTCGACCGTCGGCCAATGGCCCTTGGCGACGGACAGCGCATGGCCGGGATTGACCGGATTGATGTCCATGAAGGCGATGGTGTTGTCGTCTTCAAGCAGCTTGAAGCACGGGATCTGGCCGGCAACGATCTTGCAGAAGATGCAGGCGCCATCGGTCGGGTGGGTCATCACGGTGTCTCCAGGGCAGCAGTCAGGTCGCGCAGGCGCTCGAAGGGCTGCGCCCCCGCCGGCAGCGTCGCATCCAAGCCAAGAGTCGGAAGGCGTGCAAGCCCCCGCGTGCCGAAGCGTTCGCGCAGGGCTTCGCGCACCCAGCCCTCGCTCTGGCGATGGCGCGCGACGGCAAGCCTTCCATCGCCAGCCAAATACGCACGATGCCTCTCGAGCGCCTCCATCAGCAGGGCGATTCCGGCGCCGTTGCGCGACGAGACGGCAAGCGCCGTCAACGGCCAATCGTCCGCCGCCGCCAGGGACAGGGCGCCTGCCACGTCGGCGCGCGCCCGCTCGGCCGCGGCGCCGAGGTCGGCCTTGGTGACGACGATCAGGTGCGGGATCTCGACGATGCCGGCCTTCATGAATTGCAGCGAATCGCCCGAGCCCGGCTGGACGCAGAACACGACCGTGTCGGCCACGCCGGCGATCTCGGTTTCCGACTGACCGACGCCGACCGTCTCGATCATCACACGGTCGAACAGCGCGCGCATCACGACCATGGCAGCCAGCGTCTGGTCGGCGAGGCCGCCCAATCGCTCACGCGCCGCCATCGAGCGCACGAAGCTGCCCTCGTCCGACGAATCATGGACGATGCGGACGCGATCTCCGAGCAGCGCGCCGCCGCTGGCCTTCGACGACGGATCGACGGCAATCACTCCGACTGTCTTGCCGTCGTTGCGCCAGCCTGCAACCAGGGCCGCACAGAGAGAGGACTTGCCGACGCCCGGCGGTCCCGTGACACCGACCACGTGCGCACGCGGCGAGCGCCAGGCCTCGTCGAGCAGGCGTCGTGTGCCCTCGCCGCCGGGGTCGCGCTCCACCGACGCAAGGGCCGCCGCCAGCGCGCGCTTGCCGCCCCCACCCTGAGCTATGGGCCGAAGCGCGTCGAGGCTCATTCCGTCTTGAGCGCGCCGCCCAAGGCTGCCTGCGCCGCTGCCAGCCGCGCGATCGGCACGCGGTAGGGCGAGCACGAGACATAGTCGAGGCCGGCCTTGTGGCAGAAGAACACCGAAGCCGGATCGCCGCCATGCTCGCCGCAGATGCCGACCTTGAGCTTGGGCCGCGTCTTGCGGCCACGCTCGCAGCCGATCCCGATCAGTTCGCCGACCCCTTCGATGTCGAGCGAAGCGAACGGATCGTGCTCGAGGATGCCGCGCTGCTGATACTTCTCCAGGAACGAAGCCGAATCGTCGCGGCTCAGGCCGAAGGTCGTCTGTGTCAGGTCGTTGGTGCCGAAGGAGAAGAACTCCGCCGTCTCGGCGATCTCGCCCGCCCGCAGGCAGGCGCGCGGCAGCTCGATCATGGTGCCGACCAGATACTCGAACTTCTCGCCCGACATCTGGCTGACCTCCGACGCTACCTGGTCGACCACGGCCTTCATCAGGTCGAGTTCCCTCTTGGTCGCGATCAGCGGGATCATGATTTCGGGGATCACGGTCTTGCCGCCCTTCTTCTGTACCTCGGCGACGGCCTCGAAGATCGCGCGTGCCTGCATCTCGTAGATCTCCGGATAGGAGATCCCGAGACGCACGCCGCGATGGCCGAGCATCGGGTTGAACTCGTGCAGCTTGTGGGCGCGCGCCTCGATCTCGGCGACGTCGACGCCGAGATCCCGGGCCACGACCTCAATGTCGGCATGGGTCTTGGGCAGGAACTCGTGCAGCGGCGGATCGAGCAGGCGGATGGTGACCGGCAGGCCGGCCATGATCTCGAACAGCTCGACGAAGTCCTGGCGCTGCATCGGCTGGATCTTGGCCAGCGCGGTGCGGCGGCCTTTCTCGTCGTCGGCCAGGATCATCTGGCGGACGGCGACGATGCGGTCGCCCTCGAAGAACATGTGCTCGGTGCGGCAGAGGCCGATGCCCTCGGCGCCGAACTTGCGCGCTTGCGCCGCATCGGCCGGCGTCTCGGCGTTGGCGCGGATGCCGAGCGTACGGACCTCGTCGGCCCACACCATCAACTCGGCAAAATCGCCCGAAAGCTCGGGCTGCACCGTCGGCACGACGCCGAGGATGATCTCGCCCGTGCTGCCGTCGAGCGTGATGATCTCGCCGGCCTTCACCGTGGTGCCGCGCACCGAGAGCGTACCCGCCTTGCCATCGATCCGGCAGTCGCCGGCGCCGGCGACGCAGGGCTTGCCCATGCCGCGCGCCACGACGGCGGCGTGGCTGGTCATGCCGCCGGTCGAGGTGAGGATGCCTTCGGCGGCATGCATGCCGTGAATGTCCTCGGGCGAGGTCTCGCGCCGGACCAGGACCACCTTCTCGCCGGCGCGCGCCTGCTTCTCGGCCTCGTCGGCGGTGAACACGACCTTGCCGGAGGCCGCACCCGGCGAGGCCGGCAGGCCCTTGGCGATCACCTTGCGCGTCGCCTTGGGGTCGAGCGTCGGATGCAGGAGCTGGTCGAGGCTCGCCGGCACGATGCGCGCCACGGCTTCCTTCTTCTCGATCAAACCTTCTCGCACCATGTCGACGGCGATCTTGAGCGCGGCCTTGGCAGTGCGCTTGCCGTTACGGGTCTGCAGCATATAGAGCTTGCCGCGCTGGACGGTGAACTCGATGTCCTGCATGTCGCTGTAGTGCTTCTCGAGCGTCTCGCGCACCGTGCAGAGCTGCTGGAAGACCTCGGGCATCACCTCTTCCATCGCCGGCGCATCGGACTTCTGCGCGTTCTTGCCCTCGATGGTGAGATGCTGCGGCGTGCGGATGCCGGCCACGACATCCTCGCCCTGCGCGTTCACGAGATACTCGCCGTAGAAAAGATTGGCACCGGTCGACGGATCGCGCGTGAAGGCGACGCCGGTCGCGCAGTCGTCGCCCATGTTGCCGAACACCATGGCCTGCACGTTGACCGCGGTGCCCCAGCTCTCGGGGATCTGATGCAGGCGGCGATAGGTGATGGCGCGCTGGTTCATCCACGAGCCGAACACCGCGCCGATCGCACCCCAGAGCTGCTCGCGCGGCTCCTGGGGGAACGGCTTGCCGGTGCGCTTCTCGACGATCTTCTTGTACTCGTTCACGACCGCGCGCCAGTCGTCCGACTTGAGGTCGGTATCCATGTGAACGCCGAGGTCCTCCTTCCGGAGCTCGAGCGCTTCCTCGAAATAGTGATGGCCGACATCGAGCACGACGTTGGAGTACATCTGGATGAAGCGGCGATAGCTGTCCCAGGCGAAGCGCTCGTCGCCCGACGACTTGGCAAGCCCCAGCACGGTGCGGTCGTTGAGGCCGAGATTCAGGACGGTATCCATCATGCCGGGCATCGAGGCACGCGCGCCGGAGCGGACCGAGACCAGCAGCGGATTGTTGGCATCGCCAAAGCCGGCACCGACGGTCTTCTCGACCGACGCGAGCGCCGCCTCGACCTCGTCCTTCAGTTCGGGCGGATAGCTCTCGTCGTTGGCATAATAATAGGTGCACAGCTCGGTCGTCACCGTGAAGCCGGGCGGCACCGGCAAGCCGAGGCTCGACATCTCGGCGAGGTTTGCGCCTTTGCCCCCCAGCAGATTGCGCATCTCGGCGCGGCCCTCGGCTGTGCCGTTTCCGAAGCTGTAAACCCACTTGGCCATCGTCAGCCCTCGATCTTCGAAAAATCCGCCACCGAATCCATGGTGGCACGAATCTGGTTGAGTAGTTTCAGTCTGTTCAGACGCAGGTCGGGCCTGTCCGCGACATTCACCGTGACCTTGTCGAAGAAAGAGTCGATCGGCGCCCGAAGGCCGGCGAAGGCCTGCATGGCGCCGGCGAAATCTTCCTTCTCCAGGGCCGGCGTCACCGCGCGCTCGACCTTCGCCAAGGCCGAAGCAACGCTCTTCTCCTCGGCCTGTTCCAGAAGTGCGACATCGGGTGCGCCGGCGATCGTCGCGGCGAGCGCCTTGTCCTTCTTCTCCTCGGCGCGGACGATGTTGGCGGCGCGGCCGTAGGCCGTCAGCAGGTTGCTGCCCGCTTCCGTGCCGAGGAAGGATTGCAGCGCCTCGACCCGCGCCAGGAGGCGCACGAGATCGTCCTCGCTGCCTACCGCGAAGACCGCATCGACGATGTCATGCCGCATTCCCTTCTCGCGCACCTGCACCTTGAGGCGCTCGGCGAAGAAGTCGAGCAGGTCGGCCTGCTCGAAGAACGTGCCGAGCGGCAGGCGCAGCTTGTTCTCGGTAATGATTCGGATGATGCCGAGCGCGGCCCGGCGAAGCGCATAGGGATCGCGCGAACCGGTCGGCTTCTCGCCGATCGACCAGAAAGACACCAGCGTATCGAGCTTGTCGGCAAGAGCGACGGCGATCGAGACGGGGGCGTTGGGGCAGCGATCGTTCGGGCCGGCCGGCGCATAGTGATCGCCGATCGCGTCAGCGACTGCCGCCGGCAGCTTTTCGCCGAGCGCATAGTAGCGGCCCATGATGCCTTGGACCTCGGGGAACTCGCCCACCATGCCGGATACAAGATCGGCCTTGCACAGGCGCGCCGCCTGCTCGACCTGGACCGCATCGGCGCCGGGCACCAATTTGGCGATCTGACCGGCGAGCTTGACGATTCGCTCGACCCGTTCGGCCTGCGTGCCAAGGCTGGCGTGGAACACGATACCCTTCAGCGTCGGCAGCCGCTCCTCGAGGGCGATCTTCCGGTCCTGGTCCCAGAAGAACTTGGCGTCGCTCAGCCGCGAGCGCAGCACGCGCTCGTTGCCCTCGACGATCGTCCTGCCGCCATCGCGCGCGACGTTGTTGGCGATGACCACGAAGCGGTTGGCCAGCGTGCCGTCGGGTTTCGTCGTCACGAAGTAGCGCTGATGCGTCTTCATCGAGACGGTCAGCACTTCCGGCGGCACGTCCATGAACTGGGCATCGATGGTGCCGAGCATCGGCACCGGCCATTCGACGAGGCCGGCGACCTCCTCGAGCAGACCTTCATCGTTCCTGAGCGCCACCTGCGCCTCGCCGGCAAGCGCGCGAGCGCCGTCGAGGATGATCGTCTTGCGCTCGGCCGGATCGAGAACGACATGGGCGGCGCGGAGCTTCGCGACGTAGTCGGCAAAGCCCGTCACCCGGATTTCGCCCTTGCTGAGGAAGCGATGGCCGCGCGTGGTATCGCCGAATTTCACCGACGCCATCTGGCCGCCCGGCACGATCTCGCCCGCCAGCACCTTGCCGTCGAACAGCGCGACGATACCCTGCAGCGGGCGAACCCACTGCATCGTGCCGCTGCCCCATTTCATCGATTTCGGCCACGGCAGCGCCTTCATCGCCGCCTCGACGACGCCCGGCAGCACGTCGGCGGTCGGGCCGCCCTTCTTCTTCAGCACCGCGAACCAGAATTCGCCCTTGCCGGTGTCGCGCTTCTCGGCCTGATCGAGTGAGGAGAGGCCCGCGCCTTTCAGGAAGCCTTGAACCGCCTTGTCCGGTGCGCCGACCCGCGGGCCACGCCTCTCCTCGCTAACGTCGGGGCGGGACGACGGCAGTCCGTCGACAACGAGCGCAAGGCGTCGCGGCGTGGCGAAGGCGCGCGCGTCCGAGAAGCCGAGACCGGCCGCTCCGAGACCGTCGGTGACAAGCCGCCTGAGGTCGTCCGCGGCGCGCGTCTGCATGCGCGCCGGGATCTCTTCGGACAGAAGCTCCAGGAGAAACTCGGCCATCACGCAGCCCCTTCCACGCGCACGGCAGGCTTCGCCACCTGCGTCGCCAGCCAGCTTTCGCAGCAGGCCCTGGCGAGGTCGCGCACGCGCAGGATGTAGCTCTGCCGCTCGGTCACGCTGATCACGCCGCGCGCATCGAGCAGGTTGAAGGTATGGCTCGCCTTGATGCACTGCTCGTAGGCCGGCAGCGGCAGCCTGCGCTCGATCATGCGGCCACATTCCTTCTCCGCATCGGCGAAGTGGCGGAACAGGATCTCCGTGTCGGCATGCTCGAAATTATAGGCCGACTGCTCGCGCTCGTTCTGCAGGAAGACGTCGCCGTAGGTCAGCGGCACGTCGGAGTCGGTCCGGTTGAACGGCAGGTCGTAGATCGACTTCCTGTCGAACAGGTACATCGCCAGCCGTTCGAGCCCATAGGTGATCTCGCCCGACACCACATCGACCTCGATGCCGCCGACCTGCTGGAAATAGGTGAACTGGCTGATCTCGCTGCCGTCGCACCAGACTTCCCAGCCCAGTCCCCAGGCGCCGAGAGTCGGGCTCTCCCAATCGTCCTCGACGAAGCGGATGTCGTGCAG
>Ga0182738_1007546_pt1 | contig 11033 bp, 10 predicted proteins | sample eDN5th30CBELigMG_FD_128876 | JGI IMG/M metagenome (GOLD analysis project Ga0182738, IMG submission 128876) | Enriched Miracle-Growth compost microbial communities from Emeryville, California, USA - eDNA 5th pass 30_C BE-Lig MG (version 2)... ... | reverse complement strand
CGGTCGGGTGCGCGCCGGGTTCGAGGTGCCGGTTTCCGAGCGCGCCGAGTTCCACACCTTCCTCGAGACGCTGGGCTATCCCTTCGGCAGCGAGGTCGACAATCCCGCCTACGAGCAGTTCCTCACCGGCGGATCCTGAACCACCGGTTGAAAGGGCCGAGGCCGGCCGCTTCCGGGTGACGGGTCAGGGGGTGGGGGTGCCGACCGGGAATGCGTCGGGGCGGATGAACAGCCCGTTGGCTTCGGTCAGCAGTTCGCCCTCGCAGTGCATCGTGCCCTTCGAGTAGAGCTTGCGCCCCTCGGCGTGGTCGAACCATGCGGTGATCTCGAGCGGCTTGAACAGGGGAGTCGGGCGCCGGTAGTCGATCGAGAGGTTCGCGGTCATGCCGCCTCCGGCGCCGAGCATCGTCGCCATCCCGACCAGGTCGTCGTACAGCAGTGCGATGAAGCCGCCGTGGCAGTGGTCGAAGGGTGGGCCGTTGTAGGCCTCGTTCAACGTCACCCGGCCATGCACGACGTTGTGGTCGTCGACGGTGATCTCGATGTCGGGGGCGAGCGGGTTCGCCGGCCCCATGCCCGGCGAGTACGGGCACATGACCTGCAGATCGAGGGTGGGATCCGGCGCTTGGAGAATCGACTGACCGGTGACCCAGTACGGGCCGGTGTACTGGGTTTCAGCCAACAGATCGGTGGCCGCCTCCAGGTGTTCGATCGCGGCACGCCGGGTGCCGTCGTCGACGGCGCTACTGCGACAGAGTCTGATCAGCTCGCGCATCGAGTCGGCGAGCGCGCGGTCCTCGCTCACCCGTGGCCCGTTCGCGGCGCGGGTGAAGGCGTCGGCCATGGCCGCGACGGCGTCGGAGGAATCGAGTGCCTCGGTCATTCACAGAACCTAACGCGCGCAGCCGATCCGAGCTCTGGTCCCGAGTCCCCGGTCCTCGTCCCCGAACGCCCCGTCCCCGGCCCGAGTCCCCGGTCCTCGGCCGCCCACCGCGTCGGCGAACTCTGGGAGGCAATCGTGGTTGTTCGCCGGGAACCTCCCAGAGTTCCCGTAGCGGTGAGGTGGCGGGTCGGTCTCGGTGTTCGGTGTTCGTGACGGCACAGACGAGGAAGATGACAGGCCACCCGAGCTCCGCTATGCTGTGTTCGGTGTTCGTGACGGCACAAACAACACAAAATGACGACCTCCTTCGTGAGATCGCGGAGGCGCTCGCCGCCATCGGCGTCCCGGCCGAACGCCACGATGGCGCCCTGAGTGTCGACGGGAACCGCTTCGTCATCGCCATGGTCGACCGCGCCCACCCCACCCCGGCCGGGTTGGCCGGCATCGTCGAGCAGGCCCCACCGAGACGGCCGGCGATGGTGATCGCCGACCGGATCTCCGAACCCGGACGAGACGTCTTGCGGCGCGCCGGTTGGGGCTGGTTGGACCGCCGGGGCCACCTGCGGATCTGGACCAATGGCGTCCGGATCGAAGCGCCCGTCCCAGGGCTGGCCGACGAGGCCGGTGATCGCGGGGGCAACCCCTGGACCACCGTGGGGCTCGAGGTCGCGGTCGCTGCGCTTCTCGAACCGAACGAGGTCGTCTCGACACGTCACATCGCGCCGATCATCTCCCGCAGTGTCGGAGCTGTCCACGAGATGATCGGCCGGCTCGCCACCGTCGGCCTCATCGGCCAGGCGAGTCGGCTGCCGTTGCTGCCCGACCTGTTCTGGGAGACCGCTGCCCACTGGCCCGACGACGGCTGGCTCGGCCTTGCTGTCGAATTCGACGAAGCCGCCGAGCGGGCCGGCGACGGGGTCCTGGTCCGCGTGGACGAGCGGGCGGCCACCCTCGGCGGGGCCCGGATCGCCGCTGCGGGCGACCTCCCGGCGCGGGCTTACGTCCCGAACATGCGGATCTTCCGACGACTGCGTAGTCTCGCCGACCGCGACGCCCCGGTGCGCACCTGGATCCGCGTCTCGCCCGTCACCTACCTACCGGAGAATCCCGACCATCCCGCCGACGACGAGCATCCCTGGGCGGTCGCGCATCCGATCGTGTGCGCATTGCGGCTCGCCGCGGACCCGGCGCGCGGGCGTGAGATCGTCGAGGACTGGGGCATCGTCCCGGACGGGACCGAACCGTGATCATGCTGACCGGTCGACGCGACGGCACCACCCACCGGGCCGTCGAGCTGCTGGCGTCCCTGCCTCACCAATTGCGCCTCATCGGCGGACTCGCCGTGCTCTGCCGGGTCGGGGTGCCACACCGATCCACCGTCGATCTCGACGCGGTGACCCGCGACCTGGCCGGCATCCACGATGACATCGCCAGCCTGGCGGTCACCGCGCCGGGCGGCGGCCAGTACACCTTCGCGGGCAACTTCGACCTGGACGTGATCGATGTGTCGCCTGAGCCCAGTGCGGCGCTGATCGCCGAGTTGACCGCGCACGACGAGCCGCTCGGCGATCTCGACCTGAACGTGATCGCCCACACCTGGGCATTCGAGACGGCGACGAGTCTCGACCTGGTCGCCGTCGAGGACGGCACCGGGGTGGTCCTCGCCCGCGCGGACGGCCGCCTGGTGGCGTCGTCGACCGGACTCGTCACCATGAAGGCGACGACGGTGCCGTTGCGCTCCTCGTCGAAACCCGAAAAGCGCGCCTCGGACTTCTACGATCTGGGCCGTCTGCTGGTGGTGGGAGACGTCGACCGTTCCGGCATCGCTGCGATACCGGAGGAACTGCGTGAGCCGGTGATGGCGCGGATCCGGCACTGGTTCGTCGATCCGGCCGGTCGTGACCGCACCTATCGGGAGGTGCGCCGCTTCGACGAACCCCGCCTCGACCTCGACGAGGTCGCCGACGCCGTCGAATCTCTCGTCCCGCCGGCCGCATGATCGAACTCGGGGAGGAACTCGACGGTCATCGCCGAGTTCCTCCCCGAGTTTGCTGACGGGCGTGGTCGCGAGCCGGCGCCGGGCGGCCGGCGCCGGGCGGCCGGCGATCAGACGCTCGTGCGGCCCGCCGTCGTGGTGCGGCCTGCCGTCGTGGTGCGGCCTGCCGTCGTGGTGCACGCCCCGGACCGGGTTTTCTAGGATGCCGCCATGGCCAATCAGGATGTCGTCAGCGTCGAGCGGGTCGTGCATGCGCCCGCAGCCGAGATCTTCACGCTGCTCGCGACCCCGTCGCGCCATCGTGAGTTCGACGGGTCGGGCACCGTCCGCAACGCGCGCGGAGGCGACGGCGGGCCGGTCGGCCTCGGAGACCGCTTCGGCATGTCGATGAAGATGGGGGTTCCCTATTCGATGGAGAGCGAGGTCGTCGAGTTCGAACAGGATCGGCTCATCGCCTGGCGCACCACGGGTCCGACCCGGATCGGCCGCGTCGTCGGCGGTCGCGTCTGGCGGTACGAACTCGAACCGGTCGACGGCGGGACGCTGGTCCGGGAGACCTGGGACATCACCGGGGAGTCCGCGTTCACCAAGCCCGGTGTGCGTCGCCTCGCCTCGAAGACGCTCAAGGACATGTCGGCGACACTCGACCGGCTCGAGGACCTCCTGGGCGACGCATCGGAGGACTGACCCCGCCTCGCGGACCGACCCCGCGCACCAGCTGTCCCGGGTACGGAGTGCAAGAACCCCTAGCCGAGCAAACTGGTGTGGGTGCGGCCGCCTCGACGGTCGAGGGGGCAGAGGGCGCGCTTCAGTCGAGCAGGGCCTCGATGTTCTCGGTGGGGCGCCCGAGGGCGGCACGGCCGTCGTCGGTGACCACGATCGGGCGTTCGATCAGGATCGGATTCGCCACGAGCGTCTCGATCCAGGCGGCCCGGTCACGTGGCGCGTCGGCCAGGCCGAGTTCTTTCGCACGGTCCTCACCCATTCGGGTGATGTCCCACGGCTCCAGTCCCAGCTCGTCACAGACCCGTTCGAGCGTCGCCGCATCGGGGGTGTCGTCCAGGTACCGGCGCTCGGTGTAGTCGACCCCTCGGTCATCGAGCAGGGCCTTGGCCGCACGGCTCTTCGAACAGCGGGGATTGTGCCAGAGCTCCATGGCCACCCACCGTACCGTGCGGCTCATCCGGCGGCCGGACGACGGGTGACCCACAAGGTCAGGTCGGCCTCGTACTTCGCGTTCGCCCACTCGTACAGCTCGACCGGCGACACCGGCTGGCCGACGAACAGCGGGTCGGCACGGGCGTCGGCGCGCTGCCACCAGGTGATGATCATCCGTTGGAACGTCGGATCGTCGACGAGATGACCGAGGTTGCCGTCACGAGGTGCCAACGCGCGGGCCTGGGCGACCAGGAACTGCGGGATCATCGGCCCGAGGAAGGGCCGCGTGGCGGCGTCGGTGAGCGAGAGTCTCGAACGGGTCCGCAGCCACCGGCCGATCCGTGCGTCGAGTTCGGCGACCGGTGCCTTCGACCGGTGGGGGAAGATCGGTTCGCGGAACAGCACATCACCCGACGGAGGGTCCGAGGCCGGCTTGTCGGCGATGACGATCGTGGCCTGTGGCGTTGTTCCGGGCCCGCTGTCGCAGTCGGGGATGAACGCATACAGCGACGTGTTGGGGGTCGGATAACAGAAGGCGATGCCGCCGGCGCGGAGTTCGACGAGCAGCGCGGAGAGGTAGTCGGCGTTCTGCACGAACGTGTTCTCGAGGGTGACCGCAACCGGCCCCTTCCCGTCGATCCGGTCGATCACCTCCCGGCTCATGTGACGCGCGAGCGTGTTCTCCGCGGTGCGGGCGGTGTAGCCGGTGGCAGAGCTCGGCACGTCGAGGATGCCGAAGAGCACGGTGACGCCGAGCGCGACACAGGCCGACGCCGGTGCCGAAGCGATCTCGATGCGACGGACCGCGTTCACGATCACCGCGAGCCACACGACGGCCGCGGTGACCCAGACCGAGAACAGGTATTCGGGCACCAGGGCAGTGGTGACGGGCGCGAGATAGACGGTCGCGAGGCTGCCGACCACCGTCGCCGCCGCGATGCCGAGCAGCGCGAGTCCGATCCGATCCCGTGCCCGGACGGCGAGGACGCCCAGCACGGCGAACACGACGACCCCGACGATGACGACGGCGAGGTCGAATCCGGTCATCGAGCCGGCGACGAATCCGGTGTGGTGGGCACGGTAGAAGGTCGGATCGTCCAGCGTGCCGCGGAACCAGAAGGGTGGTCTTCCGACCAGGCTCGCCACGACGTGCACGGCCGCGCTCGCCGAATGGATCGCCGGCGAACCCCCGTCGGAACCGCTGACCAACTGGCCCAGGTTGCCCGGTGAATCGACGACCTGCTGAACGAGCGCGGGGAGCCACATGACGAACGTGACCGCGCCCGCGGCGAGCAGTGACCGTCTGCATCGGCGCCGCCGCAGAGGTCGGTGGTCAGGATCGGACCGGATCGACCGGAAGTACACCACGACGAAGCCGACGCATCCGGCGAATGCCACCAGCGGCACGACGAGCGCAAGGACCAGATGGTCGAGCCAGGCGTAGTTGGCGGCGACCGCGAGCACGACGACCGCGGCGTGGTCACCTGCGGCGGTCCACCAGGCCGCGATCACCACGCAGAGGAACGGGACGATCACCATTCTGAGCGGCCACGACTCGATGAGCATGCCGGATCCGATCGACCAGCAGAACACGCCGAGCACCGCGATCACCCACAGCGCGGCGGGCGTCGAGAGGTTCCGCCACACCAGCCAGATGGCGAGCCCCAACCAGATGGTGTTCAGAGCTCCCATCGCGACGACCGTGCCCCAGGTGGCCCCGAGCACCTTCACGGGCACGGCGAGCCAGTAGAGCTGCCAGGCGGCGGGAAAGTGGACGACCGCTCCGGCGCCCGAGGCACTCGACGCCGGCATGCCGATCAGTGGGGGATTCTTCGAGAGCACGTCGGGAGCTCGAAGCGCCATGATGGCCGTGTCGCCGACCGGAACGAGGCGGCCGACCCCGACCCGGACGGCCGCGACCCACACGGGCAGGATCGTCGCCGCCGCGGCAACCGCCACCGCGATGCGGTCACGTCGCGGGCGGGGCCCCACCTGACGCCCCCATCGGTCCACTCCGGTCGAGGTCACGAGAACCGGGGGCAACACGCGCTCGACGGTTCCATCGCCGAAAGGGTAGTTCCGGGCCCGGACCGGTCGGCGCGTGCGGTCCGGACCGGCGGCATCGGCGTGTGGCCACGCGACCTGCCCGATCGACGTCGATGATCGTGGAGGGCTGTGGCAGACTGTCGGGGTGGGAGCGGTCACACGGGCCCGGGTCAAGGGCACGATCGGGATCGAGCCGGGACGACGGCTCTCGTTCGCGTCGTTCGGTCCGTCCGACGGCAAGGCGTTCGTGTGGCTGCACGGCACGCCGGGCGCCGCGACCCAGGTGCCCGACGACGTGCGGATCCGGGCCGAACGTGAAGGACTGCGGATCATCGGTGTCGACCGGCCCGGAGTCGGGCTTTCCACGCCGCATCTGTACCGCGACATCGTCGGCTTCGCCGATGACCTCGAACGCCTCCTCGATGCGCTCGACGTGGCCGACGTCGGGCTGATCGGCCTGTCCGGTGGTGGCCCCTATGCGCTGGCCGGTTCGGCACGGCTGGACGATCGTGTCCGTGCCGTCGGGGTCCTGGGCGGCGTCGCCCCGACGGTGGGGTCCGACGCGATCGGTGGCGGTGTCGTCGCCTTGGCGCGGTTCGTGCAGCCGCTGCTGCGTGCGGGGCGGATCCCGCTCGGCCGTGGGCTGGCCGGGCTGGTGTGGTCCTTGACGCCGCTGGCGAACCAGGCCATCGGCCTCTATGGCCGTGTCTCGCCCGAAGCCGACCGCGTGCTGTTGAGCGAGCCGGCGTTCAAGGAGGTGTTCCTCGGGGACCTGACCCGGCGGGCGAACCGCCAGTTCTCCGCGCCGGTGGCCGACGTGATCCTGTTCGGACGCGACTGGGGGTTCGCGCTCGACGACGTGCGTGCCCCGGTCCACTGGTGGCACGGGACCGAAGACAACATCGTGCCCTTCGCCCACGGCGAGGCGATGGCCGCACGCCTGCCCGCAGCATTCCTCCATCCGATGACCGGCGGCGGTCATCTCGCCGGATTCGGTGCCGGGAGCGCGGTGCTCGACGCGCTCACCGGGTACTGACGGATCGTTCCCGCCGGTCTCCGGGTAGGGTCGTCGCCCGTGCTGCCGATCGTGTGTCTCGACGTCGACGGAACGCTGGTCGGTTCGGTCGGCGCTCCGACGGATCGGCTCTGGGCTGCTGCCGACCGTGCCCGCGCGCGCGGCCAGCACCTGACGTTGTGCACCGCCCGGGTCGCCCTCGGCCCGACCCGGGAGTGGGCCGAGCGTCTCGATCCCGAGGGCTTCCACATCTTCCACACCGGCGCCACGCTGTGGCGTCCGGCGACCGGCGAGGTCCTCGCTCATCCCGTGGCCGACCAGGCCGTCGACGCGGCCGCCCGGGTCGCCGCCGAGCGGGACTGGGTCTTCGAGGCGTACACGTTCGACGACTGGGCCGTCGACAGCGACGCACCCCTGGCCCTCGCCCATGCCGATCTGCTCGGGCTGGCTCACGAGCGACGCCGGATCGACACCCTCGATGCACCGATCGTGCGGGTCCAGTGGGTCATTCCCATCGCCGATCTCGCCGATGCCCTCGAGTCGGCCCCCGACGGGTGCACCGCGTCGGGCGCGACCTCGCCGGCGATGCCTGGCGCGGCGTTCGTGTCGGTCACCGACGAGACCGTGTCCAAAGCGGCCGGGATCGCCGAAGTCGCCAGACGACTCGACGCGCCACTGGACACCGTGATGATGGTCGGTGACGGTCACAACGACCTCTCGGCGATGGCCGCCGTCGGCTGGCCCGTCGCAATCGGCGATGCCGACCCCGATGTGATCGCCGCCGCCAGGATCGTGGTGGCGGCCGTCGACGACGACGGCGCCGCGGAAGCGATCGACCAGTCCGCCGAACTGGCGGCGTGATGCGCCCGGTTGCACGTCGGAACACCGTTCGACGCGAAGGGGAATCGCGGCGGTGATGGCCGGCACCGGACCGCTCCCAGCCCTGCCCCAAGCCGATGTCGAGGGCTGGGACGACAACGTCGACGTGGTCGTCGTGGGGGGCGGATGTGCAGGCGTGTGCGCCGCCATCGAAGCGGCCGAGGCGGGCGCCCGGGTGCTACTCGCCGAACGGACCTCGGCGCTCGGCGGCACCTCGGCGATGTCGAGCGGGTTGCTGTATCTGGGCGGCGGGACGGCTACGCAACTCGCCTGTGGGTTCACCGACACCGTCGACGGCATGATCGCCTTCCTGCTCGCCGCGTGCGGTCCCGGCGTCGACGACGCCAAGGTCCGCCGCTACTGCGAGGGCTCGGTCGCCCACCACGATTGGCTCGTCGCGCACGATGTGGAGTTCGCTCCGACCTTCTACGACGAAGGCGACATCCAGCCCCCCACCGATGCGGGGCTGGTCTACACCGGCGGTGAGGACACCTGGCCGTTCTCCGAACTCACCACGCCCGTGCCCCGCGGCCATCACGCGCGGTTCCCGAACGAGTCCGGCGGCTATCTCATGGAACGTCTCGGTGTGGCGCTGGCGGCGACCGGAGCCGAAGTGCAACTCGAGACCTTCGCCGAATCACTCGTGGTCGACGGTGACCGGGTGGTCGGGATCCGGTTCGGAAGGGGCGGTCGCACCTCGACGGTGCGCGCCCGCGGCGGGGTGATCCTGGCGATGGGCGGGTTCCTGTTCAACGACGACATGATCGCCGCGTACGTACCCGAGGCGGCCCGGTGCACCTATCCGCTGGGCACCGACGCCGACGACGGCCGCGGGATCCGGCTGGCCGCGGGTGTCGGCGCGGCGCAGGTGAACATGGACGCACTCGAGTGCCACGTGCCCTTGCATCCGCCACGCCGACTGTCGGCGGGCATCATCGTGAACGGACAGGGCCGTCGCTTCGTCAACGAGGACGCCTACAACGGACGCATCGGCCAACGGGCGCTGTTCGACCACGACGGCGTCGCATTCCTGATCGTCGACGAGGCCGGTTCCGAACCGAACTGGCTCGGCTTCCGCCCGGGGTGGGTCGCCGAGACCCCCGAGGAGCTCGCCGCGGAGATCGGCCTGCCCCCTTCTGGGCTCGCCGCGACCCTGACTCGCTACAACATCGACGCCGAGCGCGGGGTCGACAGTGAGTTCCACAAGCGGGCCGAACTCGTGCGTCCGCTGGTCGGCCCGGTCGGCGCCGTCGATCTGAGGGTGGCCACGGCGTACTACGCGACGTTCACCCTGGGCGGTGTGCGTACCGATGTCGACGGGCGCGCCCTGCGTGACGACGGTTCGGTCGTCGAGGGGCTCTTCGCGGTGGGGCGCACCGCTGCGGGGATCCCGGCCCGCGGCTATGTGAGCGGGATCTCGCTGGGCGACGGCACGTTCTTCGGTCGCCGTGCCGGTCGGTTCGCGGCGCGCGCACACGGCGGTTCCTGAGGCACCGAACCGGGGGCGGGCCCACTCAGGGGGCGACCGACTCCCAGCCGGTGAATCCCGATGGGTCGTGGCGCCCGAACGTGCCGTGCTCGAAGAGTCCCCACCCTTCCATTTCGCCGATGCGCGCCCGGGCGACGTGGTCGAGCACGGTGAAGGGGATCCGCGCGGTGATCGACGGATCTTCCAGGTCATAGACCGACCGGTCGACCCAGCCCCGGCCTTTCCACTGGCCGTGGTTCCAGTCGGGGTCGCCGCTGTAGCCGGCGCCGACGTTCAACGGGACGAATCCCAGGGTGTCGACCTCGACGGTGAAGGGCGCGGCAGCGCGTGGACGCAGATGGATCCTCGCGCCGGTCGGGTGCCGGGTGCCGGAGGCGTAGGTGATCTCGACCTCGGGCCAGCCGAGTTGTTCACGACGGCCGTCGGCGAACACGCGGGTCGCGTCGTTGAGCACCCGGTACCCGTCGGGGAGTTCCTGGACGATCACGATCAGGGCGAAGTCGTCGAAGCGCATCGGCACGTACAGCCACCAGAAACCCTCGATGGGTTCGTCGGTCGACCAGCGGTCGGACGGGTCGGCCTCGCCCGAGGGACGGATGCCCCAGGAGCGATCGCGGGTGCCGACCCAGGTGTCGTCGTCGACCGTGAGGGGCTCGCCGTCGACGACGAGGCTGCCCGACCACGTGCCGACCTGCGCGAAGCGCGAAGCGGCGATGATCGGCCGGGTGCCCGAGCGCATGACATGGGGTTGTTCCATGACCGCCGGGAACGACCCGGTGAACGTCAGATCGCAGGCGAGTGAGCGGTCATGCCCGTCGTTCTCGCACACCAGCCGGAGCTTCTGGAGCGGTTCGACCACCTCGATGCGGATCGGTCCCACGCTCGGTGCGAGCCGGTCAGGCCCGGGGTCCTCCAGCGCGTCGGACGTCCGCACCACCCACTGGCGGTTGCCCTTGCGGACCGTCACATACGCGTCGACGACCCCCTGGTTCGGGTACACGCCGAGGCCGGCGACACAGAAGACGTCGCCGGTGCGGTCGTGCGCGTTGAAGTAGGCACGGTCGTAGAAGTTCCGGTCACTGGTCGCCACGTGGCGCAGCGAGGCGGTGGTCTGGTGGATCGGGAACTCGTCCAAGGGGACCGGTGCGTCACTCACGTCGCTGCTCCTCGTCGTGGTCAGTGGCGGAACGTGCCGTCGACCAGCGCGCGCAAGCTGTCGCGGTTGTGCAGCAGCGAGTCGCCGTCTTCGGTCAGCGGCGTCCCGTTCAGGTACGCCTCCCGCGCGCCGGTGCGCAGGAACGCGCACGCCCACCGGACCGCGGCGTACCCGAGGTGCCAGTCCAGGTCGCGGACCCGATGACCCGAGCGCGCCTCGTAGGCGCCGATCACGTCGTCGATGGCGAGGAAGCCGGGCAGTCCGGCAAGCTCCAGCCCTTCGGCGAGGTCCTGGAACACCCGGTGGGAGTAGGTGAGCCAGACCACGTCGAGTTCCCGCGGACCCAGGTCGGCCATCTCCCAGTCGAGCACGGCTGCGGGTTCGAAACCGTCGAAGACGACGTTGCCGATG
>Ga0182738_1007545_pt1 | contig 11036 bp, 4 predicted proteins | sample eDN5th30CBELigMG_FD_128876 | JGI IMG/M metagenome (GOLD analysis project Ga0182738, IMG submission 128876) | Enriched Miracle-Growth compost microbial communities from Emeryville, California, USA - eDNA 5th pass 30_C BE-Lig MG (version 2)... ... | reverse complement strand
TTTTATTTTGTTAAAGTTTTCCTTGAACTCCATGAGTCTTTTCATTGCAGGAAGAGAAACTGGGCAGTTTTGGTACCTAGCAATAAGTTCATCAGTCTTGGTGGAATCTCTCAGGGCGACCTTTGTTGCTTCAGCATTAATTCTGTTGGCTTCAACAACAATGTCGTCCAAGGCTTTATATTCTTCAAAGAGGTTAACAGGAAGCTTTCTAATGTGTCTTTGAAGACTGTCAATATCATTGAGAGTGATTTTTTTCTCATCAGTGGATTTCAGATAGTCGTGAGCTCTTGTTTTGGTGAGATTGCATTTGTTGTAGATGTCCTGAAGATCCTTTTTGGCATCTTTGATGGGCACTAGGCAATTTTCGCAGTCTGAGATGATAGCTTTGATGTTTTCAAAAGACTCCCTTCTTGGATCATCTTCAATCATTTCGATTTTTCCTTTTTCTTCTTCAGCTTCTAATTTTTTGGTGAGCTGTTGAAGTTTTTCGACGAATTCGCTAATCTTTTGAGCTTTCAAGAAAGCTTCTTCCAATCTTTGAGTAAGGTGTTGAATTTTCTTTGCCTCTTCTCTTTCAAAGTTTTCTTGAATGTCCATTAGACTCTTCCACTCTTCATACTTGGCATTCTTTTTCAATCCGCTCAACAAAAAGACTGCATCACAAATCCATTCAAATAATAACAAACTTGTTTCTCCCTTTTCATCTCTGAGGGTTAAACCCATCATTTCCGTCTTTAATTCAGTGAGCTTTTTGGAGATTTCTTCTCGTTTTCCAAGAAGCTTGTTCCTTTCCTCCTCTTGTTCAATCTCCATGTCTCCTTCCTCATACAAATCTTTGTAAAGTTCAATTGCTTCCTTGACCTTAGCCATCCACAATTTCAATTGTTGCTTATCAGAAAGAATGCTATTGACCTCTCTGTCCAATGTGGCATACTTTTTAACGCTCTCGATGGTGTCGATCATTGCATCACCATCAGCTCTAGAAGGCTTATTGGCGTTTCTTCTGATAAGATCTTTGACTTTGGAATTTTCGACGTCAGATCTTGTAATATCCTTTTTTCTGCCATACTTTAGGTCAAAGTCCTTCTTGACTTTTCTGACTTCATCGCACCAGCTGTTCAATAACCCGCAAAGACCGTCATCAGCAGGAAGTCCAGCTCCTCTCATAGAATCAATCAAGCCTTCAATATCATCAAGATTGGTGTATCTATTATTTTCAACTTGATTTCTAAGCTCCAGACCTTGGGTGATATAGTGGGTCCAGTTGTAAAGTCTCTGAAGATGGGAAGTTTCATCATCAAGATCTTGATAAGATTCCAAGTCATTTTTGTACCATTTGTTAAGACGTTCAATTTCTTGAGTAAGATTATCAAGTTCATCAGTGATATATCCAAGATCCAAGTGTTCATCTCCTGCTCTTTCATAGATATTCTTGATCTTTTCCTTGGGTTTAGTTTGGAGGAATTCACGGACAGCATCTCTCCAAGCATTAATTTTAGCTCCTTCCTTTTCAATCTCCCTGAACAATTTACGTTCTTCTTCGGAGAGTTCCAGAGTTTTGGGGAGGCTTGAAAGGAATTCTTCGATATCTTGAGCCCTCTTGTATTCCTTGTTGAGGAGATTTTTGGCTTCACCTTTTCTGATAGTTGTTAATAGCTTTTGGAAGAAATTGTAAAGAGCTTCAAATGAAGTTAGATGATCAAGTTTAACGCCCAAGCATAATCTTCTCAATTCTTCAACTTGATCGGAATCAAGTTCTCCTGATTCACTAAGCTTACTGTCAAGATCTTGGATAAGATTTTCAGGTTGTTCCTCAGTTTCCATGAATTCTCCTCTTTGAAGGTCTTTAAAGGTGATTGGCTGGGTATTAAGGAAAAAGCCTCTGACTTTTTCAAAGAGCAAGTAAGTGTTGACAATGCTTTCCACAATACTAACTTTGGAAACGACGAGTTTTTCATCTCTGGCTTGTTGGACTAAATTAGCCATACTGCTGAGGTCTTGGAGATTGTATCTGGTGTAGCCTTCAATGAAGGCTGCGGCTTGTCTAGAAAGGTCTTTTGCAGTTTCAAGCCTTTGCTTTAGTTGTTCAACAAATGATTCATCCGCAACGCTGAAGTGAGCTGAGATTTCATTGATTTTTTGCTCAAGTGCTTCTGTTGTCAACGTTTCATTTCTCAATTCATTAATCTTTTGATTGATCTTCACCTAGGCAGAGGGTTAGATAAATGGATAGAAACCACAAAATACTTTTTCATCAAGGAGATGCTTTTCGGGGATAACAACTTTTTCTTTCCGGAGTTCTTTTTCGATAACTTGGAGCCTATTAACTTTGAGAGCATTTCCGTATTCATCTTCACCAGTGGTCAACTCTCTTTGCATTTTTTTGACCTTTTCATATTTGCCTTTAAGAGAGCCAAATTTATCTCCTTCATCAGGTTCACATTGTGGGATTTGTTCACCTTCTTTGATAACTTCTTCAAGGATTGCAAAGTCAAGAGGGTCGTGTTGTTCTCTAAACATTTTGGTCAATAACTCAACTTTGATTCTGCAATGCGCCCATTCGATTCGGTGCTCATAAGCTTCTTTCATTTCATCAAGATAAATATCAATATTATCAATATCATCAATAACTTTCTTGAGGCTTCCATCATTTTTTCTGATGGCGTCAAGATAGTTTTGTTTCCAAGTTAAAACTCTTTGTTTCTTTCTCTCTAATGCCTGTCTTTGGTTGATTGTTCCAACAGGAGCAAGGCTCGCCAACTCATCTTCAATTTCTTGAAGTCTAGGCTTCTGTTCAAGCAACTTGAGTTGGACTTCATACTCTTTTTCTTTTCCATTCCAATCCTTATCATCTTTGAGGTACTTTGGTTTTTTGACAAGGCCATCTCTTGGTGGAAGATTGACAACAATTTTTGGTTGAGAAATTTTGCCTTTATTTGACGAAGAGTTTGCATAAGCGTTGTCAAAATCTCTGAGGAGGAGTTTTGAAGGAGTGGCTTTTTCACTTTTAGTGATGCTTTTTTGAGGGGATTGCTCTTGGCTTCTCTTGTTGGGGCTTGGAGCAGGAGAAACTTCTGCCTCAGATTGTTCTTCAACAACTGCTGAAGCAAATTTGGATTTCTTGATATACAGGTCCATGAGTTTCATTTCTTCAGAGTCTTGAGGAAGACCAACTTCAGTAGCTCTCTCGTATAATTTGACGATTTTGTAGTCTGGGACAGCAGGAAGTTGTTCTTTAATAGGAGTAAGGCTTCCGACTTTGAGAGGAGTTGCCCTGAGAGAGCTAGCATTTGACGAGCCATCTTTGCTTGCAAAGATATCCTTGAGATCATTATAGAATTCCTCAGTAAGGAAACGAAGTTGGTGGATTAAAGAGTGGACTTCTCTAGTTTTGACGGTGATGATTTGGCAAGGTTTGTTGAAGTAATTTTCCTGTAAGGATTCTGCATGACCCAAGCGAGCAGCATTTTTTCGAAGGTTGTTTTGATCAAAGGCCTTGGTGAGGGAATTGTAGATTTTAAGAGGAGTGCATGACTCAATTTCTGGAGTCATCAAAAGATCAGCAGCAATAGCAGTGTAGAATTTTTCATAGACAGGAGTTAGCAAGCCAGTAACAGCAAAAGGAATCATTTCAGCAAGATTAAAGATTTCGACAAGACTTCCTTCTTCACAAATATTTCTAGTAGCTGCTTCAATTCTCTTTTGGAAAATATTTACAAAGAACAAAACTTCAGGAAGCGAAATAGATTTAATAGGCTGGAATGCTGGAAGGTGGCCTTTAACGACACGAGCTGAAGGGACCAAACTATGAGAAGTTTCATATAGTGAATCCTCATTTATAAGTTCATCGGATAAGAAAGAGATGAGTTGAGAAGCAAGTTTTTTGGAGTTTCCATTGAGAGGATTTTCTTCATCGTCATCCTCAACTTCCATATTATCTTTGCGACCTCTGAATTTTTCAGTAAAGACGAGTTTTCCACTAAAGTGATCAAGCTCAAAAGATTTGGTGTCTGGTTGGTTTAAGGGGATATTGAATCTAGAAGCAAAAGACTTTTTGACTTTTTCAAATATTTTGGAGATGGCGGGTGTAACTTCTTCATTAGTTTTTCCCTTCTTTTTGGGACTCTTGTCTTTGGAGTCGAGTTTATCTTGGATGATTTTTTCAATATCGCCATTAAGTCTGGACTGAATCTCTTCAATATTTTGAATGACAACTTGCGATCGAATGTCAACATTTTTAATCACAGTACGGTTTTCTTCATACTCTTCTGAAGTGGTTCCGATGAGTTTAAAGTTTGCGGACCAATTTGCATTTTTGGGTTTCAACTTTGCTTCTCTGAGAGCACAGTGTAAATGGCAGAAATGTCCATTATCTTTATCTGTCGATCGGAGAGTTCCGACTTTGACTTGGCAGATTGTGCACTTGTTACCATTGGGGATTTTGCCGACTTCTTTTTTGAAAGAAGAAACGTCGATTGTCATATTAGCGACATCCTTGATGAAAATATTGGAAGTACTGATGGCGCAAAGCAAATGGCACCATTTACTGTTAGAAGCATGATGAAGATAACCATCTTCAGTACTGCAAACGTGGCATTTCTATGGGGGATTTAAAAGTGTTTTCATCGAGAACTTTTACGTATTTGTTAGTTTTAGAATTGCTTTTCACTCCACTTTGACATGAATCACAGACAAATTCCGAGACTTTCTTGCTTAAAACAGCTTCTTTACCAACGCAGATTCTGTGGACTGCAATCTTGCATTCTTTGCAACGAATGATTTTGAAGAGATGTCTGGTTTCTGGTTGGAGGAATTTTTGAGAAATGTTAGAATAGCAAATCTGGCAGGGTTCCTCGTCATCCCCTTCTTGTTCTTCTTGGGTTTCTTGAATATTATTCTTTTTTTCAGTTTGTCCTTCTTCCTATCAGAAAATTATTATAACTTTGAGAAAATGACTATGATTACTTCGCTAGCTTGAACTGATACATCGTCTCCTTGTTCAAGATTTTCAGGAACTTTAGATTCTTCTTTTTCTTCTTCCATGGTAGGGGGAGGATTTTTAACATTGAGGGTTTTAGCTTCCAATTCACGGAAGATTTTGTTGATTTCTGTTTTCGTTTCATTATCTTCTTCAAGGTCGATAAGCTCAGTGATTTTTGTGTGTTCATAGACTTCTTCAACTTCAAGAGTTCCTGCAAGTTCAGTGGCATCTTCATTTTCAGAGACATTTTCCTCATCTTCGCTTTCTATGACTTCTGGTTCTTCTTTGACATTTTTCTTGGATTTGGTGCTTCCTTTAGCTTTAGATTCTTTTTCAATCTTGGTATTTTTGGACCCCTTTGGTCTTCCTCTTTTGCCTTTGGTTTCGCCAGGTGTAGCTTTGGATTTAGATTGATCATTAGTCTTATCATCTAACTTATCACTTTCTAGACTAGAGCCGGGGGCAGAAGGAAAATCAGGCTGATCATCATCAGACTCAACGTTAATGACGGAAGAGGAAGATTGTTTATTTGGGGGTTTAGTAGTGCTTTTGGGATTATTTTTGCGCTTCATTTTTAGCGACTTTTAATTTAAAAATATGTTCTAATTTTGAAAATAAAATGTGGGTAAATTGATTGCCTAAGATCAGAGTGCTTGTGAAGATGATACCAAAAATTTATTTAATTTTTTGAATTTGATTTTTTTTAGTGTCAATATTTTTAATTAAATTCACGCGAACAAAAAAGAGAAAGAGATGATTGTTAAGACTAGGAAAAATGGTATTACAGAATGAAGCTTTATTTTCCAACCTCTAAGCTTCCATTTCCCTTTTTTAGCTGTTTATAAGATAGCCTAACTGTTTGTTTAATTTCTCGACCCTCCACTCGCTAATTATCACAACAAAATTACACCATGTTGAGACAATGAGACGGTTTTATTTTAAAAATAGGAATTAGGCTAGACACAGCTTTTTAAGGGAGTTGATTCGATGTTGTTGGGGATGTTGGAGCGTTTTCTAAGTAGTTAGAAGGGAAAAAATCAGAATTTACGTGAGAGGTTTTGGATTTATAACGATGCAGCCTGGGGATCTTGAATCTGAGAGTCTCTCTGGGAATCTGGCTGAATCAGGTTACTTATCATATGAATAAGGGAGAAGTGTGAGTTGGTGGGATGTTTGCTATTTAAAATTGTTTTGAATAGAAATTTTTTAAGAATGAATATAGATTAAATTAAGATTGTGAGATTAATGGAAAAGAGCAACACGGCTCTAAAATGTTGAAAATAAGGATTATCATTTTCGAAGAGATAGAAGATGAAGTTTGACGAGAAGAGTTTAGAATTCAATAAAATTTTTTTGAACTTTAATATGAATTGACGAATTGATATTGCTTTGTGCAAAAATTGCTTAGAAAATTCAAATTTTTTTTGGTTGGAAAATTGAAAAATATTAAGGAATAAATTAATTAATTCATTTATCGCATTAGCGAAATCTATTTTCTGTTCCTTTATTGACAGAAATAAATCTAATTGGATGTTCTGACGATTTTCTGGATTTTTGAGGAATGAGAAATTATTTAATTCATTAAAAAAAATCTCTGAGATTGAAGTTATATTTTTGGAAAAATTTTTCTCTTGAGGTTATTTTCAGAGTTCTCAGAAAAAGTCTCTGTCTCTAAGTTAGGTTGTTTAAAAAATCGTCAGGAAGAAAAATAGAATTTTTGATTGGAATGAGTCTTGATCTATTGATTATTTTTAACTTTTCTTTGGGATTTAACGAACATAAAGTTCAGTCATCATAATTCTCGGAAACATAAGGAAATTATCATGACATCATCTCCAACTCTATTTCAGAAATACAGCTTTGAGAAGGTCAAGCAAATTTGGAGTGGTTTGCCTCAGGATATCAAAGAAACAACCTTTAAACTTGAAAATTCAGAAATATTATCAGATCTATCCAATAGGGCCAACAATGCCCGCTTAACATGTCAACTTGATAAGAATTTCAAGAAAAAAGACCTCATTATTTGGGAAAAAGATAAAGAAGCCATGGCCCACAGATATAATTTTAATTTCATCCGGAAAGATATTCTAAAAAATTCCAACCTTGCTGAGCTATTATCCTGCTTTCAGCTGGTGATCAACCTAAACTCGAGCAAGCAAGTTCAGGGATCTTCAAGCCAAACCGTCCAAAAGTCATCTTTAGCAGTAGAAAAAGAGAAACTGGATTTATTTATTGAAATAATGTATAGAAATAGCTCCATTTTCAATGTTTCTTCAAAAGAACTTTTCAAAACTCAGAGCCAATCTCATGTTTATTCTTTCCTAACGGCTCAATTTTCTGAACAATTCGATGATGTTAACTCTCGAATTCTTCAAGACCTTTTCTCTTCAATTCTGGCAATTGCTGTCATCTTTGTCGAAAATTTCAGCTCTTTTGTTTTCACAACTGCCGCATTTATCCCTGCCTTAATTCCCCAAAAGGATATATCTACTCAGCTCAATGACCTTGCTCTAATTCTCAACACTTCTCAGCAACCATTATCAGCAAATATTAAAAGCGTTACAGAAATCGAAAGAACTTTGCATAACAATAATAATAGCAGTTCTCGTGCTGAAAGTGACAGTGCAAGTGTTACACACAGTAACTTTAGCTCTTCTCCAAGAAGCACCACATCAGAGAGAAAAGGATCAAAAGATCTCGTCAATGAACTGAATTACAAAGTGAATAATAACAGCAGCAGATATCATAATAGAGGGCCGATTATTCAACAGCAACAGCAAGGAAGATTCTTTGAGAGAAGCACAATAATGAGAAGTGATATAAAAAGTGAACCTTTGTATAACCGACCAAGGCAACTTGAAGATGAATCTCCAAATAATGCGTTTGCGATATATAATGGGCTTTCTGTCGGAGATCTGACAATGGATTTTAAAATATCAGATTTGAATCTGATTCTTGAAAACGGTGAAGATGAAAATAGCATGGCGAATAAAGTGAGAGCAAGATCTGGGAGTGGAACTTTGATGAATGGAGATTTTATCTCGGCTCCTCTTTTGTTAAGTGAAAACCATGGCCATGCTCATTTTTACCGTCAGCCAGCTCCACATTTTCTATTTCCTCAACAACCACATTTTGGGTTTTATCCGATAATTTATGCTCCTCCTCCAACGAATAATTTAATGCATCCAATGATGAATAGTGAACCAATTATTAAAAGGGCAAATAATCACCATGTTGAGGCTAGCAGTAATCCAGAGTCAGTATCAGGAGTACCTACAAATAATAATAACAACAGCAGAAAAGATGGAAGAGAAAGATCCATAGATTCCCATTCAAGTCAAGGAAGTGAAAAAGAGCAGGTAAAGAATACCCCTTTATCATCTTCTTCATCATATACGGGCGAAGTTTATAATCGAAATTTGGTAAAAGAAGCCGAAAAATTACATTCCTATCCAAAAGATAACAATAATAAAACCAAGGTAAGATTGCCTCCACGGTTCAAGAAATTAAAAGACTGATCATTGAAGAATGAACTACCTTCATAACATGAATCTTGTAAAATATTTGATAAAATTTTCTGCTTGTATTGATATCAAATGAATTTTATATCAGCGATTGTGATCAATGGTTTTTTATGATCTCTCTCTTTTTATTTTTGTTTACAATTGTTATTTATAGATGATTCTCATCAATTATTCCCTGTCCTTTGTGCCCTGTACCCGTTTTTCCAAGTCAAACTAAAGTGTTTTTGAAAATACTTTGAAACTAAAGATGATGAAAAAATAATTAACAATTCAAATTAAAATTTTTTTTTGAAAATTAAAAAAAAATCAAGTGAAAAAGGGATTAAATTAATTGAAGTATATTTCTTTCATCAACATATTTTGTATGTAAGTATTCATTGAAGTGGAAGTTCAATATAAATTATCATGAAATTCCTTTCAAACATGAATGAATAGACATTTACTCTTTTAAAAATCCTGATCATTATCGAAAGATAAGACCTACAAAAAAATCTTTCCGTTTTCTAAACTTTTTTTGCATCTTGAATCATTTTTTCCATTTCTGAATTAGCTTGTTGTCTTTCATGACAATTAAGGTTATACCAACTTTTTCCAGTTAATTTTTCCCATTTTCTAACATCTCTTGCACTATATTTTGGTGGCTCATAAAGCATTCTAGCACTAGTGGACCCATCACGGTTTTTACTTTCATCCATATTTAATTCCGCCAAGACATTTCTCTCAACCTTTGCTGTTGCTGTTTCAAGTTCAATTGTTTTTTTTGAATCGAGCTTATGGTGAGCAATCCCTGCAAGGTTATTCGAGAATTGCATGCCATGCATAGATCTTCTTGTATTCTTCGATGTATCTCTTTGGGTAATACCTGATGGTTGAGAAGCATTTCTTTCTTTATTCATATGAACAGGGCCGTTTAAATTCATATGAGCTTTAGATAATCTTGTAGTTCTCAAGTCGATTTTTATAGGTTCGCCTTTCTTGGCATTAGGGTGTGAAGAGTCATTTCCTTTTATTCTTTTGAGGATAGGTTCAATTTCTGCGTTTTCATTTTCTTTATTATCTTTTATTGGTGTTATTTGCATAGCACTCTTTTTTGTATTTGTCACGACTTTTTTATAGTTTATGGGATTCGTTTCCATCAAGTCTCTATCACTGCTGGATGTTGGGGCCTTCCTTTTCTTGACTGTATGGTTATGATTTTGAATTTGATTGGGGTTTTCACTTTCCAAATTTTCATTATGTTCTTTGACAGCAATTGCTCTCGTGACAGGAACATTCAGGACTTTGGATTGGATAGCATGCGTTTTTTCGTTTTGGACAGCTTCTAGTCTTCCTAAAAGGGCTTCTTTAGTTGTATCAAGCCTCAAAGTTTCAATCTTGGTGTGACTGATGGTAAATCTTTTTTTCTGAGACTTGAGTGCGACATTCTTGGTGGTTGTTTGTTGAACTTTGATGGCTCTAGTCTCATGATGTAGAAAGACTTCTCTGTTTTCGCCCTTTTGTCTGGTGGTTTCTACTATTATTTCATTCTTTGCGTGGGTATTATGGTTGTCATCATGCTTAGCCAATTGTAAGGCTTTGGTGTGAACACTAGAAGCTCTTTTGCTGAGTTTATTTGGATCATAGCTATTCTCTTCCTCTTCTTCATGGAGGAAGTGGGAATATGTAAACCAATAATCATCATGGCTTTTGGCTTTGATGGAAAAGTTCAAAATGTTTTGAGAATATGGCGGCTCACGGGCGACTTGAGATAAATCGACGTATCTTGGTGCTTCAAATTCGAAAAGAGACTCTTCAGAATCGTTGGTTTGAGTACGAGCAGCAGCGAGGCCTGAGAATTCTGAAAACTTTCGGCGATTATTTCTTGACATTTAAATGAAGACTATTCGAGTTTTTTTTCAAATTCAAAGTTAAACTGAGTAGTAGTTAAAGATTTCCACAAATTCAAGTAGAAAAAAATTAACTAAATTTTCTCCTCAAAAATTTGTTCTCACACTTCATTTTTATTTTTTTTCTTTTTTTATTGGGAAAATATGTTTGAAATGAATCTTCTAAAATAAAGTTCTGAACATTTGAATCAGAAATAATATTGAAAAAGGAGAAGACTTGCAAAGTCTGGTCCTCAGATATTTCTGCAAATTCTTTTGTTGACAGCGAATTGAGTTCCTCCTTTGTTTCTTTCCTTTAAGTGAAAGAAAAAGTTTTTTTCTGATTTTTCGAAAAAAATACCAATCTTAAGGAAAAAATATTGATCAATTCTAAAAATTTCCGTCATCAGGTTTTGCTCAGCCAAACAATCTTTTTTCGTATCAACTTTCTAAGATTCAAAATATTTTGTGCAATTTTTGCTCAATAAAAAATTTAAAAGGATTTTTGGATTTGTGCAGAACTTCCATTTTCAAGATTTTCTTTAGATTTTAAATGGATTTCCGATTCAAAAATATATCGATCAATTGTCCCCTCATTTAGAATCCAGTAATCTCTGAAAAGGGTGAATTAAATAACCTATGCAAAAATGGAAAATAAAGCCAACT
>Ga0182738_1007542_pt1 | contig 11040 bp, 9 predicted proteins | sample eDN5th30CBELigMG_FD_128876 | JGI IMG/M metagenome (GOLD analysis project Ga0182738, IMG submission 128876) | Enriched Miracle-Growth compost microbial communities from Emeryville, California, USA - eDNA 5th pass 30_C BE-Lig MG (version 2)... ... | reverse complement strand
GCCGCGGGAAATGCTGGTAGATCCTTTCGAGCGGCCAGCCGATCGGCTTGGCGATCTGAGCGAGCTTCAGGTTTTCCTCGACCGTGAGCCCTGGAATGATCCGGCGATCCTCTTGAACGAACTGGATGCCCTTCGCCGAGGCTTGGAAGTCCTTGAGCTGATGCACCTTTACGTCGCCGAGCAGGATCTCGCCACGGCGCAACTCGGGGTCTCTCGCGCGAGCCAGGGTGCGCAGCGTCGATGTCTTGCCAGCACCGTTACGGCCGAGCAGGGCGACGATATCGCCTTCGTTGATGTCGAAGCTGACGCCTTGGACGATGTAGCTTTCGCCATAATAGGCGTGGATGTCGCGCACGCTGAAGTAAGCGGCTGTGGCTGCCGTCACGTCGGTGTTGCTGGCCGTCATGGCATCCATCAGTGGCCTCCCCCGAGGTAGGCTTCCTGGACCGCGGGCTCCCGCCGTACGTCCTCGGGCTTGCCGTCGGCGATGATCCGCCCCTGCGCCAGCACGGTCACGCGGTCGGCGAGCGAGAATACGACGTGCATGTCGTGCTCGATGATCACCTTCGTCATGCCGCGCTCCTTGATCTTTTTCAGGAGATCGATCGTCGCGTTCGTGTCGTGCCGCGACATGCCCGCGGTCGGTTCGTCGAGGAGCAGAAGACGGGGGTGCTGCACGAGACCCATGGCCAGCTCGAGCCGGCGCTTGTCGCCGCGGGAAAGGCTGCCCGCGAGCACGTCCTTGTGCTGGATGAGGCCGACGTCGGCGAGCCAATGCTCCGCTTCATCGTGAACATCGCGCTGGTTGACGGCGCTCTGGAGTGCGTTGACCCTGAAGGCGCCGTCGCGCCTGGCGAAGGCCGGCACCATGATGTTCTGGAGCAGCGTGAGGTTGGGAAAGATCTCTGGCGTCTGGAAGACACGCACGACGCCCATCTGGTTGATCTCGTGCGGGCGCTTGCCGGTGATCACTTCCCCGTCGAAGACGACGGCTCCGGAGTCCGGTGCAAGGCGTCCGATGCAGACATTCAGGAGAGTCGATTTGCCGGCACCGTTCGGGCCGATGATGGCGTGCGTCGTGCCTTCTTTCACCTCGAGATCGATGTCGGAAAGGGCTCTCAGGCCGGCGAAGCTCTTCTGGACATCGGCGACATGCAGAACGACGTTGTTCATGTCCCCCTCCTTATTCCGCCGGCGCCAGGTCGCGGGCCGAGTGGCCGTTCCGGTCGCGCCCGATCCAGACGCGGATCCGGCGTGCTCCCTCCATGAGGCCGCCCGGCAGGAAGATGACGATGAGCATGAAGATGATGCCAAGCGTCAGATGCCAGCCTTCGCCGACGAAGGGTGCGGTGATCGCCACAGCCACATCGCGCGCACCGTCCGGTAGGAAGGAATAGATGGACTCGAGCCGCACCGCGTTGAAGGCCGAGAAGATGTTTTCGAAGTACTTGATGACGACGGCGCCGATAACGGGTCCGACAAGCGTGCCGACACCACCGAGGATCGTCATCAGGACGACCTCGCCCGATGCCGTCCACTGCATGCGCTCGGCACCTGCGAGAGGATCGGTCACCGCGAGGAGGCCACCCGCCAGTCCTGCGTACATGCCCGAGATGACGAAGGCCGTCAGCGTGTAGGGCTTTGTGTCGAAGCCGGTGTAGGACATGCGCGTCTGGTTCGATTTGATCGCCTTCAGTGCGAGTCCGAATGGCGAGTGATCGATCCGCATTGCAAGGAACAGACAGGCGATGAGGATAACGGCGCAGAAATAGAAGCCTGAGAGCCCGCTCATGCTGATGCCGAACAGCTCGGGTGACGGGATGCCGTCGGACCGTACGACGATCGCGGCATCGAGAATGCGCGGGTCGTTGAGCGCGAGTTGCAGCCCGGTTTCGCCATTGGTGATCGGTGTGAACACCGAATAGGCGAGATTGTACGACATCTGCGCGAACGCCAGCGTCAGGATCGAGAAGTAGATGCCCGATCGCCTGAGGCTCACGTAGCCGATGGCGGCCGCGAATAGTCCCGATAGCACAACCGCAAACAGCACGGCCGGAATGGCGTTCATGGTGAGCAGCTTGAACGACCAGACCGCCGCGTAGGAGCCGACGCCGAGAAATGCGGCATGGCCGAACGAGAGATATCCCGTCATGCCGAACAGGATGTTGAAGCCGATGGCGAAGATGCCGTAGATCGCGAACTTCTGCATCAGGTCGGGATAGCCGGCGCCGAACGGCAGGAGCCAGATCGGCATGGTCAGCACGACCGCGGCAAAGAGGGCGAGGTATGTCAGCTCGTTGCGCAAGGTCATGATCTCAGTTCTCCATCACGCCTTTGCGCCCCATCAGGCCGCGCGGCATGACCAGCAGCACGACGACGGCGACGAGATAGATGATCACCTGGTCGATGCCGGGAATGATGGCCTTGACCTCGTTCATCGATGCGATCGACTGCAGGACTCCGAGCAGGAATCCCGCCAGAACCGCGCCTCCGACGGAACCCATGCCGCCAACGACGACGACGACGAACGACAGCACGAGGAAATCCATGCCGATGTTGTAGCTGGGTGAGACGATCGGCGTGTACATGACTCCTGCGATGCCGGCGACCACGGCGGCGATACCGAACACGACGGTAAAGCGACGCTGGATGTCGATGCCCAGGAACCCGACGGTCTGTCTGTCTTCCATGCCGGCGCGCACGACCATGCCGTAGGTCGTAAAGCGCAGGAACGCGACGACAAGGCCGATCACCGCGAGCGCGAACATCAGATAGACGAGGCGCCACCAGGGATAATAGATGCCCTCGAGGCCGATCCATGCGCCGATATTCGCGCTGCCCGAGAGCGCAGGTGGCGCACTGATCGGAATGGGGTTGGCGCCGAAAGCCGATTTGACCAGCTCTTGCAGAACGATTGCCAGTCCGAACGTCACGAGGATCTGCTCGGCGTGCGGACGTCGATAGAAGAAGCGAATGAGGCCCCGTTCCATGACGATGCCGATGAGCAGCATCACGGGGATGGCGAACAGGATCGAGATCGGGACGGCCCAATCGACGAAGAATTTGCCGAGGTCGCCGAGCCAGGCTTGCACCAGCGGGGTTCGCACCTGCATCGGCGTGCCCCACGGCGTCAGCCGTGTCGGATCGATTGTGATCGTTTCGAGCTGGATCAGCCGATTGAAGACGACGGCGCAAAATGCGCCGATCATGAACAATGCGCCGTGCGCGAAGTTGACGACGCCCAGAGTGCCGAACACCAGCGTGAGGCCGAGCGCGATAAGGGCATAGGCGGCGCCCTTGTCGAGGCCGTTGAGGAGCTGAAGGATGACTTGGTCCATCGCGTGCTCGCCCGGATTTGCGTAAATCGTGCAACGGAGCAGCCGGCCGGCAGATCTGCCGGCCGGCCGTGAACGCACTACGAAATCAGCACTTGGTCGAGACGGGGCCGAGTTCGCCGCCGAAGATCTTCGCGTCGTACATGACGGTTTCGGTCGGCACTTCCTTCACGACCTGAAGCAGATCGAACTTGTCGCGCGGCTTCGTCTTGCCTTGCACGACCAGTACCGGCTTGAAGCACTGGTGGTCTTCGGCGCGATAGAGCGTGGGACCGTTGCCGAGCCCGTCGAACTTGAACCCCTCCAGCGCCTTGACCACGCCTTGCGGATTGAACGTGCCGGCCATCTGGCAGGCGTTGGCGTAGAGGAGGGCCTGAACGTAGCCCGTATGTGCGGCTTGCGACGGTGGTGTGCCGTAGGCTTCACCGAACGACTTGGTGAACGCTTTGGTGGCCGCGTCCGGAAGCTGCCAGTCCCAGTTTGCCGTGCCGTAGATGCCCTTGATCGCATCGCCGGCGCCTTGGGCCATCAACTCCGAGAAGAGCGGCACGACGATCTCGAAGTTCTTGCCGTTGACCTGCTTCTCGCGCAGACCGAACTGAACCGCCTGGCGCAACGAATTGACCATATCGGCGCCGTAGTGATTGAGGATCAGCACGTCGGCCCCGGAGCTCAGGACCGGCGTCAGATATTGCGAGAAGTCGGTGGAGCCGAGCGGCGTGCGGACGGCCTTGACCGTTTGCCATCCAAGCTTCTCGGTCGCGTTCTTGATCGACTCTTCCTGCGTCCAGCCCCAGGTGTAGTCCGCCGTCAAATGGTAGGCGCGCCGCTCCTTGCCGTAGGCCTCGCCGAGAATGGGGGCGATTGCGGTGCCTGACATATAGGCGTTGAAGAAGTGGCGGAAGCCGTTGCGCTTCTTGTCCTTGCCGGTGGTGTCGTTGGAGTGCGTGAGACCCGCCATGAAGATCACGCCCTTGTCCTGGCAGAGCGACTGCACGGCGACGGCGACGCCGGACGACGATCCGCCGCTGATCATGATCGCCTTGTCACGCTCGATCATGCGTGTGGCCGAGGCCCGCGCCGCATCCGACTTGGTCTGCGTGTCGCCGGTCACGAACTCGACCTTCTTGCCGAGCACGCCGTTGCCCTTCAGGACGGAGCCTTTGAAGGTTTTGAGCATGCCGCCGTCGCCTTCACCGTTGATATGCTTCACGGCGAGCTCGTAGGCCTTGAGCTGATCCTTGCCCTCCTCGGCATACGACCCGGTCTGCGGCGAGTTGAAGCCGAAAACGACGCTCTTTCCCGTCGGGGCGTTGCAGTAGTCCTGTGCCCAGGATGCGCTCGTGAAAATGGTCGGCATGGCGAGGCCGGTCCCCGCCACGCCGGTGGCCTTCAGGAAGGCGCGGCGGTTGAGTTTGTCGAACATCCCTCAAATCCTCCCAACAGGTTTTTTGGCCCTCGGCCGTTTGGTTTGATGCTCGATCAGGTTATCTCCGGTTTGTCAAAATCACAATAAGTCATTGGTTTTATGTGATTTTCAAGTAAATAATTGTGTTGTGCGAGCGCGAGAGAAGTCATAAATTGACAAAGCCATCCCACGGAACCGATGAGGCACCGCGTGAGCACGACACTGGCCGGACTGAAAATTCGGAGTGCGCGCAAGCAGTTGGGGATGACGCAGGGGGAGCTTGCGCGCCGTTGCCGGATTTCGGCGTCCTATTTGAATTTGATCGAGCTCAACAAGCGTCCCGTCAGCGCTGCTCTTCTCGATCGCATTGCAACAAGCCTCGCCGTGCGGCGCGCGACGCTCGATGGCGAGGCCGAGCGGCGAATCGTCGACGAGTTGAACGAGATCTCGGTCGATCTCGCCGTGACCGCGCCCGGGGCGAAGCGGAAGGCGGCCGAGGAGTTCGTCGGGCGCTATCCCGGCTGGGCCGATCTGCTGCTCGATGTCTATCGTGCCTATCGCCAGCGGACACAGGACGTGCTGGCGCTCGCCGACAGGCTCAATCACGATGCGTTTCTCGGGGAGAGCGTGCACCGGCTGCTGACCAAGGTCGCCTCGATCCGATCCGCTGCCGAGATCGTCGAACTCGGCGACGCCCTTCCCGCGGTGGACCGCGCGCGCTTTCTCTCGATCATTTCGGGCGACAGTCAGGAGTTGGCGCGCACGGCGGAACTGCTCGTCGATTTCTTCGAGAACTCGGATGCACGCGTGCGCGCCACCACGCCGACGGAACGCGTCGATGCGCTCTTGTTCAACGCACAAAACCACTTTCCCACGCTCGAAGTCTTTGCCGAGGCGCGGATCGGAAGCAAAGGTCTCGCGCCGCTTTTGCGGCGTCTGGCTTCCGGATCTCTTGCACGAGATCCAGGTGACGGTCATCGGGTAGCATCGGTGCCTTCGACGTTCGATATGCTGCGCTCGTACGTCGCCCAGGTTGCAACGCGCGAGGTCGACGCGATCCTCGACCAGGCGCCCGTGCTGGTCGATGCGGCCGCCAGAGACCTTGCCGCGCAAGCACTTCATGCCTACGCAGCCGCGGCAATGCTGATGCCCTATAAGGCGTTCTTCGAAGCTGCCGAACGGCACCGCTACGATCTCGATGCGCTCACGCGGCAATTCGGCGTGTCGTACGAGCAGGCGGCGCACAGGCTGACGACCTTGCGCCGGACGGGGAGGGAAGGGCCCCGGTTCGCCTTCATGCGATCGGATGCGTCGGGGTTCATCACCAAAAGGCTTCCTTTGCCGCTCCTTCCTCTTCCGAGGTACGGCCATGCCTGCCCGCTCTGGGTCGTTTATGGTGCGTTTCAGACGCCGGGCGTTACGGTACGCGCCTTCGGAGAGCTGCCGGCGGGCGAGCAATTCCTGTTCTTCGCGCGAACGATCGAGAAGCAGCCGGCGCGGGCCGGTTTCCCGCGTCATTTGCGCTCCGTCATGCTCGCCTGCTCGGGAAACGACGCGCATCGGGTCTCGGCCGGCGACGGGATCGACCGGACTTCGGCTACGATCCCGCTCGGCACGACGTGCAGCCTGTGCCCACGACCCGCTTGCGCGCATCGCCAGCAACCGAGGCTGACTGTCGAAGCGGGCTCACAAGGGTTGTGACACGTGCCGTGAAGCCGCGTTACAATCGGAAAGCCCTTGTCGAAAAAAACACGCAAAAGTTCGGGGAAGGTCGGGAGGACGGCCAATGGGCAGATCGAAGGTCCTGATCGCCGAGGACGAAGCGAATATCGTTGAATCACTGAGTTACATTCTTCGACGGGCCGATATCGATGTCGACACGGCATCGAACGGCGCGGAAGCTTTGGATCGCCTGCGGCGCTCGAGGTTCTCGGCGCTGATCCTCGATGTCATGATGCCCGGCATGAACGGCTTCGATGTCTTGCGGGCGGTGCGCGCCGATCCGGCACTCGTATCACTTCCCGTAATGGTGCTGACTGCCAAGGGTCAGGCCCGCGATCGGAGGGTGGCCGAGGAGATCGGCGCCAACGCCTTCATCACGAAGCCGTTCTCCAATGCAGAGGTGGTTGAAAGCGTCAGGCGTCTGATCGGCCATGACTGAGCCAGCCGAGCGCGAAAGTTGGGAAGCGCGGAACCAGCCCGCGAAAGATGCCGCGGTCCTTCTGCCGTTCGTTGTCCTGCTTCTCCTTCTGCCGCCAGTGATCCTCGCCTTCGCGGCGCCGGTCACGGTCGCAGGAATTCCACTGATCGTCGTCTACGTCTACGGCGTTTGGGCAATGTCGGTGCTCGTCGCCTTTCTCGTGGCGCAACGGCTCGGCCGCAAAGGATCCGGGCCACACGTTCCAACTGACCGCATGGCCGGCGATGCTTGATGCGAACATCGTCATTCTGGTGTGTCTGGTCTATGTCGCCATTCTCTTCGGCGTGGCATTCGCCGGCGATCGCCAGGCGCGGCGCGGGCCGGCGGGCTGGCTGTCCTCGCCACTCGTCTACACGCTTTCCATTTCCATCTACTGCACGTCTTGGACGTTTTTCGGCGCCGTCGGCTCGGCGGCCCGGCACGGTCTCGAATTCGCAACGATCTACCTGGGGCCGACTATCGTGTTCGTGGGATGGTGGCTTCTGTTGCGGAAGCTCGTCACGGTCGGACGCGTCCAACGCACGACGTCGATCGCGGATTTCATTTCGGCGCGATTCGGCAAGAGCTCCGCGCTCGGCGCGCTCGTCACTATCGTCGCGGTGGTGGCCTCGACACCGTACATCGCTCTCCAGCTCAAGGCGCTGACCGATGGCTTCCAGGTCCTGACGTATCCGCGCGGATCGATGGTCGCTGCGAGCATCGAACTCGCGCCCGATTACGTGCTCGCGTTCTGGATTGCGGCAGGGCTTTGCGTTTTCTCGATCATTTTCGGCGTTCGCAATATCGACGTGAACGAGCGCCATCACGGCGTCGTTGCAGCCATCGCACTCGAGGCCGTGGTCAAGCTCTTCGCGATGGTGATGCTCGGGCTGTGGGTCGTGCAATCGGTGGACGGCGGGCTGCCGGAGATCTTTGCGCGCGTGCCGCCGAACCTGAGTGATCCCGCCGAGACGTTCGGCGGACGTTGGATCGCCTTGATGTTCCTTGCCGGTGCGGCCGTCATCTGCCTGCCGCGGCAGTTCCAGGTCACTGTCGTCGAGAATTCGAATGACCGGCAGCTTCGCACGGCCTCCTGGCTCTTCCCGCTCTATCTGTTGCTGCTGTGCCTTTTCGTATTACCGATCGCGCTGGCTGGATTGCAACGTCTTCCGTCCGGCTCCAATCCCGATCTCTTCGTCCTGACGCTGCCGCTCGAGAGCCGGCAGAACGTGCTCGCGCTCGTTGCTTATCTCGGGGGTTTTTCGTCGGCGACGTCGATGGTCATCATGTCGTCGATCGCGGTTTCGACCATGATCTCCAATCATATCGTCATGCCGCTGGCATTACGCTTTTCCTTGCTGCCCCAGTCCGGGCCGCAGAATGTCCGGCGCTTCATCCTTTTCACGCGGCGATGTGCGGTGGTCTTCATCCTGTCGCTTGGCGTCGTCTATCTGCGCTGGTCCGCCTCCGAGGCGCTCGCGGCCATCGGGCTGATCTCGTTCTGCGGCGTCGCGCAGTTCCTGCCCAGCCTCGTCGGGGGGCTCTATTGGCGGCGCGCAACGGCAGGCGGCGCGCTGGCGGGATTGATCGCCGGCTTGGCGATCTGGCTCTACACGCTGTTTCTGCCGAGCTTCGGCAGCAGTCTTTTCATGTCGGCAGACATGCTCGCGCACGGTCCTTTTGGAATCGGCTGGCTGAGACCCCACGAATTGTTCGGTCTGCGCGGCTTCGACCCTCTCGTGCCGGCTGTGTTCTGGAGCATGCTGCTCAACGTGACGATCTTCGTGCTCGTCTCTCTGATGTCGGAACCGTCTCCACTCGCACAGGTGCAGTCGACGCTGTTCGTGGACGTCTTCCGGCGTCAGACGGAAGGCGAGCAGCGCGTTATTCGCCGGACCGCAAGCATCCCCGACTTGCGCCGCATCGGCGCCCGTGTGCTCGGGCCGAGCGAGGCTCTGCAACTTCTCGGCCGCGGACGAGGCCATGGAGCGATCGCAAGCGACGAATTGATCTCGCAGCTCGAGCAGCGCATCGCGGGGCACGTCGGTGCGGCGTCGGCCCGAGCCCTGGTCTCGCAGGTGGTCATCGACGAGACCATCAGCGTCGAGGAACTGAAGCGGCTGGCGGACGAAGCCGAGCAGATCCGGGCCTATTCCGCCGAGCTGGAACGCAAGTCGCGGCAGCTCGAAGCGACGGCGGCCGAGCTCGCAGCGGCGAACGAGCGGCTGCGCGAGATCGATAAGCAGAAGGACGAGTTCCTGAGCCAGGTCAGCCACGAAGTACGCACGCCGATGACGTCGATCCGGTCCTTCAGTGACATCCTGCTGAGTGATCGCGCCATCCCCGAGGATCGCCGCCAGCGTTTTCTCGGCATCATCCAGACCGAAAGCATTCGTCTGACCCGCCTGCTCGACAGCATCCTCGAGCCCAGCCGGCAACGAGAACTGGAGCGGAGCGGAACAGCAAGCTCCTTCGATCCTGCCGCGATTCTGATGCAGGCCGTGGAGAGCTGCGAGGCGCTGGCGCATTCGGCCGATGTCGAACTGCGCCTCGAGCAGAGCGGATCTACTGTGCGCCTGCATGGCAATCCCGACCGGCTGGCGCAGGTCTTCATCAACCTGATCTCGAATGCGATAAAGTACAACTCGGCTGCCGAGCCGATCGTGACCGTATCGAGCAGAGCGATCGCAGACGCCTACGAGGTGCGCGTCGCGGACAACGGACCGGGCATCGCCTGGGAGGATCGCGAGAGAATATTCGACAAGTTCGAGCGCGGCTCGACGCAGGGCAAAGGTGGCGTCGGACTGGGCCTCGCCATCGCCCGCCAGATCGTGCAGGGGTTCGGGGGCCAGCTTTATCTCGAACGCCGCGAAGCGCCCGGCGCAACGTTCGTCGTTCGCCTTCCCTCGGGGAATGCGGGCGGTCCCGTCTAAGCGGCAGCAGGACGAGCCAACCGGAGATTTGCGAATGGCGTTTCCGCCGCAACGCATCATTTGCCTCACCGAAGAGTCGGTCGAGACGCTTTATCTGCTCGGAGAGCAGCATCGCATCGTCGGTGTGTCGGGCTATGCCGTGCGCCCGCCCCAAGTCCGCCGCGAGAAGCCGCGCGTGTCCGCGTTCATCAGCGCGGATCTGCCGAAGATCCTCGCCCTCGATCCCGATCTCGTGCTCACGTTCTCGGATCTCCAGGCGGAGATCGTGTCCGGCCTCGTGAAGGCGGGTGTCGAGGTGCATGCTTTCAACCAGCGCAGCGTCGCCGGCATTCTCGACATGATCCGAACCCTTGCCGCGCTTGTCGGCGCGACGGACGCCGGAAAAAGGCTGGCCGACGATCTTGCGAGCCGCCTCGATGCGATGGCGATCCGTAACCGCCACCGGAAGCCGCGCGTTTATTTCGAGGAATGGGACGAGCCGATGATCAGCGGAATTGGCTGGGTGTCCGAGCTGATCGGAATCGCGGGCGGCGTGGACGTCTTCGCTGATCTTTCGACCCGAAAATCGGCCAAGGACCGGATCGTGAGCGCCGAGGTCGTCATTGCGGCCGAGCCGGACATCATCATCGGGTCCTGGTGCGGCAAGAAATTCCGGCCTGAGAAGCTTGCGGCGCGAGCGGGATTCCAAGAGGTGCCCGCCGTCAGGTATGGGCATTTGTTTGAAATCAAATCGCCTCTGATCCTGCAGCCGGGTCCCGCTGCCTTGACGGATGGGGTTGATGCCATCGCTGGTATCATCGACGACTGGGCGAGAGGTGCTGCGCTGTCATGAAAATCATTCTGAGCTGGAGCAGCGGCAAGGACGCGGCCTGGGCGCTTCACGTCTTGCGCCAGGACCCGGCAAACGAGGTGGTCGGCCTGCTGGTGACGACCAACGACGCCTTCGATAGCGTTGCCATGCACGGTGTCCGACGCGACGTAGTCGAAGCCCAGGCGCGGGCCGCAGGACTTCCATTGCACGTCGTATCGATTCCTCACCCGTGCCCGAACGACATCTACGAAGCGGGCATGAACGCGTTCGTCGAAAGGGCGCGAAGCGAGGGTATCGAAGCCGTCGCCTTCGGCGATCTCTTTCTCGAGGACGTTCGTGCCTATCGCGAGGCGCGTATGAGCGGGACGGGTATC
>Ga0182738_1007541_pt1 | contig 11041 bp, 8 predicted proteins | sample eDN5th30CBELigMG_FD_128876 | JGI IMG/M metagenome (GOLD analysis project Ga0182738, IMG submission 128876) | Enriched Miracle-Growth compost microbial communities from Emeryville, California, USA - eDNA 5th pass 30_C BE-Lig MG (version 2)... ... | reverse complement strand
TTCCCATCATCAAGGCCATCCGCGAAGGCCTGACCGCCAATCGCATCGAATGGGTGGCCGGCATCATCAACGGCACCACCAACTTCATTTTGTCCGAAATGCGCGCGCGCGGCCTGCCGTTCGCCGATGTGCTGGCCGAAGCGCAGCGCCTGGGCTATGCCGAAGCCGATCCCACCTTCGACGTCGAGGGCGTGGACGCCGCGCACAAGCTCACGCTGCTGGCCTCGCTGGCGTTCGGCGTGCCGGTGCAGTTCGACAAGGCCCACATCGAAGGCATCGCCCAACTGGCCCAGGAAGACATCGCCCACGCCGAACGGCTGGGCTACCGCATCAAGCTGCTAGGCATCACCAAGCGGCGCGCCGACGGCATCGAGCTGCGCGTGCACCCGGCGCTCGTGCCGGCCGAACGCCTGCTGGCCAATGTCGAAGGCGCCATGAACGCGGTGCTGGTGCGCGGCGACGCCGTGGGCCCCACGCTGTACTACGGGCAGGGCGCCGGCGAAGAGCCCACCGCGTCGGCCGTGGTGGCCGACCTGGTCGACGTCACCCGCCTGCACACGGCCGACCCCGGCAACCGCGTGCCGCACCTGGCTTTCCAGCCCGACGCCTTGTCCGACCTGGCCATTCTGCCCATCGAGAAAGTCAGCACCTCGTATTACCTGCGCTTGCGGGTCGACGACCAGCCCGGCGTGCTGGCCGACATCGCCCGCATACTCGCCGAGCACCGCATTTCCATCGGCTCGATGATCCAGCAGCCTTCGCATATCGGCGGCGCCGACATCATCTTCCTGACGCATCAGGCGGTCGAGGGCGATGTCGACCAGGCCATCCGCAGCATCGAACAATTGTCGTTCGTGCGTTCCAGCGTCACGCGCCTGCGTGTCGAGACACTGACATGAAATACATTTCCACGCGCGGCGGCATGGCCCCGCAAGCATTCAGCGACATCCTGCTGGAAGGCCTGGCCCCTGACGGCGGCCTGGCCGTGCCCGAAACCTTGCCGCAAGTGTCGGCGGACACGCTCGAAAGCTGGCGGGGCCTGTCGTATGCCGATCTGGCATTCGAAGTGCTGTCGCGCTTCGTCACCGACATCCCAGCCGACGATCTGCGCGGCCTGACACGCGCCGCGTACCGGCAGGGCGTGTTCAGCAGCGAAGACATCGTGCCGCTGCGCCCACTCGACGGCGGGCTGCAGTTGCTGGGCCTGTCCGAAGGCCCGACCCTGGCGTTCAAGGACATGGCCATGCAGTTCCTGGGCCAGGTCTTCGAATACGTGCTCGCCAAGCGCGGCGCCACGCTCAATATCCTGGGCGCCACGTCGGGCGATACCGGCTCCGCGGCCGAATACGCGTTGCGCGGCAAGCGGGGCGTGGCGGTGTTCATGCTGTCGCCGCACGGCCGCATGAGCGCGTTCCAGCGCGCGCAGATGTATTCGCTGCAGGACGACAACATCCACAATATCGCCGTGCGCGGGGTGTTCGACGAAGCCCAGGATATCGTCAAGGCGCTGGCGGGCGACCTCGATTTCAAAAGCCGCTACCGCATCGGCGCGGTGAATTCCATCAACTGGGCGCGCATCGCGGCGCAGGTGGTGTATTACTTCCATGGCTGGCTGCGCGCCACGTCCGGCCCCGGGCAGCAGGTATCGTTCGCCGTGCCCTCGGGCAACTTCGGCAACATCCTGTCGGGCCACATCGCCCGCGCCATGGGCCTGCCGGTGCGCCGGCTGGTGCTGGCCACCAACGAAAACAACGTGCTGGAAGAATTCTTCCGCACCGGCATATACCGTCCGCGCGGCGCCGAGCAAACCTTCGCGACCTCCAGTCCCTCCATGGACATCTCGCGCGCGTCGAATTTCGAACGCTTCGTCTTCGACCTGACCGGCCGCGATCCGCGGCGCGTGCAGGCATTGTGGGGCGACCTGGCGCGCGACGGCTACTTCGACCTGTCGGCGCTGAAGCCCGAATTCGAATCGCGATATGGCTTCGTGGCGGGCACCAGCACGCATGCCGACCGCTTGTCCGTCATCCGGTCCACCTACGACGCCAGCGGCGTGCTGGTCGATCCGCACACCGCCGATGGCGTGAAAGTGGCGCGCGAATTCGTCGAGCCCGGCGTGCCCATGCTGGTGCTGGAAACGGCCTTGCCCGCCAAGTTCTCAGACACCATCGAAGCCGCGCTGGGCCGGCCGGTAACGCCGCCGCCCGCCTTGGCCGGGCTGGAATCGCTGCCGCAGCGCGTCACGGTCATGGATTGCGACGCGCAGTTGGTTCGGCGCTACATCGAGGACCACGCCAAAGTGTAAGGGGGTTTGGTCGCTGTGTAATATTGCAACCCCGGCCCGGGCAAGGCCGGGGTTTTTTATGGGCGCCGTCATTACAGACTTACGCATTTTCCAGACATCCCGTCACGGTATGCACGGGGGGCATGGGCCTACAGTGAAAATTCGTTTAAGACCTGACGGAGATATGCCCCATGAATCTGAAGACCACGACGCTCGCCTTGATCCTGACCGGAGTCGGCGTACTGGCGGGTTGCTCGTCGCCCTCGGTGGTGCACACCCGCGACGGCAGCCAAGTCGTCACCCCTGACGAGCCCGAGTACAACGACAACACCGGCTTCTACGAATACGACAAAGACGGCCACAAAGTCCAGATGAACAAGGACGATGTGAAGACGATAGAAGAAGTGAAGTAGGCGATATTGAAGGTGCCTGGCTCCCGCGAGGAGTAGCAGTGCAGGTAAGTGCAGGTGTCTGACTCCCGACAGGGTGTCAGACACCGGCTTCTGCCAGTCTTCATCGGTGTCTGACACCCTGTCGGGAGTCAGACACCTGGCCACCTGGCCAGGCAATCACTCAGGCGTCGGGCGCCTGGGCCGCGGCTTCCGCGTGGTAACGACCCACCCGTTCGACCTCGTTCTTCGAGCCCAGGATCACGCTGACGCGCTGGTGCAGCTGTTCGGGCTGGATGTCCAGGATGCGCTGCTGGCCGTTGATGGCCGCGCCGCCCGCCTGTTCGATGATCATGCTCATGGGATTGGCTTCGTACATCAGCCGCAGCTTGCCGGCCTTGCCCGGCTCGCGGGCATCCCACGGATACATGAAGATGCCGCCGCGCGTCAGGATGCGATGCACGTCGGCCACCATCGAGGCGATCCAGCGCATATTGAAGTCTTTGCCCAGCGGGCCGGTCTTGCCGGCCAGGCATTCGTCGATGTAGCGCTTGACCGGCGGTGCCCAGTGGCGCATGTTCGACATATTGATGGCGAATTCCTTGGTGTCGGCCGGCACGCGGATCTGGTCGTGGGTCAGCACCCATGATCCCATTTCGCGGTCGAGCGTGAACCCCACCACGCCGGTGCCGATGGTCAGCACCAGCATGGTCTGCGGACCATACACCGCGTAGCCTGCCACCACCTGCTGGTTGCCGGGTTGCAGGAAATCTTGTTCGCAGACCTCTTCGGCGCCCGCCACGCGGTGCGGGGCGCGCAGCACCGAGAAAATCGTGCCGATCGAGACGTTGACGTCGATGTTCGACGAGCCGTCGAGGGGATCGAACAGCAGCAGGTATTCGCCCTTGGGATAGCGGTTCGGGATGAGGTGGATGGTTTCCATTTCCTCGGAGGCCATCGCCGCCAGGTGGCCGCCCCATTCGTTGGCTTCGAGCAGGATCTCGTTGGACAGCACGTCGAGCTTTTTCTGCACCTCGCCCTGCACGTTTTCGGATTCGAGGCTGCCCAGCACGCCGCCCAGTGCGCCTTTGCTGACGGCGTGGCTGATGGCCTTGCAGGCGCGCGCCACGATTTCGATCAGCAGCCGCACTTCGGGGGCCAATGCATTGGCCGAGCGCTGCTGCTCGACCAGGTACTGAGTAAGGGTTTTGCGTTTCAAGAGCGATCTCCGTAAGCAGCGAGTGAAAGCGTGGAATTCAAGCGGCGAATTCCAGCGCCTTGGATACGATTTCGAGGGTGTTGCGCGATAGTCCGGCGTGGTCGCGCACGCGCTGCAGCGCCGCCTGCATGGGCCCGCGCAGCGCCGGCACGAAGCGGCTCCAGTTGTCGAGCGCGCGCGCCAGGCGGGCGGCCACCTCGGGGTTCAGCGCATCGAGCGCCAGGACTTGTTCGGCCCAATAGGCATAGCCCGCGCCGTCGGCCCGGTGCAGGCCGCGCGCGTTGTTCAGGCAGAACTGGAACACCAGGGCGCGTGCCCGGTTGGGATTGCGCAGGGTAAAGGCCGGATGTCGCATCAGTGCCCGCACCGCCGCGACGTCGGTGCCGCGCGCCGTGGCCTGCAGCGTGAACCATTTGTCGATCACCAGCGGGTCGTCTTGCCAGCGCGCATAAAAGGCGTCCAGCGCCTGTGCCGCCGCTTCGGGCTGCCCGTAGTTCACCAGGGCGGACAGGGCGGCCAGGCTGTCGGTCATGTTGCCGGCCTGGTCGAATTGCGCCTGGGCCAGCGCCTGCGCGCCGTTGGCGCCGGCGGCCAGCAGATGGCCCAGGGCCTGGTTTTTCAGTGCGCGCCGGCCGGCCGGGCCGGGGGCCGGGCTGTAGGCGCCGGGTGTCTGGCTGCCATCGAAGGCGGCGCGCCATTCGGCGGCCAGCGCGCGGCCCAGCTCGGTGCGCAGGAAATCGCGCGCGGCGGACAGGGCGGGCGGGTCGATGGCGTCCATGCGCTCGGCCAGGGTTTTTTCCGACGGCAGGGCCAGCGCGCGCGCCCGATAACCGGCATCGAGCGCCGGGTCGGTGAGCAGGGCGCGCCAGGCCTGGATGAAGGCCGGGTCGGCCTGCAGGGGCGTGCCGGCCTGGTGCTGCGCCGCCAGCGCCAGGATCTGGCGCGTGGCGCGTTCCTGGCCGGCCTCCCAGCGCGCGAACGGGTCGCTGTCATGGGCCGACAGCAGCGCCAGTTCCGCGTCGGTCCAGTCGTATTCGACGATGACCGGCGCGGAAAAGCCGCGCAGCAACGACGGCACCGGCCGGGCGGGAATGTCTTCGAACACCCATTGCTGGGTTTCCTGGGTGAGTTCAAGCAAGGCCGTCTGTTGCGGCGCGTCCTTGCCCAGCCGCAGCGGCAGGGCGTTTCCGCTCGGGTCGAGCAGGCCCAGCGCGAAAGGAATGTGCAGCGGCCCCTTGACGTAGCCGTCGCCGGCGCGCCTTTCCACGCCCACCGGCGGGCAGCGCTGTGCCAGCGTGACGGTGCAGCGCCGGGCGGCGGCGTCGTAGCCGAGCGTGACGGCCACGCGGGGCGTGCCGGCCTGGCGGTACCAGCGGCGGAACACCGCGAGGTCGCGGCCCGGGTGCTGGCGCGCGTAGACCGATTCCATCGCGGCCACGAAATCGTCGCAGGTGACGGCCTGGCCATCGTGGCGGCGGAAGTATTCGTCGATGCCGGCGCGAAAGCCTTCGGCGCCCAGCAGCGTGTGCTGCATGCGGATGACCTCGGCGCCTTTCTCGTACACCGTGGCGGTGTAGAAGTTGCCGATTTCCTGATAGCTTTCGGGCCGGATCGGGTGGGCCATCGGGCCGGCGTCTTCGGGATACTGCGCTGCCCGCAGCGTGACGACGTCGTCGATGCGCTTGACGGCGCGCGCGCTGGCGGCGGCATCGGCGTCGAGTTCGCGCGCCATCATGTCGGCGGTGAACTCCTGGTCGCGGAACACCGTCAGCCCTTCTTTCAGGCTGAGCTGGAACCAGTCGCGGCAGGTGACGCGGTTGCCGGTCCAGTTGTGGAAGTATTCATGGCCGATCACGGCCTCGATGCCTTCGTAGTTGGCGTCGGTGGCGGTCTGGGGGTCGGCCAGCACATACGCGGCATTGAAGATGTTCAACCCCTTGTTTTCCATGGCCCCCATGTTGAAGTCGCGCACCGCCACCACCATGAAGCGGTCCAGGTCGAGTTCCAGGCCAAAACGGGTTTCGTCCCAGCGCAGCGCCCGCACCAGCGATTGCAGCGCCCATTCGGTACGGTCTTCCGAGCCGGGGTCGCTATAAACCTGCAGCAGCACGTCGCGGCCCGAGGCCGTCTGCACGGTGGTTTCGCGATGGGTAAGGCGGCCGGCCACCAGGGCGAACAGGTAGCAGGGCTTGGGGAAGGGGTCTTCCCATTGGGCTTCCTGGCGGCCGTCGGGCAGCGCGTGCGTGGCCAGCAGATTGCCGTTGGACAGCAATACCGGGTAGTCGGCGCCCGCGCGCAGCGTGACGCGATAGCGCGACATAACGTCGGGCCGGTCGGCGAACCAGGTAATGCGGCGAAAGCCCTCGGCTTCGCACTGGGTGAAAAAATTGCCACCCGATACATACAGGCCCATCAGCGTGGAATTGGCGGCGGGCCGGCAGCGGCTGACGATATCCAGGGTGGCGCGGGCCGGCAGCCCCGCCAGGGCCAGGGTGTGTTCATCCAGCGTATAGCGGTCCGCGGGCCAGGCCTGGCCATCGACCTGCAGCGACACCAATTGCAGGTCGGTGCCGTCCAGCACCAGGGGGGCGTCGGCGGGCGCATCGGCCTTGCGCTCGATGCGCAGCGTGCTGTGGACCTGGGTAGATTCGGGATCCAGGTCGAACGCCAGCGCCACTTCCGGAATGGCATAAGGATAGGGTCGATAATCCTTGCGATATACGGTTACAGGCGTTTCGGTGCGCATGCTTCGACCAGTTCAAAATAGATAAAGGCGTATTGTAGTAGGACCCCGCCGGGCATTTACCGGCGGAAATATCCGGTTGAAAACTTTCGTTCACCGGCGCGGTCGAAACCTGCCTATGATGGCGCCGTTGGAGAAGCTCATGTTTTCATCAAAAATCGGGTCTGGCGGGTGGCGATGGGTCGCCATCGCAGTGGCGTTGTCGGCGGGGCTGCTGAACGGCTGCGCGACGCCCACGGTACAGGCGCGGGTAACCTCGTTCCAGCAATGGCCGGCCGACGTGGTGGGGCAGGCCTACCGGTTCGTCGATGCCGGGCCGGACCAGGCCGGCAACCTGGAATACCAGGCCTACCAGGACGTCATGCGCGCCGGCATCGGCCCCACCGGCCTGGTCGAGGCCCAGGCCGGGCAGCCGGCCCGGTTCAAGGTGTCGTTCACGTACGGAAGCGCGCAAACCCAGGTCATGGTGCGCCGCGCCTACGATCCGTACTTTTATGGCGGCTTCGGCGGCTTTTATGGCCCGCGCTGGTGGGGCGGCGGCATGGGATATTGGGGGCCCGACTGGGTCGACGTGCCCACGGTGGCATACCGCAACCGCCTCGATGTGCAGATTCACGATTCCGCGCGCGGCGGGGCCGAGGTATACCGGGCGTCGGCCTATATTATTACCGACCGGGAAGACCTGGTGCGCACCATGCCGTATCTGGCGCAAGCCATATTCGATAATTTCCCGGGGAATAATGGCTCGGAACGCGAGGTTGAATATCCGGTCGGGCGTTGAAGGCTTATATGGCGGGCAGGGCGCGGCGGCCGATTTCAGCGCCGGCCCGCTCGTCCGCATTAATAGCGGCCCTCGTCCGGACGAGGGCCGCGGGCATTATTCGCCGATCAAGAAGCTCTCGCGGCTGTTGCCCTGGGCTTCTTCGGCGGTGAGCCAGCGCGGCGCTTTGCCGCGGCCGCTCCAGGTTTCGCCGGTTTTGGGATGGCGGTACTTGGGCGCCACCTGCCGTTTGGCCGCTGGCGCGGCTTTGCGGCCGGTGCCGGCGCGTGACGTTTTCGCCGATCCGCCCAGGGCGGCGGCGATTTCCTCGGGGGCAATATTATATTCGCGCATTGAAGCCACAATGGATGCAATAACCGGCTTGCGGCGTTTGGTTTGCAGGGCTTCAGCCTTTTTTTGCAATTTGTTTATTTCTTTTTCTATTTTCGCCTGGAGCGCAGAGTAGTTTTCACGGGGCATGGGCAAGTCCTGATAATAATAAACGCGGTCTGGTGCGGTAATTTGGCCAATAGATGGCCGTGCTTGTCATAATACATAAATTGCCCAGCCGATTCATTATTTTGAGCGAAATTTGTCACTTTCCAAAAGGTCGAAAAATGGCTATTTCCGGGCCGTATTCAGTGCCAGTGGCGGCGATCCAGATGATCTCCAGCCCCGATCTCCACGATAATCTGCGGCAGGCCGGCGAATTAATCGAGAAAGCGGCCGCCGCCGGCGCGCGGCTGGTTTCCCTGCCGGAATATTTTTGTTTTATGGGGCAGAGCGACCGCCAGAAACTCGAAATAAAAGAACAGCCCGGCCAGGGGCCGATCCAGGAATTCCTGGCCGGCCAGGCAAAACGCCACCAGATCTGGCTGGCGGGCGGCACGCTGCCGCTGGCCTGTCCCGATCCCCAGCGGGTATTCAATACGGCGTTCGTCTATGGACCGGATGGACAGCCGGCGGCGCGGTACGACAAGATCCATTTATTCAATTTCCAGCGCGGGGCCGAGGCGTACGATGAATCAATCGCCATCCGCCCCGGCGAATCGGTCCGGGCCTTCGATACGCCGTGGGGCAGGGTGGGGCTGTCGGTATGCTACGACCTGCGCTTTCCCGAGCTGTACCGCGCCCTGGGCCAGGTGGACTTGATTTTGGTGCCGGCCGCCTTCACCTACACTACGGGCAAGGCTCACTGGGAACTGCTGCTGCGGGCCCGCGCCATCGAAAACCAGTGCTATGTACTGGCGGCCGCGCAGGGCGGGCACCACCTCAACGGCAGGCGCACCTGGGGCCATTCGATGCTGATCGACCCCTGGGGCGAAATTCTCGACGTATTGCCCGAAGGGCCGGGCGTCGTCAGCGGTACCATAGAGTCTGAGCGCCTGGCGCAAGTGCGGGCATCGTTGCCGGCGCTGCGCCATCGAGTCCTGTAAAGACAGAAATTTCATGAACCTGATCGATCCCGATATTCAATCGCTGGCCACGGCCAAATCGCTGCTGCTCGACCCCTGGGGCCTGACCGAAGCCGACATGGCTCGCGCGCTGGGCGAAATCTTCACCCACAAGGTCGATTACGCCGACCTGTATTTCCAGTACACGCGCAGCGAGGGCTGGAGCCTCGAAGAAGGTATCGTCAAGACCGGCAGTTTTTCTATCGGGCAGGGTGTGGGGGTGCGCGCCATCAGCGGCGAAAAAACCGCCTTCGCCTATTCCGATTCGCTTTCGCCCGAGGCGCTGTTGTCGTCGGCGCACGCGGTGCGCGGCATTGCGCGCCGGGGCGCGGGCAAGGTCAAAGTGGCGGCCCAGGTGCCGCCCGAGGCCGGCCGCAGCCTGTATGCCGACCTCGATCCGCTGGCCACGCTGAGCGCACCCGAAAAAATCGCCCTGCTCGAACGGCTCGAACGCATGGCGCGGGCGCGCGATCCGCATGTCATCCAGGTCATGGCCGGTCTGGGCGCCGAGTACGACGTCGTGCTGGTGGCGGGCAGCGACGGCCGCCTGGCGGCCGACGTGCGCCCGCTGGTGCGCCTGTCGCTCACCGTCATCGCCGAGCGCAACGGGCGCCGCGAAATGGGCCACGCGGGCGGCGGCGGCCGCCTGGGGCTGGCGTATTTTTCGGACGAGATGCTGCAAGGCTACGTCGAGCGGGCCGTGCACGAGGCCATGGTGAATCTCGACGCCCGGCCGGCGCCGGCGGGCGAAATGACTGTGGTGCTGGGCTCGGGCTGGCCCGGCATCCTGTTGCACGAAGCCGTGGGCCACGGCCTGGAAGGCGACTTCAACCGCAAGGGGTCCAGCGTATTTTCCGGCCGCATGGGCGAGCGCGTCGCCTCCAAGGGCGTTACCGTCATCGACGACGGCACGCTGCCCGACCGCCGCGGCTCGCTGAACATCGACGACGAGGGCAATGCCACGCAGCGCAACGTGCTGATCGAAGACGGCATCCTGCGCGGCTACATGCAAGACACGCTCAATGCGCGCCTGATGAAAACCGCCGCCACCGGCAACGGACGGCGCGAATCCTTTGCCCATCTGCCCATGCCGCGCATGACCAACACTTATATGCTGGCGGGGCAGACTCCGCCCGAAGAAATCATCGCTTCGGTCAAGCATGGCCTTTACGCGGCCAACTTCGGCGGCGGCCAGGTCGACATCACCAACGGCAAGTTCGTGTTTTCGGCCTCCGAGGCCTACATGATCGAAAACGGCAAGATCACTTACCCGGTCAAGGGCGCCACGCTCATCGGCAACGGCCCCGATGCCATGAACCGCGTCAGCCTGATCGGCAACGACCTGCAGCTCGATTCGGGCGTGGGCACCTGCGGCAAAGACGGGCAAAGCGTGCCGGTGGGCGTAGGCATGCCGACGGTGCGCATGGACGGGCTGACCGTCGGCGGCACAGCCTGATTGGCCTGGTGTCAGGCTCCGCAGGTGCCTGACACCGTTGCGTACGAACGGCAGAGCATCGGTGTCTGACACCCTGCGGGAGTCAGACACCTGAAAAATACACCCTGCGGGAGTCAGACACCTGAAAAATCGAAGCCGGACACCTGAAAATCTGCTTCAGGCTGCCGAGACCCGCTGCGCGGCAAGAAAGTCCGCCTTGGCGGCTGCGTTGTTTTATGCTAGAGTTTCTCGTCATGAAATTCGCGTCCCCCGCTTTTTATTTTTATTTTTTTGGTTTTCTGAAGCCGCTGGCGGAGGAAGGGACGCGCTCAATCTGAAGTTAGTACAGAATCCCTCGAAAAAGCCGCCAGCCCCCTGGCGGCTTTTTTGTGCCGTCAGCCTGGCGGGCAACCCAGGAGCTACACCGTGTCGCACAATACCGACGACCTTCGCATCCGCGAAATCAAAGAACTGAACCCGCCTTCGCATGTGATGCGCGAATTCCCGTGCACCCAGCAGGCTTCCGAAACCGTATTCGCCGCGCGCCAGGGCATGCATCGCATCCTGCATGGCATGGACGACCGCCTGATCGTGATCATCGGGCCGTGTTCCATCCACGACACCAAGGCCGCCCTGGAATACGCCACCCGCCTCAAGCCGGTGCGCGAACGCCTGCAAGGGGAACTCGAAATCGTGATGCGGGTGTACTTCGAGAAGCCGCGCACCACGGTGGGCTGGAAGGGATTGATCAACGATC
>Ga0182738_1007540_pt1 | contig 11042 bp, 9 predicted proteins | sample eDN5th30CBELigMG_FD_128876 | JGI IMG/M metagenome (GOLD analysis project Ga0182738, IMG submission 128876) | Enriched Miracle-Growth compost microbial communities from Emeryville, California, USA - eDNA 5th pass 30_C BE-Lig MG (version 2)... ... | reverse complement strand
TTTTTATGCTGTTACTACTTCTAATTGTACATCAATATTGCCTCTTGTTGCTTTTGAATATGGGCAAAAATCATGGGCTTTATGAACAAGGTTCTCTAATACTGACTTTTCTACTCCTGCCGCTTTAACCGTTAATTTCACGGCTAATTTAAACCCTTTATCTGTTTCATCATTTAATAAACTAACAGATGCAGTAGTCTCAGAATCAAGTTTCACCTTTTCTTTACCAGCTATTAAATTTAAAGCTCCATCAAAGCAGGAAGCATAACCTGCTGCAAATAATTGTTCTGGATTAGTTGCGTCCTCTAATTCCTTTGCTCTAGGTGTTCCTGGCATTGCTGTATCAAACTGAAGAACATAATCTTCTGACTCTACACGTCCTTCTCTTCCTCCTGTTGCTGTTGCGGATGTAGTTAAAACTGCCATTTTTACAACCTCCTATTTCATCTTTGATTACAATTCAATTTTACACAATTGAATTGTAAATAACAATTGTTTTGTTTTCTTATTTTATTTCACTATTTTTACAAGAATAAACATAAAGAAAAGAAAAACTCAGAAAGTAACAAGATTCATGCTTGCATCTTCCTGAGTATATTCCCCAAATTATTATTTACTTAACCACTTTCCAATAGATGAAAATAATCCCTTCTTCTCTACATGGTGAGAAGAGTTATCTTCATGTAGGTCGTCCCCTTTATTTTCCACATAAATATTTTCTGTATCAATTGCGTGATCATACGCAATCAATAAACCAATCTCCGTGTCACCATCTTTATTCGTTACAATGGTATACTCCATATTTACTTGGTTAGCTACCTTAATATATTTAGATAAATAAGAGTAGTCTAAATGTCCATTTAAGTATAATTTTGCTCCCTTATTCGTTTTCATGGCTTCCTCAATTTCTTTATAAACAGAAGTTTCCATCACTTGAGATTGCTTTAATGCAACTACTACTCTTTCTCTCAGGGAGCCAAGGAATTGAATACGCTCAGCTGGATTTATTTCCTTGGCCCCGTACATGCCTTTCTGTAAATAATCTTCTAGATTAGGATTAGACATATTCTCAACTCTCCTTTTATATTTCCTCAGTCATACTATACTCTAATACAAGAGTAAAATACTTTTGTCCACCATAAAAAATATAAAAAAAAGGAGTAAAAGTGAACAGCTTTACTGTTCCTTTCACATCCTTTCTCCTTTACTGATATATATGAATATAAGGTTCATCTTCCTCCACATCACGAACAATTAATGCCTCAGGCCCGTAAACGGAAGTAATGCTAACCTGAACGGAGTATTGATCATTTGGTGGAAAGTATTCCATAATCTTTCCTGCCACAAACTGTGTAAAACCTACCGCTTCTGCTTCCCCATAAAACTGAATAGGAATTTCTATATTTAAATCTTGTAGTTTATTGTTAACATAAAATGCTCTTCCCACTACACCATTAAAATTAGGGAAATATTCTTCTATATCAAGTTTGAGATAAGAGAACGCATCTGCATCTTCTTTATATTCACTTTTAGAGTCAGGAAATAATACATATTTCTCATTTAATTCTTCCCAATCCCCTAGTTTAGTACTACCTTCTCCTACCTTAGAATAAGCCAGGAAGTTACCTGGAACAACAGAAGAACTATCCTTCTGTTCAAATAGAGAAATAATAACTGGAACCTTTTCTAATCCTTCTACACTTCTAATTCTTTTTATTAGTTCCTCAGCAAGTTTCTTTCCCTCTTTTTCTAGCTTGGTAGTGTCAATATTTATTTTCTTAATTGCTCCATCTTTATCTTTATAACTATAAACAGAATTTAAAGCTAAACCAATTGATACTCCTCCAAGCTTCAAACTCTTATCATCTGTTTTCACTAAATAATCATGTTCTAAAATATGTGCCAAGTAGTTAGGATCACTTTCTTTAGAGGGATTTAATCCCTCATTCTTTCCTGACTTTTTTTCTAACCATTTAGAGATTTGACTAGATTCTATATACTGTCCTTCTTGAAAGTAATAGTTCTCAGGGTCAAAAGCATTCTGAGCAACGCGCATCAAACCTGTTTCAAACTCAGCTATATCATAGCGTGTGTTTAGATTATTTACCACTAGTCCTCTAGCCTTTGAAGCTTTAAAAGGAACCACCACTTTATAATAATCATCTGAAATTTTATAATTTGGTATGATCGCCGTTTCTGTATTATTATCAGCGTCTTCTGTCTTTACTTCCTCTTCTTTATTAAAGCTAGGTGCACAGGCTGATAACAACAAGATCAGCCCCATTATCATAATTACTTGTTTTTTCATCCTCCGAACACACCTTTTTCTTTCAATTCTTCCAAAAGTCTTTCCTCATCCCAGACTTCTATTCCTAATTGCTCTGCTTTTGTTAATTTACTTCCAGCATCTTCCCCAGCAATAACAAGATCTGTTTTTTTACTAACACTACCTGTAATTTTCCCACCAAGTAGCTCAATCTGCTCTTTCGCTTCATTTCTAGAAAGTTGCTCTAACTTTCCTGTTAATACAATTGTTTTACCAGCAAATACTGAATTAGATTCCTCCGTTGATGTTGGCATTGGTCCAGTATAATCCATATTGACACCTAACTCTTTTAATTCGTCAATAAGCTCTAACACTTCTTCTTGTTCGAAGAAAGTAACAATAGAATCTGCCATTTTTTCTCCAATTTCATTGATTGCTGTTAATCCTTCTTTTGTTGCCTTAGAGAGTTCATCCATGTGTTTAAATTCCATCGCAATCGTTTTTGCTGCTTTCGCTCCAACATGTCTAATACCTAATCCAAATAATAACTTCTCTAGAGAATTCTTTTTAGACACTTGGATTGCTTCTAATAAGTTATTGACGGATTTTTCTCCCATACGTTCTAATTGTATTAATTGTTCAAAGGTAAGCGTATATAAATCTGCTACATCTTCAATTAGTTTTTCTGCAAATAACTGACTAACTACCCGTTCACCAAGTCCATCAATATTCATAGCATTTCTAGACACAAAATGTATAAGGCCTTCTCTAATTTGAGCTGGGCACTTCGGATTAATACAACGTAGTGCAACTTCCCCTTCTAAACGAACTAATTCACTTTCACATTCTGGACAATGTGTTGGCATAGAAAATTCTACTTCTTCTCCAGTTCTTCTATCCACTAGCACATTAACCACTTCTGGAATAATGTCTCCTGCCTTTTTTACAACAACACTATCGCCGATTTTTATATCCTTTTCACGGATTAAATCTTCGTTATGTAGAGTAGCCCTCTTTACAGTTGTTCCAGCTACTTTTACAGGCTCTAATAAAGCTGTTGGAGTTACTACTCCAGTTCTTCCGACATTCAATTCAATTTGTATTAATTTAGTTACTACTTCTTCTGCTGGGAACTTATAGGCAATTGCCCATCTCGGACTTTTTGCCGTGGTTCCGAGTTGTTCTTGTTGTGCAAGCCCATCTACTTTAATTACAATTCCATCTATTTCATAAGGTAAGTGTGGACGTTTTTCTTGCCAACCTTCTATATATTCCAAAACGTCCTCTATTGTTGCACATTTTCTTCTTTCTTTATTTGTCTTAAAACCTAAAGTATCTAATAGATCTAAGCCTTCACTATGAGATAAAACTCCTGTTTGTCCTACATCTCCAATTGCGTATAGAAAGACATCCAAGTTACGAGATGCTGCAATTCTAGGATCTAATTGTCTAAGTGATCCAGCAGCAGCATTTCTTGGGTTAGCAAACGGCTCTTCTCCATTTTCATCCTTTTTCTTATTTAATGCTTCGAAGGATTTCTTTGGCATAAAAGCCTCCCCTCTCACCTCAATACTCACAGGCTCATTGAGGCGAAGGGGAATGGAACGGATTGTTTTTAGATTCGCAGTAATATCTTCTCCAATCGTCCCGTCTCCTCTTGTCGCACCTTGTTCAAAAAGGCCATCTTCATACCGAAGAGATACAGCAAGTCCATCAATTTTCAATTCACATACATACGAGAAATCATCCCCAATTGCTCCACGAACTTTACGGTCGAAATCACGTAAATCTGCTTCATTAAATGCGTTTCCTAAGCTTAGCATCGGCTTTAGATGTTCCACTTTAGAAAACATATCTAAAACATCCCCTCCTACTCGTTGAGAAGGAGAGTCATTTGTTTTAAGAGATGGAAATTGCTCTTCTAAATGAATCAACTCGTTTATTAATGCATCATATTCCGCATCTGGAATTGAGGGTTTATCCAAAACGTAGTATTCATAACCATATTTATTTAATAACTGATGAAGTTCTTTTACTCTCTTTTCTGCAAGGTTCAGTTCCATATAACCTTTCCTTTCTCTTATCCTTTTTGAATAGGAGCAAATTTTGCTAGTAGACGTTTAATGCCTGTTGGACTTGGAAAAGCAATATCGAGTTCCTTCGAATCGCCTTCTCCTTTTACACTAACAACCGTTCCAGTTCCCCATTTTCCATGAATCGCTTTGTCCCCTACATTCCAGCCAATTCCTTCTCCACCGGTTGGAGTAGTATTAGGGCGAATAACAGCTTTTCTAGTAGGTTGTGAAGAGGTAGCACTAGTAGGACGAGAAGAAGCTCTTTGTCCTTTACTGATATTTAAACCTTCTAATAAGTCATCTGGTATTTCCTTCACAAAACGGGAAGGAGCATTCATGTTTGTTCGTCCAAATAATGTTCTCATTTGCGCATTTGTTAAATAAAGTTGCTGTTCTGCTCTTGTTATTCCTACATATGCAAGACGACGTTCCTCTTCCATCTCCGTTTCTTCCATTAAAGAACGAGAGTGAGGAAATACTCCTTCTTCTAAACCAATTAAAAATACAACTGGAAATTCAAGCCCCTTCGCAGAATGCAGTGTCATCAGAACTATTGAATCTGTTTCATTTCCATCTTCATCTAGTTTATCGATATCAGCTACTAAAGCTAAGTCTGTTAAGAATGCAATTAAAGATTTATCTTCATTTGTATCCTCAAAGTTTTTGGATACAGACATAAATTCTTCAATATTTTCTAATCTACTTTGTGCCTCAATGGACTTTTCTGCTTTTAACATTTCCACATAGCCTGATTTATCAATAATTTGTTCCACTAATTCAGTGACAGATAAATAGTCTAGCATTTGATGAAAATGACGAATCAAATCACGGAATTCAATTGCTGCTTTTGTTATTTTAGGACTTAATCCAATTAGCTCTATTGCTTCCAGTGCATGATACATTGACATGTCATGCATCGCAGCAAAATTGGCAATTTTATCAATGGAACTAGAACCTATTCCCCGTTTTGGAACATTAATAACTCTTTGGAAGCTAATATCATCATTCGGGTTAGAAACTAAACGTAAATAAGCAAGTGTATCTTTAATTTCTTTTCGATCGTAGAACTTTATACCTCCTACGATGGAATAATCTATATTTGCTTTAAGAAGCATTTCTTCCATAACACGAGATTGAGCATTTGTTCGATACAGGATTGCGATATCTGATAGATTTAAATCGTTATTTCTTCTAAGTTCTTGTATCTTTCCAATAACGAATTGCGCTTCTCCTTTTTCGCTATCTGCACGATAATAATATATCTTGTTTCCTTCATCATTTTCAGTCCAAAGATTTTTTTCTTTTCGACTAGAGTTATTCGCAATAACCTGATTAGCTGCTTGAAGAATTCGTTTTGTCGAGCGATAGTTTTGCTCTAACATAACAACTTTGGCATTAGGATAATCTTTTTCAAAGGAAAGGATATTAGCAATATCTGCTCCACGCCATGCATAAATGGATTGATCAGAGTCTCCTACTACACAAAGATTACGAAATCTACTAGCAAGTAACTTTACAAGCATATATTGCGATCTATTTGTATCCTGATATTCGTCTACATGAATATACTGAAACTTTCGCTGATAAAATTCTAAAACTTCCGGTACTCTTTGAAAAAGATGGATGGTTTGCATAATTAAATCATCAAAATCTAATGCTTGGTTTTTTCTTAATCTTCTTTGATACTCTGCATAAACGTCACTTACTATTTGAGAAAAGTAATCGCCTGCAGTTTTTGCAAATTCTTCTGGAGTAACAAGCTCATTCTTTGCTGAACTAATACTTGCTAGAATAGCGCGAGGATCGTATTTCTTTGGATCAATATTGCGGTCTTTCAATATCCCTTTAACAACAGATTGTTGATCAGTTGTATCGAGTATTGTAAAGTTTCGATTATAGCCAATACGATCTATATCTTTTCTTAATATTCTTACACACATCGAGTGAAAAGTGGAAATCCATATATCTTCACTTGCCCCACCTAACACTGCAGCAATTCTCTGACGCATTTCCTTTGCTGCTTTATTTGTAAAGGTAATCGCTAAGATATTGTATGGATTTACCCCTTTTTCCACCATAAGATACGCAATTCTTTGAGTTAATACTCTTGTTTTACCACTACCTGCTCCAGCCATTATTAATAAAGGACCATCTGTTGACTTAACAGCCTCTTTTTGCTGAGGATTTAATCCATTTAATATTTTATCTGTTAAATATTGCATTCCTTTTCTTCACCACCATAAGAACATATATTCTATTTTAACTTAGTCTACTATGCTATTCAACGATTGCTTATTTAATCTTTACTGTACTAAGGGCTGCGTCTATATCCTCATAGATAATATTTCCGATTACAATAACATCCGCATATTTCGCCATTTCCTCTGCCTGTTTAACTGTATTTATACCTCCACCATAGAAAAGAGTCGTTTTCGTTAAATTATCTTTGGCAACTTTAACATAAGATGGATCACCATATTTTCCACTGTACTCTAGATAAAAGATGGGAAGATGAAACATTTTTTCAGACATCATTGCGTATGCTGCAACATCATCTACAGACAAATCGGTATTAGCATTGGTTAATTCCGCTACTTTACAGTCTTTATTTAAGACACAATACCCTTGTATGAGAAACTCATCCCAGTCCATAATTTCTCCGTATTCTTTTACTGCTTCATGATGAAGACCAGTAACATACTTAGTATCCTTACTATTTAAAACAGTTGGAATAAAATATAAGTCAAACCCAGGAGATACTGACTCTAGGGTAGAAATTTCTAATATACAAGGAACCGTATAACGACGCACTCGTGCCATTAAATTCAACACATTTTCTAATGTCACTCCATCTGTTCCACCAATGATGATAGCGTCTGTTCCAGATTCACATATTTTTTCAAGATTTTCATCTGTTATTTCTTTATTAGGATCTAATTTAAACACATGACGCCATTCACGCACATCATACATGCATACTTCCTCCATTCTCTCCATTACATCATTTCATTATAGCATTAGATAATGCATGACAAAAGAAATCCTTCTGTTTCATTCCATGTAAATATTTCATGTTGATTATAATAAAACTTTAATAATTCCATCGATATTAAACGAAATTATTAGAACTCCTTTAGCCATCGCTTCTTACAAAAATGCTATTCATGAGTAGAAAGAAGAAAACAGAAGATGTTATTATCCTTTTATTGGACGTATAGAAGAGAATAATGGTTTCAACTCTTTCTGGGGTCAGTCCCTCAGCGCTTTAAAGCACTGAGGGACTGACCCCAAAAAGAAAACAGAGAAGATACTCCTCTTCTCTGTTTTTTCTCTCTTATTCTTCTGCATTTGTTGGCTTTTCTTTTTTTATACGCTCTAAGGTCATTTCATACGCATCATTGCCATAATTCAGGCATCGTTTTACTCTTGAAATAGTAGCAGTACTTGCACCTGTTTCTTTTTCAATAACGTGATACGTGTTTCCTTCTCTTAACATTCTTGCAACCTCTAGACGTTGCGATAAAGATTGAATCTCATTAACTGTACATAAATCATCAAAAAATAGGTAACATTCTTCTAATGATTTTAAAGAGAGTATTGCTTCAAATAATTGGTCTAATTCTCTTCCTCTTAATTTCTCTATTTGCATCGTATACCTCCATTTTTATTATCATCATTTCAGGGAAATATCTTCATTTAGTCCAGGATTAGAAGGTATAATATTGATCCATGTTTTTCCAGGAACAAGTCCTACCTGTTCTCCATTAGCAAAAGGTAGTAATCTTCCATTTACATTTTCCCAAGTTACTTCTTTCCATTTTCCTTTTTGAAATAAATAAGCTTTCCCACCAGAAGCGAGATCAATAGATCTTCTTCCTTTACTGTCAATCACCTTATGGCTAGCCTCAACTATAAAAACATTATCTACAGCAATCGGATTATTGTTTTCCTCATCTACTGTTTGTGTACCATCTGAAATTCTAATATATTTCTGTATATCTTTCTCATAAACAAAGGTAGAATTAAACGTTGGATTGGAGCCATAATGAATGGAAATAGATGAAATCTCATCTCCTTCTATTGCTTCTATTTCATTATTAGCTAAAAATAGTAACTTTTTTGGAGCATTATTCATGGAATAGTTTTTTTGTTTGGCGCCCTTTTCTATATTAGCAAAACTTATGTATGAATTATGTGGTGCAACTCGTTCAGAGGATCTTTTGAAAAGCGTTCCATCATACTCCATCCCATTTAAGTTATCAATATAGCCATTCGTTAACATTTTTTTTGCCTCTGGACTATAGCCATGTGCAATATATAGACTATCATATCCTTTCGCTAATTCAATATAATAGTCTCTCGAACTTCGGATAGGACCAATTTTTTCTGGTTTTGAACTTTGAAATATAGCAAGAAAACGGGTAACTTCTCCCTCTGCTAGTGCTTCATAAACGATATCAGCATCTGCCAATCCAGTCTGTGGCCTTGCTTTAGGATGATTATTAATCATGACACTTACAGCACGATCTGTACTTTCCTTCTTACTCGGTAATCCTGTCAAAGGGTAAATAGGTACTAAATCAGAGAGCCCTTCCTCTTGTTTTACTCCATTGTCAGATTGATGATTTTTATGACTTCCTACTTCTTTTGGCTCCTTGCTGCAAGCTGTTAGAGCAACTAACAGAAATAGAAGGATAAACCAGTTTTTTTTCATAGTCCCCTCCAATTCTGAATTCAGTTAATAACACCGAATTTCCTTAAATAAACGATTAGAGAATGCAAGCCGTAAATTAGCGAGCATCCCGTATCTTTATATTCAAAATTAAAGCATTTTCAAATCTTGTTTATTCTAAAGGGACTCTTTTATATTTTAACGCATTATCGCTGGAAAGAGTACATTTTTATTCATTACATCATACAAGCCTTTTTGCGTTATTCTAATATACGGTAAATGGGTCGATGTAAAAAAGACAATAGTATAAAATGGATCTTCAAAAGCATATCCTTTTTCTTTTATATACTTTATTAATTCCTTTTCTTTTTCTATAAGTTCAGATAGGGGCATTTCTGCCATCATCCCTCTAAGAGGCAATGGAATTTCTATATCTATTTTTCCATCCTTCACTAATACAATTCCTCCACCTATTTCCTTTAACCGTTGGAAGGCTATTTTCATGTCCTGCTGACTTTTGCCTAAAAGAACAATATCTCCATCTCCTGTATAAGAGCTTGCCATTCCACCTATTTTCTTCGTAAAGCCCTTTAGCAATGTGTTTATTCGCCATTCTCCCTCACGATCCACAAGCATAAAATAGCACTCATCATGTTCCTCAGATAGTTTCCCATCTGAAATATTTATAGCAATAGAATAAGGCTTTGTAATTACTGCATTTTCCATCTTAATTCCAAAAGGCATAGAGAATTGCATATCTTGATTCGTAACATCCCATTCAATCTTCAATGGACTTAGATCATAGTTAGACCAATCAATAGATGGATAAGCATCTGTTACTTCTTCTGAATCTCTCTTCACCCAAATTCCCTTTGCCAAAACAGAAATAGGGGTAGGATTGTCTTTTGCTTTTAGAAAATTAATGTTTGCAACTCTTCCAGTAGCAATATTTCCATGTAAGTGTTCAATTCTAAAATGCTTAGCCACATTAATAGTAGCCATATTATATGCATCAATTAACGGAACACCTTGTGAAATTGCAATTTGTATTAGATGATCTATATGGCCATCCTCATAAAAGGAAGATGGTGAACCATCTGTAGTGAGCATAAAATGATTATATTGGTCGATACCTAGTTCATGTATTTCAGTCAATATATTCGGTAAATCAGGACGAATAGAAGAGTAACGCAATGTTACCATATATCCTTGCAATAATCTGCTTAGCACATCTTTTCCATTCATAGCTTCATGGTCACTATCTACACCAAGCAACATTAATTTAGCTAATGTCTTCTCAGAAGCACCTGGGAAATGTCCCTCTATCGGTTTTCTCAATCGTTTTGTTTCTTGTATCCAGTGAAGAATCATATCATCTCCGTCCAAAAGTCTTGGCCAAGCAGTAAGCTCTCCTCCTTGAAGAACAGTGTCATGTTCAAACCAGCTTTTTACATTTCCATGTGAAAAGACTTTTTCTTCATCATTCAACTCCGTTTGAGCATCATAACGACTCCACCAGAAGATAGTCGATGGTATACCTCTCATAAATTCCAAAAAAGAAAACGCTTTCTTTTTTTCTAACTGCATAGCCAATACAAGGTTGTCATTTACGAATGTAGTTGTTCCAAATTGTGATGTATATTGGGCTAATGTTAGGGGATTATATATTTGAAAAGGATGAGCATGTGGTTCTATGTATCCTGGTACTAAATAAAGATTTGTACAATCAACAATTTCTGCTTTATCAATCTTTTTTGGCCAATCATTACCAACATATATGATTCGGTCATTGTAGATCCATATATGAGCAGTAATCCATTTACGTAAAACCTGATTTAAATAAGTGGCATTTTTTAATAACAAAGTAGGAGAATTTTCTCCCTTAAGGATAGATAGATGATCACGCAAAATCTTGTTTTTCCAACGATAACGCTGTACTAACACAACTCTTCCTCCCTTTTCATGAAGATCCTGACTATGATTTATATAAGGAATCAATTATTTTCTTGAATATGGGGAACTTAGTATA
>Ga0182738_1007539_pt1 | contig 11045 bp, 8 predicted proteins | sample eDN5th30CBELigMG_FD_128876 | JGI IMG/M metagenome (GOLD analysis project Ga0182738, IMG submission 128876) | Enriched Miracle-Growth compost microbial communities from Emeryville, California, USA - eDNA 5th pass 30_C BE-Lig MG (version 2)... ... | reverse complement strand
TTTATAAATTTTTCAAGAAAACTCAAAAAAATCTTTATCCTCTATAAATTTAAAGCAAGAGATTTTTTTTTTCAAAATTACATTTGTTTGAAAAAAAAATCATGGTGGAAAAATTCTCTTGAGCTGACTGGAAGGAAATTCAAAAAAATATTAATGAAAATTTTCTCTTTCAAAAATTCATTTGAAATGATTTTCTTTTTCAAAAATTGAAAAAAAATTCTCGAGAAACATTGTTTTGCAAGTCATATTCTTCTCAGAATCTTTCCCCACAAATCAGCTTTAGATGATTCGACAATCCATTAATTCACTTCAAAATAGAAGATTGAGGGTTGTCATAATTTTATCAAATTACTTTAATTCGTCGGTTTGACAATAAAACAAGATTTGAACGACTTGGTGATTGAAAATTTTTTCATGAAATAAAATCAATTAATCCCTCTATAAAATTGACAAATTTCGAAAATAATAAGTAGCACAAAATGATGATTCAAAGTTTTATTTAATCAGGACAGTTCGAACATAGGATTTATTTGGGCCTAATTTTTTTAGACTCAAATTGAAAATATTATTGATTAGCTAACCAAATATTAAAATTCAATGGAACTCCATCAACCAGCCCGACCAAAAATACCAAGGTATGAACAACGATCGATTGGGATAAGTAGAGCTAGACGAGGAATTTCTCAAAGAACACAGTTGAGCCTTGTGCTTCAACCGATTGAAGTTTCAGAACGTCATAGACCAACTGAGAGCTTAGGATCTCTTAATTACATTGTTTCTCCAAAGAGTTATCTTGCTACTAATGTATCCTCAACAAAGATGACTGAACCTTTTTTCAGAGACAGTAATAACTCGCTGGTTCCAGAAGTCAATATTGAAAAAGCTTATCGAACATCCGAGATAAGCGGAAGTATTGATGAAAAAAGATCAGCGAGGTACAATAAATCAATTCAAAAGTCTCCACAGTTAAAGAGCTATCTTGAATATCTTGAAAGCAGTTCTCGGCAAGATTTGAGTTCTTTTCGAGCAAAGATTCAACCAAGAGTTTCCTTAAAGCCCCTGGAGATGAATTCAAGCTACAATAACAATGAGAAACATTGGCTTGATGATTTTTTACCAATTGGGCTCAAGACGATCTCAAACACTTGGAGGAGTAGGAACAAAACTTTGAAATTTGAGAATGAAGCAAATAGTCCAAAATCCTTCAACTCAAGTTCACCAGATGATGGAAGTGAATTGGACAGTCCTGTAAAGAAGCAGAGGCCAAATAGAAGAAGAAAGCATGTGAACCTCCTCAGCACTTTCGCAACAGAAGATGGAGAACTAGAGCTTCGGAAATTGGCAGAAGAGGTGGCAAATAATTACAATATTTACAAAGACAGCACAGCTCGTAATATGGACCCAAATCGCGAGATAAATAAGTTAATGAAGCTTGAGGGTGTTTGGGATGTCTTTTATGGCAAAGTTTATAAGGAGTTACCCTTGCATAAAAGAATCCATCGGCATATGACTGAATCATTTGAAAATGTTTTGCTAACGAAGCTTCAGTCACTGAAAGAACTCTCAAGTTTTCGAAGGAAGATTATCGGAAAAATGGAGAAAAAATCTGAAATAATTTTTCCTCGTTATCAGGCATACAAGAGAATAAACGAAAAGTTGCAAGAAGTCAACATTGAATTGCGGGTTCATGAAATTGAAGCTCTCGAGCAAAAACTGGTTCAGGCCCATGATGACTTTTCTCAGAGAAAGCAAATAACACTCCGTCGCATTGAAAAAGTAAATCAGAAAAGATTACAAGAAGTTCGATCTCAATGTTATGATTTAGAAAAAAATCTAACTCCAATTTTTCAAAGAAATTCAAGTCCAATGAGAATGAGCAGACTTGAAGAAAAATTTTTCAAAGATGAACCTTCAAGAATGAGCAAAGATGCTCAAATTGTTCATAAAGTCTTGAATAGAGTTTTCGTAAATTGGCATGATAAAATATCAAAGTAATATAAATTTTTTGTTTTTATATCAATACATATCTTTATTTTTTCCTTATTTTAGATAATCATAACGCAAGAAATAATTAGGTGGAATTTACAACGTATTTTTAATTAAGTTTATCCATGTACCATGTATATGAACTCCTTGATAATTAAAATTAGATTTCCTTTTTATTAAACTGACAGAGAGCTCGATGCCAAAAATTTACTGGGTAGTGTTGCAGATTTCAATACTCTTGAGCTTGGCAGCAGGCGTGATGGATGATTATCCTCAGGATACCACCAGTTTATATTACATTCCAGTTGGAAGTTATATATCTGGGGCAATAGAAATCAGTAGTGACCAAGATTGGTTTCAAGTCTATGTGCTTTCTGGAAGAACCTACACTTTTGCTTCTGATGGTACAGCCTCGCCATCAAATACAGATACAGAGATTTACATCTACGATTCTACAGGTGCAACTCTGTATGGTTATAATGATGATTATACAGGCGGAGGCACCAGTTCATTATATACTTGGACAGCAACCATCACTGGGACTGTGATTTTCAAAGTTGCAACGCACACCGGAACAGGAATTTATAAGGCTTATATTATTGAATCAACCACCACTGGTTGTTCCTCTGAATGCACAAGCTCAAGTACTTTAGAGAATAAACTTATCTAATCTCTTCAGGTTGTTCAACAATAAGTCCAGCTTTCAGCTATTTTCCGACTTCTTATCGCTGCAACATGTGCTCGAACAACAAACTTGCATTAGGAGCAGCCTGCGTCGCTTCTTGTCCGGCATACCATATAAATGATGGTCTTGTATGTAAGCCATGTGGAGCAGGGCAATATTATAGCACGAAAAGTGGCAATGCAACTTGCATTGGTATGACAAAAATATCACTGTGGTGTTAATCATAAAAATAGATTGTTCGAATTTAGATTCCTCATGCCAAACATGTTCAAGTAGCGATTTGTGCTATTCATGCTCAGGTAATCAATACAGCCATGGGCCTGCTTGTGTAACCACTTGCCCCATTGGGACTTATACAAGCGGAGTGAGATGCGTAGACTGTTTCAATTTAGATCCTTTTTGCACGGAATGCTCAAGTTCAAGTGTCTGTACGACTTGCTCACATGGAAAATACGTTTATGGCTCAATCTGTTATGATACTTGCCCGGCAAGCACCTATTCATACGACTCAACATGCTACAGCTCTTGTCCTGTGGGCACAAAGATTTATGGCTCGACTTGTGTTGACTTTTGCCCAAGCGGAACTTATCCTGGGACGACAAACTGTTTAGGTAATCTCAATCTTTCTTGTCAAAATATGTTAAATTTCTATGTAGCTTGCTCAACTTTAGATTCATCTTGTTTAACATGTACAAGTGCCACTGTTTGCACCACATGCTCGAGTAATAAGTATGCTGATGGCTCAACTTGTGTCGCTTCATGTCCAACGACTCCAACTGTGAAATACGCCAACGGCATGACTTGCGTGACCGCTTGTCCGGCCAATACTTTTACTTATAACTATAAATGCGTTGATTCTTGTGCTTCATCTTTGTTTGTTTATGGAACAAGTTGTCTGAGCAGCTGCCCAGCAAGCACTTACTCATATGAATCTCAGTGTTATGCATCTTGCCCAACTGGCACAAAAGTTTATGGATCAACATGTGTTAGTGCATGTCCGCCTCAATATTATTATGATGGGACAGAGTGTCAAGGTAATTTTGGAGGAAAAAGATGTTGTTGATTAAAAAATTTCTCAATAGCTTGTACGACATTGGATAGCTCATGTTTGACATGTTCAAGTGCAAGTGTATGCAAGAGTTGTTCTGGTAAAAAATATACAAATGGAGCTTCATGTGTGAGCTCATGCCCTGCAGGCAAATACATTTCTGGCTCAAGCTGTGTGAGTTCTTGTCCCGCGGCAACTTTTCTCTATAATTCTGTCTGTTATGCTTCATGCCCTTCAGGAAGCTATCCAGCTACCTCACAATGCATTGGTAAAACGAAATTTCATGAGTCGACCCATAAACTAACTTAATAAATAGCCTGTTCTACTTTAAATAGTGGATGTAGATTATGCTCAAGCGCAAGTACATGCATGAGTTGCTTTGGGAATAAATATGCTTCTGGAGCAAATTGTTTGGATTCATGCCCAACAGGAACATATACAAATGGATATTCTTGTACTGATTGTAGTACAATTGATTCATCATGTGTGGAATGTTCTGGTTCAAGTACTTGCACAAAATGTTCGGGTGGCAAATTCGTTTCTAGTGGCTCAACATGCGTGGGTTCGTGTCCAGTTTATGCCTACGGGTCTATTTGTGTGGCGTCATGCCCCTCAGGGACCTACCTGAGTGGAGCAAATTGCATTGGTAAATTCTTTTTTAGAATTATGAATTTTAAAATTGAATAGCGTGCTCAACACTAGACTCGGATTGTACGGCTTGTTCGAGCTCCTCAGTTTGCACATTTTGCGCGAATAACAAGTTTATTTCTGGCTCCACTTGTTTGGATAAATGCCCAACAAATACCTATGCATATCAAATGCAATGCCTTGCTTCCTGTCCTGTTGGCACTTATTCATATCAGGTGAGTTGTATTGCCGCATGCCCAGTCGGGACCTATCTTGACGGAACTGGAACTGCTTGTATAGGTAGTCAAGAGATTGAGAGTTTTATCTGATTTTTTAGAATGTTCAACTTTGGATGAAGATTGCTCAACATGTTCGAGTTCGACGACATGTGATCAGTGCTTGAAGGGTAAATATATCTATGGAGCTACTTGCGTTGAAAAGTGTCCATCAAACACATTGAAATACAAATCAGAATGTCTTGCTTCATGTCCAGTGAGCACTTATCAATACAAATCAAGCTGCTTTGACTCATGTCCCACAGGAACTTATGCTGATGTATCAGAATGCAAAAGTACTTTTTCATCTGGAAAATCATCATTTAAAATCTATAGGTTGTGAAACTTTAGACAATTCATGTACTGAATGCTCAAGTTCGACGACTTGTACTGCTTGTTCGAATAAAAAATATACTTGGGGTGCAACTTGCGTAAAATCATGCCCATCAGGAACTCTTTTGTATAATACAGATTGTGTCAGCTCGTGTCCTGCAAACACTTATCTATACGGGTCCAAATGCCTTGATTACTGTATTCTCGGAACGTATATCGATGTCTCAGAATGCAAAAGTAATTTTTCATACGTGGAATAATAATTTAAAATCTCAAGGTTGTTCGAATCTAGATTCTTTGTGTACGACATGCTCGAGTGGGACTGAGTGTACTTCTTGTTCTTCAGGAAGATATGCTTATGGTTCGACATGCTTGAATTCTTGCCCTGTAAACACATATAAATATGGTGGAGTATGCTATAATACATGTCCGAGTCGAACATTTGCATGGGGTTCAATTTGTGTAGATGAATGTCCATCAGGAACTTATCCAAATGGTGGTCAATGCACAGGTATCTTTTTGGATTTGAAATTCACTCACCCCAAAAAGCGTGCAGTACACTTAATTCGTTATGTACGAAGTGTATGAGTTCAAGTTTATGCACAGGATGTTCAGGTAGAAAATATGCCTCTGGTTCGAGCTGTGTAAGTGCTTGCCCAGTGAGCAAATTTACTTATAATTTCAATTGCTTGAGTTTATGTCCTGCAAATACCAAAACCTACGGACATACTTGTGTGACTGAATGCCCTTCAGGAACCTACTTAAATAGTGCTCATTGCTTAAGTAAATTTTAGGAACTTTTTATACAATAATTTTTTTCCAAGGCTGCTCAACATTGGATGCATCATGCACCAAGTGTTCAAGTTACAACACGTGTGATGCTTGTTCAGGAGATAAATTCGTCTATGGATCAACATGTGTTTCTTCATGTCCAACGAAAAATTATGAATATGATGGCATATGTGTGAGTTCTTGTCCTGAAGGAACTAAACTTGAAGGTGAAGAGTGTGTTGCCCTGAAAACAACCAATAGTATTGATGCATTGAAAATTTGTTGTCTTAATTAAATTAGTTGCAATTATTGTGATTGCGGTGCTTGCGGGAATATCTGGGATTGTTGCAATACTTTTGCTGTACCGATTTTTCACTGCGAAAAAGTTGAGTAAAATTCATGCAGCAGAATCCGCTAAAATTCATATCCGCAAATCCTTAAGATCAGTAAAGACTCCAGAGTGATAGTTTTTTTTTATGAAATTGAAAATGATTTTTATCTGTAGTTTTTTTTTTAAATAAAGTAGTTCTCTATAAAACACATGATTTGAAAAATAATATCAATGATTTTCAGTAATAGAAATCCACTAAAAAGTCTGATTTGGAAAGACGTTAAAAAATTCGTCTGAAATTTTTTTGAAGAAAAAATGTGTTTTTTTCTATCTTCAAAGAAAAAAAAAGTTTCTTCGTGAAAAATTCTTTGAAAAATTTTTGAAATTTTCTTTGTCAAGATCAAAGTCTCATCCTTCCAATTTTTTTTTCAGATTTATATTTTGGAGAAGTTTTCCAGGGACTGAAAAGCAGTAATACAAAAAAAAAAGTTGAGATTGATTTAGTTCCTTCTTTCCTTCTCAAACCCTTCCCATAAAATTAATTTCTTGCTTTTGAGTTGTTTGGAATCGCCTCCTTGACTCAGAAGATGATTTACACTCGACTGATTTGTTTTTGTTGGTTTCCCCTCATCAAAGAAAATTTCTGGCAATTCTGAAAGGTAGAGATTATTTCAAGCTTTAATATCTCTTGACAAAACAGTTCCGATCCTCTTTGGGCGTCCTGAATTGAAAAGATTTTTGAAGAGAGTCTTCCAAAAATCAGGTTTGGAAAAATCTCAGTTTTTTAGAAAAAAATGTTCTAGATTTTTTGTTTGTTTGAAAAAATAGGAAAACTGGGGGTCCAAAGTTCAGAACTCATGCTGAAAGATCATCATTAATACTTTTAGAGTTTGGATTGAAAGAATCAATCTCTAAAGAGAGAAGTCTCTCACATTGAAAAAAAACCTTGGGAGGAATTTCCTGTTATTTTCCAAAAACATTCGCTAAACAAGATTGAAAATTTTAGAGTTTTGTTCTGGATCTTTACTGGATGAATGTTTTCCAAACAATTTTGAGATAGGGCTTGTATCTCAGGCTCAGTCAGGACGAAAGAGATATTTTTGGTTTTGGATTTCAAAATATCAAACAAAGTGACATAATTAAGAAATGATTTGTTCAATTACTCAGAAAATTACTCCAGACATACATTGAGTAAATTGTACTTTTATACGGTTTTCGAATGATATAAAACAATAATCCTGATGAAAGGTCTTATGAAAAATTTCAAGAAAATAGTTGTTTTCAGAAGCTGCTTGCACTCCCTATAGTGAGATTTTTATATATGGTCCAACAAAATTCTTCATATAATAGAGGTTTTTTTAAGAAGCAGTCAGCCTTTCGGCCACTGTGACAATCAAGGAGATTATTGATATGCTGCTCCTCATAGTTTCCACTTATTAGAATAATGATGGATGGTTTCAAATTGTTTAGTTTTTCGTACTCTCGGATTTTTTGGCAAGCCATCTTTCCATCCATAATGGGCATATCAATATCGAGGGTAACTATATCAATATGCTGTTGAGCTTTTGACATTGCAACATATTTTTGATAAGCCATCAAACCATTTGAGGCAGTTGCAATAACCTTGAGTCCAAGTTTGGAAGAGAAACTCGAAACGAGGTTTACATTGAAGGGAGAGTCATCAGCAATAATGGTATTTAGGTTTTTGTCTTTAAGGAATGAGATTATGGATTCTGTTTGAATCGATCCTTGGGATCGACTCTCTGTGGCTAAAGCGGTGGTTGGAATGCAAACAACAAAAGTTGTTCCAACTTTCTGTTTGCTATAAACTCTAACATCACCATTCATGTTTTTACAGATTTCTTTGGAAATAAAAAGACCTAGCCCAGTTCCCATTTGTTTTTTGGATGTGTCGTTTCCAACTTGAGAGAACTTTTGGAACAATTTTTTGAGTTCTTCTGGACTGATTCCACAACCAGTATCTTTGATTGTAATTTTCAAGACTCCATCCTGGTTCTGTCTAAGTTGCGTGACTCCTTGTAAGTTGAACTCTTTGGAATTTTGAGTTAGTGTGAAATAGTCTTGAATATCTTGGAAGCTTTGATGCTTGCTTTGATACAAAAAGATATTTTCTTCTTTCGCATCGATTCCTTCATCTGTATTATCATAAGGTATCGGATCAAAGCAGTCATCATTCACATTAGGGTGATTTAGCCATCTGACACATATACTAATGGATCCAGTTTCTGTAAACTTGATTGCGTTGCCAATGAGATTCAAGCAGACTTGGCTGATACGATGCCCATCTAATAAAATCTTTGGTGGGACAGTTTTTTCAATTCTCAGATAGCTTTTCAAACCCTTTTGTCTCATAAGATCATGAGTGATGGACCAAACACGCTGAAAGGTGTCGTGGACCCTTGTCGGTGATAGAGTGACTTCGAGTTTTCCGATTCCTAATTTTGCAGCATCAAGCACAGTGTTGATAAGGTTTAATAATAATACTCCACAGACTTTAGCAGTGCTGAGCATTTCACGAATTTCGTTGGGTAAATCAGTCATTAATGCAAGATCTATATTTCCAAGCAAACTGTTCATAGGGTTTCTCATTTCATGGGAGAAGCTATAGACAAAGGTTTTTTGTTGATCAAGAGCTTCTTCCGCTGCTTTTGTTGCTTCTGAGAGTTTTTGGGTTGTATGCTTGAGCAAAAGCAAGACAAGGACATACAAAGCAATAACTACTATGAGTGGAACAACAGAACCTCTAACAAAGTTGTCAGCGAAAACTTCAAGGTCAGATTCAAGGAGTACTTTAGCAAAAGTTTTTTTGTACAACCCCATAATGACCACGAATTGATTACAGCCTGTAATAGCAACTAAGGTAACATTCTGGGTCATGAAAAAGACCATTAATGGGATAAAGTAAGCAATGCTGAGGTGGAAGTAAGCAGCATCAGGCAGAGTGGCCAAATGCAGCTCAATACAATTCAGAACCACAGTGTTGGCAATATGACCAAAAAGCATATGAGATCTGCAACAGAATAAGAAAATGAAAAGAAGCGAAAACATGCAAATGAAACGCCAGAGGTCAAATTCAAAGGTAAAATTTGTGATTGGCAAGCATAATGTTGCTGAAAGCAGAAGTCCAACGTGGACCCAAAAGAACATTTTATTTTTGTCAAAACGTTGCTTGTAGTCATCTGGATCTGCATATACCTTTGAGTTTGGTTTACAAATAGCAAAGACAATTTTGTAAATTTTTTCCATGTTATATTTGTAATTTATTTGTTTATTTAAAGTTTCCAGAGAATTAATGTGAGATTAGGTTTTTTTTTCGAGAATCAAGTCACATTAAATTTTTAATATATAAGAAGATAGCTCCTATGGGTTCAAATATTTAGGCTTTCAAATGTAAGAGTTTCAAAGAATTTATTGACCCTTGAAATAAGTTAGAGCCCGGATCCTTGAATAAGAAGATCTAATTTGGCGGTCTGGGCGAGAATTGAGGAGAATTATTTTATAAAACAGGCGAATATCCAATTCAAAATGAATTTTAGTTTCAAGAATTAAAAATTAAAAAGGTTTTAATTATCCATTATCTTTTGTGATTTCATCAAAGCCTTGTAACTGCCATCGAACTCTCTTTTTTGAATGGAAATTCAGGTGATTTCATTTATTTTTTAGTTTTTATCAGCACAAATTTGACGTTCTCAGTTTGCTGGCTTCACTGAACTAAGATGCTGGAAAAAACCGCAGATTATCTGGTTTTTTACCAAATAATGAAAGCCCAAGAAATTTCGTGCACTATTGAAATAAAAGCTAAAAATTAAGGGAATTAATTAAAAGTAGTTTTAACTAACTTTCTGAATTCGACCTATTGAATTCACACAAACTCTCTTGGAAATGCGAGAAGAACGGGCTTAGGCTTGATGATGGAGAGATTTCGATTCGTTGATGAACCAGATTTCCAAATCTGTCAGCAATTAGTGCGTTTTTGAAAGAACTATTTCCTTGATCTGCAACAGAAGAAAAGTCATGTCTTTAAAAAGTTTTTTCCCAGCCAAGAAGAAGGTTTGAACATTTTTAGTTTATTTCAAAGGCCGAAGGTTAATAGGGTTAACTTTTCCCAGAGTGATTGTTGTTTATAACGCTCCAAAGAACCTTCTAGTAAACAAAGGTCCGTTGAAACATTTAACTGATATAATTTAAATGGCTCTCCTCACATTTATTATTTGTTCTTCTGAATTTTTAATCTATGTTTTAGAAAATCAATTTTAAATTTTGGAATAATTTTGGCCTGAGATTTGAAATGAAATATTTCGCATTCAATTCTCGGCTTTAATTTTAGCCTGAATTTGATTAGTATTAATTGCCTCTTCATGGAAAGACATAATATTCGTGCTTTCTTCGAGAGAGGTTGAGATAGTGAAGGAGATTTGGTGAATCATCTTGTTCAGAATTTGATAATTTGTGTCTCATAGAGTTTTGTACAGTGAATATGATTTGGGAAAAACCCTATTGGCATTTTTCTAGAAATTTCTATGAACATTTTATAAATTTCCATTGTAATTTTTGGGGGGTAAAATTTCACAAAGCAAACGCTAACCCTTTTTTTTATTAAATTTTTTGATTCATCTCTTTCTGAGATGAAGAAAGGAAAGCTTCTTTTGGACAAATATTTCACACCTTATAGATACAAAGCTCCATGAAGATATTGATTTCAAACAATATATTAAATCTCAAACTCTCATTGACATTGAAAAAACAAAATTCAAAACATAACTATTGTAAACTAGAGTTTTTGGAATATTTTTTAACGATATTTCTTATCATTTCAATTCCAAGAGGTTTTCTCAAACATCTGATCCCTGCAGTATCATGGAGGTGTTCTTTTGATCTCAGTTCAGAGATGATATCTTCTTCAGAATAATATTCTCCTGAGACAAAGTATATATCAATCCTTTTCCAACCCATTTTTGCTTCATGTTG